>ERZ808259.304-NODE-304-length-25528-cov-9.842421_pt1 | contig 25528 bp, 22 predicted proteins | sample MGYA00521279_ERZ808259 | MGnify/ENA primary metagenome ERZ808259 (study PRJEB31516, sample SAMN03275586) | gut metagenome | biome: mammalia-associated habitat; material: feces | host: Papio cynocephalus | place: Kenya | collected 2012-07-27 ... | reverse complement strand
ATGGCGTGTTGTTTCTTCTAAGGATTTTGTTTCACATCATTTGAAATAGAACATCTTTAATGTTTATTTTCGTCGCTAGTAGCAAGTCGCTTGCCATTTCAAACCAAATTGATTCTACAAAAACGGCCATGGAAACAAAGATTGTAAAAGTAAGCGAGCGTGCAAAAACTGAAAATGAAGAGCAGGCTCACAAAGAATCCACTGCTTTATTTGAAAAGGCGATTAAAGGATACAAAAACCAATTTTCGAAGTATCTCAACATCGCTGTCTTAAACGTAACCGATAAAGATAGCGTTCAATTGCCTGGATTCGACAAAAATTACGCACCAACGTATGGCGAAGTCATGAAAAAATATGAGGAAGATTTGATCAAATCGCTTACTCCATCGGAATTAAAAGAATACGAATATCTCCGAAAGAAAAGTCAATCTTTCAAAGTGGGAGAAAAGCTAATGGCCCTTTGAAAAAAGCACATTCCTTTTTCGGCCCCATGTTTTTAAGATCTTTACTAAACCCATATGAATATGAAGTGTATCCAAAAAACAATTGTTAAAGATAAGCAAACGAAGCATAGATACCCAATTGGGGCGATGGTTTATATTCCGTGTAAGCCAGAAAAACACTGCTTTGATGGACGTAGCGATCCCCTTTTTATCATTATAGGGTACGTCGAAGACCGAAATTGCCCTTATATTGAAGGCTCTTTGGACAAAAGAAACCAGCTTTTAGAAGAAGGATATGAATACGCGGTAAGATCAATCGGCGGAGGAATAGGAAAAGGCGCGCCATCTAACGCTTTGTTTGTTAAGCCTCTTGAAATTAGAGCGTATGTTAATAGAAAGACTTATATCAGCAAAGAAAAAAGCCTTCGTTCTAATCAAAACGTTAAAACACACAAATATAAAATGTGGTCATATGTGTATCAAACCCCTAACCCCGACAAAGGATATTTTGATTCTAATACCGATTATCTTTTCATCATCCAAAATATATTGGAGGATTCCCTCGCCATTGCTCAATTATTAAGCCCAGAAGAAATAAAACGGCTTAAAAAGGAAGGCTATATTTACATTGCGGATATTGCAAGAAACGACATGGGGGCTTTTTTCGGAAATGGCAGCTGTTTTTGCAAAGAAAAAGACGTAATCCCTATAAAAGAAATCGATATAGATTCACCTCTATTTCCAATGGACGAATACGAATATGAACTTTGCGGAAGCTATTCGAAAAAGTTCAAAGATAAGAAGAAGCAAAAGAAAAACAATCACAAGTTTTCAATTGGAACTTGTTTTTACATAAAGAAAAATTCTACGCAAACCAGCTTTGATGATTCTATAGACCAAGCTTATATGATTATTGATTACTTAGAATGTTCCACCAATGATTTCTTACTACAAAACCCAGAAGAAAAAGCTCGACTCGCGAACGAAAACTACGAGTACGAACTTCAAACTTTTAAAGAAGAGCGTTCTTTTGCGAAATTAGATCGCGGAAGCACAATTTTTGCAAAAGAAAGCGAATTATATAACTATGACGGAAAAAGATATCAAGAGATGGCAGATGAGGTAAGAACGTATTATGGGCTTTCACCACTTTATCTTCACGAAATCACTAACGAGGATAAAAAAGAGCTCATAAAGAAAAGAAAACATCGTTATCCCATAGGTACCGCCGTTATGATTCTTCCTGACTTAAGCATAAACGTTGAGCTTCCTAAGTGTGAAGAACCTGGTTTTATCATAGGCTACACAGAAAATAGCGTTTCCCTTTCGCCCCACAAAAAGGTGCGTTTATTGAAGGAAGGATACGAATACGAAATCTGTTCCGTGGAAACAGACTGCGGGGATGTTTCTTTGGGAGAACCTCGTTTCTATAAAGAAAAGGAGCTCTATCTTTATCAAACCGATGAAGAATGGGATTGGGCTATGGAAGAAGCCAAGGGATTACTTGGCACTAAAATAAAGAAATAAGCGAGTTCATATAAAAATGTAGTCATTGCATATTAGAAGAGCATAATAGGCTTATGAATAAGATACTAGTCATTGGGAGCAGTAACCTCGATACGAATTATTACGTTCCCATTTTACCTAAACCTGGAGAAAGCGTGCACTGCGTTTCAAAACGTGTATCGTCATTAGGTGGCAAAGGACTAAACCAAGCTGTTGCAGCAGCTAGAGCAGGCGCGGACGTCACATTCCTAACTTGCATTGGAAATGACCACGAGGGTTCTTTAATTGAGGAAGGGCTAAAGAAAGAAAAGATGTCTTTATGCCTCAATAAAGTCAATATGCCAAGCGGAATCGCGACAATCCTCGTCGAAGAAAGCGGAGAGAATGAAGTCATCGTGGATTCTGGGGCGAACCTCGCTTTATCCGCCACAATTCTCGAAAAAAATATTCATCTTTTTGAAGCATGTTCATTTATCTTGCTACAAAACGAAATGCCATTCTCCTCAAACGAATGGATATTAAAAAACTATGGGAAAAAGAAACATATTCTTTATAACCCTTCTCCTCTATGCGGTATGAGTGACGACCTTTATCAATACGTCTCCACGCTTGTTGTAAACGAGCTAGAAGCGAAGACACTAACGGGGATGATAGATGCGCTAGAGGCTTCAAAAAAGATTCTATCCTTAGGAACGCAAGAAGTTCTTCTGACATTAGGAAAAAACGGATCGGTTTTGTTTACAAAAGACAATGAAATTCATGTTCCTGCGAAAAAAGTAGGAATCGTTGATACAGTTGGAGCGGGCGATACTTACGTTGGTTATTATTCAGCGTATTTAAGCAAGGGCTATAGCGAAAAAGAATCGATGTCGATTGCTTCCTTAGCCGCTGCAATCTCAGTCACGAAAAAAGGCGCTTTTTCATCAATTCCTATGCTTAATGAACTATTTAAATATCTCTGCAAATAGTGGTTATTCTTAAAAGATAACAAAGTTTTACGAGGTTTTTACTAAAAATGGTTCCCTATGTTATTAGGAAACCGTTTTGTTTTATAAAGCTTATCTATTTGCTGGCCTTTTGCTTTTTCTTTTTGACCAAAGAAGGGATTAAGAAGGATAAAGCAGTAATCGCCGCGCCACCAACTCCTGCGATCACAATATAACCCCAAAGAGGAATTACTTCCTTATTGTTACTTACGCCAACGAAGGCTTCATTAGAAGAATAAATGAAACGGTAATATTCACCATCTTCACTCACTTCGATTTTCTTTAATTCGGTGCCATTCATGAAATAAAGATCATGGTCAGCAAAAAGCGATTTTTTAACCTTAACGGTCGCGTTAGATAAAGGAATTTCTTCCCCATTAACAGTCACTTTGATCGTATAGGCATTGCCTTGTAATACTAGACTCACTTTCGCTTCTTCGAGGAATAAGCCATTCACAATGACAGCGCCGTCGTCGCTTTTTAAAGCCGTCGTCGCTTTTTGATAGGTGGCGTAGATGATGGTGTTTTTTGAAACACTAGTTGGAAGAGAATAGCTAACGAAATACGTTCCTTCTTTTCCTTCATAAACCATTTTGTCATCTCTTTCTTTCGCGTAAATCAGCTTAGGAGAGACTAAAGTGTCACCATCATAAATACGAACATTGCTCGTATTTTCATAATTCTCGTAAAGCGTTTTCCCGTTCTCGTCAACTAAATCTCCGTCTTCTTCTCTCCATTCCATGAAAGAAACCAAATAGGTAACTCTAGAATCGTGTTTAGCGATCTTAGTCAATTCGTCCTTATATGAGGAGAAAAGTAATTCATAACGTTTTTCATCGCCAAAGTCATCGTTCTTTTCCACTTCTTCAAAATAGCGGAGTGATGGATAGCACTTCGTATCATCGCCAGCAAGCCAATATTCATCATCAAATTCCAAAGAAAGTTTACTGGATAAAACGCCTTCGCTAGCAAGTTCGTTTGGTTCAAGGTGTTTAGCGGCGTTATTCTCTTTATATTCCACTCCGTTAACACCGCCCTTACTCCCAACATAGTAGTTATTTTTTAACTCATCGCCGAAAGAAAGGGTCGCTTCGTTATAAGAAGAAGTATCGCCAACGATTTCACCGACATGCGCAGCGCTTGTTTCGCAAAGTAGAAGGGTATTGGAAATAGAAGAAATCACGCTACTAGCATATCCAGCGAGTCCGCCGACATAATCGTCGCCTTCTATCGTTGCGCTAGAGAAAGAAGCATAGATATTGCCACCATTCCCAATTAAGCCACCAACGTATTTCTTAGCTACAATTTTACCAGCGCTTAATGAGCTTCTAATCGTAACATTAGCGCCTTCCCCTACAATGCCACCGGCGTAATCGCCAACCGTCGCGGTGATATTACCATGTGACAAAGAATCCTTAATCACCAAAGAGGAATTCGAAACATTGCCAACCATTCCGCCAACATGATTTTTCGCGACGATTTCACCTAAATTGATGCCGTATGCGAAAGCGTTTTTCACGCCATCATATTGTTCGTCTTGTTCCTCTCCGGTCGAGAAATATTTCTTAACAAAGTCTTCATACGGAGTTCCATCAAAATATTTGGTTAAATCATTTTTATTTTCACTCACAGAGCCGTAATACCCAACGATTCCACCGACATATTTATCGCCACTGATATTGGCTTCGTTCCTTACGAAGTAGCATTCGCCATTATCTAATCCGGCAATGCCGCCAACATAGATAGAAACATTTTCTCCAAAAACTTTGCCAAAGTTCTTGCAGTCAAAAATTTTTCCAATCCCGTATCCTGCAATACCACCAATATTTAAAGTCGTCGTATTACTATGAGAATTATAGCCAGAGACATTCCCATAATTTAAATCGCCTTCTACTATTCCTAGGTTCAAGCCGACAATGCCGCCGACATTGTTTGACCCACGAATCGAAGCGTAATTGCTTGAGTCAGAAATCGTCCCATATTGATAAGTATCAGTGCTAGAAGGAGCATCACCTGCCTGGTATTTTGTTCTTCCGTTATAGGCGACTAAGCCGATGTTTCTATTTCCGAGCAATGCACCGCTAGTAAGCGAGAGTTGATTGATGGCTCCATAGTTCTTACCAATGACGCCGACATAATTTTTGTCGCCCAAATCGGCCTTAAAGTTTTCAACCGTTAAGCCTTCGATTGATCCTTTTTGAGCAATAAGTTCAAAGACGCTAGTTTGATTCGCATCGCTTGATAAAGTAATGTTCTTTAAAGTGTGGTAAGAGCCATAAAATGCACCATTCCAGTTTTTAATAGGAGTGAACGAAAACCCTGCAAAATCGATGTCTTTTTTCAAATAGACCAATTTATTATCGCTATAAGAAGCGTCAGCGTTGCATTTAGAAGCAAGCTCATTCCACTCATTAACGGATGATAGATATAACTTTTCCGTGTCCTTTTCTTCGTCAATCAAGGAATAGCGGTAATGACGTCCACGCCCATAAATATGATCTTCGCTAAAAAGAATGTCATACTTACCAGCCTCATTAATCGTAATTAAATTTGTTCCATCACGATATTTGTCTTTTCCGTTTGTGATGTAAAAAGAAATGCCCTTCTTTGGAACATTAACGGTAAGAAGATATTGCTTATAATCTTTAGTATAATAATCCTCGTCTTCATTAATTTCGTTGAACTTATAAGAGTCCGACAAATCAATCTTTCCATCTTTGTCATAAAGGTAATTATTAATGTCACCAGCGAGATAATAAGCGCCATAATCCGCAGTCTTTTCTTCATTCGACAAAGTATAGGAAGAATCTTTATCCGTTAAGATAAATTTATTCCATCCACGATCGGCGATTTTGATGGTTTTGCTCCAATCGTCATCATCGCCAACGCGGCTAAAAGAATCTCCTTCTTTTAAATACGCCATGTAATGAAGCTTTTCGTCTTCGCTTTCGACGAAAAACTCTGGAGAGCTATAGCATTTTGCGGTAGTTTTTGATTCATCACGTGTTAGCAAATAGCCTTTATTCTCATCGATTGTTACTGGGTCAATGCCCTCTTCTACTTTTAAATCCTCTTGGAAAGCTAGATAGAATAATGGGGCGTCTTCAATATAAAAATGATATTCGTAGCCATCACCGGTTCCATAATTACCGTTTTCATCAAATAAATAAGTTTGCCCGAATTGCTCTTTGCCAGGCGTATAGATGATGCGGTAATAGCCGTCACTCCCTATTGTAGGCTTTTCATCCTCCAAACCATCTTTTGAGATTGTATCCCCTTGATTGAGCTTGATAGAGGAAATGTAATAGGCTTCGTAAAGAGATTGGTATGAGTTATAGGTAAGCTCTTCGTTTTTAGTTTCGCCACTCGCACTAGTGATTGTGATGTTTACATTCTCTCTAGAATGGATTTTATAAGTAAAATGGGCATTGGTTTTCTCGTAGCCATTCTCTTCTAAATCGAATGTTTTATTTGGAGAAAATAAGAAATCGTAAGACAAACTTTCGACATCTTTTACATGATAAGTGTCGCCGTTTTTGTCATACCATTTGCTGCCATCATTACCACCGACATAAAAATTAATCGCGCTCGATAAAGTAACTTCTTCAAGGTGATATAACGTGTCAGTTTCGCTATAAGAGAAACATCTCTTTGAAGTTTGACGGTAATTATCGCTAGAAAGACAAAGATAATAACTCGTGTTACTATCGGCGATGGCTAATAAAGAGCCATCATTTGCAAAAGTTAGGGCACTTGCGAAAGTAAGTGCACCAATTAAAGCAAATAGTAATTTCTTTTTCATTTTGATTCTCCTTCCTTATCTTTGTTGGACGCTTCCGCTACTTTTGCGTCAAGCGCGAGATCAATCGCTTTTACTTTTCCTTTGATTTTATTCATCGGCGCATTTAACTCGCGGCTGAAGAAATTCAGTTTCTCTTCTAAATCCGCCTTATCGATGAACTTATCACTTAATAGTAACATCGAAGGCATTACGATCATCGCGCAGGCAATAGAGATTAAGCATCCTCTGCATAAGCATGATCCAAGCGTAGAAATAAGAGGGTCACTCACCATAACTCCGATTAAGAAGGAAGCAGAAACTAGAATCGTTCCGCTGGTGAGGATGGTTGGGAAGGCTTGGTTAAGAGATTCAACCATTGCCTTTCCTCGATCTTCATAGGTTTTTCTTAAATCCAAGTAACGGTTGGTGATAACAATCGCGTAGTCAATCGTCGCTCCCATTTGAATCGCTGAAACAATCAAATTGACGAAGAAATAGCAGTTACTTCCCACAAGGACAAAATAAGCGAAATTGATGAAAACCGCACTTTGAATCGTGAAGACGAGCGGAATCGGTATTGCCCAGTTCTTAAACGTGAATAAGAGAATCACATATACAAATAGAATCGTAAACACAGTAACTTTTGTGTTATCTAAGCTAAAGCTAGCGGACAAGTCATAGTTAGCCATTGCATCCCCTGCAAAAATCGCATCAGAATATTTCGCTTTTACCTTGGACTGAAGGCGTTCGATAAGAGCAAAGGTCTCTATTGATTCATCGGCCCCGTCGATTTCAAAAACTAGACGAGAATAATGCTCGCCAATGAGCTGTTTTTCCGCATCTTGAATTTGACATTTGATATCAGCATAATTGCTTAAGGCATCCGCGTCATCAGCTAGAAGCGATTGAATAAAATCATCATGAGCGAATGCAGTGTCCGCAAGTTCTAATAAAGATACTTTGTAATTGAGCTTATTCGCTTGATATATCATTACTTCTTCCGCCGCATCTTTCGCATCTTCCTTCGATAAGAACGCGTAGGAGCTATAAATTGCATCCCCGGTTGAATCATCGGTATTCAAGAATTCCGAAAATTGTCGATAATTCATTTTCTCTGGTAGACGATAAGTGATGTCATTTTGCGTAATTTCAACATTCGCAATTCCGGTCGCCGATTTAATCATCGGCTCTTCGCTCACCATATTTAAGATGTCATATTGGGCCTCATAATCGTTTCCAGGCAAAACGATAACGAATTGGCTACTATTGCCAAATACATTCGCGATTTCTCTTTCCGCGATCATCGCGTTACTTGGGTGATCGGTATCAATCGTATTTTGGCCATAGCAATAGTCAACTTGGAAAGAATAGTAGCAAGAGACGCCAGCCAAAACTAAGAATAAAACTGGCATGACGTATTTGACTTTGACATCGAATTTTCCAAGCCAGGAAATCTTTGGAACGAGGCTCTTATGCATCGTTTTCGTAATCGGCTTATCAAATAGCAAAAGCAACGCCGGCATGATGAAGAAAACGGAAACCATGGAAAAGAGAATCGATTTAATTAAAGCAAAGCCTAAATCTCCGCCTAGTTTAAATGACATCGTCGTTAAGGCGGCCATACCAGCGATTGTCGTTAAAGAAGACCCGCCGATTTCAGGGATTGCCTTACTTAAAGCACTAGTCATAGCTTCCACGCTATTATTGCGTGAAAATGCTTTTTCTTCTTGAAAGCGGTTGGCCAAAATAATCGCGTAATCGATGGCAAGAGCAAGCTGAAGAATAGAACAAACGGAATTGGAAACAAAGGATATTGTTCCTAACCAATAGTTTGTTCCCATATTCATTAAAGCAGCCATCCCAAAAGTGGCTAAAAACACAGGGACTTCCATGAAGGATTCGCTTGTAATCGTTAAAACAACGATAATGATACCAACCGCGATTAAAAGAACGAAATTAATGGAAGTTTGCAAGGTATCCGCGTAGTTATCGCTTAAATCGTTTTTGACATAATAGTCGTAATTTGCAAGGATTTCTTTCGTTTTATTATATGCGTTCAGCGTAATTTCATCGTCTTCTGTCCCTTCGTAAGTAATCGAGAAAAGCGCGCATCCGTCTTTGTAATAATCCTCGGTATTATAGAAAGGAAGTTCTTTAACTCCTTTAACATCAAGAATCTCATTATGTAATTCGTCCGCTTCAAAGTAAGAAACGTTTTTTACCATGATGGTCGTAGAACCAAAGGTATAAAACTCTTTGTCCATAATCCCAAGAGCTTTCTTGGTGTCTGTTGTTTCGCTTAGATAAGTTGAAACATCATATTCGATCTTTGTTTGAGTCATCCCATAAACGCAATAAGCGCCAAAGGCGAGGAAAAGAACAAGAAACAGTTTTCTGAATTTGACAATGAATTCAGCGATTTTTTTCATATTTTCTCCTTTCCATTTTTATCGATACAGGTGTATTGTTATTTCGCCTTTAGTCATCAGGCTTGAATACCATAAAACGATTTACGGAGATGTCAAAAAAATTATTAATACGTTTAACAGGTTTCGTATCCATATATAGGTATTTAGAGGTTTTAGTACTATGGAAAAAGTAGATTATCGTATTTTTCGGACCAAGCGGGATTTAAGAAATGCGCTTCTTGGTTTGCTTGAAACAAATTCTTTTGAAAAAATATCTGTCAAAGATATCTGTGATTATGCTCACATCAACAAAATGACGTTTTATCGTCATTACGATGATAAATATGATTTATTACAAGATACGATCAACAATATCGCCGATGGCATCTATCAAAAATGTTCAAGTTTACTAAGCAAAACCGACATAAAAACAATCGGTGAAGCCTGTGCCAACATTACTGCCGAAGTTGTGGCAGAATGTTTCAACCGCAAGAAAGAAATTCTCTCGATCATTGATAGCAGTAATTCGCTTGGTGCTGAAGTATTGAATGGCACGATTGAGTCTATCGTAAATCACCTTGTGGAAAAGATAAGCGCTATCTACCAAATCAAATACAACAAAGAATACATTAGTGCCTTCATTGTTGGAGGGTATAGTGCGCTGATGAGTAAAATCTTAAGAGGAAAACCAATCAGTAAGGACGTAGTGATAAAAGAAGTCAGTAGCATCTATCAGGACTTGCTTTCAAGTAATTTGATTATTAAGCACTAATTCTTTTTCAATTGGTTTTTGCAAGGTTATTTATCGTTTTGATGGGTTTTATCCCATTCTAAACGTTTCAAATAACTATAAATGCAGCCGCAATAATTTTGATTATATAATCCATACCGAATTCGCATTTCGCGACCAATATCGATACCTTTGGCTTTTTTAAAATCACTATAGAAGTATTTTGTCTTTTTGTGTTTTTCTTCTAGCTTTTTCCCAATCTCATTCATCACTTGGCTATCCTTTTGGCGAGAGATAGTCATGACAGTGCAAAAATAATCAAAGTCATGCGCTTCTGCATAGTCATAAGCTTCACTCATTCTCTTTTCGTAACAGAGCTTGCAGCGTCTTCCTCCCTCAGGATCATCCTTAAATGGCGCTAGAAAATTGTTATATTCTACGTTTGAATAAGGGGTAATGACTAATGCTACATCATAGCCATAATCTCGCTTTAAGTAGGCTAATAGATGCTTTAGTTCTATTAGTCGCCGCTCATACTCATTGCTAGGGTAAATATTGCTATTATTGAAATAAATCGTCACGCGAAAATGTTCACATAAAAAACGTAAAGGCCAGCAAGCGCAAGGCCCACAACAAGAATGCAGAAGCAAAGTAGGCTTTGTGTTAGGAGGAATCTCCTTTATTTCATCTAACGATATTTTGTAATAATTCGTTTTTACTTTTTCCATTGGATAAATGACGATTTATAGTTGCCCAATTTGTTTTAAATATCGTTCTAAAATAATTTGTGCAGCCCCTGAATCGATATGATGCTTTTGCTTCTTGCTTGATTCCCCTATTTCATGGAACATAGATGCCGCTTCAACCGTTGAATTTCTTTCGTCAACCTTAGTAACGGGTATATTAGGAAATTCCCGATTGAGCATAAGGATAAAAGCTTCAACAATCGGTGTCATTTCGCAAGGGTCACCGCTAGGAAAAGTCGGATATCCGATAACAAAATGCTCTACTTTTTCTATAGAAAGGACATTTTTGATACCAAGTATTGCTTCTTCATAATGCGTCGCCTTAAAACGTAAGTTCGTTAAGGGGGTAGAAAACATTCCGCTACGCGAAATCGCCATCCCTAAAGACCCTTTTCCTAAATCAAGCGCAAGAATATTTTTTTCCATCTTTTTTATTGATTAGCAATAGTGAGGAGATGCTCGCCATAAGAGTTCTTTTTCATGCTTTCGCCTTTGGCGATTAATTGTTCTTTATTGATCCACCCTTTTTGATAGGCGATTTCCTCTAAGTAAGCAACCGGAAGTCCACCTTTTTCCGCTTTTTGAATTCGCTCGCTCGCTTCTAATAAAGAATCAAAGGTGCCTGCATCAAACCACTGATCTTCGTTATGAAGCGTAACAACACGGACGTTGCCTTCTTTTAAATAAAGATTATTAAGATCGGTGATTTCGTATTCGCCACGTGCGCTTGGCTTAATGGTCTTAGCCTTGCTTACTACATCATTTGGGTAGAAATATAATCCAGTAACGGCAATATTGGATTTAGGATGCTTAGGCTTTTCTTCAATGGAAATAGCGCGGTTATTTTTATCCATAGTAACAACCCCAAAACGTTCTGGGTCTTTCACTTCATAGCCAAATAAAGTCGTTTCGCCTTCTTTCGCGTGAAGGCTAGCTTCCATAAGCCCCTTTTCCATGTTTGGGCCATAGAAAAGATTGTCGCCTAGAATTAACGCGCATTCTTCGTTTTTAATAAATTCTTCGCCGATTAAAAACGCGCTGACAATCCCCGTAGGAACTTCCTGAACACCATAAGAAATGTTCATTCCTAATCCTTTCCCGTCACCAAAAACCATTTTGAAGCGTTCTAGATCACGGTGATTAGAGATAATCATTACATCGCGGATTCCTGCTTGCATTAAAGTTGCAAGAGGGTAATAAACCATTGGCTTATCGTATAAAGGAATAAGTAATTTATTCGTCGCAAGGGTAAGTGGATAAAGTCTAGACCCGTTCCCACCACCAAGAATAATGCCTTTCATTGTGGGCCTCCTAAAAAATTGTGTGGAAACATTTTACTACTTTCTTATGCTCACATTAACAAGAGGAAAAGCATGTATCAATAATGGTACTGTTTTCTTTCTTTGATAAAGAAAAAAATAACCATAAGCGAGGAACCAATTTCAGCAAAAGGCCCTGCCGCCCAAATTCCATTGATACCAAGTAAAAGCGGGAAAAGGAAAATGCAAACGAGCTCAAACACGATGCTTCTAACCATAGAAATGACTGCAGATACTAGTCCATTATTTAAAGCAGTGAAGAAGCTAGAAGCGAAGATTGAAAAACCACATGTAAGGAAAACGAAAGAATAGATATGGACAGAATCATAGGAATATTTAAGCAACTCCAAATCATTTTTAGCAAAAGCCTTGCAGAAATGCGGCCCAACTAATTCCGAAATCGTGAACATTGCAACCCCAATTACGGCGATAATAATCAAAGATCTTTTCAAAATATTGTGCAATTCCTCGCTGTTTTTCGCGCCATATTGATAACCGACAAACGGAGCAATCCCAATGGAATACCCAATGAAAATCGCCATAAAGGCAAAAGAGATATACATGACAATCCCATATGCTGATACGCCTTTTGGGCCAGCGTAGGCAAGTAATTGAGCGTTATAGCAAATCGAAACAATGCAAGAAGCAATATTAGAAACGAACTCACTCGAACCATTCGTAGTAGTAAGTAAAAGCGCCCTTCCATCGAATTTTGTTTTACCTAGATGAATATTTAAGTCCTTTTTGAAATAAAAATACGTTAAAGGCAAAATGCCGCCGACAAAATAACCAACGAGTGTTGCAATCGCTGCCCCTTCTACTTCCATTTTAAGTACGACGATAAACAAAGTGTCCAAAAGAATGTTCGTAATGCCAGCCGCTGAAACAAACAAAAACCCAGTGGTTGGTTTTTCCGCTGTCGCAAAAAATGATTGGAAAACATTCTGTAACATATACATCGGTAACCCAAGCATCAAGATATGCCCGTAACGTACCGCAAAATTAACCGCCTCTTCTGCATCAGAAGAAGATAGTGTCGCCATCCATTTTACAAATGGTTCAACCGTAAAATAGCCTACAATTGCAAAAATAACGCCAAGAATAAGCGTTGTATAAATAATAAGAGAGAAGATACGATTTGCTTTTTCTATTTCCTTCTCCCCTAGGGTTTTACTAACTAATGCGCTTCCTCCTGTCCCAAGCATGAAGCCGATACCGCCATAAATCATGCAATATGGCCAAATAAGGTTCACTCCACTAAAGGCATTTGTTCCAACGATAGTAGAAAGAAAAATACCGTCAATCGCAGAATAAAATGACGTAAATAACATCATGCAAATCGGAGCAATTACAGCAAAAAAGATCTTTTTGCCATCAAGATGGCTAGATAGTTGGACTTTGGTATTCATCATAAATCATCCTCCTATCTAAGCGCGCTTAGTGTCTTGTCTAGCGAAGGCAATTGCGATTGCTCATTCTCCGACGAATTCCATTAGTTTATCTATATTAAATATTAAGTCAAGGAAGCTAGACACGTCATTTTATCTCAATAATCAAAGAGAATTTTTTCCCAAATTTAATAGCCCAATAGTTCGAACCACAAAGAGTCGGTATCTTTAATACTTACAAAAAAGGCAAGCCACATCGGCCTGCCTTCTTTGTGTGATGTAGGAATTGAATCGAAGCATCTATCTTAAGTCGAATTGGTAGATAAGGATTACCCCTACAGCATCATTCGACCACCATTCGATTTGGTGGAGCATAGCGGGATCGAACCGCCGACCTCCTCGTTGCGAACGAGGCGCTCTCCCAGCTGAGCTAATGCCCCAAACGGCTCGACTATTATAGCAACGAGGGAGCAAACTACAACTAGAAAAGGGATATCGCCTCTTGAATTAAAAACGATGCGTAATTGTAAAAAGACCTACTTTTTGAGGGTAAACGCTCATTTTTGTAGTTTTCTTGTCACGTTTTTACCTAGCTTATACACTGCATAAAAAATAATGAAATTTAAAGAAAACTTCGTTTTGTTTGTATGAATCAAGCATGCGTTTCACTAAAGAATAGCCAATCTATTTCTTGTTATTGTAAAGAAAAAAATTATTTTTATCGTCAATTCCTTTGTTTTGGAAAACAAGTCTTTTCCTTTTCCTATTGATTAGTAAAATTCGCTTACTTAATTTTATGGAAAAGACCATTGCGATCATCGATTTAAAAAGTTTCTACGCCTCTTGCGAATGTAGCGCAAGACATCTAGACCCATTAAAAACTCCATTGGTATGTGCTGACGCCTCTCGCGGAGAAGGAACAATCGTGATGAGCACCTCCCCTTACTTAAAGAAGAAATACAACATTCCCAATGTATGCAGGAAAAGGGATTTACCTAGGGTTGAGAAAATCATATGTGCAACACCAAGAATGTCATTTTATTTAACGATGTCAGCGCGCGTGGTATCGATATTCCTAGATTATGTCGCAAAAGAGGATTTACACGTTTATTCCGTAGACGAAAGCTTTTTGAATCTCGGTCCTTATTTATCCTATTATCAAAAAGAACCAGAAGAAATCGTAAGCGAGATCCAAAGTAGGATTTATCAAGAGCTTGGGCTAATCGCCACTGCTGGAATAGGCCCCAATATGTTCTTAGCGAAAACCGCCTTAGATATCGAAGGGAAAAAGAATCCCCCTTATATTGCTCATTGGAATAAACAAGACGTTTCAAAAAAACTATGGGCGATTGATCCACTAACAAAAATCTGGGGGATTAACGTAGGGACGGCATCACATCTTTATCGAATTGGGATACACAATATTAAAGAGCTCGCGATGACGCCTATCGAATTATTAGAAAACGAGTTTGGGGTGATGGGTGACCAATTACACGACCTAGCAAACGGAATAGATGATAGTGACATCCAAGAAAAATACGTTCCTAAAGAAAGGAATTTGTCATTAGGGCAAACTTTGATGCGCGACTATTCCAAAAGCGAAGCGCGACTACTCATAAAAGAAATGTGCGATGACTTAACTTATCGCTTAAGAAAAACCGGTCAATTAGCGAGCAAAGTGTCTCTTTATATTGGTTATAGCAATGGATATGGCGGGTTTTCCAAAGAGACGAGTTTACTCACAAGTAGTGACGATAATGATGAACTTTGTTCTTACTTTTTGTCTCTATATGACGAATATGTAAGTGAGCTACCAATTCGAGGAATATCGCTTTCGCTAGGTAAATTAATCGACACGAATTATGAGCAAAGTAATCTCTTCGTCGATTTGAAGGAACGTGACAAAAATCGAGCGTTATATCGTTCACTCGATGCGATTCAAGAAACATTTGGCAAAAATAGCGTGCTTCGCTGCTCATCATTAAAAAAGCACTCAACCATAAAAGCGAGGCACACGCAAATCGGAGGACACAAGGAATGAAAGAAAGAGGAATGATGAAATGGCTATCTTATAAATCGCTTAACGAGCAAGAAAAAGCCTTAAATAAGATGCTAGAAAAGAAAACAAGAATTGAAAAACCGTCTATCTCAAAAGAAAAAGCGGAAGAGATTGACGAAATACTACAAACCTATGCCGGGGAGGAAGTGCGATTATATTTTTTCACAAACGGCCACGTGAAAGAATCGCTTGGCGAAATCGACAAAATTGATCCAATTTATAAAATCATCGAAATGAATCACATTCGCATTCAATTCTCAATGATCGTAGGACTAGAAAAAATCTAAATTTGTCCCAATAAAAAATAAGAATTGAATTTTTATAAAGTGAGCACATGATGTGCTTAGGAGAGTGTCACCGAGCCCCTAGATGAGTGACGCTCTTCTTTACAAGTTATGGATGAACAAAAATTAGAACAATCTATGATGTCGTTACGGAATGGTAACGGTAACGCGCTCGCGGACATTTACTCGTTAACGTCACGAGGCGTTTTTACTTTTGTTCTTCCCTTACTTCACGATTACCAACTTGCAGAAGACGTAATGCAAGATACATACGTTAGTTGCTATAACCACATTCAAGACTATTCGCCTAACACAAACGCTCGAAATTGGTTACTCACGATTGCAAAAAACACTGCAATTTCCATGTTAAAAAAGAAAAATAGGGAAATTTCTTATGATTTTGGGGAGGAAGTTCACCCGGATGGAATTTACTATTTAGGCGAAGTTGATACTCCAACAATCACATTAGCAAACAAAATACTTTCTGAAGAAGAATTTAACATCGTCATGATGTATGCGATTGGCGAATATAAGCATCGTGAAATCGCCGATTTGCTTCACTTGCCATTAGGGACGGTAACTTGGAAATACAATAACGCGATAAAGAAAATCAAAAAGGCCTTAGAGGAAGAAGACCGAAAATATGAAAGACGCCTTACAAAAGCAAAACAAGAAAATTGATTCTTTTAGCGAGGAGCGAATTCTTTCTCTTTTCCAAAAAGAAGCCGACCTTTTTGTTCCAAATAAAATCGATGATATCCAAAAAGAGATACCGCTAAATATCGAGCCGATAGAAGACGCGCTATTTTTGAAAAATAAAATCCATGCAGAAAGCGAAGATCTCATTCCAAATGTTAAAAACGAGATATTAAAAGCCACAAAGGCAGAACATCCATTTTTCTGTTGGTTTAGAAAAAATCACATCATTGCGTTTTCTATCGCTACAAATTTCATGATTGTCATCACGGCTCTTTCAGCGGCCTTTGTGCTCCGTTCCTACGAAAAGGAAAATCGTAGTGCTCTAGTCTCACTAGAAATCTCTCCTGCTAGTAGTGAAACGAAAAAAGAAACAAATGAATGCAATCCTTATTCTCCTTCTTTTTTATTCCAAGTTGACGAAAAGGGGAAAGTCGTTCCTTCTTCTTTACACCCAAGTAATTACAGTGCCTCATTAATCAAAAAATCGTCCTCCTTCCCTACTATCACAAATAATGATGGGGCTTCTGTTGCCGCTTCTTTGCTTCATCCAGCTTACGAAATGGGCTATCTAGAAAAAACAAATTATTCTTCTCCGAACAAAATCAAAATCACCTATTTCACATTAAATACAAAAAGGGCGGAAGCAAGAGAAAAAGAATATCGTTCCATCTTCAATCAAACCTTAAAAAGAAAAAAGGGAAATGGCTTAGGCACTTATGCATCCGTGACGTTTACGAATGGTTTAAAGGGGCTTGATTTAAGCGATTTTTCGAAGCGAAGCGAAGAAAATAAGATAACGCTCGCACAAATTTACGCAAATTCAGCCATCGAAGATAATGAATATTTGATCAACTTTAGCGATTTGCTTTCTGTAGACCAAGAAGTGCTTAACGAATTATCGAGCACGCTTTTTGCCATAAGAAAAGCAAGGCTATCTCCTTGTGCCCTTCAAAGCGTCCTAAAAGCGACATCGACCGCTTATTCTTCCATCAAAGAAGAACAAAAAGAATCCCAAAGAGAGTTAATTGAAGCTAAGAAAAAAGAACTCATTTCAAAAATCGATTCTTTTTATAACGAATCATTAGGTCCAAAAGAAAAAGTAAAAGAACTATTAGCAAAAGACGCTTATTATTTGGTGGAACTGCCTCAAAAAAAAGAAAATAGTTTGCCAAAAATCTACGCTTCTTATTTTGAAATTAGAAACTTAATCTATAAAAACACGACTTGGGACAACTTAAAATCGCTATTAAAAGAAGAGAGAGAAATCGCAGAATCGGATGTCACATTTTTGGATGCTTCATCTTTAATTCGACAAGAGACACCTTTAGATCCTGGCGATCATAAAGAAGAGAGCGTTCAAAACGCAAACGAGGAAGGCGGGGGCGTTATCGGAAATTAAAACGCCCAAGTTCCGTTTTCAAAAATCGCAACTTCTTCGCCGTTTTCTTTTGTGCCAATAATCTTTAAATCACGTGTCCCAATCATGAAATCAACATGGGATAAAGAGCGGTTAATGCCAAAGGATAAAATATCGTCAGCACTATAATTTTGATAATTTGGATATAAAGAAGGGAACCCGCGTCCAATTGCTAAATGGCAGCAAGCGTTTTCATCATAAAGCGTATTGAAGAAAAGAAGTCCGGTTTGGTTAATCGGGGAATCAAATGGCACAAGTGCCGCCTCTCCTAAATAAGAAGCACCTTCGTCCAGCGTCAAAATGCTCTTCAAGACATCTTCGCCCACTCTAGCGTGCGCCTCTTTAACTTTTCCTTCATGGAAAACAAAATAGAAGTCTTCGATGACTTGTCCATTATAAACAAGCGGTTTAGACGCATAAACTACCCCTTCCGCTTTTCCTTTCATAGGAGAAGTAAAGCATTCTTCCGAAGGAATATTTGGTTGGAATAGCGTCCCGTCTTTAGTCTTCTCTCCCCCACCTAAGAATATAACGCCCGGAATTAGGCCAATCGTCAAATCGGTGCCGTTATTGCTTAGATAATGAAGCTTTGCTAGTTTCATGTCGTTAAGCGCTTTGCAGCGTTTTTTCAAATCGATTTCGTGATTTTCCCAGTTCTTAACGCCATTCCCATCACTTGCTCTAGAAGTGTACAAAATTGCTTCCCAAAGCTTTTCGAAAGCTTCTTCTTCACTTAAAGACGGAAATACTTTCTTGGCCCACTTAACACCAGGTGTCCCAACAATGCACCACTGGAATTTGTCTTCTCTTTCTTCAATGAGTTTCTTAGCAGCGTTATAGCGAAGAGCCTTAACTTCCGCCATTTTCTTTGCATCGACTCCTTTTAATCCATCTGGGTCTTCTGCGTCAAGCCAAATCAAAACAGGAAGGTCCTCGGTTTGGAACTTTTGAAAGCCATAATCATAGGCGGTTAAGTCCCCTAAGTTCTTTGTCTCTCCATACGCGTAACTCACCGCGTCTAGATATTGGCTTCTCCACTCCATGCAGACGCGTTTCGCGCCAGCTTTATAGCATTCTTCCGCTACTAAAGCGGCAATCTTTTCTTGATCAGGGGTTGTACGAATAAGCACGTACTGTCCCTTCTTAACTGCCGCACCGACGTGAACAATAAGTTCCACATATTTTTGAATTAAATTTTCATTCATAGTCTTTCTTGCCTCAAAGTAGATATACTATACCTGAAAGCAAGAAAACTCGAAGGAGAAAAGAGCATGGACGAGATAAAAAAAGACGAAAAAATGAATCGATTTTGGGCAATTTGGAATTTTATCGAAGCCGTTATTTTATTAGTCGCAGGGATTTTGGCTATTACTCTAGCCTGTATCAATAAAGAAGGTAACGATACAAACACCGAATCATTTGTGGCTTACGCAATCGGCGCTTTTATCTTATTAGACGGAATTCTCCGTATCGTGATGAGTTTGACTCACTATAAAGGTCCAAATGATTCTGATGAATCAGGGATGCTTATTGGTGGGTTTGAACTATCCATTGGAATTGTGATGGTTTTGCTAGAAGTTCATTTTTACGCGTCAACAAAAGAGCACGTCATTACTTTCCTCATCGCTCATTTTGTTGCTATCCTCCTAATTGTAATTGGACTTCTATTAATCATTTTCTCTTCTATTACCATCGCAAAAAAATACACAAAGATGTTTATGCCAATTTTAGAGATTCTTTTCTCAGCAATCTTGATTGGGGTTGGTATCACAATATTGGTTCTTTATTACAAAGAGAATAATGCGAATATCGTTCTCATACTGACTGGCTCAATTCTTTCTATCGCCGGTATCGCGCAAGGGATCATTACATTAATCACGCTGAAAAAGAACAAGAAAGAATATAAAGTCCTCGATCCAAAAGAATCGAAAAAACAAGCGGGTTATAAAGAGAAACCAATTGATGCTGAAGCGGTAGTTGAAAATAAAAACAAAGAAAAGCAAATCGAAAACGCAATTGAAATTCAGCAAATCGAAGGCCCAAAAGATTAAAAAAGATACAAAGAAACCACTTCTGTCCAAAAAGTGGTTTTTTGTTTGTGATTATTCCTTTAAAGCAATATAGTAAAAGTGTCTTTAGGAGGATTAATAAATATGCTTAAACGTGGAAGCGTGGGTTGGACCGTATGGAACTCAATCGAATCGCTAATTCTTATCGTTGGCGGAATTCTTTGCTGCATCTATTGTGCGAATGCTAATTTCCAAAAAACGGCACTGCTCATTGTCGGAATTCTAATCATGCTCGATGCCGCACTTCGCTTGACGCTTGGAGTGATTGACGTCATTCGAATTGGAAATCACGCGATTGTGAAAACGGATTATCTACAAGCCTTCACTGGCTCATTAGAGTTAGCGTTAGGCATTGTCCTTGTCTTAACTTATGCTGAAAAAACATCGCTAGAAGTTGTTTTCAAATTCGTTGGATTATTCTTAGGGATCTTGCTCATTACTCTTGGCACGGTTGCCCTAATTTACGCGGTTGCCTATATCGTAAAGAAACTCAATACCTTAATGAATAATATTGCCTCGGTGATTGGGGGATTATTGGTCATAGCCGTTGGAATTCTCGCTATCATTTATCTTACAAAGCAAGATACCATTATGACCGTGTTCCTAGTCGTCTTAGGGATCATGCTCATCGCTTCTGGAATTGGTTTATTAGCGCTTACGATTACCGTCGCTCGTGGTGTTAAGAAAGTTAAAAACTTCGTAAAAGAAGTCAATAACGACGTAATGGTTGAAGTTGAATCATCGCCAAAAGAGGAAAACGATACAACAACAAATTCAGAAAATTAAGCTAGATATTGCAAAGATATTTAAAGTGGCTAGTTTGCTAGCCACTTTTCTTTTTTATAAGGAAAATGCCTCAATTATCCCTGCAGTTTCCTTTAATTCGTCAATATCGCCTTCAATCAAAGGACGCATATATTCGCGGAAAGAGTCGCTAAGTCTAGTGTGATCGACGATAAACTCGTTAGGAATGAGCTTAATGCGATTCGCGACCTGAGAAACAGGCACCAATTCGTAATGGACTCGATATGGGACGGAAGAATCTCGAACAATAGAAACCATCGCTCTAGTCTTACCCTCTAACGCCATTTTAACCGCGAACTCCCCGACTTCATAAGCTTCTTTTTGGTCAACCCCACTCGTAAAGGATGGCGAGCAACGAGTCGGAATCGATAAAGAAATAGAACGAACATTTAAACCCGTATCCTCTTTTGTCTTTTTCGCTAGTTCAATCGTTGCCCCGTCTAAAATTTGATGACCGAATTCATCCATCATTGCTGTGTTTACATGTGGAACTTCAATTCCTTCTGAAACAACGCACAAGCAGAAACCTTTTTCTTTTTGCGTTTTGATGATTTCTTTTAAATAGGTATCGTAATCAAAATGATTTTCGCGGAAATAAATGTAGTCTGGTCGATAAGGTGCTTCAAGAATGTCGGTGCTAGCGGCATTCCACCCAGCGTCACGACCCATGACTTCCACTAAAATCACTTTTCCTGAGCGATAGCAAGAAGCGTCAATAATAAGCGATTTCACCGTGTTAATGATGTATTTGGCGGAACTCCCAAAGCCTGGGGTGTGGTCAGTTTCAACCAAATCGTTATCCATTGTTTTTGGAACGCCAATAACGCGGATATCTAAACCTTTACTTGCAAAATAACTGCCTAATTTATCACAAGTATCCATAGAATCATTCCCGCCATTGACGAGAACATATCCAATGTCGTGTTTTTCTAAAATGCTAAGAATCACTTCTTCTTCAAAAGGAGCAACTTTATGACGGCTAGAGCCAATAGCGGCCCCTGGGGTTTGTTTTAATAAAGCAAGTTTACTCTCACTAATGGAAGTAAGATCAATCAAATCATCCCTTAATAGCCCTTCAACACCAAAATGAGAGCCATAAATTTTAGAAATTTCTGGATGCTTTTTTGCTTCCATTATGGCTCCTAGCAATGAGCAATTTATGACAGATGTAGGACCGCCACTTTGGAGATAAACCATCGCTTTTTTCATTTTACTACCTCGATAAAATAAAATCGTCGAAGTTTCGACGATTCAAAAAAATAAATAGACTATTTGGCGTATTTACTCACGCCCGTTAATTCTAAGAAACGAGGGAGCTTCTCACACCAATCACAAAAAACATGCCACTCTTTTAATTTGTGATGACGGCGTTGAATGTACATGGTTTTTAATTGTTGATAATTGGTAACCATCGTCGCGCCTAAGCAAAAACCGACTGGTAAAGAGGCAACAAGCACTCTCCACTTCTCTTTTTGCTCTTTTTGATGAGCTTCGTCGGCCGGAATGCGATTATATTCTTCCACGAGTTCCTTCATCCGCTTCAAAATGATGGGATCAGTTTCATCAACGCATTGGGAAGAAATATCAAACTTGAGTAAGCAATGCATCGTAGACTCGCTGCTAACAAAATCAAACCAATGATAACGCTGCGCTTCTTTCCACCAATATAGAGGAGCGATGACGTCAAGCTGAACGGTGATGCCTTTTAAGAAATTATCGTGCCCTAATCCGTTTTGGGCGCTGCCAAGTTTCGTAGCGCGCAAAAAATCTTTATCGGTTGCTTCGCTCGTGTCGAGTTTAACGCGCATAGGGTTCCCACTCGCCTTCACGGCTCTTTCTAAGCCATACACAAATTCATTTCCGATGTAGTAATTCATTCTTGGTTGCCTCCAATAAGTTTTCAAGTAATGCAAGTCGCGTTAATAGCCCCACTCCGCCTGGGACAGGTGTTTGAAGCGCGACAGCTAAATTAGGCTTGCAGTCCCCATGTAATTTGCCATCTTCGTCACGATTAATGCCAACATCGACCACAATCGCGCTTTGCTTTAATTCATAACGTTCATCGATATAACCAAGTTTTCCAATCGCAGAGACAATCAAATCCGCATGTTTTAAATAGAATTTTCTATCTTCGTCGCTGGTCTTACTATGAAGGATGGTTACATTGCAGCTTAAAGAAGTAAGTAATCTTGCCATCGGTAGACCAACGATTTGACTTCTCCCTAAAACGACCGCATTTTTCCCTTCAAAGGAAAAACCTTCGCTAGTAAGATAGTCGACAATTCCTTTAGGTGTGCAAGGAATGAAATGGCTATCGGGAACAAAACCATCCACATCTTTATTAGGAAGGATAGTTTCATTAATCGCTTTGGAAGAAATTTGAGGAGGAACAGGAAGTTGAACCAATATTCCATCAATTTCAGGATCATGATTTTTCTCTTCAATTAAGGACAAAAGAGTTTCCTGCGTGCTATTTTCGGGAAGAACAATGACCTCACTAAGGAAGCCAACTTCCGCGGAATCTTTGCTTTTTCCGCGTACATAAGATTCGCTTGCCGCGTCACTACCAACACGAATAATGCATAAATGGGGAATCTTAGGAAGAGAGACGAGTTCCGCCCTTAATTCTTCCTTTCTTTTTGCTACAAATTCTTTAATCGTCATAAGTCAATAAAGGCTAGCACAAAAAGAGATGCCCTTCACGTAAAGAAATCAAAATCTTTATGACTCAAAATCATTTTTCGTTTTTGAAAGGCGATATTGCATCGCAGCCATTTCTCCAGGCAGGATTCCACCCCTTTGGCCGTTCATCGCCAGTAGAAACAATTTCCTTAAGAAGATCACACCCATAAAAAATGGAGGCCCTTACGCTTTTCACCTTGTTAGAAATAGTGACTTTTTGAAGGCTCGCGCAATCTTTGAAAGCATAACTACCAATAACATTGACCGTCTCAGGAATGACCACTTTCGAAAGTGAGGCCGAGCCATAAAAAGCGTATTCTCCAATTTCACGAACGGTAGAAGGAATCGTAAATGGAGGGTCTTTTTTAAAATCATCCCCGAGTTCTTTTCCGCTTGGGCAACATATTAGCCTCTCGCCGTCTTTTGAATACAAGATGCCATCATTTGAAGAATAAAATTTGCTCTCTTCGTAAACAAATATCGACGTTAAATTTGGGCAAGAAGCAAAGGCAAGTGGTCCAATCATTCTAGTAGTAGAAGGGATCAATATAGAAAGGAGAGAAAGGCAATTTGCAAAAGACATTTTCCCAATCTTTTTTATCCCATGCGGAATAACGACTTCTTTTAAGAATCTTGCACCCTCAAAAGCGTTACTAGCGATTGATTTCGTGCCATCGCGAATTTCAAAAGTTTTATTTCCTTCCAATCCTTTTCCTGGAGGAAACACGACGATTTCGTCTCCGTTTTTTGAATAGATTACCCCATCGTAACTAGCGAATTTGTCATGGCTTTCAAATGTACGTAGCGAAGTGAGGGATTCCGCTCCACTAAACGCGCCAGCTTTAATCGTTTTCACAAACTGCGGAATGACAAAGGAGGACTCTTTCTTCCCAGCTGGATAAACAAGGAGTTTGCTCTTGTCTTTAGAGAAAAGAATCCCATCAAGCGAGCAAAATCTTTCGCTTTTCTCATCGACTTGAATCGATTTTAAGACGCGACAAGAAGAAACAAAATTATCGCCAACCGCTACGACTCCTTTAGAAATAACGATTTCTTCTAGGATGGGACAAGAAGAAAAGGCGTTTTCTCCTATAAAAGCAACATTATCGGAAATCGAAACGCTTTTTAAAAACGAGCAGTCTAAAAAGGCCTCGCGAGCAATGCGAGTAACGGGAAGTCCATTATATTCATTAGGAACAACAAGGCGCATTCCGTCTAGGGAAGAGTAATCATCTTTGGTGACGCCTAGAAGAACATAACTAGATTCGTCAAAAAGCTTCTCAAAGCGAAGCGAAGAAAGGGGAATATCTTTGATTATTTTAGGCCGAATAGGTTCCGCTATAATGGGCGGAGAAGGCGGAGAAGTAGGCTCTAGGGACGACTCTTCTAGAGAGCCCTCTACATATTGAGAAGAACTGGCCTTAGTCTCTTCGCTTGCTTGATAAGAATTGCAAGAAGATAAACTCACGCTAGAAAGTAGAGAAGATAAAAACAAGAATAGAAGTCGTTTGCTTTTCATAATGAGACTATCATTACGGATAAAATTCGCTTTTGGAATGGAAAAAACGAAGTGAATTTCTTGCAAAAACATTACAAAAAAAGATAAGAAAAACCAGCCTAAAATCTAAGAATAATTAAATTTTATTTCTCTGCAATTGCCATAATTAAAAGCAAAGGTCGCAAAATTCAAAGTTCTATTATGAGAGGAAAAACAGTTTTCCTTTTGTCGTTTTTCCATTATCACTTACCACGTTCTTTTCTTTTAACGCTTTGAGGGCAAGGCTAATGGTTGCGATACTGACATTTAATGCTTTAGCGATTGAAGTGACAGTGTTCTCTCCTTCCTTAGCAAGGAAGGCGACAATATCCTTATCGATGTCTTTATTTGGTCTTAAAGCGCCAGAAGGCGGTAATAAGAGTGTTAATGTTGTAACGCTAGGGAAAGCATCGTCTTCCCAAATGGGATCAGGATAACAAAGTTTTTTCATTATTTTATTCATTAATTCGTTATTTTATTCGTTTATTCATTAGTTTTGCATTTGAAAATCAATCCATCAAATGTTTTTAAGAGTTCCTATTGCTAGGTAATTTTAAATCTATATGACGGATTTTCATTGAATGATCTATTGCATCGTTTCTATATTAATTAATCAATAAAAATCCGCGTCTTCAAGGCGCGGTTTTTCGATCTGGCCTATAAGGCCGAT
>ERZ808259.303-NODE-303-length-25558-cov-9.700035_pt1 | contig 25558 bp, 26 predicted proteins | sample MGYA00521279_ERZ808259 | MGnify/ENA primary metagenome ERZ808259 (study PRJEB31516, sample SAMN03275586) | gut metagenome | biome: mammalia-associated habitat; material: feces | host: Papio cynocephalus | place: Kenya | collected 2012-07-27 ... | reverse complement strand
GTTTAACCATCCGAAGTCTCCAAGGTTACAGGAGTTTTTGCGGAAAGTGCTATAAAGGATTCTTGTCGTTGAATGAATAAGTGGAAGCGGAATTAATCATGTGCTTTTATGAAGGAGGAACAAGGGCATGGATAGAGGGGATGAAAGCACATCCTTTGGAGGTGAGGATACGTTATGATTGAGGTTGCTCACGACCGTTAGACAATCGGTTGACTGCCGTGGAACGAGCGAGTCACGGACGTAGGACAATCGTCCCACGGTCGTGGCTCGCCTCATTTTTGAGCTTTCTTGCACTTTTAAACCCTTGGTTTATTCCCTGTTTCTTTGCTTTTCTATACGGATGGTCATCAGTAGGCGTGATGTCATGCAATATATTTGATGGTAGGCGTATGGGATAAATGTTTGCTGACTATATGAAAAAACTATAAAATTCTATGTAGATTTAATTTTTTTTCTTACTTTTGCAAGCTAATAGACGCAAAATGTAAATACGAGCGTCAAGTTATACATAAAGAAAAAAGAAATATGAGATATGCTTTGGTAACGGGGGCTTCCAGAGGCTTAGGCAAAGCTGTGGCAATGAGATTGGCCAAGCAAGGATTCTGCGTGATTATTAATTACTTGCGTAATCAGGAATGTGCTGAGCAGGTAAAGAACTCCATCGAGAAGGAAGGTGGAAAGGCTGAACTCTTGCCGTTCGATGCGTCCCAGCCTCGTGAGATAGAGGCTGCCATCGACCGATGGGAGACAGAGCATCCTGACGAATGGATATACACCTTGATTAACAATGCAGGCATTCGTCGTGACAATGTGATGTTTATGATGTCGGATGAAGACTGGCACAGTGTGCTTGACACGAACCTCAATGGATTCTTTTATATTACCCGTCGCTTGTTGAAGCACATGATGCCTCGTAAGCATGGGGGCAGAATCGTCAATATGGCATCGCTCTCAGGATTGAAAGGTATGCCTGGACAGGTGAATTATAGTGCGGCAAAAGCTGCGCTCATCGGTGCAACCAAGGCTTTGGCGCAGGAGGTGGCTCCTCGTAAGATAACAGTCAATGCCGTAGCTCCGGGATTTATATCCACAGACATGACCAAGGACTTGCCTGAGGATGAACTCAAGAAAATGGTGCCGGTGGGACGGTTTGGCAAGCCAGAGGAAGTTGCGGCTTTGGTAGATTTCCTCGTATCGGATGAAGCTGCCTATATTACGGGCGAAGTAATAAATATTAATGGTGGACTATATTCTTAGGTCTGCCCACTTATTATAAAATAAAAAGTATATACTATTAATAAAGTAAATGGAAAGAAGAGTTGTAATCACGGGTATGGGCATCTGGTCGTGTTTGGGCACAGATCTCGATACCGTCAAGGATTCTCTATATAAAGGTAAGTCGGGTATTGGCATCCGACCGGAACGACTGGAATATGGTTATCGCTCGGCATTGACGGGCATAGTTCCCGAACCAGTCATCACCAAGCAGATGCTTGATCGCCATACTCGTGCCGGTATGTCGGAGGAGGCTAAATATGCCTATATGTCAAGCAAGCAAGCTTTCGCACAGGCAGGCATCGACGACGAATACCTGCGTGAAAACGAGGCGGGATGTATCTTTGGAAACGATTCTTCGGCAAAGCCTGTCATCGAGGCTTCGAAAATCATGGACGAGAAACACGATTCGGCGATGCTGGGTTATGGACTCATCTTCCAGTCGATGAACTCTACTGTCAACATGAATCTTAGTACTATCTTCCATCTCCGTGGCGTCAACTTCACAGTTAGTTCGGCATGTGCCAGTGGTAGTCATTCCATTGGTCTTGGCTTCATGATGATTAAGCAAGGCTTGCAAGATATGGTACTTTGTGGAGGTGCGCAGGAAACCAACTATTATTCGATGGCTTCGTTTGATGCCCTTGGAGCCTTCTCCATCCGTATGGATGAACCTACTAAGGCAAGTCGTCCTTTCGATAAGGACAGGGATGGCCTCATCCCAAGTGGTGGAGCAGCATCGCTCGTGTTGGAGGATTATGAGCATGCCAAGGCTCGTGGTGCCAACATCCTTGCCGAGGTAGTGGGGTATGGCTTCTCCAGCAATGGAGGCGGCATTAGCCAGCCATCTGATGATGGAAGTGTCATCGCCATGACCCGAGCCTTGAAATCGGCGGGTGTGACGGCGGACGACATCGATTACATCAACGCCCATGCCACCAGTACGCACCAAGGTGACATGTACGAGGCCATTGCCCTGGCAAGAATGTTCGAGGGCAAGCATGCTTTGATTTCTTCTACCAAGGGTATGACCGGACATGAGTGCTGGATGGCGGGAGCATCGGAAATCGTATATTCTACCTTGATGATGCAGAACAACTTCGTGGCACCTAACGTGAACTTCGAGAATCCTGACGAATACTCAGAGAAACTCAATATCGCAGCCAAGACCGTAGATACGGAAATCAATACCGTGTTGAGCAATAGTTTCGGATTCGGTGGCACCAATTCTGCGTTGGTCATCAAGAAAATATAGGCTGAGAACTGGCATTTCTTGGGTAAAAGATAAAAATAAAAGAAGGGATAAATCTCAATAAGAGATGAAATCCATAATTATTGGAAAAAGAATGAACCTATTTAAATCAGAAAGCGACCGCTATACCGAGGAACATCTGTCGGCTCGCGAGGCACAACGCCTGGCGGAGTATATCGCCTGGGGACCTGTTATTTTTCAGGTGTCCAGGCTGATGGTGAAGTTTGGCATCCTCGAAGCCTTACGTGATAGCTTGGATGGATTGACCCTCAAAGAGATTCAGCAGAAGATTTTGCTGCGGAACACATCGGCGGAAGACCAACAGGACGCATCGTCTAACTTGCCGCTCTCCGAGTATGCCCTGAAGATTCTCTTGGAGGCTTCGCTCAGTGCGGGTACAGTGCTGATAGACAAGACGACCGACAAGTACTCTCTCTCAAAGACAGGGTGGTTCTTGCTCAATGACCCCGCTACCCGAGTAAACATCGACTTTAATCACAATGTGAATTATCGTGGCATGTTCTATCTCGAAGAGGCATTAAAGGAAGGAAAACCAGCCGGACTTAAGACGCTTGGCAATTGGCCAACCATCTATGAAGGACTCTCGCAACTCGATAAACAGGTACAAGATAGTTGGTTCGGATTCGATCATTTCTATAGCGACCATTCTTTCGACGAGGCATTGAAAATCATATTCGGAAAGAAAGACTTATCGGAGCCTGTCTCTTCTAGCGATTCTGCTCCTGTTGACAAACCGCTGCGTCTGATGGATGTGGGTGGCAATACGGGGCGTTTTGCCTTGCGATGTGTGGATTACGACAAGAATGTGAATGTGACCATCGTCGATCTGCCTGGTCAGATAGGGATGATGCAGAAAAACATAGAGGGAAAGGAAGGAGCCGAGCGTATCTCGGGGTTCGCAACCAACATCCTTGATGAGCGTAACCGATTGCCAAAGGTATCTGAGGTGCAAGCTTCTGCTATATCGTCCCCATTATCCTACAAAGAGAGTTGGGATGCGATATGGATGAGTCAGTTCTTGGATTGTTTCTCAGAGGAAGAAATCTATAGCATTCTTTCTCGTGCCGCTCAAGTGATGACATCCGCTACCACCTTATATATTATGGAAACCTTCTGGGATCGACAGAAGTATGAGCCAGCCTCTCTCTGTCTCACCATGACGAGTGTCTATTTCACGGTGATGGCAAACGGCAACAGCAAGATGTATCACTCGGATGATTTAATCAAGCAAGTGAATCGTGCAGGCTTAAAGGTAGTTAAGATACACGATGGTATCGGACAGGGACATACTATCCTTGAAGTACGGAAAAAGTCAGAATAGAAAGAAAATAGGTAAGATAATTCTTAATACTAAAATATAAGCTTATACATTAATAACAATAATAACAATGGAAAAAAAAGAAATAGAAGAGAAAGTAAGAAACTTCCTCATTGAGGATTTGGAGATTGACGAAGACAAGATTGCCCCTGAGGCTAAGTTGAAGGACGACCTCGGCATCGACAGCCTTGACTTCGTTGACATCGTGGTAATCGTGGAGAAGAACTTCGGCTTCAAAATCAAGCCAGAGGAGATGCAAGGCGTTACCACTCTCAGCCAGTTCTGCGACTATATCCAAAGCAAAGTGGGATAAGGTAAGTGAAACTTGGAGAGCAAATCGTAATGAATCTCATAGCGGATGAGTAGGGAGAAGAATACGACCTTTGGTACGGGATGGATGCATCGTCAGCTCATTGGGATGCTGCGAGTGATGGATGTGAGGACATTTTATGTCTTAACGTCACTCTTTGTGATGCCGATTTGTCTTCTGCTCAATACCAATCATAGTCGTACTACTGCCTACCATTATTTCCGCCGACGGATGGGGTATGGCAGATGGAAGGCTGCATGGCATGTTTACAGAAACCACTGTCTGTTCGGTCAAGTTGTCATTGATCGTTTCGCTATGTTTGCCGGCAAGAAGTTTGTTCTCAAGATTGAAGGCTATGAACAATTTCGGCAATTGGAACAACAAGCAGATGCATTCATGATATTCAGTTCTCATATCGGATGTTATGAGGCTGCAGGTTATTCTCTCGTGTCAGAGACCAAGCGATTAAACGCCTTGGTCTATGGTGGCGAGAAAGCTTCGGTGATGGAGGGACGAAAGAAAAAACTCGATCGCCATAATATTCGCATGATACCTGTTATGCCCGATATGAGCCATCTCTTTCTTGTGAATGAGGCACTTGCCAACCAGGAAATAGTGAGTATGCCAGCCGATCGTATCGTGGGTTCGCCTAAGTCGATAGAGGTTACCTTCCTGAGAGCCAAGGCTCGTTTGCCAATGGGACCTTTTATGGTGGCTACTATGAGAGGGCTTGATGCGTTGGCGGTCAACGTGCTGAAGACTTCGGCGAAGAAATACACGGTCTATGTTTCTCGTCTCAGCTATGACAAGCTGGCGTCTCGCAAGCAGCAACTCCAGCAGTTGGCTGATAGTTATGCGGCAGAGTTGGAACGCCGTGTACGACAGTATCCTGACCAATGGTATAATTTTTATGAATTTTGGGAGTCGAGCGTGCAGTAAGGCTTCCTTTTGATGATGAGTATGAACAACTTTGACGCAAAACATCCTATGGAGCAAGACCTCCGGCATATAGACATCCATGACCTCCTGCCGCAACAGGAGCCTTTTGTGATGATTGGCGCTTTGGTATATTTCGACCGTACCCTTACGGTGGCAGAGACGGAAATCAAGTCTGACAATATTTTCGTGGAAAGTGTCTTGAATGCTTCTATGTCTTTGGGCAATGACGAAAGAGGCTGTCTCTCCGTTTCTGGCTTGATGGAAAATATCGCCCAAACTTGTGCCGCTCGTATCGGTTATGTCAATAAGTATATCTTGAAGAAAGGCATTCAGTTGGGGTTCATTGGAGCAGTTCGCAACTTTGAGTTGTTCGCTCTTCCCCAGGTAGGTGATGTCATCACCACTAGAGTGGAAGTGAAAGAGGAGGTGTTTGGCATGACCTTGGCTGAGGCGACCGTCACCCTTAATGGCAAGCTGCTGGCAAGCACGGAGATGAAAATTGCCGTTAAGAATACCGACGAATTACAAAGGTAATCCTCATGGTAACAAGGTCATAAGGATAAAACCTCTGGGGGAAACGGAGGGTTTGTCATAGTGAAGAAAATGGTTCTAAAAAAAGTATGGCAATGAATGAACTAAGAGAATCCAAAACTTTCGAGATTCGATTCAGTGAAGTCGATTCGATGAATGTGGTGTGGCATGGTTCCTACCCACTTTACTTTGAGGATGCCAGGGAGGCATTCGGCAAGAAATATGGACTGGAATACATGAGCTTCTTCGACCATGGCTATTTTGCGCCTTTGGTAGAACTCACCTTCCACTATAAGAAACCTATTCGATATGGTATGACCCCGCGCATCGACATCATCTATCGCCCTACGATGGCTGCCAAGATAGTCTTCGACTATGAAATCCGTGATACCGCTGATGAGAGCCTGATTGCGACGGGACATTCCGTGCAGGTGTTCATGGATAAGGATTATCAGTTGGTATGGACCAACCCCGACTTCTATTTGGAATGGAAAAAACGTTGGGGGGTGGATGTCGATACATTATAAAAATTAGTGAATATCTCAATCACGATAGTGAATATCAGAGTCACTGTAGGATACAACTTCGTCATTATAAAGAAAACATCATGGCTTACGTAATAGCAGATAATATCATATCTCCTTTAGGGAAAACCTCGGAGGAAAATTACTTGTCGGTGAAGGCTGGCAAGTCGATGCTATATGCATTTAGGCCTGGTAGTTGTGGTGTACAAGATGGCTTTTGTGCCTCATTGATGAGGGATGAGGCTTTGACTTCGGAGGAACTTGTACCTACCTCTCGTTTTCCTCATGTTTTCTCTCTTAAGAATTCTTTTGAGCGGCTGGCTTATGCTTCCGCCCAAAAGGCAATGATGCAAGCAGGCATTGATGTTGCCCAGCATCGTATCGTTTTTATATTGAGTACCACTAAAGGGGCTGTTGAGGAACTTACGGTTGAAAACTCCAACCCATGTAATTCTTCTGAAAATTCCGATAGACAAGTTTTTCTCGGGACTACGGCTCTGCATATAGCAAAAGCTTTGGGAATCAGCTCCAAGCCCATCACTGTATGTAATGCTTGCATCTCTGGTTTGTCGGCGTTGATATTGGCCAATCGCTTGTTGGATGCAGATGCCTACGATTATGCTGTGGTTTGTGGGGCTGACAATCCTCGTCGATTCATCATTTCGGGCTTCCAGTCTCTCAAGGCTTTATCTACAGAACCTTGCCGTCCCTTTGACATGGAGCGATGTGGTTTGAATTTGGGGGAGGCTGCGGCTACAATCATTCTTGGTAAGGAATCCAAAATGGACAAGGTGGAACTTGGAAAGGCTTGTTCAATTTCTCCTCACTTTTGGCAGATAGGACAAGGCTTCATCAAGAACGATGCCTTTCATATCAGTGCGCCAAGCAAGACGAGCGAGGGACTCTATGCCTGTTTGCAGGAAACCTTACAGGGGGTGAAACCCGATGACATTGGCTTCGTCAACACCCATGGAACAGCTACGCTCTTCAATGACCAGATGGAGTCTGTCGCTATCCAGAGAAAAGGTCTGTCGGAACTACCTGCCAATGCCTTGAAGGGGTATTTCGGCCATACCTTGGGTGCGGCTGGTATCTTGGAGACCATCCTCTCCATGAAAGCTGCCGATGAACATATAATAATAGGTACGCGAGGTTTTGAGGAATTAGGAGTATCGGGTAAGATGAATATTTCTGCAGCGAATCGCTCTCTGGAAAAGCCTACCTTCGTCAAGATGCTTTCTGGCTTCGGTGGCTGTAATGCCACATTGTTTGCAAGCCGGGAGGTTGGGGTACTTGCGAACCATGGAAATCTATCTCATCTCGTGCGCAGCCATCATGTACAGATTACAACAAATAGTGTCATGGTCGATGGCAAATCATTGGAAATCAAAGGAAAAACAGATGATGCTTCCATGCTTACTGCAATATACAAACAGTATGTCGGAGGCTATCCTAAATATTATAAGATGGATGGTTTGAGTCGGTTGGGGTTCATCGCCTCCGAGCTGTTACTAAAGGCAGAGAACGATTCTCTATTGGAGGAGTCTGGTTCGGATGTTCCATCTCTTCCACAGCATCCGTTCGACCGAGCTGTGATACTCTTCAATCGCTCTTCCTCCATAGATAGTGACAAGAAGTATCTGGCATCCATAGGCGATAAGAATGGCTATTTTCCAAGCCCATCTATCTTTGTTTATACCCTGCCTAACATTGTGACGGGTGAGATAGCCATTCGCCATGGTTATCATGGTGAGACTTCTTTCTATGTTTTGGCGGAAAAGGATGAGGAGCAAATGCAAGAGATTTTGCAGACAGCTTTCATGGATGCGCAAACACAGAGTGCCTTGACAGGTTGGCTAGACTACGAGGATGCCACTCATTTCGAAGCAGACCTTTACATCATAATCGAAAAATATAAATCAGTAAAAGTATAAGATAAACACAATGGAAGAATTAATCAATGAATTGAAGGAGGAAATCATCAAGGCTTTAAACCTTGAAGAGATGACACCTGAGGACATCGATGAGAACGATGCTCTCTTTGGCGAAGGCTTGGGCTTGGATTCCATCGATGCCCTGGAACTCATCGTGCTCTTGGAAAAGAAATATGGCATCAAGCTCGCCAACCCTGCCGCAGGCAAGGAAATTTTCAAGAGTGTAGCTACCATCGCCGACTATGTGAGCAAGAATCGTAAGAAGTAAAATTACTTGCTTCCACCGAAAACGCATTCCAATAATCATTTAAGATAATATCTAGTGATGAACATAGCAATTACGGGCGAAGGTATCGTCTCCGCCATTGGTCTCAATAAGCAAGAGGTGCTCTCTTCACTCCAAGAGGGAAGAACGGGCATTGGGGAAATGCATTACCTCCAATCCGTACACCATGAACTGCCCGTAGGAGAGGTGAAACTCTCCAACGAGCAGATGAAGGAGATGCTCGGCATCTCTCCAAGCAAGGTGATGAGCCGAACTGCTTTGATGGGAATGCTTGCCATCCAACAGGCTTTGGAGGATACGGGCTTTACTGCGACTCCAACAGAGAATGGTATGGATTTATCTCATGATACTTCTTCGGACCCATTGCGCATACTCTTGGTGTCGGGTACGACAGTGGGAGGAATGGACATCACCGAACTCTCCTACGATTGTCTTTCACGACAGTTGGAGCGAGGTGAGAGTCTAAGCCCTGAGGACATTGAACTCTTGAAGCATCACGATTGTGGCAATTCCACCCAACAGATGGCAGACCACTTTGGTATCTTCGATGATGTAACCACTATCTCCACTGCTTGTTCATCGGCAGCCAATGCCATCATGTTAGGTGCCCGCTTGCTTAAGATGGGGAGGGCTGACGTGGTAGTGGCAGGAGGAACGGAAGCCTTGTCTCGTTTCCATCTCAATGGATTCAACTCTTTGATGATTCTCGACCATGAGCCTTGCCGTCCATTTGATGCCACTCGTGCCGGACTCAACCTAGGAGAGGGCGCCGCCTATGTGGTTCTCGAACCAGAAGAGCAAGCCAAGGCTAGAAAAGTAGAGCCACATGCTTATCTTACTGGATATGGCAATGCTTGCGATGCTTTTCATCAAACTGCTTCGTCGGAGAACGGCGAGGGTGCTTACCTTGCCATGATGGAGGCTTTGCAGACCGCTCATCTTAAGCCCTCTGACATCCAGTATGTAAATGCTCACGGCACGGGAACGCCTAACAACGACCAAAGTGAGAGTGTATCGCTGCATCGTGTGTTTGGCGACAAAATGCCATGGGTATCTAGTACCAAGTCGTTTACAGGACATACCACGAGCGCATCAGGTAGTATCGAGACGGTCATCTCCATCTTAGCCTTGCAACACCACTTCGTGCCTGGCAACCTAGGGTGGAAGAATCCGATGGAAAATGGCATCACTCCAACTCTTGGAGAAAGCAATGCGCAATTGGAAAATGTCCTTTGTAATAGCTTTGGGTTCGGTGGCAATGACACGTCGCTTGTTATTTCGGCAAAACCGAAGGGTGATACAATCGAAGATTTGTTATCTCGTTCTGTGCTTGAAGACTTGGATCTTGAGATAGTCGCGAAAGTCGAAATAGATTCGGCGGACCAGCTTGCCGACATCAAGAAATACGTCAAGCCTTTGGAGGCTCGTCGCATGGGCAAGTTGATGAAGAGCTCGTTGCTTTCCTCCTTGGAGGCATTGCAGCAGGCGGGCATCGTTTGTCCTGATGCTGTCATCACTGGCACCACCTATGGTTGTCTGGAGAATAGCGAGCGACTGTTGGAAGAGATGAAGACCGAAGGCGAGGGGATGCTCAAACCAACCTATTTCATGCAGAGCACCCACAACACCATTAGCAGTAACATAGCCATCAAAACTCATTGTCATGGTTACAACGTAACCTACACGCAAGGTAACAAGTCTTTGCCATGGGCGCTGCTCGATGCCGAGATGCTCTTGGCGAGTGGCAAGGCAAAGAACGTGTTGGTGGGATGGCACGACGAGAGTGCCCCTTTCTTCAATCGGCTCTTGGAACAGAGTGGGGAGCAACCGATGCCAAGCATTCGTTCCACTGCCATGGTCTTAAAACTAAAGGAAGAATAACAAAATGTGGCGAGTATTTTTCTTGGCGATTCTTCAGAGTGCCATCCTTTCGGGAGCACAGGTGTTTTTGAAGTTTGCTTTGCAGCGAATGCATCCGTTCGGCTGGACCAAGGACTTTTGGGTTAGTATGCTTTTAAACTGGCAGTTTGCCTGTTGCGGCATACTTTTCGGTACAGGCTCTGTATTGTGGCTTTATATCGTAAAGCATTACCCATTGAGTGTGGCTTATCCGATGATTAGTCTGAGCTATGTTTTCGGCATGTTGGCGGCCATCACCTTCTTCCATGAGGAGGTTTCTACTCTGAAATGGATAGGAGTGGGCTTTATCATGTTGGGGTGCTGCCTCATCGCCAAATAATATTAAATAAGATACAATATGAAGAAATTAATCGTATTAATCATGTCATTGACCCTTGGCTTCACTTCCATTTCTGCCCAGCGGAAGGTAAATGACGCCAAGGTGATTCAGCAAATCAATGCTGTGGCCACGAGCATGAAGTCGATGCAATGCGATTTCGTGCAGACCAAATATCTCAAGATGCTCAACGACAAGATGGTGTCGAAGGGCAAGATGTACTATCAGCAGAGCAACAAACTGCGCTGGGAGTATATCTCGCCATACAGCTATGCCTTTGTGCTGAACGGTAGTAAGGTGCTCATCAGCAAGGGCAAGCGCAACGATGTCATCAATGTGAACCAGAGTAAGATGTTCAAGGAGATAGCCCGCATCATGATGAACAGCGTGGTGGGCAACTGTCTCACCGACAAGAAAGACTTCAAGGTATCGCTTGCAGCCTCGGGCACCGACTATATCGCGACGCTCTATCCGCAGCAGAAGCAAATGAAGCAGATGTTCCAGAAAATCATCCTCCATTTCAACAAGGCGAAATCTACCGTTTCTAAGGTGGAGCTTGTGGAGAAAAAAGGCGACAAGACAATCATCGAATTGAAGAATGTACGGGTCAATGGAGCGGTATCTCCTTCCGCCTTCCTTGTCAAGTAATAGCAATTTATGAGTATGAAACGTTGTATTTTTGCATTTTTGCTCTGTATATTGTGCGCATGCTCCCAAAAAGCCTTGGCGCAAGAGGAACAACTGCCCGATATGCCGCTGTTTGCCGATAGTATCGGAAGCAAGGCAAGGTATGCTGCTACCATTGAGATGGGCAAAGGATATGTGAGTGGCATCTTTGTACTCGCTGTGGATGATGAGGGAGAGGGTTACAAGGGAGTGCTCTTCAATGAGTTTGGCATCACAGCCATGGAGTTGACATACGGCGGTCCTGGTACCAAGGTGAAGTTGCTGCATGTCATCAAGATGCTCGACAAGTGGTACATCAAGCGTGTGCTGCGCAGGGATATGGCGCATGTGATAGACAATATCTTCAATGGCTTTTCCACTTACCGAGACGAGAAGTATCATATCACCTATAAGTTTGTAAAGTTGGATGATTGTGACGATTCGCAATTACAGGAAAACAAATTAATCGAAGATAACAATGAAACTGAAGAATAATCTCTATACGATAAAGGATAAGCAACTGGTGCAGCCTACCGATGGAGGTACTGCGTCTGGTAGAAAGGTGCTCTCTGGTTCCTACGAACTGGAGTTGAATCCGTCATGTTTTATCTATCAGGCTCATTTCCCTGGTGAGCCCATCACGCCTGGTGTTTGCATCATGCAGATGGGGCAAGAGGTGTTGGAGGATGCCTTGGAAAAAACTCTGCAAGTGATAGCGGTGAAGAACATCAAGTTTCTCTCCATCATCTCACCTAAAGAGACGACCTGCATCACGTATTTCTTTAAGAAGGTGGAGCTGTCGGAAGATGAGCAGAGCGTGAAGGCACAACTCGTCGTTATGGTTGGCGAGGAGGCGAAAGCCAAAATCTCATTTACATTGAAAGCTTAGACTTTTTAGAACACAAAGAAGCTTGTGCAGGCAAGCGATACTGAAGATATATGACAGAAGAATTGAGCATAGAGCAGCAGAAACAGTTGTTGAGAGACCGTGGCATCTGCGTCATTATTCCTACCTATAACAATGAGAAAACGGTGGGACAGGTGGTGCGCGATGTTCTCCAACAGTGTGATGACGTCATTGTCGTGAACGATGGCTGTACGGATGGTACGGCGGAAATCCTTCACGAGATTGACGGTATTACTCTTGTTGCCTATTCGCAAAACAGAGGTAAGGGCTATGCCTTGAAACAGGGCTTTCGCAAGGCGCTCGACATGGGCTTTGCCTATGCCATCACGCTCGATGCCGACGGACAGCATTTCGCCACCGACATCCCGCTCTTTTTGAAGGCTAATATGCAGCATCCAGGATGCCTTATCATTGGTAGCCGACAGTTGGAAGGCGTTGACCGTTCCAAGGGAAGCTCCTTTGCTAATAAGTTTTCCAATTTTTGGTTCTATGTCCAGACGGGTAAGAAACTGGAGGATACACAGACGGGGTATCGACTTTATCCTCTTCATAAGTTGAAGGTGCTCAGTTTGTTAACATCCCGCTATGAAGCAGAACTTGAACTGATGGTCTTCGCGTCTTGGCATGGAGTCAAGCTCATTCCGATACCCATTCCTGTATATTATCCTCCTCGAGAAGAGCGAGTGAGTCATTTCCGACCAGGTATGGATTTCGCCAGAATCAGTGTGCTCAATACAGTGCTCTGTTTCTTAGCTGTCGTCTATGGATTGCCTTGCAGGGTGGGGCGCAAGTTGATGGTCTTTGTCCGTACCCTTTTCTCGCTGCTCTTCTTTCTCTTCTTCATGATGGTGGTGTTTACGCCAGCAGTTTGGGTTTATATCCATTTGGGAAAGATGACTGAGAAGAAGCGTTATTGCTTGCACTTGCTCATGTATCATGCCACCCGATTTGTGATGGTACACATGGGCATACCGGGCACCAAGTTTTACACTAAGGTTAATGGCGTGCAGTCTCGTGGCAAGGACTTCGGTGGCTTCGACTTCGACAAGCCTCGCATCATCATTTGCAACCACCAGTCGCATCTCGACTTGATGTGCCAGCTGGTGTTTACGCCGAAGATCATCTTCCTCACCAACCAGTGGGTATGGAACAATCCTACCTATGGCTTGCTGATTCGCAACGCTGAATATCTGCCTGTGATAGATGGCTTGGAACCCTTGATGCCAAAGTTGCGTTCGCTCGTAAGTCGCGGCTACAGTGTGGCGCTCTATCCTGAGGGTACTCGTTCGAAGGATTGCCGCATCGGTAGATTCCATCAGGGAGGTTTCTACCTAGCCGAACAACTCGGGTTGGAAATCCTCCCGATGTATATGTATGGTCCGGGCAAGATTCTTCCGAAGAAGACCTATCATCTCAACAAGGGCATCTTTTATATCGAGGTAGGCGAGCCAATGAACCACGAACAACTGCAAGCCTTGGGTGATGACTGGAGACATCAAGCTTCTGCCATGCGCAAGCGATACAAGGAAAAATATCAGGCGATTGCCAACAAGATAGAACAAAGGATATGAGCAAGAAAGTAATCATCATAGGAAGCGGTCTGGGCGGTTTGTCCTGCGGCGTGATATTGGCCAAGAATGGTTATCAAGTCACGGTGTTGGAACAGGGCGCACAGATAGGCGGATGCCTGCAGTGCTTCACCCGGAAGGGGGCGAAGTTTGAGACGGGCATGCACTTCATCGGCAGTGCCTCGCAAGGACAGACCCTCCAGCGACTGATGCGCTATCTGGAGATAGACCAGCAAGTGCATCTCTCTCGGCTCGCCCCCGATGGATATGATGTCGTCTCGCTCGGTGGCAAGACCTACCGCTTTCCAAATGGTAGGGAGGCTTTCATTCGTCAGATGTCGGAATACTTTCCTGAGCAGCACGACAATCTCGTGAGATACTACGACCTCGTGGAGAGCATCGCCCAAGCCTCATCGCTCCATTCGCTGAAACATGCCGAGAGCGATGCGTCGGTCAATACGGAATACCTGTTGCGCTCCATCAATGAAGTCATCGATGAGGTGATAACCGACCCAACCTTGGCGAAGGTCTTGGTGGGCAACCTTCCACTCTATGCCGCCGAGAAAGACAAGACTCCTTTTTCCACCTTGGCTTTCATCACTGATTTCTATAACCAGAGTGCCTATCGCATCCAAGGCGGAAGCGACACCGTGGCTCAAGCCCTTGCCGATACCATCAAGCGATATGGGGGTGAGGTGCTGACTCGTAAACAAGTAACTCGCATCCTTTGCGATGAGAAGCGTGCCGTTGGGGTAGAAGTCAATGTCAATCCCGACAGCTTGTCTGAGGTAGGAGGACGTTCTTTAAATTCAACGCCTGAGACCATCCCTTGCGATTATGTGATTTCAGATGTTCACCCGATGCGGACGCTCAGAATGCTCGATACCAAGTTGATTCGTCCTGCTTATCGCAAGCGTATCAACGAGATACCGCAGACCGTAGGAACCTTTTCGGTCTATTTGAAGTTTAAGAAGGGAAAGTTGCCATACATGAACTATAACTATTATGGCTATCAGAAAGATACGCCTTGGAACTGCGAGAAATACTCTGAGCAATCTTGGCCAGAGGGATTCCTCTATATGCACTTTTGTCAAGCCAATCCGCCAGCCTTCGCTTCTACGGGAGTTATCCTTTCTTATATGAGGATGGAGGATGTGGAGCGATGGCGAGGAACGAAGGTCGGCAGGCGAGGCGAGGACTATGAGGCGTTCAAGCGACAGAAAGCAGAAAAGCTCATTGATGTCGTGGCGCAGCATTTCCCGGACATTCGGGAGAGCATAGAAACGTATTACACTTCCACTCCGCTTACTTATCTCGACTACACCGGCACGGAGAATGGGGCGATGTATGGCAATGCCAAGGACTTTCGTAAGAGCAGTGCCTACCGAGTGGCGCAACGCACCAAGGTGCCTAACTTGTATCTGACAGGACAGAACATCAATTCGCATGGCATGTTGGGAGTGTTGGTGGGAACTATTGTTACCTGTAGCGAGTTTCTGACGGCTGAGAAAATCTATGAACAAATAAGTGAGGCAAACAAATGAAGACAGCAATCATCATAGGCGGCGGACTGGGCGGTCTGTTTACTGGTGCTATCCTAGCAAAGGAAGGCTTGCAAGTGACGGTGCTCGAAAAGAATGCTACGGCTGGCGGCGGACTACAGTCGTTCCTGCGTTTCGGCATGAAGTTTGATACTGGCATGCATGTCATCGGTGGCATGTATCCCGGTGGCAATATCTATCGCCTTTGCAAATATCTGGGCATTCTGGATAAGATGCAGCTGCGGGATGTGGACGACGATTGTACGGATAGCCTTTATTTTGCAGAAGACCACACCACCTATCGCATTCGAAAGGGTAGGGAGGGCTTCATCGAATCCCTGACTGCTTATTTCCCAAAGGAGCGAGCTAGTTTGCAGGCTTATGTGGAGGCTATTTTCTCCCTTACCGATGAGGCTGATTTATTCAACCTTCGCCCTTTCACCGATACCTTCCGAGTGCATTCCGACGATTTCTTTATGTCGGCGGATGCCTTCATCGCCAAGTATATCCAAGATGAGAAGTTGCGCAGTGTGGTGGCATATATGAATCCGCTTTATGGAGGTCGAAAGGATGAGACCCCAGCTTTTATCCATGCCATCATCTCTACGCTCTATATCATGGGTGCTTCTCGCTTCGTGGGAGGTAGCTACCATTTTGCCGACCTTCTGATGCAAGTCATCGAGCAGCATGGGGGCAAGGTGATAACAGGCGATGCCGTGGAGTGGATAGAGGTGAGCAATGCTTCTGCCGATTCCGCTCCGTCGCAAAAGGGAAAAAGGCATGTCGAGTTCGTGCGAACCCGAAAAGGCAAGGAGTATCAAGGCGACTATTATATCTCCGACCTTCACCCTTGCACACTCTTAAAGTTGATGCCCGAGAAGGCGTTTACCAAGGCTTATCGCCAGCGGCTCGAGGAGATACCCAATTCCACCTCCGCCTTTTCGCTCTATATCAAGTTGAAGCCCCATACTTTTCCCTATATCAACCATTCGGAATATTACATGACTCGATATGATGAGATATGGACCTTTGGCGAGCAGCATGACCATTGGCCGTTGGGCTTTCTCTTCATGACTCCGCCAGAGCCTCAGCAGGGAGCCTATAGCCAGAAGGCGTTGGTGACCGTTCCGATGCTCTTCGACGAGGTAAGAAGATGGGAAGATACCACCGTGGGGCATCGAGGGGAGGAATATGAGGCTTGGAAGAAGGTCAAGACCCAAGTGGTACTCGACAAGATAGAGGAGATGCACCCAGGTTTTAGGGATTGCATCGACCAAGTGAATGCTTCATCTCCGCTCACCATCCGTGATTTCTATGGGGTGAAGGAGGGAGCCGCCAGCGGTTATCGCAAGGACTATAAGAATATGGCACTCTCGCAAGTGCCTGTGGTAACCAAGGTCGATAACCTTTTGCTCACGGGGCAGAACAACAACCTGCATGGCTTCTGTGGTGTGCCGCTCACAGCCATTAGTACGGCGGAAGCGATATTGGGTAGAAACTATGTTATCAATCAACTATGATGAAGAAACGAATATTATTAGTATTTCTCTTGATGGCAATTTGCCAGTTAGGACAAGCCCAAGAGAAGATGAATATATGGAAGGGCACCACTACCAGGAAGCATGTGGAGATGACTGCCTATTTGTTACCCTCTAACGAGGAGCAAAAGCTAGGCACGATTGCTAAGGGCAACAAGGCTGTCATCGTTTGTCCTGGTGGCAGCTACTTCTGGCATGATATGCAGCATGAGGGCGTTGAGGTGGCTGAGTGGCTCAACCAACATGGCATCTCTGCTTTCGTACTGAAGTATCGAACGGCGGGTTGGTGGGCTTTCTTCTCTCACGACCGATATGTGCGTCGAGGTGTTCGCCATCCTGATGCCATCAATGACCTGCGCCAAGCCTTGCGCTTGGTCCGTACACATGCTGCGGAATGGCACGTCAATCCCGATAGCATTGGAGCGATGGGATTCTCGGCAGGAGGTCATCTTGTGGTGTCTGCGGCAGAGTTGTTGCCTAAGGAGGAACGCCCAGCCTTTATCGCTCCCATTTATCCTGTGGTGACGATGACGGAGCCTTGTGTCCATAAGCGTTCACGCCGGGCCTTGTTGGGCGATAGCCGTAAGAACGACCAGCGTTTGAGGGATAGCCTTTCATTGGAGCGTCATGTACCCGATGACTGTCCACCTGTGTTCTTGGTCAACTGCCAGGACGATCCCATCGTGAAATACCATAACTCGGAACTCCTCGATTCGGCGCTCACTGCCCATCAAGTGCCTCATTGCTATATCCAGTACAAGACGGGTGGTCATGGCTTTGGATCATCCGAGGTCAAGGGAACGGCAGAATGCCGACAGTGGAAAGCTACATTCTTGGAGTGGTTAAGCAAGTTGTTTTAGATATATAATGAAGTAGAGAAATGAAGATAACAGATTTTGACGATATCAGACCCTATAATGCCGATGAGATTCCTGCGGCGATGCAGCGCATTGCCAACAGTTCCTCGTTTCCTATCTTGGCGGCTTACGTTTATCCAGGTGAGCCGTTGGAAGAGGTAAGAAAGCGTATTGCGGGTTATCAGACGGTGCGTGATTTTCAGATGGAAACCATGAGTATGGTCAATAAGCAGGTGATAGAGAATAGTATCACCGAATTTTCTTGCTCGGGACTGGATAAGTTGAGCCCTGACCAACAGTATCTCTATGTGTCCAACCATCGTGACATCATGCTCGACTCCAGTTTGTTGCAGTATTTCTTGGTGACGCATGGCTTTGATACTACAGAGATTACTTTCGGTGCCAATTTGATGATGAACCAGTTGGTCATAGACATCGGCAAGAGCAACAAGATGTTCAAGGTGGAACGTCCTGGAGGCAGTATCAAGGAGTTCTATCGCAGCTCGAAGCATCTCTCTGATTACATTCGGTTCGTTATCACCGAGAAGCACCAGTCAGCATGGATTGCACAGCGCAACGGCAGAACCAAGAATGGCAACGACGCTACCGACCAGGGCATCATCAAGATGTTCTGCATGTCGTGTCCCGAGGATAAAATCAAGGCGATAGACCAGTTGCACATCGTGCCAGTCTCCATCTCTTACGAATGGGAGTCGTGCGACATACTGAAGACCTTGGAACTCTACGAGTCGCAGTTTGCCAAATATACCAAGAAGCCAGGTGAAGACCTCAATAGCATCCTTACGGGATTGGTACAACCTAAGGGCAGGGTACACATCGAACTCTGTGATCCCATCTCCAAGGTGGAGTTGGTGAAGTTCGAAGGCATGACCAACAATGAGTATCACAAGGCTGTTGCCCAGCTCTTGGATAGTCGCATCAATACTGCCTATCGGCTCTATCCCAACAACTACATCGCCTACGACTTGCGCTATGGCACCACCAAGTACCAAGGTGAATATACACATGAACAAAAGGAGAAGTTTATGCAGCGTGTCAATAAGTTAGACCGATATGACACGTGCGACATCGAGAAGTTGAAGGACATCTTTCTCGGCATCTATTCCAATCCCGTAAATAATAAGTAGGATGACAGATTTGATTCTGAAAATATATGGCTATCTCAGGATGCACCGCTCTGTGTGCATCCTCTCCTTTGTGGTTGTCACACTATTGCTGATACTGTCGGTATTGCGTCTCAACTACAAGGAGGATATTGCCGACTTCCTGCCTCTCGATGCGCAGCACCAGAACGCCATGAAGGTGTATCAGGACATATCGGGGGCCAACAAGATTTTTGCCATTTTCGAGCATGGCAAGGAGGGGGATTCCCCAAAGGATAAACTGACGAGCGTTGAGGCTATTGCCTATGCCGATGAACTGGTGACGAGCATCGACGAGTTTACTTCGCTTGTGGAGCAAGCTGATACCGCCCATGAAATCAAGAATCTCATGGCGCAGGTGGATATCGAGAAAATGACGGAGGTAACGGATTTCGTTTACAACAACATTTCTTACTTCCTTACTGATGCCGACTATGCCCGGATGGACAGTCTTTTGGCACAACCCGACTACATCTCTCGTCAGTTGGATGCCGACAAGCAGATGCTGATGTTCCCGGCAGGAGGACTCCTGTCTGACAATATCCAGCGAGACCCGCTTAACCTCTTTACCCCTGTGGTGCAGAAGTTGCAACGCTCGGACAACAGTCTGAAGTATGAGATTTATGACGGTCATATCTTCTCTCCTGACATGCAGCATTCGGTTCAAGCTATCGTGATGATGGATTCGCCCTACGGAGCCAGCGAGACGGAAAACAATGCCCGCCTTACCAAAATGTTGGAGGCATGTGCCGACTCGGTGATGGCTGCGCACAACAAGACTCAATCTCATAATGCCCAATGCAAGGGAGAAGTCAAGGTTACCATTATTGGCGGTCCGGTCATCGCCGTGACCAACGCCACGCAAATCAAGACCGACAGCATCTTGGCGGTGTCCATCGCCGTGGCGCTCATCTTGGCACTGCTGCTCTTCACGTTCCGCAACATTCGAAACCTACTCTTGATAGCCCTCTCCATCGGTTGGGGATGGCTCTTTGCCATGGGTGGTTTGGCGTTGGTTCATGACAAGGTGTCGATTATCGTCATAGGCATTTCGTCGGTCATCGTGGGTATTGCTGTCAACTATCCGTTGCACTTCATCGCCCATTTGGGGCATACTCCCGATAAGCGAAAGGCGTTGAGAGAAATCGTGATGCCACTGGTGGTGGGCAATGTCACGACGGTGGGGGCTTTCCTTGCCTTGGTACCTTTGCAGAGTGTGGCACTCCGTGACTTGGGACTCTTTAGCTCGCTCCTCCTTGTTGGTACTATTCTCTTCGTTATCATCTACTTGCCGCATTTGGTTCAAGTAAGGCAGTCGCAAAGTAAACTAGAAGATACTTCTGTAGATGCGGCAGATAACCTTTCCATTGTCAACGATAATTTGAGGAAGAAAGCAAACTTTCTCGATAAGTTGAGTGAGATAAAGCTGGAGAACAAACCTGTCTTTGTGTGGGTGATTCTCATCTTGACGCTCGTTTTCGGCTACTTTTCTCTCGATACCAAGTTCGACTCCAATATGGCGCATATCAACTATATGACCGATTCGCAGAAAGCCATCATGGAGTATTTCCAACGAACGATGATGCAGGGGGGCGACTACCAGAAGGTTTATGCCCTCTCCACCGATTCGACGATGGACGGAGCCCTCGACAAGAGTCTTCGCCTCCAGCCTCTGCTCCAGGAGATGAAGGCGAAGGGCGAGATACATGAGGTGAATACTTGCAGCCAGTTTATCATTTCTAGGTCAGAGCAACAGCGTCGCCTTCAGCGTTGGGATACTTTTTGGAAGAAGCATTTCGATTCCTTGAAGCCTCAATTGCAACAGAAGATGCAGGCAGAGGGCTTTGCCGCAGACTCGTTTGATGACTTCTATGCTATTGTCTCCAGGCGATACCTGCCTCAGCAGATAGCCTATTTCGCCCCGTTGACCCAGTCGCTCTTCGCTGGCAACATCAGTGTGGATAGTGTGGGCAAGCGATATAATGTGGTCAATGTGTTGTCGGTCAAGGAGAAGAATGTGAAGCGAGTGGAGGATTTGTTGTCAAGTCCTTCCAAGGCGAAGTCGGCAAAGACGGATAAGCGTAACGACGGTTGTTATACTTTCGATGTGGCTTCTATGAACAGTGCCATCGCCAACCACCTCTCCAATGACTTCAACTATATCGGTTTTGCCTGTGGATTCATCGTCTTCTTCTTCCTCTGGCTTTCGATGGGCAGCATCGAGTTGGCTGTTCTCTCGTTCATCCCGATGGCGGTGAGCTGGCTTTGGATATTGGGCATTATGGCGATAGGTTGCATGGAGTTTAACATCGTGAACATCATTCTCGCCACCTTTATCTTCGGTCAGGGCGACGACTATACCATCTTCATGGCCGAGGGAGCGATGTATGAGTATGCTTATCGCCGCAAGATGTTGGCATCCTATAAGCACAGCATCATCATCTCGGCGCTCATCATGTTCATCGGCATCGGAACGCTCATCATTGCCAAGCATCCTGCCTTGCACTCGCTGGCTGAGGTGACCATTGCCGGCATGTTCTCCGTGGTGTTGATGGCGTATGTCTTCCCGCCGCTCATCTTCAAGTATTTGGTGAGCAAGAATGGGAAATACCGCTTGCGTCCGCTCTCGCTCACTTATCTCTTCCATCATTCCAAGGACGACTCTCGATACCTTCACTACTTGGTACTCGACCGTTATCGCTACAAGGGTGTGGAGGTGTTCGGTGCAGTAAAGAGGAACTTGAGACGAACCCATGATTACCAGGAGTGGATTGCCGATCAGGATGCCTCTCAACCTGTCGTAGTTGAAAACGCAGGTTATGGCGAGCAGGCGATGATGTTTGCCTTGTTGCACCCGGAGGCTCAGGTAATAGCTGTTGAGGCTGATGCCGAGAAGTGCTTGCTGATGAAGTATAGCATGAAGGGTATAGTAAATAATGTAGAAATAATAAATAGTAATAAATATGAAAGAGAAAATTAGAAAGATATTGGAAGAGGCATTGCCTCTGGTAGATTTGGATTCGGACTTCTTGTTCAATGAGTTGGACTCGCTCGGAATCACCACCATCCTGATGCTCCTTTCCGACGAGTACAAGATCAAGTTGGAGTCGTCGGATGTAACCCCTAAGAACTTCCGAAGCCTCGACAGCATCGTGGCGATGGTAGAAAACAAGTTGGGCAACAAGTGATGAAGACACTGGAGGATTACTTGCGCCGAGACGCTGAGTTTTATCCCGACAAAACGGCTGTGGTTTGTGGTGAGGAAAGCGTAACTTATCGCGAACTATGGAGTAGGGTTAAACAGCGTGCTGCGCAGATGGAGTCGAAAGGCAAGTTAGTTGCTTTTCGTGCCGTCTGTGAGATTGATACGCTTGTGCTATATTTCGCCATCCATGTGGCTGGTGGCATTGCCATGCCTTTGGAGAAAGACCTTCCCGAGGAGCAGTATCAAGAGTTCTGTCAGTTGGTAAAGAAGTATGGTGATTCCGAAGTATCTTCTTCCTTTGAGAATGATTCCTTGGATACTATACCTGAAGGTACGGCTGATGTCCTCTTCACTACGGGCACCACTGGCAAGCAGAAGGGTGTCCTCATTTCCCATGCTACCATCATCGCCGACGCCGAGAACCTCATTGCAGCCCAAGGATTTCATCACGACTTGACCTTTATTATCTGTGGACCACTCAACCACATCGGCAGTCTCTCCAAGATTTATCCCATGGTATTGGTAGGCGGAACCATGGTCTTGCTGGATGGCATCAAGGACATGGATGCCTGGTATCGGGCGATGGAGCAACCCTTGCTTCATGGTTCTGATGATACGGCAGACGAATCTGCTGGCAAGAACCATAGTTTTGCCTCCTTCCTGGTTCCTGCCAGTCTCCGAATGCTCATGGCTTTCTCGGCAGAACGGTTGTCGCAGCATGCTGACCGCATCGAGTTTATCGAGACGGGAGCAGCCCCGATGGCGCAAGCAGACATGGAGCACTTTTGCCAACTCCTTCCTCATTCTCGGCTTTATAACACCTATGCTTCTACCGAGACAGGTATCGTCGCCACTTATGATTTCAACCACGAGGAATGCTTGGCAGGATGTTTGGGCAAGCCGATGAAGCATTCAGGGATAATTATTGTCGAAGAAGATGAGGAGAGAGGATTCCGAGAGGTTGCGGAAGGCAAAACAGGCAGGGTAGCTTGCCAAGGCAAGACCTTGATGAGTGGCTATCTCGGTGATACCCAACTTACCGCCTCCGTGCTGCGAAAAGATACGGTCTATACTGCCGATTTGGGAAGAATAGATGAGCAAGGTCGTTTGCGATTGGAGGGTAGGGCTGGCGATGTCATCAACGTGGGAGGCTACAAGGTTACCCCGACAGAGGTAGAGGATACCGCCCTGTCCTTGCCAATGGTCAAGGATTGTATTTGCATTCCAGCGCAACATCGGGTGTTAGGCACGGTGCTCAAGCTCTTGGTGGTATTGGCGGATGGCTATGAACTAGATAAAAGGGCCATCGCCAAAGGTTTGCAGCAGCACTTGGAGAACTATAAGATTCCGATGCTGTATGAGCAAGTGGATGCTATCAAGCGTACTTTTAATGGGAAGATAGATAGAAAGAGCTATCTTTCAATCTTTTCGTAGTATTGAGGCAAGAGAACTGGAGGCATCTAAAGCTCCAATGACTACTGTTTCGGCAATCTCAATGATGTATTTGTTTCTTCTGATTCAGCCATACGTTATTAGAGAATTTATGATGCTGCAAATTTACTACTAATTTCTTGGAAATCAAAGAAAAAAGTGGGCTTTTTGCAAATTCTGAGGAAAATATTGGGTTGTTTCGTTTATTTAGCGTAATTTTGCCTTAGAATTTAAAAAAAAAGATAAGTATGACGACATTAGCAATAGATAATCAATCAGTTAGTCCGCTCGATGCATTATGGTCTCTTTTTAAAAGTCAGCCAAAAGCAATACGTAATGCTTTTACGCAACGTTTGTTAAAAGAAAAAATGGATGCAGAGACAGTGCGTCAAGAGTTAATCGTAAAAGAAAGCCTTACACGGGCTTTCAAGGAACTTCACGAAGCAGAAGAGGCTGGAAAAGACCTTCCTGATGCTCGAAAACTATTCAAATAGTATGAAAGTCGAGTTTCATTATATTCCAGAATTTGAACGAAGGGCAAAGGCCTTAGCTAAGAAGTATAAGTCGTTTCCTAAAGATTATGATGATTTCTTAGATTCGTTGGAAAAGAATCCTTTTCAAGGAACTTCTTTGGGCGGTGGTGTGTATACGCTTCTTTGTACATTCAATGATGGGGTGAAGAAAAAGGTTGACTTACAACCTCTTTTGAAATATCCTGCTTTTAAGGATTTGGAGGACAAACAAAAGTTTGTTCAATTCGGGTTGGATCATACTATCTTTTGGGCAAATGGAGCTGACATTGCTCCAGAATATTTGTATGACCATGGTGATTCCCTTTTGATTTGCCTCGCCTCGCCATTCAATTCCATTTGGCGATTGAATTGTTTTTTGTTCTTATCTTTTTCTGAAGGCTCTCGGCATAGTGGGCTTTTTGCTGGAGCAAGGTTTGCAGCTTGATGATGCGGAAGGTCGAGCCATCGTCATCGGCTGGCTCCTTGTAGTTGAGCAACAGCTTGTAACTTCCTGCATATTCCAAGACAAACACCACACGGCGAGGCATGTTCTTGTCGATAAAGGTAAAAACATCGAGCGGACAGTCTTTAGCCTTCAGACTTACCACGAAAACCACGATTTTAGATGTTTGTCGTTGAACTTGACGATGGTCTCTTATTTGTAGATAAAATAAGAGCCTCCATCGCTCTTGCAGTATTTTTTGAGCAAAGTCTGGATAAATTCCGCATTGGCTCGGACATTTTCCTCATTGCCATCATATCCATTGATGAGTACAACGAGATGGGTCGTCTGCAATTCTATCTTTGTTCGTTCATTGTCGCTTGTAGGAGTGCCCACACCACCTTGGGTATCTCGATAGACAGGCAGTCCTTCGATGTTGATGGAGCCACGGCCAATACCTTCGTATGGTTCTCCAGCCTTGCCTACTCCAAGAGTAAGCGTGTCTCCCTGAAACTTATCAGCGTCAAAACCACCAATACTATAACCATAGGCGATGCTTGCTAAGTTGATTAAATCTACAAGGGTATCTATCTGATAGAGGCTTTTTCCCTGCAACATACGGCGGATGAGTGCCTCTGAGGCAGGACGATATCGCGATGGGTCTTTTCCGCAAGCACGATAGACCTTACGGGTGGCGGCTATGCCACTCAAGCTTTTCAGAGACTCTGTGGTTAATTCCTGTTTGTATTTGTTGCCCAGTTCGTTGATTTCATCCCAAAGTTCCTGGTTGTAGTTTGTGTTGGCAACTTGTGCTTCCACACAGGCACCAACGAATGTTGGACAAACTGATTCTATCTCTTTTGATACAATGATATTCATGAACGTTTGAATTTATATGATGAAAGATATGTTTTTTATGATGCAAAAGTAAAACTTTTATTTTGATTTTGCAAGAGAATCTTGCATTTTTTTTTGCACATTCCTATCTAATAATTATGAATTTATATTGACAAAACATCCTGATTGTAAAGAATATATATTTTCGCCCCTAGTACCACTTTCATTTTTACCTGGGCAGAGAAAAATTTTTTCCTGCGCAGGT
>ERZ808259.302-NODE-302-length-25631-cov-6.158234_pt1 | contig 25631 bp, 24 predicted proteins | sample MGYA00521279_ERZ808259 | MGnify/ENA primary metagenome ERZ808259 (study PRJEB31516, sample SAMN03275586) | gut metagenome | biome: mammalia-associated habitat; material: feces | host: Papio cynocephalus | place: Kenya | collected 2012-07-27 ... | reverse complement strand
TGCAGTGGAATCCGCCCTGCTTATTGGTGTTTCCACGGTTGCAGGATGTTCTTCTATCTCTCTCGCCCAAGCTGCTCTTGCCTTGTCAGCACTCCTCATCGCATCCAATGTGGGTGGCTTGTAGGTCTTGTCCTTACAGGCGGTCAGCAATGTCACTGCCAATGCCGTTATTATAATATTCTTTCCTTTCATACTCACAACTGTACTTTAGTAGCGAAGATGCAATGTTTTCTGCTGAAACAAATAAAGGTAGACCCACACCCTTGGGGGGAGAATGAGCCTACCAGTCGTTCACTTTCTACTTGTCATCCACATCTTGGTCATGTCGATACTTTTTTGTTTCACATTTTTATATGCGCTTGCTGTAGGCATAGATAAACACTCCTTGGTCGTTCTTCTTGGTATGCAGTCCCTTCCGTTGCTTGAACATGATGAGACCTGCACCCGTAGTGATTGCCACGACCAACACTATCAGTCCTGCAATGATACCCATCAGACAGTAGGCGGCAATGAAGCCGATGATGGCTCCTCCTGCCGTGGCTGCTGCCCAATAGATGTATCGCCCCTGTATTCCCATGAATTCAAGGGGCTTCTGGAGTCCCTTGAACAGTGGGTAGTCGGGGTAGCGGATTTTCTGCTCTTCTCTTGCCATTCTTCACGTCGTTTCTCACTTACTGAATATGCACGGAATAACTCTCACTCGTTAGTTGGTCACACCGAAGAACAATGGCAATGCCTGTGCTGCTGCCACGAGGAAGATACATGCTCCTACAATCATCATGATCTTCTTCTTGACATCCTGCTCCTCATTGTTCATGGCGATGTAAACGCTGATAGCACCCACTACGGCTACAACACCTGCAATGGCATAGCAGAGTTTGACCACGATAGGCACATACTTGGCAATTTCCTCCGTCACTGTTGTAAGCGCGGTGGTACCTGCCGTGTAGTCACCTGCCGAGTTTTGCGCCATGGCAATGCCACCGCCCACAAGGAGCATCAATGCCAATGTCTTCAAGCGTCCTGAAGAGAGAACGCTCTTGGCGGTCTTCTTCAAATAGTTGGTCGTTTTCTTAAACATTCTTTCTTGTTTTACTTGTTAATGATTTCTCTTCGCAGTTCGTTCTCACCCTTATCCCCAGTCTTCTTCCACGCTTTTGGCGTATTTTCATTCTGGCATACGGCTCGATGGTACTGCTTCCTCTTTGATATATACTCTTCTGCAGTTGAGTCTTAAATCTGGTAGCCAAAGAATGCTGGGAACAGAATGGATGCACCTATCATAAACAGACAGGCTCCTATCAGCGTCAGTATGGACTTGGTAACTCCATCTTCCCCTGTGTTCATCTTGATGTATATCTGCAAAGCGGATATAATCACCATCACAGCAGCGACGGCGTATGTCAGATACAGCACATACAGCATCATCGTCACCACATAGTCGTGCATCCCTGCCAGTGCGTCTGCTCCCCAGCTATAGTCCACATTACCGCATTTGGCTGATGCGGACAGGGGGAGCAGCGCAAAGACAAAGGAACTTACTACATTCTTTATGATATGGCTAAATTTCATCCTTGACTGGTATTGTTTTGATGTTTGGTTGTCCTGGCTTTGTCTCGCCTTGTTTCAATAGGCTCTCCGTGAAGTCGTCCTGCCATAGTCCGTCTATCCATATGGGAGAAGTGGACTCCATCTGCCCATCCATCTTTTCCTGCAACGACTCGGCTGCGTTCTTCGGCTTCTGTTGGTTGACATCATTTTCTTCGTCTTCATTAACATCATCTTCTCTACCGGAAGAATCCGTACCAGGAGAACTACCAATCGTTCCGTTACTCCCTGTTCCCATGCCATAGCCCTCATCGTATGATGAGCCGTCTTGGGAACTTGTGTCGTATTGCTTGTCGGCAACGCTAAAGCCACCGTCGCTTTCGTTGACGGCTACTGCGGCTTCCTCTTCCGTTATGTTGCTGATGTCAAACACTTCCTCGTTGCTCTTGACTTCTTCCTTCTTACCATACAGGTCTCTGGTTATCATCACCGCATAGTAGATAGCGTATGCAATGGTAAGGCTGATGGCGAATATCAAAAATGGACTCATATAATACTTTGTTTTATTGATGATTTATACTCTATGCAGTGGCAAAAGTGCCAGTTGCGAGTGCAAAGTAAAGCGTAAAATCCGACATAAAAGAATTTTGTAAAGTATGACAGTAAAAGTTTAAGATATATTCAATTTATAATCATATATCATACTCTCAATCATACTTTAACCAGCTTCCGCTGTCAGTTTTCGCATATTCTTTCTTTAGACTTTGATATATGTTTTAATGTATGGAGCATCTTGTCCGTTTAATTGCTGCTATATATTAAAAATCATTAGGAATATTACGAAAAACATACATATATGTACATATATATCTATATTGTGTACGTTTTATGTTAAATATGTGTTAATGCAAAATAATATTAGTCGTATTGAATTTAATTTTATTACTTTTGCACTCAAATAATATGTATAACAAGCCATATGTCATCAGATATATTAAGAATCATAGAAGGAGGATTGAATAACGACAAGAGAAAAATCATAAGTTACTCCAATCGTTTAGCTACTCGTCTTGAAGCCGAGGGCAATATCCAGTTGGCACGTTGCATTAAAGAGCAGATTCAAAACTCTACCATAAAAAGTACAGCAACTGCTGATGCCATGCGTATGCTGCCTTTGGATTCAGATAGCAAATTGCAAATAGTAGAAGTAATTCCCGAAGACTCAACACGTACTAATATAGTCCTTTCTGATAATGTCGGAAGGCAAGTTGCTGAATTTATTGAGTTGGTGAAGCACAGTGATGAACTGGAACAGGCAGGAGTCAATATGCCCAAGTCAATGCTTCTTTACGGAGCACCTGGTTGTGGCAAGACCTCTATAGCTCACTATGTCAGTGAGAAGACCAATTTACCTTTGGTGGTTGCAAGGTTGGATGGAATTGTCTCGTCACTTCTTGGTAGTACAGCAAAGAACTTAAGAAAAATATTCTGCTATGCTAGTAGTATGCCATGCATCTTGTTCCTTGACGAATTTGACGCAATAGCCAAGGCTCGTGATGACAATCACGAACTGGGAGAACTGAAGCGTGTCATCAACAGCTTGCTTCAAAACATTGACTCCATGCCAACTTCTTGCGTTTTGATTGCAGCAACAAACCATCCCGAATTGCTGGACAAGGCCGTTTGGAGACGCTTCACAACAAAAATTGAAGTCGGAATGCCTGATGACGAAGCAAGAAAAAAAATAATTCTGGACTTAACATCTGGATTCAACTGTCCTTTTATAGAGGATGTACAAAAGATGAAAGCAGTTTGCAACTTGACAAAAAAAATGTCTCCATCTGACATCTCTACAATCTTTAACAAACTAAAGGTGAAGGGTGTTATCAATGGGAGCAAAACTATTGAGTATGAGGATATTCTGGTCGCTATCTTTGAGTACGAAGGAAAAGATGAAGCACAAGACAAATTCATTATTTTCCTTAACACAAACGGAGTTAGTCAAGCCAAGATTGCACAAAAACTAAATGTTAGTGCGAGATTGGTCAGAAATGTATTATCTAAAAAATAATGAGTTATGGCAAATAAATACCCTATACAAAGTGTATCTTTCAGAGGCGAAATAGACAAATTCTTGACAGAAGGAGGTGGTAGTAGCGAATTGCCTAAGTGGGTTAACTATATTACTATTTCTGCTAATGCGGAAAGGGTTTATGGCCAATTGGAATTGTTCTCTGATTTGTTCTCTGATGCAAATCGGACGATGCCTGTGCTTACAGAGATTACGCTGAACGAAAAAGCGACAGCTAAATCTCATCGTCCTGCTGTGCGAAAAATGATGGATGTGAACCATAAACGTAATGTCCTTGGAGTTACATCTGTAGGTAAACTTTTGGTAAAGATTGACACTGCCAATGATTTGAAGAGGATAGAGCGAGGATTTAAGGTGGAAAATACAGAAAATCTGTCGAGAGACAAAAAGATTGGTTTGTCTGCAATAGAAAACGTATCTCGATACAAGGCTGTTGTTGATGATAACATTGAAGAACACGACCGTCTCAAACTGCAGTTGGTTGATTATCTGAATAGTGAATACAATCATCGTTCTCGTATCGCTTTGAGTACAAAATGTAGGGAGTATGGAGTTGAACTGGAAGAACTGAATTATGCAAGTAGCTTACGTTTGTTTTCCTTAGAACATGTGTCAGAGGAAGCACTTAGGGCTATTGCGTCCATGGATTGTGTCTTGGCTGTTCGAAAAATGCCTACAATAGAGTTTGAGGCAGCCCCTGATGAAGACAACTCTAATATCGAAGTGATGACACCATTGGATGGCGCAACCTATCCAGTGGTGGGCTTGTTGGATTCTGGTGTTGGCAATAATGATTACCTGCGTCCTTGGATGATTGAAGATGAAGAAAATATTGCTGATTTGGAAGACGAAGACATTAACAGAAGTCATGGAACAGCTGTTGCAAGTGTCATCAACTATGGTGATTTTCTTGAAAACAAAGATTTGACTAAGTGTGGACCTTGCAAAATAAAGAGTTGTATTGTCAATACTGATAGAACGAAAATATACGAAAACGAGTTGGTTCTCAACATTCAAAATGCTATCGCCAAACATCCTGAGATAAAGATTTGGAATCTCTCGCAAGGCACCACAAAAACAATAGATAATGATAGGTATTCCGACTTTGGCATCGCATTGGACAGTTTGCAAAAAGACAACAGAATATTGATTTGCAAGTCTGCTGGCAATGTTGATCCGAGGGCAGAAGACCAAAGAATAACTGATGGTGCCGATTCTTTGCTTAGTATAGTTGTGGGATCTATAGCTCACAAGAAAACTACCAACAATGACGCTAACGAAAATGACAGAAGTCCTTTTTCACGTATTGGCCCAGGTGTCGAAAATGCTGTAAAGCCAGATTTGGTGCACTATGGCGGAAATATAGATTCACATCTGTCTCTATTCTCAGAATGGGGAAGACAGTTTTGTCTTTGGAGCGGAACAAGTTTTTCTACTCCACGAATAACGGCTTTGGCTGCTAATCTTAATCAAATGATTGGAGGTGAATGCAATCCTTTGCTTTTGAAAGCATTGCTTGTTCACAACTCTGATTACCCTGCAGGTTTGTCGAAAACATCTAAAGAACTTCGCAGAGAAATGGGGTTTGGATTGCCATCTGTTATTACAGACATGCTTAACGATGACGCTGATGAGTGTACTATGGTTTTCCAACAAACTTTACAGAAAGGAACGAATATTGTTTCTTTGGACTTCCCATATCCGCAAAGTTTGGTTGAAAACGGTTATTTCATCGGTGAAATTACATTGACGATGGCTGTAAACCCTGTAATAAATGCAAGTCAAGGTTGTGAGTATTGTCAAAGCCAAGTGGATGTCCTTTTGGAAACATACGACCATGTTGAACATGTTCCATTAGGGGAAGGCATGATGCGTAATGAGACAAGAACGTCCAACGATGCTGTGAATATACTCAAAGCATCGCTTTATAGCAGTAAAGCTTTCAAAAACGAGTTTGCAGAAGAACGTATGCTTATAGAACAGGGGAATAAATATCAACCTATTAAAAAGTATACTGTTGATTTGTCGAAGATGACGAACTCCAATAAGAGAAAGGCATTGGGAGAAAACAGAAAATGGGCTTTGAAACTCATCGGGCTGTACCGTGATGCTGCAGAACAAGCTTTAGAGAGAGACGGCGAAGTGCTTTCGCAAGATGTTATTGTCGCTGTAACGATTAGGGATCCAAGGCAGAAGGGTGTCGTATATGCAGAATGTCTCAGCCTGCTTGAACAAAGAGGATATGTTCATAACGACATCAATGTACATAATGACATTCTGGTTGATAATGATTAATAATCCCAAAAAGACTATGGCAAAATATGATTTTTCACAAGCTACAGCTTTTGCGCCTACTTTTGTAGGCGAGTTTATTGTTGATGAGCTATCTGCAAGGAAATGGACTATGGATAAATTGGCTGAGAAAAGCAAATTGGCAGAGGATGTCCTGAATGAGGTCATTTCTGGGAAAAGAGACTTGACCCCAGAGATGGCGGCTATGCTAGAAAAGGCTATGAACATTCCTTCATCATTATTCTTGAATCTCCAAGAGCAATACAGTCGTTAATCTTTTTGTATTGAATATGATAGTTTCCTACGGAGAATATTTGTTTTCTCCGTAGAAAACTATCATTTTTCCAACTTTCCCATATCTCCTTACCAAAACAAATACGCTATATGATATACCAACAGCATCCCAAGTAGAAACACTGCCACGCTGATACCCATTTGCAATTGTGCCAACAGTTCGTCTCGCTTCAATCCATTGCATTGCCTGATGACGACAAACACCAACACAATATCTATCATCAATACGGTATAAATCATGGCTGGCAAATAGTGGATATGCTCTGCCATCCACCAGTGCATATCAGCTATGCTGTCAAGCTTCCTTACGCTTCCACTCATACTTTTTCCTTTCCTATCAAACAGTCGTTCACATCCTTGTATTCACGATAATGGCCACTCATGTCAATCACCTTGTTGGGATAGGCATTACTCACCATTCTGCAGCCCTCCATTCCTGCCTTGTCATTGTCCAGAAAACAAAATACATGCTCATACGCTCCCAGTCTTTGTAAACAGCGTTGCAGGTTTGCCACCGAGTTCAGCACAATGTAGTCACAGGGTTCCCCCACGCAAACTCTTTCATCTCCCAGTTTTTCCATGGTCTTGAACGAAAGGAAGTCCATAAATCCCTCAAACACGCAAACTGCCGACTGCACCCCGATGTTTTCTGCGTGTATGATGGATATATCCTTGTGTCCCATGCATCCTTTGTAGTATGGATTCCTGATTTCCACACCTTTCTGCATGTTTTCAAAGGCGATGCCGAAATACCGTTTTTTGCCATGTGTGTACCAAATCTCCTTGCAATATTTCTTGCCCACCACGATGTCTATATGGCGTGAACGCAAATACGACATCAGGGGATTGTATTGCAAGGGTTGCAGATGCACTTTCTCCATCTTCACTGCTGACTGTGCAGTTGCCACCCTTACTTTTTCACTTGGGTGGGGCGCATGGCTCAGGTTCAGTTTGTCCAGTTGACTCAGTACCTTGCTCACATCATTTGTTTCAAACAACCGTTTCCCAAGATTGATGATGTCACCTCCTTGCCCCAATCCGAAATCATACCACTCGTTTCTTTTCTTGCTCACACAGAACGATGGCTCAGTCTCGTTCCGGATGGGGGAACGGTAACAGTAGCGGTCGCCATTTATCCGCACAGGCTCATGGCTCAGTGCTATCAGCAGGTCAATGATGCTGATGCTTTTTGCTGTTGCTATGTTCATGTCTCTTTGCTTTTATTGTTTGTACTCGCCCTATCCCTATTCCAGTGTCCATTCATTTGTCCACACTATATATAGATGTGGAGTGAATGAAGTTCGCTATGGAAATTAGGTGTTGCTGTCTATCAGTGGGAGGCTTGGATAATTCTTGGGCAGACAGTATTCATTGCTTGACGACTTCACTACTTTTTTGTTTGCCAACAAATAGGTCAGCAGTTTCGATAGGGTGGTTCTGCCTCTTGCAAATCCAATCTCGCCATATCCCTTGCTCAATGCTGTCAACACGTGTTCATAACCAGACACTACCTGACCATGGAAGGCGATAGCCAAAGCTTTCTCGTGCTGTTCTTCTGTGATGTCCCCAATGGTCATTTTTACATTTCTGCCTTCTCCTTTCCCAAACTCGTAGTCGGCGATACCAACAGGTAGCCCCTCTTCATTTATCTTGAAGGCAAATGGTTCAAACTCTCGGTCTCGCAGACTCAATGGCTTCACCTCGCTGGCATTGGCGAGGGTTTGGCTCTTGGCGATAACCAGTACGGTCTCTGCTTTGTTGTTCAACTCGGTTCCGATATGTCCTCTCACGTTATCGTCACTCTTGTTCAAATGAAGTACACAATGGATGTGCAAGTTATACACACTCGACCATTGCATCAGTTTGTTGATGATGCTTACCGACTCAGCTGGGTCGTTAATGTCCAACATCAGGTCTCTGATGCCGTCGATAATCACCAGCCCACACCCTTGCTCTTTCTCCAGAGCCCGTTCTATCAGTTGCAGACGCATCGTTGGGTGATATTCCCTCAACCCATAGAACACCAGATTGGTGGCATTCACATCTTGCTGCATCCCTGCCAGGCGCAATATGCGCTGCATCACCACATGGCAGTGGTAGCGGCTTTGCTCTGTATCTATATACAGTATCTTGCGTTTACCCTCAGGCAGACAGGCTCTGTATTTCAACACTTGCATGTTGCCCAACGAGGCTGCTACGATTGCTGACACGTTGAACGTCTTCCTGCTTTTCGCCTTTCCAGTCGAGGCACTGAAGTTACCCAGTGTTGCGATGGTCGAGTTGTCCACCCACATGATTTGTGGCGGCACCTGATAGGTCTCGTCTGCCAATATTCGTGAGGCTTTCAGCAGCTCGTCCAGCACCTTCCCATTGTCAGTCTGACATTTGCTTTGTTCCATAGGCATCTGGCATGTCATTGCTTATGTTCTCACCATCTACATTCTGCTCGTCCATGTTATTGCAAGGTGACTCTTCGGAAACATTCGTGTTCATGTTCTCTTGTTGCATACCTTTTCTCCGGGCAGGCCGGCTCTTCACCCAGTCGATTATTTCCTTTCTGCTGAAGAATATAGTTTTTCCACTTGGCTTATAGTGGGGGATAGCCAATGTTCTGGTCAACTTATACAATTGGCTCTCTGATATGCCCAAGAACTCTTTTGCCTCTTTCACGGTCAGGATTTCTTTGGCGGCAAACAGATGTTCTTCCATTTGTTCCATTCGTTCATGTAGCTCCTCGATGTCGCCAAGTTGTCTGAATGCATTTTCCATTTGCCCAATTCGTTCCAGTATTCTCGGTATTGCTGGTACGATTTGCTCTGCCGACAGCTCTTCCATGGTCTCTGTTCGCATGGGTGGAGAGGCAGATGCTACCTGTTGCTCGTTTCTCACTAATTGTTGATTGCTCATATTGTTCGTTTTATAGTTTGACATCAGTAAGGATAATCCTTTTTCTTGTTGACTGCATGGGATGATGGTAGTCTTTCTTCTGCCAATATCCACATTTCAGTGGCAAAATTACCCTTTTCACGACGAAAAGAGGTTGATGGGTGGTTGATACCTTGGCAGTATCAATCCATCTATCAACCTTTCTTGTTGTTATATTCTGGTCTTCTCCTCAGATTATTGCCATTTTGTTATTTCTTTCACCATGTTTCTGATGCAAGCGTAGATGCTTCTGTCCGATGCTTTTGCCTTGCACAATGCCGATGACAGGTCTGATGGTTTCATGATTTTTCCAGTGGAAGATCGTACCAGCTGATGTGCTGCCATCGTTTCCTGCCATTGTTTGCTAATCAGTCCATTCTCGCACAAGGTGTCAAAGAAGTAGGCGACGACTCTGTTGTTTCGTGCCACCAACGGCTTTTCCAGCACGCAGTCAAACAGTTTCTGAATCTGTACTTCATTCACATTTTCAGTGAACAACTTCAGTGTGTTCATCGTTTCCACGATGCGCCCAATCAGTCCGTCCTTCCTTGTCAGTTGTAATGATGATGCACTATTTTGTTTTGTAGCAGGGACATAGTTCGTTACAGTCACATGTCCTTCCGTCAAAACATTTTCATGAGGCAGTCCTATTTGTGTGGTTCTGATTACCGTCACTTCTGTAGTGTTCAACTCGTGAATGAGGATGTTGATGTCTTCTTCTGTCATTTCTTCTTTCAGGAAGAACTTCTCTACCAGGTCTTGTCTCATTTCCAACAAATCTTCCACCATACCCATGTTCTTACGATGTTCGTTCATCACACGAACATCCCAACTGCCACTGTAGCGATGACTGTTCAGGAAGTCCTTCACATAGCGGCCATACACCTTCTTTCCTTTTCCAACTTCCTCTAGATAGGAGGTCTGCGCATCTTTCACCAATGCGATGATGTTCTCTGCTTTTCCATGTTCCATATACTTTCTCACAGGGCAGTATTTACAGGAAGGTAAAAAGAGAGAACGAGCCTTGTTTCATTCTCATTGCTTCTTTCTTTTGGTTTATATATATTTACTATATCACTTCTTTACTATGATATGTATTGACTATAATGATTACTTACTATGTTACTACCATACTATTTGCATGCAATATGTGTCGTACTCTTCCAACAGCTATCCACGCCATATCACTTTTCTTCCAATGGTTGTGCTGCTTTCTGCAAAAACTGCAAGCTGCACCGTCATATTCTCTATTGCAGTTTCTCATATTCGCCTCGTTTTATCTTTCTGACTACGTTCATGGTCTGCAGGTCTGTCAGCGTGTACATCACCGACCGTTCCGACAGTCCCATCTCTTCACCCACCTTCAGTGCGTCAGCTGTTGTGAACTTCTGTTCCAAACCATCCAACAATATTTTCTTTTCTGGTTTTATGCTGTCTATGGTCATATACTTTTGAAGTCTTGCATAGCATTCTTCAAAATAGTCGCTCAGTTGTATAGCTGCCTTGACAGATTCGATGTCAACATGGTCATTACCAGCTTCTCCACAAGCCCAACGCATCATCTGTATCACCAGTGTCAGTCGAGCCGTGTTCAGATGGGTCTTCATAATCCTTCCGTCTATCAGGGCATCGTCCTTGATGTTGTTGATATACTCCACGGTTTGATTTCTCCATTCGAAGAAATGTTGCTGCGCATCCGTGGTGAAGTTGATAACTCTTGGCACCACCATTCCTGTCTCTTCGTCATAATGGCAAGGTAAGGATAGTATTTTGTTCACCACCTTCTCCCATTGGTCAAAACATTCTCTGCCGTCATATTCGTCTTCTGTACCATGCAATTGCCATGGGCTGATGGTGTGCCTCTTGGGATAGGAAAACAGTATGCGGTCTATCAGACCGTTGTCGCCATATCCCTTGTCCACCAACTCATGCACTCGCTTGGTCTGGGTTGTTCCGATGATGTTGATGCAGGGTTGCTCGATATGAACAGGAATGTCAAGACTGCATCGGGTGATGTCCAGTGGTTTTCCGCTATGTGCTGTCAGCAGTTGTTCTATCAGTTGTCCCTTGCTGTATTGGTTCACGGTGTTGAACATCCCCATAATCTCATCTACGAATGCCACGATACCTCGCTGGTTCACATTATGCGCTTGCATCAATGCCTCGGGGGTGAAGTCCGAGATAACAGTCCTTTGCAGGATAGGTATCTCTGGTATCTCCGATTGCGAATAACTAAACTTCCTGTTCTTCCTTTTTTCCATAAACAAGGAATAGGCTTCGTCATCTTCCTTGTATTTCTTCAGTAACTGATAGTCGTGCGCCCGAATGGGCTTGAAGGCAAAGTCCAAGGGTGGTGTCTTACCAACGCCCGGTCGCCCTACGAGGATGATGTATAGGATGGGACTGCTTGTCCAACAACCCTTGATTCTTATCTGGCAGGTGTTCCCAATGGCGGTGGCCACTGCAGATAACATCGACACCAACAGGTAGTCTTGATTGTAGTTCTCATATTCCACCAGCACCTTGGTCATCTCTTGTATCTTTACGGGAAAAGCCTCCAAGGGGATTGTGGTTCCGTCTTTGTTGGCATCTTCGAGTTTTTCCCATGTAATCTCTGTTTCATCCCTGCTTTTGTTTTTTTTGATGCCACAGGTGTTTAGATTAATAGTATCCATGCCATTCTATATTAGAATAATGGTTTGCGTTTTTTCTCGATGAATGCTTGGGCTTCCTCTTCTATCTCTTTGATATAAGGATTATAGCCCTCATGCAACCATTTGTCAACTTCCGATTTTCTAAATCTTAGCGACTTTCCTTTTTTGTGGAATGGAATGATGGCGTTGCTGGTCCATCCATACACAGTCTGCCGGGCAGGGTGCTCTGGCAGATACTCCCTCAATTCATCCACGGTGAACCATCGGTCGATAGGCTCCTCTACGGTCGGAATGATTTTGTCCATCTTGGCACACAACTCTTCCAGCTTGGTCATCATCATTTGGGTGACTCTTGGAAGGTCTTCAAATCTGATTTCTTCTGTCATCTTATCACGTTTTTATGGTTATTACTATATTATTTGTCATCACGATTTCTGGGTGCAAAATAACCATAAAAATCAATACTGATGGTCTTATGATTCCCATCAGCATCCGTTTCCATAATCGAAACATAATCCCATAACTTGCCAACCCCTTATTTCGCCCTAACTTCTTCATATCCCCCAAAACACAACTTTTTCATGTTCCGCCTACATGATGGCTCTCCTCATAAGCCTCCCATAAGACCATCATAATAGGTACACAACCCCGATTGCTACTAACGTATCTATATGCAACGAGCCACTTATGACTTATTCACAAGTGGCTCGCAAGGCAATTTGGTTATCTCGTTTGATTATCACATCTGGCCATCTCATCAGACTCTTTAGTCTGACTATCTCGTTTGAAGATTTCGTTTGGTCATCTCGCCTGATATTTTCGTTTGGCAATTTCCTTTGGCTGTGTCGAAACAGCATTCTCGATTACCCTCAGGAAATATCCTCTTCAACTATTCCAACTCTTTTTCGTTCAGATTTATCTGGATGGCATTCGCTGCCTTTTCCTTTTTCTCATCTATCACTTTCGCATATATCTGTGTCGTTTTCACATTGGTGTGTCCCAACATCTTGCTCACGGTATAGATGTCCGTACCATGCGCCAGCTGGAGCGTAGCGTATGTATGTCTGAAGCAATGGAAGGTTATTTTGCGTGTGATGCCAGCTGCCTCTATCCATCGCTTCAAGGGTTTGGAAATCCAAGCCGGGGCGGGCAATCCTGCAAAGACCAACAGGTTTGGGTCTTTGCGCTCACCGCACAGTTTATAGGCTTGCTCCGACATAGGCATGTATTCTACGCCTTTTGTCTTCTTTTGGGTGAAGTTCAGTCTGTATGAATTGTTTATCTTCTGCACCTCCGACCATTTCAACTTCTGGATGTCGCAATGTCTCAGTCCGGTCAATGCCGAGAACAAAGCAGCCCTTTTGATGATTGGGTTGTCGCATGGTGTCGCTGCCAATGTGTTCAGCTCTTCCGTTGTCAAAAACTCTCGTCGGCTTTCCTGTTCCTGGATATTCTTGCTCTTGGCTGCTACGTCGATGGTCAAATAACCGTCGATGAAAGCCTGGTGCAATGCAGCCTTGAATATGGAGAAGTAGGTCGCCGCTGTATTCTGAGATATGGTGCCGCTCTTGCCACCGCCTTGCGGAGCCGTTGTTATCCATTGCTTGAAATCCTCTATCAATCTCAGGTCAATTTCCGAGAAGAGGATAGAGTCACCTTTCGCAAACAGTTTCAACAACTCATACACACGTTTCCAGTTGATGATGATGGATTTCGAACCATTCCCATGCCTCTTTTCCGACACATACTTCACATATTCGATAAAGTTGCATTTCGAGCGCTCGTTCTGTTCCGCCTGAGCTGCTTCCACATCCGTGTACAGGGCGGCATTGTCATATTCTCGCTGCCTTGCCTCTCGTATCTTGTCTGCATACAGACAGGCTCGTTGGTCGGCGGCAGACTTGCATTGTATCACACCGTTCACATCACGTTTCGGCATATATGCCTCCTTGCCGTCAGCCCCTCCACGTGTCGTCTTGGTCTTGTCCCATAATGGAGTTGTCACCACACGGTTGATATTCTCTCTGATGCGCTTTGGCTTGCCGTTCGCCTTCTCGTACACAGGGTACGACTCGACAACGAGATACCATTCGTTGGCATAGCGAGATTTTCTTAGTTTCACAGAAACCTTCGTATTATGGAAAGTCCTTCTCATATTTTTATTTATTTGTATAGATTGTCAATTTCATACTTTGGAACATACACATAGTTTCCAATCTGTCGTGTTGGAATACCATATTTCCGAATATGCAGATACACTGTACTATCGTCAATTTTGTACTTCTTGCTTATCTCACCAATAGTATAGCAGTTCTCTGGTTCCAAGTTATAGAGCTTTGGCAATCTCTTGGCAGGTTTCTTGTCAAAGTTCCTTTTGGGGAAATATTTCTCCAGTTCCTTTCTGCTCACCCGGATGAGTCGAACCCCTAAATTGATGGACGGAATGCTTCCGTCATGTATATATTGATAGAGCGAAGTCCTGCTCACCGAGTACATTGCCACCGCCTCAGGAACCGTGATATAGTCCCTGTCATCATCTATTTGTTCCGTCAACTCTTGAAGCTTTTTCAGCTTCTTTGCCTCACGTTTGCGTCTTGCATAAGCAATCTTACCACAATTCTCTGAGCAGTACCGTGACTCCAGAGTCTTTGCGAAAAATGGATTTCCGCACACCTCGCACCTACGTTCTATTTGAAATTTTGCCTTACCCATATTCTGCTTATATTTTACCCATTTACTTACAGTTTATAATCGCATCTACGCTTAAGTATCAATAAGTCCAACCTTATCTACGTTTACGTCCTGTGCCAAATATGTGGCAAATATACGGCTATTTTCTGAGTTGACCAAATTAATTTAGAAATGTTAAGAAACAGAAAAAGCCGTGCAACTCATTGAGTTACACGGCTTTTTTATAATTATTTTATTAAGCCTTACGACATTTTTATCGACCCTATTTGACCTCCTCGAAGTCGGCGTCCTGGATGTTGTCGTCTTTCTCGTTAGAAGTGTTTTGTTGGGACTGCTGAGAACCTGTCTGGGCACTGGCGTTGGGCTGGGCACCCGCTTGCTGCTGGGCTGCGTACATCTTTTGAGATGCATTGTCCAATTCGGCAATGGCTGCGTCTATGGCTGCTATATCCTGTGCCTTGTGGGCTGTCTTCAACTTCTCCACTGCGGCCTCTATCTCAGACTTCACATCGGCAGGCAGTTTGTCGCCATTATCCTTCAGCATGTTTTCCGTTTGGAAAATCATGGAGTCAGCCTGGTTCAGTTTATCCACCTTCTCGCGCTCCTTCTTGTCTGCATCTGCGTTGGCCTCTGCCTCTGCTTTCATGCGCTCTATCTCCTCCTTGGAGAGTCCAGAGGATGCTTCGATGCGGATGGTCTGTTCCTTTCCAGTTGCTTTATCCTTGGCAGAAACCTTCAGTATGCCGTTGGCATCAATATCGAAGGATACCTCAATCTGTGGTACTCCCCGGCGGGCGGGAGCGATGCCTTCGAGGTTGAACTGACCAACACTCTTGTTCTGGCTTGCCATTGGACGCTCACCCTGCAGAACATGAATGGTTACTGCAGTCTGGTTGTCTTCGGCTGTAGAGAACACCTCGCTCTTGTGGCATGGTATGGTCGTGTTGGCATCAATCAGTTTGGTCATCACACCACCCATTGTCTCGATACCCATTGACAAGGGAGTCACATCAAGCAACACGATGTCGCTCTTGTCACCCGCAAGTACTGCACCTTGAATGGCTGCGCCTATTGCCACAACTTCATCGGGGTTCACACCCTTTGAGGGTTCTTTGCCAAAGAAGTCTGCCACCAGTTTCTGTACGGCGGGAATTCGGCTTGAACCACCCACGAGGATTACCTCGTCAATGTCGCTGTTGGTCAGACCTGCATCACGCATTGCATTCTGGCAGGGAACTTTGCAAGCCTGAATGAGGCTGTCAGCCAACTGCTCAAACTTGGCACGCGTCAAAGTCTTCACAAGGTGCTTGGGTACACCACCCACAGCAGTGATGTAAGGGAGGTTAATCTCTGTAGTGGTGCTGCTTGAGAGTTCAATTTTGGCTTTCTCGGCAGCCTCTTTCAGACGCTGGAGTGCCATGGGGTCTTGTTTCAAGTCAATGCCTTCCTCTGCCTTGAACTCACTAGCCAGCCAGTCAATGATAACCTGGTCGAAGTCATCACCGCCCAGGTGGGTGTCACCATTAGTGGCCAGTACCTCGAACACGCCACTTCCAAACTCCAATATAGAGATATCGAATGTGCCACCACCCAGGTCAAACACAGCAATCTTCATGTCCTTGTGCGCTTTGTCCACGCCATAGGCCAAGGCTGCTGCTGTGGGCTCGTTCACGATACGCTTTACGTCCAAACCTGCAATCTGGCCGGCCTCCTTTGTGGCCTGGCGCTGTGAGTCAGAGAAGTACGCGGGCACTGTAATCACGGCCTCCGTCACCTCCTGGCCCAAATAGTCTTCAGCGGTCTTCTTCATCTTCTGAAGAATCATAGCACTGATTTCCTGGGGCGTATATTGCCGTCCGTCAATATCCACGCGTGGAGTGTTGTTCTCACCCCGTACCACTTTGTATGGCACGCGTGCGATTTCCTTTTGTACCTGGTCGTAGGTTTCACCCATGAAGCGCTTGATGGAGAAGATTGTTCTCTTTGGGTTCGTGATGGCCTGGCGTTTAGCAGGGTCACCTACTTTGCGCTCACCACCCTCAACAAATGCCACTACAGATGGGGTCGTGCGCTTTCCCTCGCTGTTGGCTATCACCACAGGCTCATTGCCCTCAAACACAGATACGCAGGAGTTTGTCGTACCAAGGTCAATTCCAATAATCTTTCCCATAATTGTATGTTTTTTTATTTTGTTCTTTTAAATGTTGTTGTGCCTCATTGCACACCCTTATTGTCACAAAGGGCGTGCCAAAGTGTGTGGCTTGCGAGGGAAATGGATTGCTTTTGTCTGAAGGCATGTGGCTCTTGTCGGCTATTCTGCCAACCTGTCACACGTTCCTGCCATAGCATGTGTGCTCGACACCAGGGAAGGCAATAAAATGTATGAGTAAAGGCCAGGACTGGTAACGCTTGGTGCCTGCGTTTCCTGCCCTGGCCTTTGCTTGGTGAGTGTGTGGGAGTATAGATGGGTTGTTCTTCCGCCAGGCTCGTCTGTGCTTACCGCATGCCTTCCTCGATGATTTCCTCGGCATCGGGTGTGCCGTTCATGGCCTTGGTGATTTGGGTTGCCAGTTCCTCGGCCAGTTCGGGGTTGTCCTTGAGCAGTGACTTCACGCCCTCGCGCCCTTGCCCAAGTTTGCTTCCTCCGTAACTGTACCATGACCCGCTTTTTTCGATGACCCCGAACTTCACTCCCAGGTCTACGATCTCGCCTATACGGCTGATACCCTCGCCAAATGTGATTTCGAACTCTGCCTTGCGGAAGGGAGGAGCCACCTTGTTCTTCACCACTTTCACGCGCACCTCGTTGCCCAGGATGTTGTCCCCGTCCTTGATGGCTGAGCCCTTGCGGATGTCTAGGCGCACGCTGGCATAGAACTTCAGTGCGTTTCCGCCAGTGGTGGTTTCGGGATTGCCGAACATGATGCCTATTTTCTCGCGCAGTTGGTTGATAAAGATGCAGGTGGTGTTTGTCTTGCTTATGGTGGCCGTAAGTTTCCTTAGTGCCTGGCTCATGAGACGTGCCTGTAGCCCGACCTTGTTGTCTCCCATGTCTCCCTCTATCTCGGCTTTTGGCGTAAGTGCGGCCACAGAGTCGACCACCACAATGTCAATGGCGGCACTTCGTATCAACTGGTCGGCTATCTCAAGAGCCTGCTCCCCGTTGTCGGGCTGTGAGATGAACAGGTTGTCGACATCCACACCCAGTTTGGCTGCATAGAATCGGTCGAAGGCGTGTTCGGCATCGATGAATGCGGCGATGCCCCCTGCTTTCTGTGCCTCGGCGATGGCGTGTATGGCCAGTGTGGTTTTTCCGGAAGATTCGGGACCATAGATTTCTATGATGCGTCCCTTGGGATACCCTCCGACTCCCAGCGCATAGTCCAGCGAGAGGCTTCCTGTGTGGATGACTTCCACATTCCCGATCTGTTCCTCACCCAGTTTCATCACCGAACCTTTTCCGTAATCCTTTTCTATCTTGCTTATTGCGGCCTGAAGAGCCTTCATTTTTGCCGCATTGTCTGCTGCTGCCATTTTCTCTTGTTCCTTAATATGTATATTATTATAATGTGTGTCCAGTGTGGTGTCCTTTGGCTCAGAGTTCCAGGTCACCATCGTGAATCTCGTGCCAGGGCAGCCCTTGTTTGTTGAGTTGCTCCATGAACGGGTCGGGGTCAAATTCCTCCACGTTGTGTACGCCAGGCTTTTTCCAGATACCCTTTATGAACATCATGGCTCCTATCATGGCGGGAACGCCTGTGGTATAACTTACGCCCTGCATGCCTGTCTCCATGTAGGCGGCTTGGTGCGAGCAGTTGTTGTACACATAGTAGGTGTGCTCCTTCCCATCTTTGAGTCCACGGATACGGCATCCGATGCTGGTCTCCCCGTCGTAGTTCTCGCCCAGATCCTGTGGGTTGGGCAGAACAGCCTTGAGGAATTGCAGTGGCACAATCTTCACCACTTCATCGCCAGTGCCATCGGCCTTCGGAGCCTTGTATTTCACCTCGTCAATGCGGGCCATGCCAATGTTCTGTATGACATCCAGGTAAGTGAGATACTGCTTTCCAAAGGTCATCCAGAAGCGGGCGCGTTTGATGGTGGGGTAGTTGATTACCAGGGACTCAATCTCCTCGTGATGTATCAGGTAACTCTCCTTGGGGCCGATACCCGGATAGGTGAGGGGCCTGTGAATCTCCATGGGCTTCGTCTCGATGTACTTTCCATTCTCCCAGTAGAGCCCTTTCTGTGTGATTTCCCGTATGTTGATTTCGGGGTTGAAGTTTGTGGCAAATGCCTTGTGGTGGTTTCCCGCGTTGCAGTCCACGATGTCAAGGTACTGAATCTCATCGAAGTAGTGCTTTGCGGCGTATGCCGTGAAGACGCTGGTCACCCCTGGGTCAAATCCGCAGCCCAAGATGGCGGTCAGTCCGGCCTGCTCGAAGCGCTTGCGAAAAGCCCACTGCCAACTGTATTCGAAGTGAGCCTCGTCCTTCGGCTCGTAGTTGGCCGTGTCCATGTAGTTGCACCCAGTCTTGAGACAGGCCTCCATGATGGTCAGGTCCTGGTAGGGCAGAGCCAGGTTCAGCACCAACTCGGGCTTGTAATTGGAGAAGAGTTCAACCAATTGGCCCACGTTGTCGGCATCCACTTGTGCCGTGTGCACCCTTGTGCCGTATTTCTTGTTCAACACTTCTGCCAGCGCCTCGCATTTCTTCTCCGTGCGGCTGGCAATCATCACCTCTCCGAACACATCGGGGTTCTGGCACACTTTGTGGGCAGCCACCGTGGCTACGCCTCCTGCCCCAATAATCAGTATTTTTCCCATATATGCTTTGTTTATTCTTGTTTTGTTCCTTTCTTGCCTTATCCTCTCTGCAAGTCCTGCTGGCTCAATCCCATGGCATGCACCATGCTGAAACCCAGCACCACATGTCCTGGCGTGCCCATCTGTTGCTCCATGTCCATGATGGTGAGCGGGTGTCTGGGGGACTCGGCGGCAGCCTGGCAGAGTTCCTGCAGGTGTGCGCCTGTGTCGGATATCAGCGTAATCGCGCCCTCGCTCTGGTCTCGCAGGATGAAGAGTGCGGCCTGGATGGGCAGAGGAGCACCTTCCACGAGGCTTTCCTTTGCGGCGCAATTGACGGTGAACTCGCCCAATCCAGGCACGTCGAACCCTTGCTCGTCCAACTCGTCCTTTAGGTCAGAGGGCACGAAGTGTGTTAATTCCTTTTTGTCCGGGTTGTGGAAGATGCACACCTGCACCTCGTTGTCCCCCTGCTGGAGCCCACAGTCCAGCGCGCAGCATGTAAGCCAGTCTGCCAAATCCAGCCGGGGCATCTCACGCCCCAACGTTTCGGCATAATGCCGCCTCAGCCTTGAGGCCACGTTTTCCGCGTACTCGGCATCCACCAGTATGTAGTGTCTTTTTTTCTTGCCAGTTTCCATATCGTATGCAAACATACAAATAATTTTCGGGATAAGAACTTTCCCAGGTGCAAAAAGAGGCACAAGTAGTGCCCTTTAGAGACTTCCCTTGGAGGTCAGTGCCATGCAGTTGCCTTTCCTCACTCCCAGATGCTGGGGCTGTCTCCATGTTGGCACATCAATCTTCCGTCTCCCTTTGTGGGTGGTGTCTGTACATGCCACACCCTTCTTCTTCGTCAGGAAGGTCATGTGTGGACATACACTTGTACAATGTCTGAAACGTGTCAACGACCGACTTCTTCTTTTGCATTTCGTGGTTTGTGGAATTGCTTGGCCTCGTGGCCCTTGTGTGAGTGTGCTTTGGGCTGGAGTGGCCTCGTGGCAAACATGGCCATTCCCTTTCAGAACTCTGTGGGGGCACTCTCGTTTCCGAACCGGTCAATGGCTGTCACAGCCATGTGCAGGCCATAGAGGGTGCGTGAGAGCAGGTTGTAGGTATATTCGTTGTTCCAGGCCACGGTGACGATGTTGGCGGGGTCGGAGGTGTCGACGGGCGATGCCTTGCCCGCGTAGAGCACATACCGGCATGCCTCGCCGTGGCTTCCTTTTACCTGGCTCCATACCAGGTGCTCCTTCACTCCATCCACGCGTTCCCGCCTGGTCACCTTGGGAGCCTGGGGCGGTGTGTCACAGAGCCAGGTCATGGCAGGGGTAAGGGCAGGATAGGGGTAAAAACTGTCGTGCAGATAGTCGTAGATGCCCTTGGTGTTTTCTGTGAGGAATTGGCTTCGGAAGTAAGCCTGTCCGCCGAGTTCCTGCTGGCGGGTGTAGCACAATTCACGTTGGATGATGCCCCATTCCCAGTCCTTTTCCTTCGGGCTCAAGAAATAGATTCCCAATCCAGGCGCGATGGTGCGCCCGTAGGACTGCTCCTGCCAGTCGGCAGCGAAGGGGTAGAAGTGGTTTCCCTGGAAGTACATCATCGGGCAGAGCATGTCCATGATGCCCTCGCGCAGCCATCCCTGGGCGTCTTGATATACTGAGGTGAGCGCAGCCCATCCCTTGGCCGAGTACCGTGCCACATCCTGGTATTTGCCCACGGGTGAGCAACTCACCCTCACCCATGGCTTCAGTGCCTTGATGCGCTGGTAGGCTGTGCGTGCTATGTTTGTGATGTTGTCACATCTCCACTCGCGCTTTGACAGGCCCATGCCGTATTTCCTGTAGGTCTGCCCGTCGGGAAAAGCCTCGGGGTTTTCGGGGTAGCGGATATAGTCGAAGTGTATGCCGTCCACATCATATTTCTCGGCAATCTCCTGGCATATGTCGGCGATGTAGTCGGCCACACCAGGCTGGCCGGGATCCAGGTAATAGGTTCCGGCATGCCTCTTGAGCCAATTTGGATGCGTATGCGCGAGGCTGTTCTTTCCGATTCGCCTGGCCTGTGCGACCTTGAAGCAGGGGATGGTCACCACCCAGGCGTGAAGTTCCATGCCCCGCTTGTGTGTCTCCTCGATGGCAAAGGCCAGAGGGTCGTATCCTGGACTCTTTCCGTATTGTCCGGTGAGTGCCACGTCCCATGGCTCGATGTGGCTGGGATAGATGACGCTTCCCCGCACGCGCGTCTGCAAGAAGATTGTGTTGATGTGGCAAGCCTGCAACTGGTCGAGTATGGCAGTCAGTTCCTGTTTCTGCCGCTCAATGCCCTGTGGCGACGAGACCTTGGCCTTGGGCCAGTCCAATCCTCCCAGAGTGGTTATCCACACGCCGCGCACCTCCCTCTTGGGCGCGGAATGCGCGGGCGAGAACAAGTCCTGCGCGTATATAGTGGTGCAAAGTACGGCCACTGTGGCCAGTGCCCATATCTTTCTGTTTACATTCATGCCTGCAAAGATAGTTCAATTTATCGTTTTTTCCTTAAATTTGCATGCCGGTTTATAAGAAAAGGCGATAGACATGGTTACATTTTGTATTTCGCTTCTCTGTCTTGTGCTCGGATATGTGTTCTACGGAGCGGTGGTGGAGAAGGTTTTTGGCGTGGAGCCCGATAGGCCCACCCCTTGCTATACCCAGGGTGATGGGGTTGACTATATCCCCATGCCCACTTGGAAGGTGTTCCTCATCCAGTTTCTCAACATCGCGGGCACAGGTCCCATCTTTGGTGCCATCATGGGCATTCTGTATGGGCCAGCCGCGTATCTGTGGATTGTGCTTGGCTGCATCTTCGTGGGAGCCACGCACGACTACATGAGCGGAATGATCAGTTTGCGCAAGGGAGGCACATCCATTTCCGAGTTTGTGGGTGACGAACTGGGGGCGGGTGTCAGACTGCTCATGCGTGTATTTTCTATGGTGCTGCTGGTGCTGGTGGCCGCTGTTTTCGTTGCCACCCCTGCCAGTTTGCTTTCCAATATGACATCGGGCTGGGGCGCGTGTGGCACTGTGCTCTTCTGGTCAGTTCTTATATTCCTATATTATGTGCTTGCGACCCTGCTTCCCGTGAGTGCCCTGATAGGTCGCATATATCCGCTCTTTGGCCTGGCCATGCTTGTGATGGCGGTGGGTCTGTGTGTGGGAATCTTCACGCATGACGGTTGGATGCCCGAACTGACCGACTCGCTTACAGGCAACCACCCCCAGGGACTCCCCGTGTTCCCCATGCTCTGCATTACCATTGCCTGTGGAGCCATCAGCGGCTTCCATGGTACACAAAGTCCCATGATGGCGCGCTGTCTCAAGAACGAGCGCATGGGCAGGCGCGTGTTCTATGGTGCCATGATAGTGGAGGGGCTTGTGGCACTTATCTGGGCTGCGGCCTCCATCAAGTACGCAGGCGGCTATCAGCAACTCGCCGACATGGGCAATCCCGCAGTGGTGGTCAGCAGGATCTGCAGCAGTTGGATGGGCAGAGTGGGAGCCGTGCTGGCCATCCTGGGTGTGGTAGCCGCCCCCATCACCAGTGGTGACACAGCCTTGCGTAGTGCCAGGCTGATGGCGTCAGACTTCTTGCATTTCCGCCAGGACAGACTGTGGAGGAGGCTTGCGCTCAGCATGCCCATTTTTGCTGTGTGTGTGTCGCTGCTGTTCGTGAACTTCGATGTGCTGTGGCGTTACTTCGCGTGGTCCAATCAGACGCTGGCCTTTATAACTCTGTGGGCTGTGAGCGTGTGGCTGGCCAGGAAGGGAAAGTGTTTCTGGATAACACTTCTGCCCGCCATGTTCATGACGGTGGTGTGTACCAGTTACATCCTGGTGGCTCCCGAAGGGTTCCAACTTCCCCTTCCTGTAGGGATTGTGAGTGGAATTGCCTTCATGTGCCTGTTGGCCGGGCTCTTTTCTGTATGGCTTTTCTGTGGCAGACGCAAAAGAAGTTAAAACATTCTAAAATGCGAAGGTGACCCTTGCCGTCATGAGAAAAATCCCATAACTTCGCCCTTGTTTAAGATGAGAACAAAAAGGAATAATGACTATTGCAATGAAGACATCCGCATTGAGAAAAGGACTTCTGGCGTTGCTGGTTGCAGTGTCCAGCCTGCCAGTTTCGGCTCAGTTTGAGAAATATACCTCATACCTCAACACCTCGCTCACGGGCATGGGGCTGTCCTACAGCAAGGACTCCAAGTTCAAGATGGGCATACAGGCCACAGGGGGCTATTTCGTGGAGGACTGCTGGATGGTATATGGGCGCCTGGGGTATGAGCACCAGGGGACGCGTGGCGAGATGAAGAACCGCAATGACCTGCAGATAGGGGTAGGCGGAAGGTATTACATCGAGCAGAACGGCATCTTCTTGGGACTGGGCTTGATGTACCAGCATGCCAGCAATGTGACCACGAGCCAGACTGTGAACAGCGTGGAGAGCACACTCCCCGATGGGAGCACACTTGTGCGCGAGACAGTCCTGCGCCATTATGGCAACCGCAACTACATGCACCTCACACCCGAGGTGGGCTACTGCTTCTACATCAACCAGTACTTGAGCGTGGAGCCTTCGGTCTATTGCAACCTCTGTCTCAACCGCTTCAGCGAGGGCACCGAGGTGGGTCTGAAACTGGGCATGGGCTTCTACTTCTGATGCCATCGTGTGCGTGGCACTCGTGTCATTCAAGGAGGCAGGTGGAGTGGCAAGTGAGCCGCGTGAAGTGATATGGTACAGATAGGGTTACATACGTGCGGGCTGCCAGAGGAATGCCTCTGGCAGCCCGCACGCAATTTTTACAGGCAAGTTATGGCAACAGGAAAAAGAGAACAGGTGTGGCTCGACAAATACGGCCAGCTCAAGGCTTACATAGAGGAGCACCACCATCTGCCCGACAAACGCAGGGTGGAAAAGCGTGCCCTGCTCAACTGGTGGAAGTATAACCGAAAACTCATCCTCCAGGGCAAACAGGACAATCAGCACATGCGCATGCTTGATGAACTCAGCCGGATGCGGGACTCGTAAGACGCAATGAAATGACAGGACTGAGGTTCCTGCTTTGGACATCGGTTGTTCCAATGTGCCCGTATTAGGAAAGCATGGTTTACGCTACCCAAAAGCATGGAGGCAATGCTTACAAACAAAGCCCGGCAGGATGGGCTTTTGGCTTCTTTCCTGTCGGGCTTTGTTTTGATTGCCACACTGAATCTATTGCGATACAATGACAACTTTACTTGTTGAGGTATTTCTTTCCGCCTTGCTGGATAACCACTCCTTTGGCATCCTTTCGGACCCTCATTCCCTGTAAATTGTAAGTGGGCATACCTTTCACGGCATTGATGCGAGCCAACTCAGTAATGCCCGTTGATTCCGTATCAAGAAGATACAGTACAGAAGAAACCGTACCATTTTTGCTGTACTCATCAATGGATGCATAAGTCTTGCCATTCAAACGGTAAAAAGCATGCCCGTCTATTATCCCGTCAGCACCACCCGTAAAAGTAAACAAATCCTCCCCGTCTTCGTTTACAATCTTTATACAGTCCTCGTAATACTTGTCCTGCTCTCTCTTTTTGATTACAAGTTTGCCATTCTCCGCTCCAGCTATTGACAATCCATTTTCCAATGTAGTATTGACATTGGCAGGGGCATCCACCTGTTTGCTAGACGAGACGAGAAACTCATACTTGTCGTCATCATTAAATATATTTTGAGTTATAGAAATATCACCGTCTCGACAGCCAGGATAGCCGGCAATGTCATAATCATACAATTCTAAACCACCGACGCCTTCTGTTTCTGTATAGATATAAGGTTCTTGGCTATCATCCTCCGTCCAAGTCAAATGGTCAAGGTCTATTTCTACAGCCATAGATGCACTACAGTAATAAATGGTTTTCTCTTCCTTGTTATAATAGTAATACGTCTGCGTGATGGTAGGAACTTCCTTGTCGTCTATAGTTTCATATCCGCTACACCGAATCCAATCGTCATCAGAGTCATGATAAGCAAAATTGCCGTCTTGGTCTATAAAGAAACAATCAGCTGTAAGGTCTGGCAATAAGTTTTGGAGAACAAATTGCTTAAAATCATCAAGCGTGGCAAAATCAGATCCTTTGCCAACAGGCCTGAGGTAAGGATCTCCTATAACTGTTTTCTTGGTAATGTCTGCCAAGGCTTTCTTGACAGTGTTCTTAACCTCAAATGTGCGAAGAGGATAGGTAAAACTCTTGACCTTGTTGAAAGACTCGTTGTAGATTGTAAATTCTACCCCCCCCCCCCCTCAACT
>ERZ808259.300-NODE-300-length-25714-cov-2.942359_pt1 | contig 25714 bp, 20 predicted proteins | sample MGYA00521279_ERZ808259 | MGnify/ENA primary metagenome ERZ808259 (study PRJEB31516, sample SAMN03275586) | gut metagenome | biome: mammalia-associated habitat; material: feces | host: Papio cynocephalus | place: Kenya | collected 2012-07-27 ... | reverse complement strand
TTGAAATCCGTGCTATATTTTTATCTATAAAATCTATAATAAATAGATGATTTTTGCCGGAGAGACATAATAATGAAGAGTAAAATCAAGAGAATCGGAATCGCTTTTTTAATTCTCGCATTGTTTTCTTCATGCGTCTCCACATACAACACGGTTGATGTTGACATAATCTCAGACTCTCCTGAAAACGGCTCGATTCATTACGTGCGGAAAAGCGAGAGCATAAAGTCGAAAAACACGTTCGACGGAAAGCTCCTTGCTTACTACACGTTCGGCTATCCTTTCGTTGTCTTGGGATGCACAGTCCGCGAGACCGGGCGCGTGGCAGGATATTCCGCGCTGAATCTGCTTCTCGGGGCATTTTCTTACAGCTCAATAAAACAAGGAGATGACGATGCTGGATTTTCGTTCGCGTTTCCGAACACAAAAAAAGCAAGGCAGGATTATCTTGATTTTCAGGAAGAATATCAGAATTCCGATTTGTACAAGTACCGTAAATACCGGAAAATTCTTCACAAGGCGGAAATTGCGAAGCAGGGCTTAATCGAAGAGGTTGACTGGAACGACGAGACAAAGGTGATTTCCTCGACTTCCGAGACAATAAAAGTTCAGGCGAGCGTCGGAAAGTCAGCGGCGCAGGTCTCAAAGAAAGCCTCGCTGATTGGAAGCCAGATTGGCGCGGTTGCCTCTATTATTTTCGCGGTTCCAAGCTATATTGTCGGTCTTGCCGTTGGAGCTTATCTTGAAAGCAGCGGCGATTAAAATGCAAATTTTATTTATATAGGAGATTCAATAAAAACTTTGCCTGAAATATCGTCAAAGTTTTTATTTGCAAGTTTGCGTTGCAAACTTTTTTATCAACTGCTGTTTCTCGCTTTGCTGCGGAACAGCTTAAAAAGCCAAATCGGAAATGGGAAATTTCCTCTTTGACTTTTTATAGGAGATTTTTATGAAAAAAATTCTTACTGTTTTGGGAATGTGTCTTGCGCTCGGATTTGTTGCTGGCTGCGGCTCTACGAAAAATGTGGCGTCTGCAAGCAGCGATGTTCCTTCGTGGTACATTCTTGAGCCTGAGTCAAAGGACGGAATTTACGGGACTGGCCAGGCTCTGATGGCTGATTTTGACACTTCGCTGAAAATGGCGGAGGCGAACGCCTACAGCAGCCTTTCAAGGAAAGTCACGACTATTGTTAAAGATGTTACGCAATCGATGGTTTCAGGCTCGAAGACTGACACAATCAAAGGCTTTGAGGACAACGCGCTTCAAATTTCAAACACGACTTTGACAGGCGCGAGAAGAACTAATTTCTATCAGGGAAAGGACGGAACGGTCTACATTCAGGTTTTCCTCCCTTACAAGACAGAAGTTGACGCTCTGAACAAGACTGCCGAGCAGTACGAGATTTCCGCGGAATATCTTGCAAGCCAGGCAAAAATGCAGGAAGCCTACGAGAAGTATTTCTCAAACGGCAAGGCGAAAACTTCGGCGGTTGAGTAAGCGCGAAATTTAAGCCTTCAAGGCTTCCTTTATTTCTTCGAGAATCCGCAGGTCTTCAGCCGCGTCTTCAAGCGGTGAGAGAATTGCGGATTTTCCGTCTAAAAAGTCCGCCGCGTTCTGGACCATTCCGCTGAAATATCCAGTCTTTTTTGGAAATTTTGTCTTTTGCCGTGTGAGCGAATAAAATCCTGAGTAAAGTTTTGACTCCTTCCTTAAATAAAATTCGTGGATTCCGTTTCCGACAACGATTTTTCCGAGCGTTCCTAAAATCTCTACTTTGAATTCAAAGAATTTGCTTCTTCCGCTCATCTTTATCTGGATTTCAGGGATTTTTCTTGTCTTGTAGCTCGCTGTGAAATTCCGCACGATATTTTTCTTGTCTTTGAAGATTCCTGTCAAAACAGGATTTTCAAGCTTTTCATATTTCAGATAGTCCGAAAGCAGAAAATTCACGATGTCAACAAGGTGCGTTCCGTCGTGAATCAAGGAATAGCTTCCGTCTTTTTCAAATTCTGGCGCGTAGACCCGAAGCCCCGAGTCAAGCTCGGCCGATACAGTCTGAATATCGCCGATTTCTGGAAGAAGATTTTTTGCGAGAATGTAGTCTTTTGAAAAACGCCGCTCGTGGTTCACCATTACAGGCACTTTTTGTTCTTTTGAGGCCGCGAGAATCTTTTTTGCCTCTTCCATATTGAGCGCGACAGGCTTTTCAAGAATCACGAGCTTAGGCTTCTGCGCGATTGCTTTTATACATTCCTCAAGGTGGCTTTCCTCGTTTACGGCGACTGTTATTATGTCGATTTTCGGAATGTTTTTGTAAAGCTCATCGCTTGAAGAAAATTTGAGCGCGTCTGACTTGTGTTTTTTCGCGTATTTTTTCCATTTTTTGAGGTTTTCTGGATTTTTGTCTGCGGCGGCTATTAAATCTATTCTTCTGTTTTTTATCATTGCCATTGTGTGGCTTGCAGGCTGCTCGCGCTTTTTGTCGAATCCTAGAGAGAAGCCGATTCTTCCGGCTCCAATCAAGACGGCTTTGTAACGTTTTTTGTTCATATCTTTAGTTTCGGATAAAATTTATCCGCATTTTACAGGCCGACATTCTCTTTGACTTATGTCAGTGAATTGATTATCTTTAAATTGAGGTACGAATATGGCGGAAAATTGCACTCACGACTGCTCGACCTGCGGCTCAAGCTGCAAGTCAAAAGATTTGCGGGTTCAGCTTAGAAAAGGCAGCTGTGTAAAAAAAGTGATAGGTGTTGTTTCAGGAAAGGGCGGCGTCGGAAAATCGCTTGTTACGGCTCTTCTTGCTTCAAAAATGCAGAAGCACGGCTATAATGTCGCGGTTCTTGACGCTGATATTACAGGGCCGTCAATTCCGACTTCTTTTGGAGTGGGCGAGGAGAAGGCTCTCGGAGATAAAAACGGAACGATTTATCCGGTAAAGACTAAGTCCGGAATTCAGCTTATGAGCATGAATTTCCTTCTTGAGCACGAGACCGACCCTGTTCTGTGGCGCGGGCCTGTTATTGCAGGCGCGGTAAAGCAGTTCTGGACTGATGTTGCCTGGGACGATGTTGATTATATGTTTGTCGATATGCCGCCTGGAACTGGAGATGTTCCTCTTACGGTTTTTCAGAGTCTTCCTGTTGACGGAATAATTGTGGTATCGTCTCCTCAGCAGCTCGTGCGCGTTATTGTGGAGAAAGCCGTGAAAATGGCAGAGATGATGAAAATCCCGATTCTTGGTCTTGTGGAGAATATGAGCTACGTGAAATGCCCGGACTGCGGAAAGGAAATCAAGGTTTACGGCGAAAGCAACATAAGCGGAATCGCGAAGGACTATGGAATTCCTGTCCTTGCCCGGATTCCGATTGCGGAGGACATTTCAAAGGCTGTTGACGAGGGCGACATCGAGAATTTGGCTTCTGAGTTTTTGGATGCGGCAGTTTCCCAGATTGAGGGGCTTATCCGCGAATAAAAACGCGGCATGAAAAATTGCCGGAAACCCACGGACAAATCTGAATGAAAAAACTAAATCTTCTTCTCGCGCCGATGGACGCAATAACGCATGAGGCGTTCAGAAAAATCGTCGGGCGTTTCGGCGGCTGCGACGAGTATTTCAACGAGATGATAAACGCCTCTTCATTGCTGAACAACGGCCCGTGGGAGAAGTATTATCTTCTTGAAGGTCCTGAGCCTGAAAAGCTTGTCTGGCAGCTCACCGACAAAAGCGCGGAGAAAATGGCAGGCGCAGCGCGGATTCTTGCCGGGAGAAACGGAAAGGGAATCGACCTTAACATGGGCTGCTCGGCTCCGCAGATTGCGAAGACCGGGGCCGGAATCGCGTGGATGCTTAAGCCTGTTGAAGAAACTGCGCTTATGGTCCGCGCGGTGAAGTCTGAAATTGAAAACGCCGCGAAAAACGGGGCGAAGCCTAAGCGTCTTTCTGTAAAGCTCCGCCTCGGAGACGAAAAATACACTGAAGAGCGTTTTTTTGGCTTCTGCAAAATGCTTATTGACGAGGGCGTTGAGATGATAACTTTGCATGCGCGCCGCCAAAAGCAGAAGCATTCGCGCCGCTCCGACTGGAGCGCGGTCTCGCGTCTCTGTGAAATGTTTCCCGGCTTTCCTGTTGTCCTGAACGGCGACGTCAAAGATTTTGAAAGCCTTTCTCTTGCGCTGAAAACCGCTCCTAAAGTTTCCGGCGTTATGATTGCGACTGCGGCAGTCCAAAAGCCGTGGATTTTCAGGGAGCTAAAAGATTCTTTTAAAGCCGATGAAAATTACGAAAATCTTGAAGTGGCGAATCCTCTTGGCGATAAGAAGAATCGCGAATTTGATGCGGAAAAGCTCGCTTGGGATTTTATTGATGAAGTGGAGAAGTGCCAGCCTCCTGAGTTCTGGAAAACGCGGCTCCAGCGTTTCTTCGCGTTCTACTGCCTGAATTTCAGCTTCGGCCATTATTTTCAAAGCCAGATGATAAATATTTCTAACAGCGATGATGCGCGGGAGAGGATTAAAAATTATTTTGAGAAATGCCCGGAAGACAGAATCCTTTCTGTGAAATAGCTAAAGCAATATAAAAAAATTCTAGTTTCGCTTTTTTGTAAAATTAACTTATAATTTTGATTGGAGGCGATTCGCTGAAAAATCATGACGAGACTGCTATTTTTCATTGTTTCATTATTTATAATCGCCGCCATGGTGTCCTGCTGCCTTGTTTTGCGCAGACGGGACTCGGAACTGAAAATATCGCTTTTCAATGTTGACTGCGCAGGAACTGTTGTCTTTATTCTCCATCTTTTCACGATGTTTGATTTTGGAAATAAAGCGTCTATGTTTTTTAGCGGTCTTTACTACGCGAGCGTCCACTGGCTTCTAATCTTTTTTGCCGATTATATTCTTGCTCTTACACAAGCGCCTTTCAAGTCGAAAAATCTTGTTGTGTTCAGGAATATCTGGATGGCCGCGCTGATTTTTGACACTTTGTCGCTTTTGACGAATGTTTTCTCAGGATTTGCGTTCTCGATTGTTCCTTATTCCCCTAACGGAAAATTTTTCTGCTGGAATTATCAGTATCATCTCGGCTTTTTCATTCATCTTGTGTTCTGCTATTTTCTTGTCGCGCTGGTTCTTTATCTTTTCATAAGGAAAATCAAGATGACGAGGAAATTCTACCGCTCAAGCTATCTTTCGATGTTTCTGGTTTTCCTGCTTTTGATTGTTCTGAACATTTTCTGGCTTTTGCTTGGCGATAATTTTGACATTTCGGTCTTTCTTTACGGGGCGTTCGCGGTTCTTGCGACTTACTACAGCTTTTATTCGCAGCCGAGAAAAGTCGAGGAGAAAATTCTTAGGCTTGTTGCGGAAAATATGAGCAACGGAGTTTTATGCTTTGACCTTAACGAGAAGTGCATTTACGCGAACAAGTCCGCGCGCGGCTTTTTTGAGAGAAAGTCTGACGCTGAAAAAGAGCTGCTTTCGTTTATCGAGAAAAAGAAGGAGTTCGTTTTTCTTGACAAGGAAATTTTTAAAAATGGAAGAAAAACTTGCCTTTCCGAGAAATTTTATATTCTGCGCGACTCTAACAAGCTTGTTGTGGGATATTTTATTTTTATTGAGGACATAACAAATGAGCTGAGCCTTGTGAACCGCGAGAAATACCGTTCCACGCACGACCTGCTCACCGGTGTTTACAACCGCTCGAATTTCTTTCTTGAATGCGAAAAGCTGCTGAAAAAGCAGCCGGACATTCCGCGCTATCTCGTCTGCACAGACATTGTGAATTTCAAGCTTGTGAACGACTTGTTCGGGCTTTCAAACGGCGACGCGCTCTTAAAAAAGGAAGTTGAGGTTCTGCGCGAGAGCTGCCGAGGCGACTCAATTCTCGGAAGAATTTCAGGCGACCGCTTCGCGCTTCTTATCAGGAAAGAATTCTTTAATCCGTCGGAATTTTCGGAAAAAATCGAGGAGATAACGCGTTTTTTAGGCGAATACAACTATAAAATTCAGTTCAAGATTGGCGTCTATGAGATTTCTGACCCGTATGAGAGCGCGAATTTTATGTTCGACAAGGCGAATCTCGCAATCCAGAAAAACAGCGACCTTGAAAAAACTCTCGCCTTCTACAGCGCATCATTGATGGAAAATCTCGTTGAGGAGAAGAATGTCGTAACGAGCTTTAACCAGGCCTTGAGGAAAAATCAGTTTGAGATGTATTTGCAGCCGCAGGTTTCAAGCATAAGCGGCAAAGTTGCCGGCGCGGAAGCTCTCGTGCGCTGGATTCACCCGGAGAAAGGCGTTTTGACTCCCGGCTCGTTTGTGCCTGTCCTTGAAAAGGCCGGGCTTCTTTACAAGCTCGACAGCTTTATCTGGGAATCCGCCGCGAAAAAGCTTTCCGAATGGAAAAAACGCAATGTTCCAATGCACATCGCGGTGAATATTTCAGTGAAGGATTTTTATCATCTTGACTTGTACAAAGTGTTTACGGGGCTTGTTGAAAAATACGGAATCGGGCCTGAAAAGCTTAAGCTTGAAATCACCGAGACTGTCTTCATGCGCGACATAAATCTTCATATGCAGGTTTTGAGCAGGCTGCAGAACTATGGATTTTCAGTCGAGATGGATGATTTTGGCTCGGGATACTCGTCGCTAAATATGCTCAGGAACATCACTGTTGATATTTTTAAAATCGATATGCTCTTTTTGAAGAAGCCGAAAAATTCCGAGAAAAGCAGGCTGATTCTAAGCAAAATCATAAAGATGGCGAAAAAGCTAAAGATGACTGTGATTTCGGAAGGAGTCGAGGACGAGGAGTCGGCGGAATTTTTGAGGGACGCCGGCTGCGACTATTTTCAGGGGTATTTGTATTCAAAGCCTGTTACTGTTTCCGCTTTTGAGAAGAATTTTATCAGGACATAAAACGGAGAAAGATAGATGAGATTGTTCTACGCTTATTCATTGGTCTCTTTACTGACTGTTCTCTATATGTTTTTTATTCTCGCGCAGGTTGCAAGGTCGAAAGTGGAGAACAAGAAATTTCTGGTTCTTCCGATTGCGATTGCAGCTGCCGCGCTTTTAAGCTACAGCGGATTTCTTCTTTGCAGGAATTATCTTTCCGCGCTGGTTTTCAACGAGATTTACTATGTCTGCACGGACTGGATGGCTTTCGTGCTTTTTAATCTCTTTACAGCCGGAACAGACTTTCTTCCCGGCAGGAAAAAGGCGGACAAGATTTTTTTCTCGCTTGCCTTGGCCGATTCTGTATCGATGATGATAAACACAGTCACAAAGCATAATTTCGAGCTGCTTCCGTCTATGACTGTGCGCGAGCTTCGCTTTTGGTGGCTTGATTTCTTCTTGCCGCAGTATGTTCATCTTGCGTTTTGCTACGTTATGGTTCTTAGCGGATTTGTTGCTCTGGTTATAAACGCTGTTTCCGCTCCGAAATTCTACAAGAAGAAGTATGTTTTTTTTCTTGTCTCCTACGCGGCGGTTATTCTCGCGAATTTCCACAGCTACACGGAAAATCTTCCTGTTGACTATTCTGTTGTGCTTTACGGAGTTTTCGCTTCTTTCATTGCGGTCTGTTCAATATACACTTTTCCGAGCCTGCTTGTTGGAAACGTGATGGGAACGGTTTCCGAGGCTGTTTCGGACGCAATTGTCCATTTTGACCTCGAGGGCAGGGTGATTTATCAAAATACGGCCGCGAAAAGGCTTTTTGATCCTGAGTCAGGATTTATAAATATGAGCCCGGTTGATTTCAAGGATTATTATCTTGAGAATCCTGAAAGCGAGATTGCCGTGAATGTTGATGACGGCGTGAAATCCGGTCTGAAAGATGGTGAAAAATCTGCTCTAGCCGCAGGGAAAAATCTGCGCTATTTCAAGGTTGAGCATCAGGATCTTTTGATTGACGGCCTTTCAGTCGGCTCTTACATAAAAGTGAGCGACAAGACTGACGAGAAGCTCCGTTATCAGGAGGAAAGGTTTGCCGCCACGCACGACGAGCTTACGGGGCTTTACAACCGCGACGGATTTTTTGAGAGGATTGAAAGCCAGCTTAAGAAAGGCGTTTTCAGGAATCCGCTGATGATTTGCTCGAACATAAAGGATTTCAAGCTGATAAACGACAATTTCGGCGAGGCTGCCGGGGACAAGGTTCTTTTGCATCAGGCCGCGATGATGGAAAAATTCGCCCATTCAACGAACATAAACGCGCGCTTGAATGATGACAAATTTGCAATCTTTATGGAAAAGGAAAATTTCAGCCAGGATATTTTTATGCGCGAAATCGAGAATCTTTCACAGTTTACGGACTCCAGCTCGTGCAATCTTTTTATTTCGGTCGGCGTGTATGAAGTTCAGGACATAAACGAGAAAGTCCAGATTATGTACGACAAGGCAAAGCTTGCGATGGACTCAATCAAGAGCGACTACCAGAAAATGTTTGCTTTCTATAGCTCGAATCTGATGGACAGGCTCCTTGCCGAAAAAAACATAATAAACAATTTTGAGGACGCGCTTGAAGCCGGGCAGTTTGAGATGTACTTGCAGCCGATTGTTGACGAAAAAGGCGAGGTAAAAGCGGCCGAGGCTCTCGTGCGCTGGAACAGCCCTGAACGCGGAATAATGCTGCCGGATGAATTTATTGAAGTTTTGGACAGAACAGGACTTGTCTACAAACTAGACAAATATATATGCGAGAAGGCTGTGTCGAAGTTCGCGGAATGGAAATCCAAAGGATATAAAATCGAAAATATCGCGTTCAATGTGAACAGCAAGGATGAATATTATTTTGACACCTTGTCCTTTTTGAAAAGCACTGTGGAAAAATACAAAGTCGCTCCGTCTTCGGTTGTGATTGAGATGAAAGAGGACGCTCTTATTGACGACTATGAGGGCGGCTCGCATTATTTCGAGAAGATAAGAAGCTCGGGCTTCAAGATTGCAATCGACAATTTCGGCTCGGGCTATTCATCGCTTAATATGCTAAAGGACTTCAGCATTGACGCAATCAAGATTTCTGCGGATTTTTTCTCCAACGATGATTTTTCTGACAGGGCTGGAATTATCCTAAGCTCGATAATCGAAATGGTGAAAGAGTTGAAAATAAATGTGGTTACAGTCGGAATCGAGACTTTTGAGCAGAAGAACTTTCTTCTATCTCTTGGCTGTCAGATTTTTCAGGGTTTTCTTTTTTCAAGGCCTCTTCCTGAGGATGAGTTTGAGGATAAGTTTTTAAGATAAAAGGAAGATGACTTTTGCAATTTGATAGCCATTGTTCTTGATTATGATAAATTCTCTTGCTGCGCTAAATTTTTTGTTTAATAACATTAAACGTTTCATTTAAAGGCTAAATTCGTTTTGTTTAAGGATTCTTTTCGTTTTATTTGCAAAAAAGCCACGGGCTTTCAGCGTTTTGAATTATTCTTCGCGCTTGAAAATCCGGGGCTTGTCAATTGTCTTTTATTTTTCTTTACTTTTCGATTGTGATTGACTGGTCCGCCGTGAAGGATTTTCCCGGCTCAAGCGAGATGAGCGCGGCTTTTTCTTCCCACTCGTGGTTCGTGTTTTCAGCGTCGGCAGTTCCGTACCACGGCTCAATGCAGTTGAATCCGTTTCCGTCAATTCCTTTTTCGCCGTTTCCTCCCTGCCAGACCATAAGATAAGGATAGCCGAAGCAGTTCACTTTCACGAGCGAGCCGTCTTTCTTGTTGCGAAGTCCAACCCAGTTTGAGCTGAACGCCGTGAAGAAATGTCCGTTTCCGAATCCTTTTTCATTGATTGGAATGATTCCGGCTTCTTTTTCGCCGTAAGGCTTTGTTGTCGGAGCTGTTCCGTCATCATCGGTTGCAAGCTGAGCTTCGCTGTTAAGGAGAACCTGCGTTAAATGCTCTTTTTTCTCGAATTCGTACTGGTAGTCGGAATTTGTAGTGCCTGCTGGGTCTGTGTTTCTAGGACAGCAGAACGCGGTGTGGCTTCCGAGCGAGAAAAGCATTGTCGAGCTGTCCGTGTTTGCTACGGTTGTTGTGAAAATCAGGCCGTTGTCTTTAAGCTCGTAATGTGTCCTCATGCTGAATTTCCATGGGAATTTGTCGGCTGTGGCTTCGCTTTCTGTAAGCTCGAAGGTCGCGCTTGTCTCTGTCTGCTCGATGATTTTATGCTCGAGGTCGCGGCTCATTCCGTTGTTCACGAGATGATACTCCTTGCCGCCGTAGGTGTAAAATCCGTCCTTGATTCTTCCGACGTGGGGAAAAAGAACCGGCGCATGGAATTTCCATACAGACTCAGGTCCTTCAAAAACGTATTTTGTGCCGTCTTTCACAGAACGGAACGCGTTGATTTCGGCTCCGTGCGTGTTCAATACTACTTCGTAGCTAGAATTTTTAAGTGTGATTGTCATAATGAAATAAAGTTTAGTGTCTTTGCCTCATTTTGTGAATAATTGAAAATATGGTAAAATTGCTTAAAAATTATGATTAAAAACGAAATGTTCAAATCTGATGCGGCAGGAGGTCGCTATGTTCAATGGAAAAAAATATAAAGCCGACGCGCTTTTGCAGTTAAAGAAACGCTGGAAAATGCCCTGCATAATGACTTTAATCGGAATTTTGATTGAGGCTTGCCTCAGCACGCTCTCGGAGCTTAGCTTTCTTGCGGAGATTTTAACGATTTGCGTGTGCGGAATTGTCTCTGTGGCGCAAATTCACGTTTATCTAAAAATCGCTGGCTCCGGCGCAGTTTTTGCTTCGGACGCGGATTTAGATAGAAAGAAAATCGCTTTTTCAGATTTTACAGATGGATTTGACTGCTGGATTTCTTCTCTTCTTGGAACTCTCTGGTTTTGTCTTTGGACTTGGCTTTGGTCGCTTCTTTTCTTGATTCCGGGAATTGTAAAGGCGATAAGCTACTCGATGATGTTCTTTGTTATTGCGGAAAATCCTGAAATCGGCGTTAAAAAGGCGATGAACATAAGCAAGATAATGACTGCCGGGCATAAGGCCGAGCTTTTCTGCCTTTTTATGAGTTTTTTCGGCTGGTTTTTGCTTTGCGTCGCAACTTGCGGAATCGGATTTATTTGGCTTTGCCCGTATTTTTCTACAGCGATGGCAAACGCTTATTTTGACTTGAAGCTGATGAGCTTTGAAAGCAAAAAGCTGAAGCCCGCTGACTTTTGCTGATTTTGACGAGGTGAGAAAATGAAAAAAAACGGAAAATATGTTTTTACCGTGATTGCCGCTATTGCGGCGGCAGCTTTTGCGGCTGGATTTTTTTCTGAAAAGACTAAAAACAGCAAGAAAGTTTCCTTGAAAGTGAACGGAACAGAAATCTTGGGAAACGATGGTTCCGATTCAGAGGATTACGAATCTGACGGTTCCGATTCTGAAAATTTTGACCCAGAAGATTATGGAGCTGATGATTTTGACTTCGATTCTGAATTTTCCGGTTCAGATTCAGAAGCTGAAGACGGAGGCTCTTCTTTATGGAAGATAGTTGATTACGCTTTCGGCTCATCTTCCGGCAAAAAAAACGTCAAGGTAAAATCTGATTACATTTCCACGATTTACATCACCGGAATGATTTCCGAGGAAAACAGAACCTACAATCAGAAATGGCTTTTGCGCCAGATAAAAAAGTCTGGGGGCGACCCGAAGAACGCCGGAATTCTTCTTGTTATTGATTCTCCAGGCGGAACGGTTTACGAGTCTGACGAGGCTTACCTTGCGCTTAAGAAATACAAGAAATCGACTGGGCGGCCGGTTTACGCTTATTTTGGCTCGCTTGCGGCAAGCGGCGGATATTACATCGGCTGCGCGGCGGACAAGATTTTTGCGAACAGAAACACTTTGACAGGCTCAATCGGCGTGATTGCCGGGCAGAGCGTGGATGCTACGGAGCTTCTTGGCAAGGCCGGAATCAAGATGACGACTATAACCGCCGGAAAAAACAAGAACATGGGAAACTACAATTCAGTTCTGACAGACGAGCAGCGCGCGATTTTCCAGTCGATTGCGGACGAGGCTTACGAGCAGTTCACCGGGATTGTGGCGGAAAGCCGGAAAATGGAAATTTCCGATGTGAAAAAACTCGCCGACGGAAGAGTCTACACGGCTTTGCAGGCGAAAAAGAACGGATTGGTCGATGCAGTTTGTCCTCTTGAAGAAGCGAAAGAATCTATAAAGTCTGATTTTTACGGCAAAATGAAAAACGGAGCGAAAGCAAAGCAGAATCTTGAATTTGTGGAATTCAAATATAAATACGAGATGTCATTTGCGGACTTGCTTTCAGGCGTTTCAAGCTTTGTGGAAAATCCTGAGGCAAGCATTTACTCTGTGCTTGGAAAAACTTCTTCAAAATGCCTTTATCTTTATCAGTAGCTGCAATCACTGGTTGCAGCCGCCAGTTATAGTCAGCGGTTGTATGAAAGCAGGCTAAGCTCAAAAGCTTTCCTGCACATTTCTTCCGCGCCGCCCTTGCATAGGGCAGTTGCGAAAGGTCTTCCTGCAAGGACGCAGCCTGCTCCCAAACCCATTGCGGTTGCAACGTCAAGTGAATTCCTCACTCCGCCGTCAACCCAGATTTCTCCGCAGCTGTTTCTGATTTCCTTTCCATATTCAAGCAGAAATTCCGCAGTCGAGCCTTTTCTTGTCTCGATTCTTCCGCCGTGATTTGAGATATACGCGATGTCGGGCTTTACTTCCTTTACAAGCTCAATGTCGCTTTCTGTGAAAATTCCTTTTATAGCGAACGGAATCTTTATTGTTGACTTTATCTCTTTTAGCTGCGCCGCGCTTTTCTTTTCAAGCTGGACTTTGTTCCTCATTGTCAAAATATTGTATGAGTCGATGTCGATTCCGGCGATTTTCGCGCAGCCGGAAGCCCATTCAAGCCTTTCCAGAATCTTCTTGTTTGAGTACGGCTTTATGAAGACCGATGTCTGAGTCTCATTTTTGATTTTTTTCAGCGCGGCGATTCCGAATTTCAGCTTCTCGTCCGGAAATCCGTCTCCAATGCTAAGCCCGATTCCGACTTTATGGACCGCCTGAATTATCTGTGAATAGTAGGATTCTTCGTCTGAAAAACCGATATTTTCAACCGCGCCTGTCATCGGAGCTATCGAGATGTTCGGAATCCGCTCCTCTGGATTTTTTTCAAGAAGATTCTCGATTTTTTCCTGTACTTCGGGATTTTCCCTGCGGAGCTTTTCCCAGCCGAGACAATTCAATATGAAATTTTCATTTTTTCTGACTCCGCCCATTCCCGGAAGCTCGCCTGTGCAGCCTCTTCCGTTGCAGATTTTGCAGAATTTGCATTTGAAATTATTTCCCGTAGACACAATCGGAAAGTATAGCGAAAATTCGCCGCAGTTGCGAGCGTAGCGGAAAATCCAGTTCGTCATATCTTTTTTGAATTTTGCATTTCGCTCTGCTTCTTCCAGAACTTTTTTAACTTTTCTGAAACTTAAATTTTCCCCTTAAAATCCGATAATTGAAGAAACGAGATTTTGACTTTAAAAATCTAAGCAAGGTGGGAGACTTGAATAGATGAAAAACAGCAATAAATATTCGGCTGCAGCCGGAATCGGGATTTTTGTTCTTGCAGCCCTTTTTTCGGTGTCGCTGCTTTCTGCTGCGGTTGATTTTGGCGGAATGTCGTCTGCCAGCAGCACGCTTTTTTATAAATTTGGAAAAATTTTCACAAACGCATACGGCTTTTGCTCAGCCTGCATCCCGGTTTTCTTGATTGCCGCAGGCTTGCAGTGCTTCAATTCAAAATGGTCGGCGAGAAACGGAGTTGTCCTTGCAGGCTCTGTAGTTCCGTTTTTCACGCTCGATGCTCTCGAGCATATAATCAGAATGATTTCCTCTTCTGAAACCGGAAGCGTTATGGCTGTGAAAATCGGCGCGGTTTTGCTGATTGGCGCAATGCTGATTGCCGCTGAATTTATTCTGCTTGCGATTTTCGGCGAAGTTGTCGCGGCTGCGCTTAAAAAGCACAAGAACGAAGAGCCTGTTTTTGACGACTCAGATGAGAATTTAAGTTCTGAAAATCAGGATTCAGTTTCAGATTCCGATGAAAATTCGGAAGATTTTATTTCTGAAGCCGATTCCAGCGAAAATCTTGATGAAGATGCTGAAAGTTATCCGTTTCTTGAAGATGAGAAAAATTCTGAAACTGAAAATCAGAATCAAAAGAATGATGAAAAATTAAAAAATGCGGAAAATTCTCTTTTTGATAATTTGAATCAAAAAGAAAACAATAAGAATATTGAAGAAAAGTCAGAAAATTTCGATGAGAAAAAAGATGATGAATCTTCGGCTGACGCGCCGTTTGACTTGAAGAACGACAAAATTTTCAACGAGCAGAAAAAGCTTTTAAAAGACTTGATTGCGGTCGGAAAATCCGAGGAAGAAAAAAAGAAATTCGAGCAGGAGCTTTCTGAATCTGACGAGAACGAGAAACTGAATCCAGAAGAAAGCGAAGAAAAAACTGAAAATCCAAAAAATATTGAATCTCTTGAAATTTCCGAAGAAAAAGAAGCTGTGCCAATGGCAGAAGCCGAGGAAAGATTCTCATTTGAGCTTCCTGAGCCTGAGCCGCAGAAATTCGATGATGAAGATTCTGAAAAAATTGAGACTGAAAAAATTGAGACTGAAAAAATTGAGACTGAAAAAAATCCCGCTGAAAACGCTGAATCTGAAAAAACTCTGGAAGACGAAAGCGATGAAATTCCGTTTGTTGTTGAAAACGAGCCTGTCTCTGATGAGGAGACTTTTGTTGAGGAGCAAATTCCTGTTTCGGACGACGATTTTGACGAGCCGGCTGTTTCAGAACCTGCTCTTCCCGCGCCTGAAATTGCGGAGAACAGTTTTGTGCCGGAGACAAACACTGCCGACTATGAGAAAATCAACGATATTTTTGATGAGATGGACGAGGATGCGGCTGAAAATCCTGTAATCAAAGAGAAAAAATCTGCTGAGCCGAAAATGGAAGAGCTTCCCGATGATTTTTTTGATGACGAGGACGATGAAGACCGCTCTTTGAACAGCGTTGCGGGAATTGACGACGATTCTTCGGAAGAAAATGAAGAAAATCCTGACGATTCTGAAAATGACATTTCAAATGAAAAGGAAGATGTTGCCGCGCAGAATTCTGAAAATGAAAGCGATTTTGAATCTGGCGATTTTGAAGAGCCGGCTGTGAATGATTCGGATTTTAACGGGAAAGAGGCGGACATTGGAAAAGATTTAAAATCTGCCAGGGGTGAATCTGATGAAATGGAATCTGCCGGGTTTGAGGAATCCGAGCCGGAACTTGGAACTCAAAATCCGGTTTCTGAGAATGACGAGTTTGAAATCCCTGATTTCGGCGATGAAGATGAAAAAGAAGATTTCGAATCTTCAGCTTCTGGCTCTAATGATTTGAAATTAAAAAATTCGGAATCTTCCACTTCTGAAAATAATGTTTTTTTAGATGACGAGAATCAGCCGGAAGATTTTTATGATTCAGATGAACTTTCAGAAAATGAAGAATTTGATGGCAGCGCGGAATCCAATGATTTCAAATCTGCCGATTTAGAATCTAACGATTTCAAATCTAAAGATTTTGGCGCAGAGCCGGAATTTGGCGATGAGGATGAGCCTGCTGATGACGAGTCTGGCGAGACAGACGGTTCAGAAAATGAAAACGCAGATTTTGAAACCGAATATGACGGAAACGATGAGCCTGCTGATGACGAGCAATTTGAGGACGACGAATCTAAAGATGAAAATTCAGAAGATTTAGAAAGCTTTGGAAACGCAGAAATTACAGAAAATTCTGAAAGTGAACCTTTTTCTGCCGCGCCGCAGACTGAAGTTCAGCAAGAGAAAAAATTCGGCTCGCTTTTGAAGAAGGCCGACTCGCTTGTTGCGGCTTCTAAAATCAGCGAGGAGGACAGAAAAGCCGGAATCACGGCAGACGATGACCCTTATGAGCGCGCGAAAAAGCGCAGAATTGCGAACTACAGCATCTCGTCTGAGCTTTTGAACAAGTACGAGAACGGCCAGTATTGGATTATAGATGACGAGACAAAACGCTCGGGCGAATATCTTACAAAAACGTTGAAGGAATTCGGCATTGACGCGCAGGTTACAGGAATCAGAAAAGGCCCGGTTGTTACGATGTTCGAGCTTTTGCCGGCTCCGGGAGTAAAGCTCAGCAGGATTGTCTCCCTGCAGGACAATATCGCGCTTTCTTTGGCGGCAAGCTCTGTTCGAATTGTCGCGCCGATTCCGGGAAAACACGCGGTCGGAATTGAAGTCCCGAACAAGAAGCGCGCTGTCGTGAGTTTCCGCGAGATTATCGAGATGGATTTGCCGGAATTCAAGAAAATGCAGATTCCAGTGATTCTCGGAAAGGACATTTCAGGCGAGCCTCATGTTATAGATTTGACAAAAACGCCTCACTTGCTTATCGCAGGTTCTACAGGCTCTGGAAAATCGGTCTGCGTGAACTCGATGATTCTCTCGATTTTGTACAAGCGTTCGCCTGAGCAGGTGAAGCTTGTTCTTATTGACCCGAAAGTTGTCGAGCTTAAGCTTTACAACGATATTCCGCATCTTTTGACTCCTGTAATAACCGAGCCTAAGCGCGCCTTGCAGGCTTTGCAGTATTGTCTTTGCGAGATGGAGCGGCGTTATGCCTGCCTTGACGGAATGGGCGTTCGCGACATTGTTTCCTACAACAAGAAAATTGTTGAAAAACGTATTGCGACGGAAAAACTTCCTTATATTGTTGTGATTATCGATGAGTTTGCGGATTTGATGGCGACAACTGGAAAGGAGCTTGAGTCTGCTGTGGCGCGTCTTGCGGCAATGAGCCGCGCTGTGGGAATCCATCTTGTGCTTGCGACCCAGCGTCCGTCGGTCAATGTTATCACAGGTCTGATTAAGGCGAATATTCCTAGCCGGATTGCGTTTATGGTTGCAAGCCGTCAGGATTCCCAGATTATCATTGACGGAATCGGAGCAGAAAAGCTTCTTGGAAAAGGCGACATGCTTTATTCAAGCGCGACAGATCCGTTCCCGACGCGTATTCAGGGAACTCTTGTCGGCGATGACGAGGTTGAGCGCGTTGTGAATGACGTGAAGCAGTACGGCGAGCCTGACTATATTGACGATGAGATTTTCGTTGAGGAAGATGAAGAGGAATCTTCCGGGTCGGGCTTGTTCAGCGACGGCGAAGACCCGCTTTATGATCAGGCATTGCAGATTGTTGTTCAGGCAGGAAAGGCGAGCGCGAGCTACATTCAGCGCAGACTGAAAATCGGCTACAACCGCGCCGCTCGTCTTGTCGAGGAAATGGAGGAGCGCGGAATCGTCGGTCCTCAGAACGGCTCAAAGCCGCGCGAGGTGATTCATATTCCGTGATGATTCTTTAGTCCGATTTTTATAGAACTTGAAAATCGCGGATTTTGGATTTTTACGCTTTGAACCTTAAATTTAAAATGAAAAAAGCTGCCTTGTGCGATATTCTCGCCTGGCAGCTTTTTGTTTTTTTCCCCTAGTTTTGTCTGCTTTAGCAGATTACAACAGAATTGTCTGTTGAGCTGAAAGGAGCCGGAATGTATTTGTCAGCGGCCCAGTCATTTTCCCATCGGCTTCCGTCAAGAAGATATCTGAACTGATATTCTTTTCCGGCAGGAAGCGCGATTTTTACAGAGAATGTGCCATCCTTTCCTTTTTTGAGAGGTGTTTCTGTAGAGCTCCAACTGTTAAAATCTCCAGCGATAGTTATAGAGTGCGCGCCCTGAGCTGCTTCTGGAGTTACCGAGAATGTAACATTGCAAGTCTTCTTGTCCTTGGAATAAGATTTTTTTAAAGCCATAGTGTATCTCCATGTTTTTTCTATGATGACTGATTTTATCATTTTTCAGTTCTTATGACAAACTTTTTAATTAAAATTTTCTTAAAAAAGGCTTAAAAAATAGATTTTTTTAATGATTGTTGCCGACAAATGCAAACAGAAGTATGCTTATTGCAGTTTAAGAATATTTTCCGCTGATTTAGCCTAACTTGCAGAGCGGAAGCTGTTCCGTATGGAATCAGCAAAATCTTGCTAAAATGGAGGCTCTTGAATGAGTTCTTTCGACAACAAAATCAACAAAAATCATTATCTTTTTACTTCCGAATCCGTGGGCGAGGGACATCCTGACAAGCTTTGCGATCAGGTTTCAGACGCTGTTCTGGACTACTGCCTTTCTCTCGACAAAGATGTTCACGTCGCGTGCGAGACTTTCTCCACAACTGACTTTTTGCTGGTCGGCGGCGAGATTGGCTTTCAGAACTACAAAGTTGAGAACCAGAAGGAATTCAATGCGAATATCGAGCGGATTGCGCGCAAGGTTGCTGTTGACATCGGCTACACTTCAAAAGATGTGGGCTTGGACGGAAACAACTGCCTTTTTATGAACCGGCTTCATGCCCAGTCTGCGGACATAAATCAGGGCGTTGTGGGAAAAGGACTTGACGAGTTTGAGGGACAGCAGGGCGCGGGCGACCAGGGAATGATGTTCGGATTCGCCTGCAGCGACACGCCAGTTTTGATGCCGGCTCCGATTTATTATTCTCACCAGATTTTGCTCAAGGCGCACGAGCTTCGTCACAGCGGAAAAATTGGCTGGCTTCGCCCGGACGCGAAGTCGCAGGTTACAGTCGAATATGATGAGAACCACAAGCCTGTCAGAATCGACACAGTTGTTGTCTCTCATCAGCATAATCCTGATGTGGAATACAGCACAATCAAAGATACAATCATCAACGAGATTATAAAGCCTGTTCTTGACCCGACCGGGCTTTTGGACGGGAACACGAAATTCTTCATCAATCCGACGGGAAAATTTGTAATCGGCGGCCCTGACGGAGACTCCGGACTTACAGGACGAAAAATCATTGTTGACACTTACGGCGGAATGGGACGGCACGGCGGCGGCTGCTTCTCCGGAAAAGACCCGAGCAAGGTTGACCGCTCGGCGGCTTACATGGCGCGCTACATTGCAAAAAACATTGTTGCGGCAGGGCTTGCGGACAGGGCAGAGATTGAGCTTGCGTATGCGATTGGAGTTCCGTTCCCTGTTTCTATTATGGTGGAGACATTCGGGACTGAAAAAGTTGAGCGCGGCAAAATTGAAGATGCGGTCGAAAAAATTTTTGACTGCACTCCAGCTGGAATCATAAAGACGCTGAACTTGAAGCAGCCGATTTACCAGAAAACCGCTTCTTACGGACATTTTGGCCGGGAAGGCTTTCCGTGGGAAAAAACTGACAAGGTTGATGAGCTTAAAAAAGAGGTTTTGCGTTAGCGCTGGAAGCTCCGACATTTTGTAAAAAAAGGATTGTTCCTTTATTTCTTGCTGAGAGATTTCCGCCACGGACGGTGGAAAAAAGCTGTAAAATTGCAAGAAGTGAAGCTTCTTGTGTGGCAGGATGCCGGAGAACGCTAAAAAAAATATGAAGACGAAAGTTGCAGAGATTGACCCGAGAATCACGCCGCAGTCGAAACGGCAGGCGCATATCCATTACATAATCGCGTTTTGCGGCGGATTTTTGGGAGTTTTCCCTATTGTGAATGTAATCGGCTTGCTTGGCTCGGCGCAGACATCGAACCTTATCGAGTGCGTTCATTCAGTAATCGGGCAGGACTGGCTCGCTCTTTGCCACCATGCGATCGGCGTTGCGCTTTATGTGCTTGCTACATTCCTTGTAACTTATCTTAGCCATCACACGAAGCTGAATATAAAACTGCTCGCGCTTTTTGTGGATGTTGCGACTGGCTTTGTCATGTGGCGCATGCCGGACAATCTTCCTGAGCTTTTCTATCTTTATCCGACATTTTTCGCGCTCTCTTTTCAGTGGTGCTCGTTTTCAGGCGGATACGGCTACAATTGCTCCACGATTTTCTCTACGAACAATCTGAGGCAGTGCGTGAGCGCGTTCACAGAGACTTATTTCAACGGAAAACGCGAGTTCAAGCTTAAGGCGATTTTTTTCGGCGCGACTTTGATTGCTTTTCATCTTGGAGTCGCGGCGGCATTTTTGGCATGGTACAAAATCGGGAACATTTGCTTTCCGCTCGTTGTCTTTCCGTGCGGTTTGGCGGCGTTTCTTGTTGTCTCGCCTGTGAAAAAATAAGAAAATGATTCTTCCACGTGAAAAAATAATCGAGATAATGGAGCGTTTCAAGAAGCAGAATCCGAATCCGAAGAGCGAGCTGGAATTCAAGAATCCTTACACTCTTTTGGTCTCGGTTGTGCTGAGTGCGCAGGCGACTGACAAGTCTGTGAATCTTTACACAAAGCCGCTTTATGAAATTGCTGACACGCCGTTTAAAATGCTGGAGCTCGGGCAGGAAAAGCTCGTTGAATTCATAAAGCCGATTGGACTTTGGAAAAACAAGTCTAAGAATATAATCGCGCTTAGCCAGAAGCTGATAGACGATTTTGGAGGAAAAGTTCCCGAGACGCGCGATGAGCTTATGACGCTTCCCGGAGTCGGGCGGAAAACCGCTAATGTTGTTCTTAACATTGTTTTTGGAAAGCATACGATGCCGGTTGACACTCATCTTCTGCGCGTCTGTCCGAAAATCGGGCTTGCCGAAGGAGCAACGCCTGAGCAGGTTGAACAGTCGCTTCTGAAAAATATTCCTGACGAGTATCTTGAGTCCGCCCACCACTGGATTCTGCTTCACGGAAGATATGTCTGCACGGCGCGTAATCCGAAATGCTCGGAATGTTTGATAAGCGATTTGTGCATAAGCCGGAATTTCACTAAAATCAGTTAAAATTATTCGATGCAAGCAAAACTAAAGATAAAAAGAGGTGTTTTATGTTTCTTCTTCAAACAGCTGGAGCTGAGGCGGCCGCAGAGGAAAGCGCGGGCGTTGTTGAGCATGCCGCGGAAATTGCCGCCGGAACTGCGAATGAAATCAAGAATATGTTCCATGTGGACGAATTCGCTTCATATTTGACTTTCGAGAACATCGCGCACGTTGTTACAAGCGTGATTGCAATCTTGATTTTCTGGGGCGTTTACAGGATTGTCCGCCATTTTGTCAAAAAAGTCGCCTCGAGAAATCTTGAGAAAAAGACCGTCAAGATGATTACAAAGGCAATCGGATACTGCTTCTATGTTCTGATTACGATGTATGTTCTCGGGCTTTTCGGAGTGAAGCTCAGCGCAATCTGGGGAGCTGCCGGAATCGCTGGAGTTGCAATCGGCTTTGCGGCGCAGACGACTGTAAGCAATCTGATTTCAGGAATTTTCGTCGTTACAGACAAGGCGATGAAAATTGGAGACTTCATCGAAGTTGACGGTGTTTCTGGAACTGTGGAGACAATCGGCGTGATTTCAATGAAAGTGCGCACATTGGACAACCAGCTCATCAGAATTCCGAACTCGACGATTATAAATACAAAGCTTGTGAATTATTCAGCTTTTCCTTACCGCCGGTATGTTTTTGAGACTTCTGTTGATTATGCCTCGGATTTTGACAAAGTGATTGAGGTTGCAAAGACAATTCCTTCGCGCTGTCCGACGGTTGTTGCAGACAATCCTGATTACGCTCCGAAAGTCGTTTGGACAACTCATGGCGACAGCGGAGTGAATCTTAACATAATTGTCTGGAGCAAGAGGGAGGATTTTCTTCAGACAAAAAATGATATTTGCGTTCAGACATTGAAAGCATTCAGCGAGGCGAATATCAATATTCCGTATAACCGTATGGACATCACGCTTCTGGCGGATGATACAGTTCCGTTCAGAAAGTCGGCTGCACGGCAGAGCGCGGAATAATTTTTTTAATTTAGCTGCTCGCTTGCTTGGCGCAGGCGGGCGTTTTTTTCGGGAATGGATTTTTATGGAACAAAACACAAAGCCGCTTTTCAACAGAAAATATCTTAACCGGCTTATCTGGCCGCTGATTGCCGAGCAGTTTCTGGCGATGACAATCGGCGCGTGCGACACTGTTATGGTGTCTTCAATCGGCGAGGCTGGAGTCTCGGGCGTCTCGCTTGTTGACCAGCTCGGACAGCTTGTATTGCAGCTTTTTGCGGCGTTTGCGACCGGCGGCGCGGTTGTTGCAAGCCAGTATCTTGGAAACAAGGACAACGCCGCGGCAGGAAAGTCGGCAAAGCAGCTTTTGAATCTCTGCCTTGCGTTCGGGCTTCTTTTTATTGCGGTGTGCTTTCCTCTTAGAAGGCAGATTCTGACGCTTATTTTTGGCGGAGCGGACGAGAAAGTTATGGAAAACGCTCTTTCTTATTTTGTCTGGATTCTTTTCTCGTTTCCGATGCTTGGAATTTACAACAGCTGCGCGGCTTTGTTCCGCTCTATGGGAAACAGCAAAATCAGCCTGAAGACAAGTCTTCTGATGAATCTCCTGAACATCGGCGGAAACGCGGCTTTGATTTACGGAGCTAAGCTTGGCGTTGCCGGCGCCGGAATTTCAACTTTGGTGAGCAGGACTGTGGCGGCTTTTGTTGTTCTCGGGCTTTTGAGCCAGAAAAAATGGCCTGTTCACTTTGAGAAGCTCTGGAAAATCGAGGTTGACTTTTCTTTGATTAAGAAAATTTTGAAAGTTGCGATTCCGAGCGGAATTGAGAACAGCATGTTTCATATCGGAAAAACGCTTGTCTATTCATTTATGTCCGGGTTCGGTCTTGTGGCGATTGCGGCGAACGCGATTTCAAACACGATTGCGAGCTTCTCTAACATTCCTGGAAACGCGATTGGCCTTGCGAGCGTGACGATTGTCGGCCAGTGCATCGGAGCGGGAGAGAAAAAGCAGGCGAAGACTTATGGATTCAAGATGATGAGGGTTGCGTATATCGGAATGTTTGCCGCGTGCTGCGCCGTGTTTATCGCTTCTCCTCTCGTTGTGAGCCTTTTCAATCTGAGCGGCGAGGCGCAGAAGCTCGCTGTCGGCGTTGTGCGCTCGTGCATGGTTGCGAACATTTTTATCTGGCCGCTTTCATTTGTAATGCCGAACATCTTGCGCGGAGCGGGCGACGCAAAATACACGATGATTGTATCGAATATAAGCATGTGGCTTTTCCGCGTCTTGTTCAGCTGGGCGATTTCTTCTTATCTCCTGAAAAAATTCCCGGACAACACAGGAATCGCGCTTTACGGCGTATGGTTCGGAATGTACATCGACTGGCTTTTCCGCGCTGTTTTCTTCGGGGCGAGATTCCACGGAAAACGCTGGCTTGAAAAGAAAGTCATCTAGCTTTTTATCTCGTTGTAGTTCACAGTTGCGCTCATGTTTTCTTTGTGGCAGCCGATGATTTTTTCCATCCAAATCATATCGTACCACCTTTGAAACTTGTAGCCGCAGCTGTGGAAAGTTCCTGCAAGCTTGTATCCTAAATGCGAGTGAAATTCCGCGCTGTTTTTCGTGAGATATTCGTCTTCTTCCGTTGGATAGCCGATGCACGCGTAAAGATTTGTGATTCCCATTTTTTTGAGCCGCGACTCAAGCTCTTCATAAAGTTTTCGCCCGAGTCCGCATTTTCTTGCGTCATGCGAAAGATAGATTGTCATCTCGCATGACCAGTCGTAGGCAGACCTTGCGTTGAAAGCGCCTGCATAGGCGTAACCTTCAATTTTTCCGGCTTTTTCAATCACAAGATAAGGATATTTTTCCATCGTTTTTTTCATTCTGTTTTTAAATTCTTCAAGCGTCGGAACTTCATATTCAAAAGTGATTGCGGTTTTCTCAACATAATAAGCGTAGATTTCAAGAATCCGCTCAGCGTCTTCTAGCGTCGCGTCTCTTGCCGCCACATCGTTTTTTTCCATTTTTTATCCTCTTGAAAAAGATTATATGCAAGGCGTCATTAAGGATAAATAGAAAATTTGCTGGAGACTGCGGAACAAAATGGAACAAAAGTTCCGATAATTGACAAAAGCGGGGTCTTTCAAGAATATGATTTTATGAGAAAGAATAAATTTTTTTGCGCTGTAATTTCACTTTTCCTGATTTTTGCTCAAAGCGCGGTTTTTGCGGACGAGGCAAATCAAAAGGCAGATTCTGAATCTGAAAGTGCCGCTGAAACAAATGCTGAAAGCGATACAGACCCGATTTTGGAGACAGCACGCGAGACTGCGAAAGCTTTCGGAGATTTTCTACAGCGGAGCGCCGACAAACTGGATAAAAAAATCCAGTCGAACAGAAAAAATGCCTGCGAGGGAAAATGGATTTTTCAGAACGGCGAGGCTGAAACCACAATTCTCTGCAATTCCGACGGCACGATGAACGTGAGAATGGACAAGGGCGACGACATAAAGCTTTGGAAAGGCTCTTTCGAGTCAACAAAAAACGAAATCAGCTTCCACATAACGGCCTACAGCGAGAGAATCGGCGGAAAGGAGAAATTCGATTCTCTTCATTCAGACGACTGGAAAATCTCATACAAGGTAAAAGACACGGCCGAGATGACTCTGACTTCTGAGAATATGTCTGCCGACTTGAACGGCTACAAGTTCGTGAACGCTACGGTTTTTCTTCGCGTAAGATAAAGCAATAAAGTTAGTGCAAAATTCTCAAAATGTATTAGAATTCAAGTATGCTTAAGCTCTACAACGACACACGGAAACTTGATGCAAGCTGCCGCATTTCCTACGGACTCACCGAGGAAATTATGATGGAAAACGCGGCAGCCGCGCTTGAAAAATATGTTAGAAATCCTTTTCCAATCTCGAAAGACAGGCGGACTCCTCAGAAAATAACGATTTTGTGCGGCGGCGGAAACAACGGAGCTGACGGCTACACTTTGTCGCGCCGCTTGCGTTTTGACTACGATGTTTCAGTAATCCAGTTTTTCGAGCCGAAAAGCGAGCTTTGCAAGATTCAGGCTGAGCGCGCGGAAAAATGCGGCGTGCGTTTTGTAAAGCGGGACGACTTGAGCTTTTACGATTTGCGCTTCAATGACATCATTGTGGACTGTGTTTTTGGAAGCGGATTTCACGGCGACTTGGACGATAAGACTTACGACGCGATGAGCGATATGAACAGCTGCGAGTGCTTTAAAATCGCGTGCGATGTTCCGACGGGCCTGCGCGAGGACGGAACTGTTGCCGGCGGAGCTTTTGTCGCCGACTTGACCGTGACGATGGGCGCGCTGAAAACTTGCCTTTTCAGTGATTTTGCAAAAGATTTTATCGGAGAAATTGTCTGCGGCGAGCTTGGCGTGAACCGAAGGCTTTACGAGAATTCAAGCAACAGCAATCTTGTTGCGGGCTTCCTGCTTGAAAAAAGAGATATGGTTTTGCCCCGACGCGAAAAATTCAATGTGAACAAGGGAACTTTCGGTCATGTGGCTGTCGCGCTTGGAGACAAAGCTGGAGCGGCTGTTCTTGCGGCTTGTGCCGTGCTGCGTTTCGGGGCTGGGCTTTCAACTCTAGTCCAGAAAACCGGCGAGAGAAAAAGGCCTAACGTTCCTAGCGAGATTATGAGCGCGTCCGAAATTCCTGAGAATGTAAAATCTGTCGCTTTTGGAATGGGGCTTGGCCGTGAGGACGAGAAATCGCAGGTTTATTTTGACTATCTTATTTCACATCAGAACGTTAAATGCGTGGTTGATGCCGACGCTTTTTATGCGGGCGGTCTTAAGGATTTTCTGAAAAAGAAAGAGAAAGGAGTTGTCTTGACTCCGCATCCGAAAGAATT
>ERZ808259.298-NODE-298-length-25743-cov-3.237504_pt1 | contig 25743 bp, 15 predicted proteins | sample MGYA00521279_ERZ808259 | MGnify/ENA primary metagenome ERZ808259 (study PRJEB31516, sample SAMN03275586) | gut metagenome | biome: mammalia-associated habitat; material: feces | host: Papio cynocephalus | place: Kenya | collected 2012-07-27 ... | reverse complement strand
CATTTATTATAATTTTTGCGCCTTCGGCTAGATTCCTCGGCTATGCTCGGGATGACGTATAGGGATAAATATTTCTCTATTGCGGGGGATTTCACGTCGCAACCGCATTGTCTTTAACCCGCGCGGAGCGCGGATATCACCCTTGCGACAGCGCGAATATCACTCATAACCCATTACCCTAAAACCTCGCGCGGGCGAACGGACTATCCCTTAAAGTCCCCGTCAGCCTTTCGGTAAACGCGCAAATCGTCCTTATTCGGCGGGGGGGGGAGCGGCGACCGACGCTTCTTCCTTGTCGCGCTCGCGGGCGCGTAAGAGGTATTCCCGCGGCGTGACGAGCATGATTTTCTTGAACTGCACGCTGAAGTTCGTGGGCGAATTGAATCCGCAGTGCGAGCCGGCTTCGGTCACGGACATGCCGAGTGCGATGAGTTTACACGACTGACTTATGCGGAAGCGCAGCAGATATTCCTGCGGCGAAGCGCCCGTTTCGCGGCGGAACAGCGCGCTGAAGTACGACCGACCTATCCCGAGCCGTTCCGCGATTTCGGACACGGACACGTTGTAGGCGTAGTTTTCCTTTATATAATGAATGGCGTAATTGACGTAATTTACGTCGTTGCGGCGCAGCGCCACGGTATTGTCGCGGTCGTACTCGGACATGACGGACAGCAGTCTGTAAAAAGCCGATATCGCGGCGAGGTTGTCGGTGAACGAATAAGTCTTGAATCGCATGCACATTTGTTCGAACGCCTTGCCCACCTCCGGGCTTTGGTAGCGGCGCACGGGCGTGTTCTCGGACAAGCCGCACCGCGCCAGCGTTTTTTCGATATTCACGCCGTCTACGCCGATATAGTAATAGGCGAACGGGTCGTCGGGGTCGGAGTAATAGGAAATCAGTACGTTTTTCGGAAGTATAAACACGTCGCCGGCGGTAACTTTGTACGTCCTGCCGCCGATTTTCAGGTAGCCTTTTCCCGAAATGACGTACTTTATAATGTATAGCGGCTTAATCACGCTGTAATTTTTTATCAGTTTCGAAGCGCTCTGATAGCCTATGTAAAGACTGGAGTGGTCGAAGTCGAAAAGACTCTGGAGCGAGCAATAAGTGGGGTTGACGTAGTCGATTATCTGATCGGGAGTGATTTCCTGTCGCTCGTCGGGTTTCATTTTCCTTGCCTCCGCGGTTAAGAATATGCGATTATTATACACGACTTAAAATAAAAACACAAGGAAAAACGCAAAAATTCGGTAAAATTTGGGTAAAACCATAGAAAAACGTTTGTAAAATCATAATAACCCGCAGTAAAGCGGATAATACGAAAGTGAACATTACATAAAGTCATGCTAACATTATATATTGTTTTTGCGCGCTCAATGGTTTATCATATCGGTATAGAACCAAAAACTATGGTTACATACCGTTCCACGAGGTGAAAAGATGAAAAAACGTTCCAAGTTAATTACCTTAATAGTCGCGGTGCTGGCGGCGCTCGTGGCGGCGTTCGCGCTCGCGGGTTGCGACGGCAAAAAGCCCGAGCCGGACAACTCTCCGCTTGCCGATACCGACTATACCGTGCAGACCGACGCTACGATAGAAGCGGGCGAGAAGTTTACTCCCGCCATCGAAGCGAAGAACGGCGCGACGATAAAGAAAATCGAACTCACCGACAAGGACGGCAAGACCGTGGCGCTCGGCGAGGACATGTCGTTCACGGCGACTACGCTCGGCGTGTATACTTATAAGATAACGTTCGAGAAAAACGGCGTGACCAAAGAAGTTTCGTTCACCGTCACCGCCCGCGACAGCGTAGCGCCCGCGGTCACGAAAAAAATAACCGACAAAACCGGCGTGGAGATCGGTTACTACGACGGATTTTCCGACGACGCGGCAGAACTCGAGGCTACGGACAACTACGACGATATGTCGCACATTAAGATTTCGGTAAAATCGATCGCGTACGGCGGCTCGAACTTCACCGAGATCGGCGGCGGCTTCTTCTTCGAGAACATCGGCGACTATACCGTCACGCTCGAAGTTTCCGACAGAAGCGGCAACGTCACCGAAACCGACTACAAAATAACGACCGTGGATACCACCGCGCCCGTTATAAAGAATATGAAACCCTCGTTCGCGTGGATCGCCGATACCGTGGCGGTACCGACTCCCGAAGTGTACGAGATCGGCAGCTACGACCTCACCGTCACCGCGAAAAAGAACGGCGTAAACGTGCCGGTCACGGATATGCGTTTCGCGCCCGACGAGATCGGCGAGTACGAAATAACTTATCTCGCCACCGACGACAGCGGCAATACGTCAAAGCCCGTCAAGGCGTTAGTCAACGTTATCGCGCGCGGCACGGTCGCGGACTTTAGTTCCGACGCCGAGGGCGCGTTCTGGCAGACCGCGGACAACGAAAAGTACGCGGGCGACGGCGAAACGATCGTATACGGCGCAGGCGGCGGCTCGATCACCCGCGAAAGCATAAATTCCGACTGGTCGGGCTACAAAACGCTCAATATCGCCGTCAACAACTACAAAGCGAACGCCCCGGTTTTAAGGCTCGGCATCGGACAGAACGGCAAGTTCGTCGATATCTGCGACTTCGGCTTTACGCCCGCGAACTCGACCGGGCTTCAGCCCGCGGCTGTGGTGACGAACTTCTTCACCGTCGATATCACCAAATACGGACTGGACCTTACCGCCGTCGACGCGATAAGACTTACCGCCGTCACCAAGGGCGCGTACAAGTTCGGATTCAAAGCGATTACGCTTTCGGCTACCGCGGTTTCGCCCGTCGGCAAGCCCGCGACCGATTATACTTCCGTTATCGACTTCGAAACCGATATTACCAAAACCGCGACTTACGGCGGCGGCAGTAAAGTGAATACCGAAGCGGCTTACGTTCTTAAAGGCGCGAAGTCCGCGCGTTACGATATCCCCGCGCGCGGCTACGTCGGCGAAGCGTTCGGCGAACTCAAAGCGAGCGGCGCGGCTAATACGATCGTTACCTACGCGTACTCCGATTCGTACTCCGATATCCGCCTCGGCGGTAAGTTCGGCGGCACGGCGTTTACCTCGGGCGTGTACTCGCTCGTTCCCGGCTGGAACCGTATCGAGTGGTACGCGGGTATCGAAAACGGCTTTACGTTCGACCTCGCGGGACTCGAGGAATTCACCGTAGCGCTCGAAGAGGACTACGCGGCTACCGTGTATATCGACGAGATCGGCTACGTTCAGAAAACCGCGTTTGCTATCGACGAAATGTTCGTCGACCCGGTGACTTACGGCGTAAGTTACGGCGACGACTTCACCATGCCCGAAGTGCTGAAAAACGGCGGCAAGTACGCGGTTTCCGTCAAGTCCGGCGTTATCGCGGGAGAAAAGACCGTAGGGGAAGTAAAGGCGTTGGACGGCTACGGCATTACCGCCGATACCGCGCTGGCGATAGGCGAGAGCAAGTCGCTTTCGAGCGGCAAATACACGCTCGTGTTTGCCGTCACCGATATTCTCGGCGCGGAACACGTCGCGACTTTCGCGCTGAACGCCGAATACAACCTGCTCGATTTCGCCGCGGATATCCCCACGCTTTACTGCGACACCGACTATCCGCTCACCGATATAAATGTTACTTCGAGCGTGTACAACGCCGAACAACTCAAGGGCGTAACGCTTAGGACCTATTATAAAAAGGACGGCTACGTCAACTGGACGGAACTCGCGGGCGGCGATTTCAGAACGAGCGACACCGGGTTCTACCGCTTCAAGTACGTAGTCGAGTACGACGGCGTGACCGTAGAACGAGTTTATCGCCAGTTCGTGCACGGCAAAGGCGTGGTCGCGGACTTCGAACAGTCGCTCGGCGGCGAACACTTCGGTTTCTTCGCCGACTATATGCGCGAGTACCGCAAGTACAACGATCCGAACTACACGCCCGACCAGAAAGTTTATCTCGAAACTCACGTCAGCGACGAGTGGAGTTACGACGGCGACTATTCGCTGAAATATATCGCGACTCATATCGGCTGGGGCGGATTCTGGTTCAAAGGCACCGTGTACGAAGCCGACAAAAACGTGCAGGTCGAAGAAGGCGTGAACGGCTTCAAAATCGTTATCAACGCTTCTCAGCCCACCCGCGGCGCTAAGTTCAGCGTGCTGACCGATAAGGGCTGGCTATTCTCCGAGGAAGTCGACATTGTGGCGGGTATTCACGAGTACTTCGTCGAGATAGCGTATCAGGATGAGAATTGGACGACCGGCGCAAGCGCGGAAAAACAAACGTTCACTTCCGTCCGCTCGCTGATCTTCAATATTCCTTACGACCCCACCAAAACCTACTACTTCGATTCGCTCGCTTTCGTCCACGTCGATCAAAATATGATCGTGGAAGCGTAGCGGGGTGGGATAAGGATAACACGACTCTCACAGTATGGGATTCCACGCACAGAACAAGCATTTGACCTTAAAAAAGGCCCCTTTGTGCAAAGGGGGCTGGCGGCGAAGCCGACTGGGGGATTGTGCGGCTATGACAAACGCCGCTATCACCCGACAATCCCTCCGTCATTTTCCAAGCGAAAATGACAACTCCCTTTACGCAAGGGAGGCTTACAAAAAAGGTCGAACGCCACGCCCGACAATTACCCATCCTTAACTCGCGCGACAGCGCGAATCTCACCTGCCGTAGGCGGATATCACTTCGCCGCAAGGCAAAATATCACTCGGGCGTCAGCCCGAATCGAACCCATTATTTTCGGCACGATCCGTGCGGGTAGGCGCTAAAAACCCGCGCGGCGTAGCATAAAAAATTTTCCCGGGAGGAGAAACTATGAGAAAGAAAATTTTAGCATTAGTGACGACTATCGTTATGATTTTCGCAAGCCTCGCGCTCGTCGTCGGTTGCGGCGACGACCCGAAGCCCGACGAGCCGACTACGGAAGAATATTCCGCGCCGACCATCACGCTTGCGTACGATAGCGTAATCATCGGCAAGGGCGCGAATTACGACCTTCTCGACGGCGTGACCGTATCCGACGAGTACGACGCGAACCTCAGAGCGACCGTATCGAACGACGGCGGCTTCAACAAGAACGTAGCCGGCAAGTACACGATCACTTATTCCGCCAAGAACTCGAAAGAGAAGGAAACGACCAAGACCCGCACGGTCGAAGTCGCCGAGGGCGTGCTTCCCGCTATGGGCGCTTACCTTAAAAAGGGCGGCGCGATCGCGGTGCCTGCGTTCAGCGAGTCCGTAAAGGACGCGGCGCTCACCGTGTCGTACAAGGAAAAGACCGCCTCGGGCTGGACGAAACTCGAAAAGACCGGCGACGCTTACGTTCTCGATCTTGCCGCGGGCGAGTACGAGGTCAAGTACGAAGCCAAGAAAGACAAGTTCGACTACAGCGAAACCGTAACGCTTAACGTTTACGAAATCGCCGCGCCCGGCAACAGCGTGACTATCGTCGGACAGACCGTAACGCTGGGCTTGCCCACCGTTTCCGAGAACATCGACGGCTCGGTCAAAGTCTACGCCAAGACCGGTTCTGCCGATTACGCGGAAATCGAAATGGACGAAGCAAGCGAATCCTACAAGATCGCGGACATTACCGAAGGCGTACATACCGTCAAATACGTTGTGACCGTAGCCGCGGCAGACCCCGCGAAAGGCACTGAAGCGCTCACCGAAGAAGTGACCGCCACCGTCACCGCGCTCAACGCGCAACTTGCGGACAGATCGCTTCAGACCGTCACCGCGGCGGGCGAAGTAACCCTCCGCACCCCCGTTATCTCCGACGGCGTAACCGTAGTCGCCACCGCGGAACTCCGCGATGCGACCCGCGCGTCGCTCACCGTCACCGACGGCAAAATCACTATGGCAGCGGGCGATATCGTAAAGGTAAATTATGTTTACACTTACGGCGATATCAACCTCGGCGACGACAGTTACTTTATCTACTGCGCTCGCACCGGAGCTAACGTAGTCGACTTCGAGAGTGGTACGTTTAATCCTTACACGAATAGTCAGGACGTACTCACCGAAGAGTTTGCGCTTAGCGGCACGAAGAGTATGAGAGGTGTTTGGTATTCCGATACTATGGGCAACTGGCACGGTTTCCAAGGCACTTCTATAACGTTTGAAAGTGCGGTTAATACCATCGATATTTATATTTACGTCGGTGGACACATCGACGGCGGTTCTACTACCGCGGCGTTTACGAACAAAGCCGAACTTGCTATCAACACCGATCAAAGTTGGCTCTATCCTACGGGCGATTCGCGTTGGCAGATCCTTACGGGCGGTTGGGCGAAGTATACTTACACTTACGCAAAATCGTTCACCACTCTCAAAGCGGCGACTTTGCACCTTGACGGTTCGAATCCCGCCGACGCGGGCTACAAGGTCTATATGGACGACCTTACCTGCTATATGGCTGAGTAATTAACACGCTTATTCACTCCTAAGTAAGGATTGATCGCGGCGAGCGAGATAAAAACGCCGCTAGCCGCGGCAATTCCTTGATTTTATTAAAAGAAAAGAAACTATCGATTGATTTTTGCGGTTTATAAAACCGTATCCCGAAAACTCGTAAAACCGAGCAAAAGGAGAAACGATTATGAAAAAGTTTTTTATAACGACTATCGCGATTATTTTCGCGCTCAGTCTTGCGCTTATGATAGGTTGCGGCGATAAGCCCGATACTCCCGACGGCGGCAAGACGGAAACGGCGGTGACTATCACGGCGAGCGACAAAGCGTACGTAGTTACCGGCGACACGCTGGACGGATTGGTCACGGCAAAGGACGAGAGCGGCAACGCGGTTGTAGTCACGGTAAATAACGACGGCGGTTTCGACAATAAAACCCCGGGCGTATACAACGTTGAATTCAAAGCCGAAAAGAACGGCGTTACGGCGACCAAAACCGTAGCGGTCGAAGTAGTAGGCGTAGACATAGATTTTCCCAAGGCTTTCATAGCCGGCGCGATAACTATCCCAGAACCCACGGTTACCGTAACGAGCGGCGAAACTTACATGTTAAACACCGAGTTTTCCGTGGGCGATATGGAGTTCCGCTCGATTAACTTCACGGACGGCGAAGCGGAACTTTCGTTCGAGGTCGCGGGTACTTATACTATCCGCGCGAAGGTGATTATCGGCGGCGTTACGATCACAAAGGGCGTTAAATCCGAGGGCGTTACCGCCGTTTCGGACGACTCGAAGTACATAGCGGTCGCGGGCGGCGAGTTCACCGTTCCCGCAGTTGCGTTCTCCGATAACGTAAGCGGCGCGCCCGCAGTATCTTACCGCGGCCCGGGCGACGAGGACTTCACGGCGGTTGCGAACGGGAAGTTCGTTTGCGGCGAAGTCGGTTACTACGAAATCAAATACGCCGTTACCGCGGCGGGAGAAACGCTCGAATATATCCGCGAAGCGTACGCCAGAAAGTCCGGCATGGTCATGGACTTCGAGGGCGTAGACGGCACGCACTACGGCATGGCGGACAGACAGTGGTCGGATAACGGCGGCGGCGCGGCTATGCTCGAGGTCAGCGACGAATGGGCGCACGACGGCAGATATTCGCTCAGACTTCTTCAGAAAGGCGACGCGTTCTGGGCGGGTATGATTTACAACCGTCCGCTCGATCTCGGCGCGGCAGCCGATACCATGGTGTGCTATATTTACGCAGACAAAGAATACAAAAACACCGATTTCTGCGTGTACACCGACGAAACGAATTATTGCTCGGCGAACTTCACCGTAAAGAAAGGCGAAAACAAGTACTTTATTAAATTCAACAAAACGTTCTCGGCAATAAGAGAATTCCGCGCGCATACGACCGGCAGTTGCACTTTCTATATCGATTCGGTCGAGTTCGGCAACTACGACGTGAGCAACGTGCTTTCGTTGGGCGACGTGACGATAAACGGCAGCGCGCTGAGTAACGGCGATACGATGACCTTGCCCGTACCCGAGGCTACCTCGTCGATTTACGACGAAGCGGCGCTTAGCGGCGGCACGATGAAACTTTACGCGAGCCGCGACGGCGAAGAAGAGTTCGAAATCGAAAAGAACGCTTCCGGCGCGTTCACGATGATCGCCGCGACAGGCACGTACCGCTTCCGCTACGTATTCGAGTGCGAGGGCAGCGTTGCCGAGCGCGTAATCACCGCCAACGTGGCTAAGTACGACCTTACCGCCACGGTACCGACGGCGGGCATTATCGGCGAAACCTTGCAGATTTCGGATATCGCGGGCGGCGAAGCGGGCGACGAACTTACCGTCGAGGTCACGCTTCCCGACGGCGAAAAGATAACCGCGACTAAAAACGGCGACAAATTCGAGTTTATTCCTACCGAAGTCGGCTATTACGAAGTTTATATCAAGGCTCAGGGCAACGGCAAGTGGGGCGAACTCACCGAAATGCTGTACGTCCGCGAATCCGACATGGCGTTCGACTTCGAGGGCGTGGGCGAACACCGCGGCTACGTAACTTCTTACACGGAAGGCTCGCATCTTGCGGGTTACGTTCCGGTCACCGACGAATGGGCTTACGACGGCAAATATTCGGCTTACTTCAACGCTTCGTCCACCAGTTATTGGTACGGACTTAAGAATATCAACCTCGCCGTGCCGACCGGATCTAACTCAGTCACGTTCGTTATCCGTTCGGGCAGCGATTATACCAAACCCGTAGTCTGGTGGGTCGATACCGACAACGGCAGTTATTACGCCGAGGGCTTTACGATAAAAGCGGGCGTACACAGTTATACGGTCAAAGTGAGCGTGGACAAATCCAAAACGTTCGGCACGGTCAAGCAATTCGCGTACGCGCCGCCGGCAGACGATATCAATAAACCGTTCTATCTCGACGCGGTGGTGTTCCATCCGTATACCGAGTTCGACGCTACGTTCACCCGCCCCGAACTTGCGTTCAATACCGAATACACGTTCACCCGCCCCGAAATCACCAGCGAATACTTAACCGCGGAAGAAATCGAAGCGATCGAAATGATAGTCGAGGTCGAAAAGGATGGCGTGGCGACGACGGTTCAGCCGACTGACGGCGCGCTGAAACTCACGATTACCGAAAGAGGCATTTATTCCGTCACTATAACGCTGAAAAACAAGTACGCAGTACACTCGACTAAGTTCGACTACGCGTTCGGCACGATCGCTATCGACGCGACGCTTCCCGAAGAATTCGTCATCGGCGCCGAGTACGAGTTCGCGACCCCGGCGCTTACGAGCGAAGAAGATATCGACGGCGCGGTTGTCAAAATCTCGTACGCGAAGAAAGGCTCGTCCGCGTTCACCGAAATGCAGAAAAAACTCGGCAAGTACGTCTTTAACGTAAACGCCGCGGGCGATTACGTTATCCGCTACGAGGCGACCAAGGGCGATATAAAGGGTACGCGCGACTACGAAATCACCGTCTATCAGGCGGGCGTATTCATCGACTACGAGTCCGACGGCAGAGGCGGCTGGGTGGAAACGCCTTACGAAAACGCCTACTTCCTGCCCGAACTTAGCGACGAATGGGCTTACGACGGCACGCACTCCGTAAAAATCGAATTCCGTTCGAACGCGTGGTACGGTTTCAGTTATCCCAAGGGATTGTATTCCGTTCCGCAAGGCACGGATAAGATCAGCGTCTGGGTGAAGTCCGACCGCACGTTCGATCACCCCTCGTTCATCGCGTTGGAGGCGTGGGACAGCGAGAAAGAGAAGTTCGTCTGGTACTATATGGACGAGTTCGTCATCGAAGAGGGCGTAAACCTTTACGAGGGCAGACTCAGACTGTACGGTAACCTCGAAACCTACGTCGAATTTACCCCCGCGCTCGCCGGTACGATCCGCGCGTTCACGTTCCACACCGAAGAGTGCGACGAGAACAGTACCGATTTCGGTTCGGTAGTGTACTTCGATTCGATCCGTTTCAGCGACACCGATACGGCTAACTTCAATGATCTTACGATACTGCCGGCGGTGAAAGGACAAGAATACACGCTGTCTTACGCTTCGCCCAGCGGCTTTATCGACGAAAATCTCTTGATTTCGTACAGAAAACCGGGCGAAACCGAATGGATCACGATGTACAGCGCGGACGCTTACGACGGCGAGGACATTACTTATACGTTCGATTTTGCCGGCAAAGTCGACCTGCGCATAATCGCTATATACGGCGAGTTGTTCGCGACCTATCGCGGCACGCTGACGATAAGCGAATGACGATAAAAGAAGAGAAGAGGAGCAACGACTTGAAAACTTTAAATTGCGCAATATTAGGATACGGCAACCGCGGCAGCGTGTACGCCGATCTCCTCTATAAGACCGACGGAGTGAAAATTACCGCCGTGTGCGACGTAAGCGCGGAAGCGGTGAAACTCGCGAAAGAAAAATACGGACTTCGCGACGATTGCTGTTTCACTTCCGAGGATGAGTTCTTTAAGGCTCGCAGAGGAGACGCGTGCGTTATCGCGACCATGGACAAACTTCACGTTCGCCACGCCTCGCTCGCGCTCGCGCTCGGTTACGACGTATTGCTGGAAAAACCCATCGCGACTTCTTACGCGGATTGTCTGGAAATCGAGCGCGTCGCCGAAAAACACGGAAACAAGATTCTCGTATGTCACGTTCTCCGTTACACGGCGTTCTTCCGCAAGATAAAAGAATTGCTGGAAAAGGGCGAAATCGGCAGAATCACTTCGATGAGCGAAGCCGAGGACGTGGATTTCGTGCATTACTGGCTGAGTTTCCTGCACGGCAACTGGCACAACGAGGAAACTTCCAGCCCGATCATTTTGCAAAAATGCTGTCACGACTTCGATATCATCGGCTGGCTGACAGGCAAGAAATGCGCGCGCGTTTCGTCGTTCGCGAGCCTTAACGAGTATCTTGCCGAGAACAAACCCGCGGACGCGGCGGAGTACTGTATCGACTGTCCGCGCATGAAAACCTGCGAGTACAGCGGCATACGCATCATGTGCAACAATCCGCAGTGGCTCAAGGGCTACTATCCGGAAATGGAGATGACGGACGACGGCGTTAAAAAAGTGCTGTCCGACAAGTCGAATCCGTTCTCGAAGTGCGCGTACTTCGGCGGCAACGACGTGATGACCGATCAGATCGTGAACATGTACTGCGAGGACGGAGTGCTGGTGCAGACGATAATGTCCGGTTTCTCGTCGGGCGGACGGCGCGAAATCACGATCCACGCGACCCGCGGCGAGATCTACGGATTCATGGGCGCGGAGAAAGTGTACGTCAAGTACAAACCTTTCCAGCAGCCCGAACAACTGTTCGATCTTACGGAGGACAGCGTCGTTTCCGGTCACGGCGGCGGCGACGAAAACATTATTAAAAGTTTCGTCGGCTACGTCCGCGACGGCGTGGACGACGGCATGCTGTCCACGATAGAAGATTCCATACTCAGTCACAAAATAGCGTTCGCCGCCGAGGAAAGCCGTCACGACAACGGCAAATCGGTGGAGATCCGCTAAGACATACTACTACGGAGGTAATTATGAAACTTAAAAAAGCAATATGCGTTTTACTCGCGCTGGCGACCGCATTGCCGGTAGTCGCGTGCAGAGGTCACCGCGACCCGGGCGGCGTCGAGATCAACGAATCGCAGACTCAACTTTACGTCAGCGTGTACTCGGGCGGCGTGGGTACGGAATGGTTCACCGAAGCCGTGCGCGGGTTTGAGACGAAGTACGCCGAAACCTCGTTCGAGGACGGCAAAAAGGGCGTGCAGATCGTACCCGAAACAAACAAGAGCAACACCGCGGGCGACACTCTTTTGGCGGGGCTTAAGAGCAACAACAACGACGTGTACTTCACCGAAGCCGTCTATTATTACGACGTTATCGCGCAGGGCGGCGCGGCGGACATTACCGATATAGTCACCGGAAAGCCCACCGAGTTCGGCGAAGAAAAGACGATCGAGAGCAAAATGGATCAGGCGCTTATCGACTTCTATAAGACCGAAGAGAACAAGTATTACGCGCTCCCCTGGTACGAGGGCTATATGGGCTTTATCTACAACGTGCAACTGTTCGAGGACGAGTTTTTGTACTTCAAGGACGGTTACCGCGACGAGGAGTACCTCGAGGACATGTTTATTTCCGACCTCTCCGACAAGCGCAGCAAAGGTCCCGATAATATCGAAGGCACGCGCGACGACGGACTGCCCGCGACCTATGACGACTTTTACAAACTGTGCGAACGCATGGTCGACCTCGGCATCACGCCGTTCATCTGGCCGGGCATGTATTCTTACGTTACGACTTACGCCGCTTACCAGATGTGGGCGGACTACGAGGGCAGAGATCAGTTCTACCTCAACTTCTCGTTCGACGGCACGGCTAACGACCTCGTAAAGTCTATCGACGATAACGGCGTCGTCACCCTCGAAGACCCCACGACGATTACCAATCAGAACGGCGTGGACGTACAGAAACAGCGCGGCAAGTACGAAGTGCTTAAGTTCTGGGAGAACATATTGCGCCCCGCGGACGAAACCGACCGTTTTTATCACGATCTTTCCTTCTCGCCGTCTATGAGCAACACCAGCGCTCAGGCAACCTTCCTCTCTGGCATCGTGAACAGCACCGGCAGAGTGGGTATGCTCGTCGACGGCAACTGGTGGGAGCGCGAAGCCGAGTCCATCGGATCGTTCACCAACCTTGCAAACCGCGGCTACAACAAAGCCGACCTGCGTTTCGGTTTCATGCCGTTCCCCAAAGCCGACGACTCCAAGCTCGGCGACAAGCGCACGCTCGTGTCTATCAACGACTCGATGTGCTTCGTCAGCGGCAGAAGCACCGGCGCAAGACTGAAACTCGCGAAACTTTTCCTCCAGTACTGCCACACCGACGCGATGCTTCAGGACTTCTCGGTCAATACCAACATGATGAAGCCGTACAACTACGAGATCAGCGCCGAAAATCAGGCGAAACTGACGTACTTCGGCAAGGAAATGTACGCGATCAAAGATCCGACCAACGAAAACGTGGACGTAGTATATCCGTACTCCGGCAACGCGGTGTTCCTCAATAACTTCGCCGAATTCCACCCTTACAACTGGGCGTTCACTATACCCGAGGGAAACTCGGTGGCGGCGATTTTCGCGGACACGAACCTTACGGCGAAAGAATACTTCGAGAAACTGTACCCCGCATACAAGACCAAATGGACGACGTATCTGTCGAAAGTTAACTAAACTAAAAAGCGCGGCGACTTCGCCGCTCCCGAAACGGAGGACGTTATGGGAAAACGAATACACGACGACGATAAAACTTTTATAGACGTTCTGTTTTCTCCCTTGAAAAAGGCGGGGAGTTTTATCGGCAAACGCGTCTACGACCTCAAGGTACGCGTAAAAGAAAAATTCCCCGGTAAACCGAAACAATCCACCGCAAAAGCGCGCAGACGCAAAGAAGCGATTTTCTATTACTCGCTCATCGCGTTCCCGCTTCTGCAATTTCTCGTGTTCTACGTCGCGGTCAACTTCAACTCGATACTGCTGTCGTTCAAAGAATACCGCGTGACCGGCGGGCAGAGCGGCTATATCTGGGTAGGACTGAAGAACTACTCGCAGTTCTTCGTCGACTTCTTTACGGGACCGAACCTTAAACAGATAGCGTTAAACTCGCTTATCGTCTACGGTTGCGGCTTGTTCGTCGGCGTGCCGCTCGCGATACTGTTCTCGTTCTATCTGTACAAGGGCTTTCCGCTCACCGGCGCGTTCAAGGTGCTTCTGTTCCTGCCGTCGATAATCTCGTCGGTCGCTATGGTGCTTATGTACAAGTACTTCGCGGATGTGGGTTTCCCGGGATTTATACAGAAACTGTTCGGAGTCAAGATCAAGCCGCCGCTGTCCACGACGGACACGCGCTTCGGGTGGATAATCTTCTACAACCTGTTCATATCCTTCGGCGCGAACGTAATCATGTACACCAGCGCGATGACCCGCATACCGCCGTCGCTTACCGAGTACGCGCGCATCGAAGGCGTGAATTACACTCAGGAACTGTTCAAGATAGTAATCCCCATGATTTTCCCGACGATAACTACTTTCCTCGTCGTGGGCGTCGCGGGAATATTCACCAACCAAGCCAACGTGTACACGTTCTACGGAACGGGAGCGGGTACGGACGTAACCACGTTCGGTTACTTCCTCTTCGGCAAAGTAATCGCGGGGCGTTCGACCATGGCGGAGTACCCCTACGCCGCCGCGGCGGGCATAATCTTCACGTTCATTGCCGTTCCCGTCACGCTTCTCGTAAAGCACTTGCTCGAGAAGTACGGCCCGACGGTGGAATACTAAAGGAGGTCGCGCGATGAATAACAATCAATCCGTTAATAACGCCGGCGTTCTCAGCGAAAACGAAGTCAAGTACGTTCGCTACCCGAAGCGCAACAAAATCAAGGGCAACACTTCCAACGCGTTTTCGTGGGCGCTCACGGTACTGCTTATTCTGTACTCGGTTCTACTGATACTCATGTTTCTGTGGTGTCTGATGACCTCGTTCAAGGACACGTTCGACTATATCATGAACCCGTTCGGACTGCCGAAAGAGTGGAAGTGGTCGAACTACTCGATACTGTTCGACACGATAAGAGTGCAGACCGCTACCAAGCGCTGGGTGTACATGGACGAAATGTTCCTCAACTCCATACTGTACTCGCTCGGCTGTACGATCGCCGCGACCATGACTCCGTGCATAGTCGCTTACCTTACGGCGAAATACAAATTCCGTCTTAACAAAATCATTCACACGATCGTAATCGTCGCGATGATCCTGCCTATCGTAGGCTCGCTTCCGTCCGAACTCCAACTTGTCAAAACGCTCGGGCTTTACGATCATATGTGGGGCATGTTCATACTGAAAGCGAACTTCCTCGGGATGTACTTCCTCGTGTTCTACGCGGTGTTCAAGAGTCTGTCGTGGGAGTACGCCGAAGCGGCGTTCGTAGACGGCGCGGGACACTTCACCGTCATGGTGAGGATCATGCTTCCGCTGGTAAAATCAACGATTTTCGCCGTCGCGATCATGGTGTTCATAGGATTCTGGAACGATTACCAGACCCCGATGCTGTATATTCCCTCGTGGGCGACGGTGGCGTACGGCTTGTTCCAGTTCTCCAACATCGGCGAAGAGGGCGCGAGTTCCGTGTCAATAGTCATGGCGGGCAGTATTTTGGTCATGCTTCCCATGATAATCGTATTCGTTATATTCAAAGACAAATTTATCGGAAATCTCACGGTAGGAGGTATCAAAGGCTGATATGACCCGATCCAAACGCAAAAATCTGATTCTTATCGCGGTGCTGGTTGCAGTGCTTGCGCTCGGAGTCGCGCTGGGCGTGACCGCCGGGCTGAGTTCTTCCCGCGCCGCCGAAAACGAGATCGTAGCCGACTACACGGTCACGGCGGGCGAAACCGTAGCCGTGCGCGACCTAATCGGCTTCGACGAGGACGGCGTTACGCTTGCGAGCGTTTCGGTGAGATTCCTCGGCGACAATACCGAAATCGAAACGACGTACGGCGAGTTCGTTCCCGAAAAGCCGGGCATGTACAAAGTCACGCTCGTGAAAAACGACGCCGACGGCGCTTCGCTTTCGTCTTACTATTACGTCAGGGCGGTTGCAGCCGCTTCCGCGGTCGTAAAGCACGCTCCGTCGTTCCCGTACGCGTTCGTGTCCGGCGAGGACTACGCGCTCGAAGCGCCCGAAGCGTACGTCTATAACGAGGACGGCACGAGAGCGGAAGCCGCTTATACCGTAAAAGCGAGCGTAAACGGCGCGGAAATAGCCGTTAAAGACGGCAAGATCACGCCTGTAGTTACTCGCAGCGGCGACAAAGCGGTTATAGAGTACGCGCTCAGCGGCAAAACGGCGGCAGACAGCCGCACGCTCCGTTACGAAGTACCCGTGCTTGTCACAATATCGGACGACAAAGTGCTGGATATGACGCAATTATTCGTCACCGACAAGATCGACGCGGTAAAGACGGAAAACTCGTACCTCACGGCTTATACTTCCTCTGCCGGCTCGGAAATGAAATTCGTCAACCCGATCCCCGCGGACAACTTCCGCCTCAGATGGAAAATGAACGAGGGAAAAACGAACTTCGACGAGTTTATCGTATGTCTGGAGGACTACGAAAACCCGAACGAGCGCGTGGAAATCGCATATTTTTCGGGTGGAACCGACGGTGCGAAAGTCAGCGTCTCGGGCAGTAAGGCTTACACCGTGAAATCGACGTTCGGGAGCGGTTCGTTCACGCTCGAATACTCCGCGAGCAAAAAGTCCGTATCCGACGAGAACGGCATTATCGCTTACGTTCAGAATTTCGTAAACGGCAGAGCGTTCACGGGTTTTAGCAGCGGCATAGTCAAGTTCTCCGTGCGTTTCGGCGAAGTCCGCGGTTACTCGTCGGTTTCGTTGTCGCATCTCGGCAACCAGCCCCTCGCCGGCGTGAGAAAGGACAGCATCAGCCCCTACGTTTTCTTTAAGGACGAAGTGCGCGTGCGTTACGAACAGGGCGACACGATAAAGATCAACAAAGCCGTCGCTTACGACGTGCTGGATCCCAACGCCACCGTCACCGTCAACGTGTACAAACTCAACGCCGACGACAGCGTTTCCGCCGAAATCCCCGTCGACGGCAACGGCAACCCGCTGAGAAATTACGACTGCTCGACCGACGTGTACATCAAGGTCGACGAGATCTGCCGCTTCCGCGTGGAATACACCGCAAAAGACTGGAACAACCGCCGCACTCCGGTAGCCTACGTCTACACGATCGGCGATAACCAAGCCCCCACGGTAGGGTTCGGCGCAATGGTCGAAAAAGCGAAAGTAGGCGAGAGTATCGCGCTCCCCGAGATTACTTACGACGACAACAACGGCAAGGACGGCGTTAAAATTCTCGCGACTTACCTCACTCCGTCCAACGTACTCGAGGTCGTAAAGAACGCGAATTCTTTCACTGTGACCGAAAAGGGTACGTACAGAGTGAAAATCATGGTTTACGACAGCCAGTACAACTACGTTTATAAGGAATACGTCGTGGAGGTAACCGAATAATGAAACGCTTTTATAGGTTAATCTGCATTATTTTCGCCGCCATGCTGTGCTTTACGGCGGTCGCGTGCGACGGCAAAAAACCGAATAACGACGATAATAATAACAATAACGGCGGTAACGGCAACGTTGTGGAAACTACGGGCGAAAAACTCTTCTCGGGCGGCGCGTCCGACTATACGCTCGTTATTCCCGAGAACGCTACCGACTACGAAGAGTATGCCGCAAGCGAAATGGTGTACTTCCTTCAGATGTCTACGGGCGGCACGATCAAGGTGGACAACGACGCGAACGTGAGTTACTCCGACGGAGCGAAGATCGTTTCTCTCGGCGCGACTAAAATGCGCGGCGAAACGGGCAAGACCTATACCGAGGATGAACTCGGGCTCAGCGGCTACCGCATAAATACCGTGGGGAAATCCGTGTTCATTTCGGGCGCGAACGAACACGGCACGCTGTACGGCGTTTACGAGTTCTTAAAGCATACCGCGAATTACGAGTTTTTCAGCGACGACGAAATCGTCATCGACAAGACGCCCGACCTTGACGTGCTTAAATTCGATATAACGACCATTCCGTCCATTCAGCGTCGTTCGCTCGGCTACAAGCCGCTGTGGAACAGCGCGAGTTACACCAAAAGACTGCGCATGATGGACGTGAACGAGGACTATATCATCGACGGGCATACGTTCGGCACGATTTTGCCCAACGAGGAATATTCGGAGGAACACCCGGACTGGTTCGCCGATCACACCGCGGACAACAGCCAGCCGTGCTTCACGAGCGACGAAGTTTTCGACGAGTTCGTCAAGAACAGCAAAAAGATAATTTCCGACCACTTCGAAGCGGGCGGCACGGGTCGCTACTTCATGCTCGGTCAGAACGACAACGGCGCGTTCTGCACCTGCGCGAAATGCACCGAAGCCAAGAAAAAGTACGGTACGGTCAGCGGAGTACTGCTGTACTTCGTCAACCGCGTGACCGAAGCCCTCGACGCATGGCTTGCCACCGCTTATCCCGACAAGCGCCTCGAATATCCGACCTACGCGTACATCGAGTCGATGGATCCGCCCATCACGTTCAATTCGACCACTGGGCAGTGGAACGAACCCACGATCCGCCCGCGCGACGACGTGTTCGTTTACGTCACGCCGCTGTCCGCCGACTGGACGTACAGTTTCGACGACAGCCGCAACAGCACCATGAATTCCGTTATAAGCGGCTGGGGCAACGTGACCAGCAACCTCTGGATCTATTCGTACTGCGTCAACTTCAAACAGTACTTCCTGCCGTACAACAACTACAATATTCTCGCCGCCAATTATCGCGTCGCGAAAAAGTACAACATGTACGCGTACTACGAGCAGGGTGCGAACCAGTCGGCTACCACCGGACTCATGGAACTGAAATTCTATCTCATCGCCAACCTCTTGTGGGATTGCGAGCAGGACGGCGAAGCGCTTGCCGAGAAGTTTATCCGTCAGTACTACGGACCGGTTTCCGACTATATGCTCGAATATTACAACATGATCCGCATGTGGTACGGACATATTCAGGAAGAACTCGACCCGCCGTTCCGCACCAGCATTTACGCCGATATCTGTCAGGAAAAATACTGGCCGTTTGACCTTGTGAACAACTGGAAAAAGAATATCTTCGACAAGGCTTACGATTCTATCGCATACCTCGAAACGCTGGACAACGAAGCGTATACGAAGTATTATAACAGAATAAAGAAAGAAGAACTCTCGCTGACGTACCTGTTCGTCACGCTGCATTCCGCACAGTTCACAAGCAGCGAACTCACGGCAATGATCAACGAGTTTGAGTATTACACCACGCAGTTCCAACTTAACTATTACATCGAAGGCGCGTACACCAAAGACATGATCGAGAACTGGAGAAAGAAATTCTGATGTTAAACGTTACTTCTGGTAACGGTACGCTGAGCGTCCTTTATTTCGGATACGGGATAAAGGGCGTTTCCGTATCCGTAATCTACGACGGCGGGCACTATAACCGCTTCGTGAAAAAGAGCGGCGAGTGGACGACGGAAAAGACCGCGGACGGTTACGTCGCCCGTAGCGGCGCGTTCGGGCTGAAATTCCGCGAGATAAACGGCGGTTTTACGGTAATGGCGAGTTATACCGCGGACGAGAAAATCGCCCACGCGATACTTTTCCGCGCGTTCTCGGGAATGACAAAAGAGATAACCGAAGCGGTCGTAAACGGCTTTTCCGAAAGCAACGGCAACCGCTTCAACGAAATGCAAGCCGCACCGCGGCTGAGTCGGCTCGTCCGAAGCCAGTCGGTTATTTCGTCCGATTCCGTCGCGGCGAAGTTTTCGGACGGAAAAGTCGCGGCGATAGGGGCGGCTACGTTCGAGAAGTATTTCACCGAGATCGAACTGAATTCGGACGGAGAAATCGCGGTAGGACATCAACTCGATTTTAAGAGTATCGAAGCGGGAGAAACGATCGAGTCCGACGAGATCGCGTTCGTGCCGGGAGAGGACCATGGCGACGCGCTCGAGCGCTACGCCCGCGTTACAGCCGGGTTTAACCCGCGGGAGATAAAGCCCGCGCCCGTCGGCTGGTGCAGTTGGTATTATTACGGAGCGAATATTTCCGCCGACATAATCCGCGAGAATATGTACGCGCTGAAAACCGCGAACGTGCCGGTTAATCTTATCCAGATCGACGACGGCTGGGCAAAGGCTCGCGGCGACTGGGAGCCGAACGAGAGGTTCGGGGATATGAAAGCGCTGGCGGACGAGATACGCGCCGCGGGCTATACCCCGGGCATCTGGATCGCGCCGTTCGCCGCCGACGAGAACAGCGAGGTTTACCGCACTCACCCCGAGTGGTTCGTCAAAAACCTTGACGACGACGGTATTTTCGGATATCCGTCCATGGACTTTTCGCACCCCGGCGCCGCCGAACACCTCAGAAAAATCTTCACGACGATATCCCGCGAGTGGGGCTATCGGTACATAAAAATCGACCTCGTACTGCACGCGATTTCCGCGGGAAGGCACTTCGATCGCTCGTTCAACGCGATAAGGAACTACCGCCGCGCGCTGAGAATAATCAACGAAGCGGTTACGCCCGACACTTATCTTATTTCCTGCACCGCGCCGATCGGGGCGAGTACCGGGCTTGTCGACGGAACGCGTACGAGTTCGGACATTTTCGAGGACCGCGAGTCTGTCCGCAAAATTTCTCTGCAGAATTTCAGGCGGTATTATTACGGCGGTCGCGCGTTCAACGTAGACTTCGACTGTTTCCTTGCCCGCACCGCAAAAAACGAGGACGAACAATGTTTCCGCTTGTGTACGCGCACGGACGACGAGATAAAGACGCACGCTGCGACCGTGGCGGCAAGCGGCGGCGCGATCGTGTTTTCCGACAAGATAAAACTGCTTGACGAAAAGCAAATCGCGCTATATAAGACGATTATAAATATCAAAGCGATCGACCCCAAACCCCTCGATTTCGATACCGCCGACCTTATTTCGGTCGTGGACGGAGGGGAAGCGGACGGCGTGCGCACGATTTACTTCTTTAATTTCGGCGACAAGCCCGCGGAAAGATTGCTGGCTTTGCCGGAAAAATCGCGAATTTACGCCGTGTGGAAAGCCGCCGATCTCGGAGAGGCCGACGTTATCCGCGCCGTAATGCCGGCGTTTACGTCCGAAGTGTTTCTCGTCGGCGACGAAAAGTCGGTAAAGGCAAAGGCGAAAGTATTGTAATTTGTACATAAGATCGTGTTTTTGCACGGAAGGAAAATATGAAAAGGGAAAGAATTTTATCGTGCGTAGCGGTTGCGTTATTGTCGGTTGTCGCGTTTGCGTTTGCGGTTTTCGGACAAAGCCCCGCGCATGCGGCGACGGTAGACGACGCGATTTGCGAAACATACAAGCCGAGCGGAACGCAAAGGCTTACCGGCGCTCCCGCGATTATACTCGAAGCGAACGACAAGGCTACGCTGAATACGATCGGGGTGGGCGGAGAACGCCCGACCTGCGTTATACTTAATTTCGGCGCGGACGGCAAAGCGGCGGACGCCGACGGCAATGGATTATGCGATTTCGAAACGCTTTATAAAACCGTGCTTAAAGGGAAGATTATTCCCGTTTTAAGGGTGAATACGGAATCCGCCGCCGACGCGATGATAGGTTTTTATCTGAACAAGACGAGCATAATCGATTCGGCGGTTTTATCGTCCGATCCCGCTATCCTGAAAAAAGTGCGCAAGGCTTTGCCGAAGATCCGCGGCGTATACGAGGCGGACGACAATACGGACGTTAAAAAACTGCCCGGGATCGCCAACGCGGCTTATGCGAACACGGTGATTCTTTCCGCCGACCGAGCCTCGACGGATACGGTCGCGTATATTCAGGCGCGGTTTAAGACCGTTTGGGTAAGAACCGCTTCGCCCGACGCGTTTTCGGTGAGCGACGCGGCTGCGAGCGGCGCTTACGGCGTGATCACGACCGATTACGCCGCGGCATACGCGACGTTTGCCGCATACCCGAAAGAAAGCCTTGCGCGCACGTCGTTCAACGTTGCTCACCGCGGACTTCCGACGTCGAAGAACGAAAACTCCGTGAGCGGACTGCTGGCGGCGGCAAAAGCGGGCGCGACTCACGTCGAACTCGACGGCTACCTTACTACGGACAAGAAAATTTACATGCTTCACGACGGCTCGCTGGATCGCACCACGACCGGTACGGGGTACATAGAAAACCTGAGTTCTTCCACGGTCGACGGATTCAGACTCAAACAGTATTACGACGAGAAGATACCGTCGATCGACGATATTTTTGCGGCGATGAAAAGAAATGAAATAATACTCGTACTCGAAATAAAATCGAACAAGTACGTCGATTTCATAGACGTGCTGAAAGCCAAACTCGACGAATATGATCTCTACGACCGCGTAACCGTGATCTCGTTCACCGAAGAGGCGATTGCGCGAATGAGCGAAGTTTTGCCTAAGATTCCTACGTCGCTGCTTATGAACAAAGCGTCGCACGACAACTTCGCGGAAGTTCTCGGGAAAATGACGGCGTATAATACGACCGTCGACGGTAACGCGAGCGGGGCGAACGCGCTGTATAACCGTATGCTTCGCGATCGCGGTTATGCCGGCTGGTTCTGGACTTACGATTCTCCGTCGGCGGTGAAAGCCGCGCAGGCGGGCGGTTATACGGGGCTTACCAATAATTACGCCGCTTCGATGAGCGATATGACCGGGTTTGTGCGCGGAAAAATCGGACAAACCGTTGCCGACCCGAAACCCGGCGACGAAATCGAAGTCGAAACGACTGCGTTTTCGGGCAAAACGGCGACTGTAAGCGGCACGATTTTCAAATGCGAGGACAGGGGCGAGTATTACGACGTTATCGCGTATGCGAATACCGACGGCAAAAATCTTTTTACCCGCGCTTTCCGCGTGGAAAAAGAGGGAGGCGCTCCCGAAACCCCGCAAGATCCCGAACTTCCCGAAAAGCCCGACGCTCCCGAAGCGCCCGATAACGGCGGCGCGGTCGAGTCGGCTAAAAACGGTTGCGGAGGCGCTCGCGGCAAATCCGTAGCCGCGTTGGCAACGTTCGCGTTTATTTTAGGGATCGCGGTTTTGAAAATTCGTAAATTCTGAGAGTAACGTTTGACTAAAAAACGCAAAAATCGTATTATTATAACGTGCGGGTAACCGCAACCGGAGATTACAATGAGAAAAATTTACGTTTCCGTATTATGCGCGGCGCTGATCGCATTATCGCTCGCAGGGTGCGGCGGCAAGCCCTCGCCCGACCCCGAGCCCGCCCCGTCGCAGACGGCAGAAGTAAAAGCCGAACTTGCCGAAACCTATAACCCCGGCTCGTTCAATCCGTGTCTGCCGTCCGTCGTGACGGAAATTCGCTCCGAGGAAGCGTATGGCGAACTCGGCACGGACGGCGTTCGCCCGGCAAGCGTCATTTTGCGAGTGAGCGCGGACGGCAACGCCAAAGCCGCGAACGGCGAAACTTTGGGAACGCTTGCGGAAGCCTACGACAAAATCAGCGGCAAAATAGTGCCGATTTTCCGTGCGGAAACGGACGAGGAAGCCGCCGCGCTTATCAAGTTTTACAAGGAAGTCTACCGTGTGACCGATTCCGGCGTGCTGTCCGCGACTCCCGCGCTCGTCAAGCGCGTTAAGGACGAAATCCCCGAAATCCGCGGAATAATCGCGTTCGCGGGTACGGAAACGCCCGCGGAAATAATCAAGGTTATGGGCGAAAATTCCGCGATAACCGCGATACTTCCCGAGGGAACGAGCGCCGAAACCGTCGGATATATTCACGCGCGTTTCAAGACCGCGTGGGTGCGTTCGGGGGCGGACGGCTTTTCGGCTTTGAGAGCGGCTGCGAGCGGCGCTTACGGTATCGTGACGGACGATTGCGCCGCGGCTTACGAAGCGCTGAAGTCGTTCGGGAATTACGATATCCTGCGCGCTCCGTTCAACGTGGCGCACCGCGGGCTTCCGAAAACGCACAACGAAAACTCGATTAGCGGCATACGCGCGGCGATCGCGGCGGGCGCTACGCACGTCGAACTCGACTGTTACCTAACGACCGACGGCGAAGTCGTACTTATGCACGACGCGGATATTTCGCGCACGACCGACGGCGAGGGCAATATCGAGAGTATGACGCTTTCGGAACTTCGTACGCATAAACTCGACCTGTTCGGCGAAGAGGATATTCCCACGCTGTTCGAGGCGATAGACGCGTTTGCGGGGTCGGGCGCGATTATGGTGCTGGAACTAAAATCGTCCAAGCCCGAACTCGCCGAAAAGATAAAAGCGGCAGTCGAAGCAAAGAACTTTTACGAGAATTTCGCCGTGATAGCGTTCTCGGCGGCGACGCTCGGCAAAGTGCGCGAAGTCATGCCGCGCGTATCCGCGGCGTTGCTCGTTTCGTCGGTGCGCGAAGAGAAATACGCGGCGACTATAACCGCGGCAAACGAACTTAACGCCGCAGTCGACGCAGACCTCGGCAGCGCGACGGGCGCGTTCAACCGCACGCTTCGCGACCGCGGAATCGCGGGTTGGTACTGGACTTACGAGGACTCGCTCGGCGTAAGATACGGCAGAATCGAGGGCTATATCGGGCTTACGAACAACGACGCTACCGCGTTTACCGATCTGTACGCCGCCGTCGTAATAGAGGACGGAACCGAGGTCGAGATAAAAGCGGGCGACGAGATCGCGGCTGTGGCGACGACTTACGGCGGAGAGAGAAAGGAAGTCGCGGCGACGGTGATAGAAGTCGTCGAAAACGGCGCAACCTACGAAGTGATCGCGGCGGCGAGCGATTCCAAAATGAATCGGCGCGACGTGCGGGTTATCTTCGGCTGTACGGTTAAAAAATTACCCGCGTAACGCGGAGAAAAGTAAACGCCCGGGAGCGGGCAAAGGAGAAAATTATGAAAATCAAGTATTTGGGAACTGCGGCTTACGAGGGCGTTCCGGCGCTGTTCTGCAACTGCGAAGTGTGCAAAAAGTCGCGTGCGGCGGGCGGGCGAAACCTCCGCACGCGTTCGCAAGCGCTCGTCGACGACAAGATTATGATCGACTTTAACCCCGATACCGTCATACACACCATGACTTACGGCGTCGACTGGGAGAAGATCGATGGCGTTATAATCACGCACTCGCATTGCGATCATTTATTCCCCGACGACGCGGAAATCGCGACGGGGTGCTACAGCCACGACCACCGCAAAATCAATTTTTACTCCGGAAAAGCGGGCTACGATATGCTCAAACCCCATACTATCGACCGCGACAAGGAAAAGACTTCGCTTACTCTCGTTGAACCGCTGAAAAAATTCAAGGTAGGCGAGTACGATATCCTGCCGCTTCCCGCCGACCACGGTCGGGATACGTCGCCCGTGATTTATTCTATCGCAAAGGACGGTAAGCGCATGCTTTACGCGCACGACACCGGCGTGTTCTTGCCTCAGACTATGGACGCGCTCGAAAAGGAAGGGTATCACGACTTCGTGTCGTTCGACTGCACCGGCTGTATCGGCGACGGCAAAAACTGGGTGTACGGACATATGAGCGTGCTGACGATCATGCCGCTTCTGGACGAAATGAAAAAGCGCGGTATTGCGGACGACAAGACCGTGCTTGCTATCAGCCACTTTTCGCACAACGGCGGACTTACCCACGACGAACTCGCGGTCGAAGCCGCCAAGTACGGGTTTATTACCGCGTACGACGGACTGGAAATAGAGTTTTAATTTTAAGGGGCGTAATTGCCCCTATAACCCGAATTTTTGGATAAGTTTTTTTAATTTTAACGAAAAGTTTTCGTTTTTTTTACCGTCATCCTGAGCGAGCGAAGTGAGCGTGAGGATCCCCCACATTAGGAATGAGATTATCTTTTTAAAAGAGTAGTATTATGGAAAGCAGTAACTTTTCGTAATACTTCTTTTTTTCAAATGAAGAAAAAAAGAAGCAAAAAAAGTCACCGGGACACTTGCGATTGTGTCCCGGACCCCGCAACGCTTTAAAGGTTTGTTATTTAAAAATCACGCGTAGCATTACTTCTACCGCCGTCATCCTGAGCGAACGAAGTGAGCGTGAGGATCCCCTACGGCA
>ERZ808259.297-NODE-297-length-25763-cov-3.827875_pt1 | contig 25763 bp, 22 predicted proteins | sample MGYA00521279_ERZ808259 | MGnify/ENA primary metagenome ERZ808259 (study PRJEB31516, sample SAMN03275586) | gut metagenome | biome: mammalia-associated habitat; material: feces | host: Papio cynocephalus | place: Kenya | collected 2012-07-27 ... | reverse complement strand
AGATAGTCCGGCTCGCCGACCGCGGCGACGCGGAAGGTGTCGTACATCGCCCCGAAGAGCAGCGCGCGCCCGAGCAGGGCGCAGCTCATGCCGAGCATGGCGACGGCGTGGAACGGGGAAGCGAGCGCGGCGCGCGCGGGCAGGAAAAAGTCGAGCGCCGTGTCCGCCAGCGTGACGACGCAGGCGAGCGAGGAGAGCAGCTCATAGGTGACCGTCCTCGCGCGGAGCTGCTCGAAGGCGTAAACGAACACATCGCGTCCGAGGACGCAGACAAGAAGCTCGGCAATGAGGAACGGCAGGCAGCTGAGCAGCTTCTCCTCGGCGAACAGCGCGGGCATGGCGCCGAAGTGGTCGAGCAGCAGCGCGAGCCACGAGAGCGCGGTGACGAGCAGAGCGGCCCGTGCGCTGCGCAGACCCGTGCGCGCGTCGTCGCGGTAGCCGGCGGCCAGCTCGCCCGCGTCCGGCTCGGGGGTGTCGTCCCGCTCGCCGAAATCCTCGGTGAAGAAGTCCTCGGGCTCGTCCGGATCCTCGGGCGGCGGCTCCTCCCCGGGCTCGTCGGAATAAAGCCGCTCGGTGTCGCGCAGCCTTCTGCGCGAGAAAAGCCCGCGGCGCTTCGGCGGCAGAAGCTCGACCGGCTCCCCCGCTTCCTCCTCGTCGAGCACGGACTGCACGGTGCTCTCAAGCACCTCCTGCAGGCTCACGGTGTCCTGCGCGGGCGTGGCGGACGGTGACTCGTCCGGCAGCGCGGACGGCTGCGGCTCTGGCGGCTCCGCGGCGGGCGCGGCGGTTTTTCCGATCCGCACGGCAGGCCGCGGCTCGGGCAGCCCGACGTCCTCCGGCTCCGCGGCGGCTTCGGCGCCGTCCTCCCGGGAGCCGAACTCGGCTAAGATGCTCTCGAGCGTCAGGTCCGCGTCGTCCGACGCGCTGCGGGCCGCGCCGCGCAGCAAAAGCTCGGACTCGGCGAGCGTTTGTTCAAATTCTTGATCCTTTTTGTGATCCATGGAAGACCTCGTGAATAGCGGCGCGCGTCAGCCAAGGCGCTGACGCACAGCCTCGTAGAGCAGAATGGCGGCGGCGGCGGAAGCGTTGAGCGAGGAGATGCGCCCCTTCATCGGGATGCTGACGAGGAAGTCGCAGCCCTCGCGCACGAGCCTGCCCATGCCGTCGCCCTCGCTGCCGATGACGATGGCGGCGGGGCCCTTGAGGTCGGCCTCGTACAGGCTCGTGGTCCCCTCGGCGGCGGTGCCGAAGATCCACACGCCCTGCTGCTGCAGCTCCTTCAAAAGCGCCGGGATGTTCGGCACACGCGCGACGGGCAGATAGCTCACCGCGCCCGCGCTCGTCTTGCCGACGATGCTCGTCAGCCCCGCGCTGCGGCGCTTGGGGATGATGACGCCGTGCGCGCCCGCGCACTCCGCCGTGCGGATGATGGCGCCGAGGTTGTGCGGGTCGCTGATCTCGTCGCACACCACGAGCAAGGGGGCCTCCCCGCGCTCGCGGGCGACGGAGAGAATATCCTCCACGCTCGCGTACTCGCGCACGGCGGCGAGGGCGATGACGCCCTGGTGTGCCTTCGTCGCGCTCATATAGTCGAGCTTGCGGCGGTCGGCCTCGACCACCACCACGCCCGCCGCGCGGGCGGTTGATGCGATGTGTCCGAGCGTTTTGTCCGTCTCACCGCGGGCGATAAAAATCTTATCAATGGGTGTGCCGGCGCGCAGCGCCTCGGTCACGGCGTTGCGTCCCTCGATGAGGCCGTCCGCCTCGGCGTCGCGCTCGCGCATGGGGGGTCTTTCCTCCGTTTTCCGCTCGCGCGGGAAGCGCTTTTCCGTGCGGCTGTCCACGCCGCGCGGCCCGCGCTTTTCTTCGTATTCCTTCGACATAAACCGATCCTCCCGGTCAAAATTCGTATACATAACACACTATAGCACAACAAGCGGATAAGATAAAGGGGGAAGCGGACAAAAATTCACCGAAAATTCATACCGCGGCGCTTGTGAAACGAGGAGGGGTATGCTAAAATACCAGATAACTTGGCAAGCTGTCGCCTGCGCCCGCACAGGGCCGCCGGCTGAAAGGAACGCAGATACATGGATCAGAACGACAAGAACAAAAACAACAAGAACAACGACCGCCGCAGGGGCGTGCTGTCGCTGCTCATCTGGGCGCTGGTGCTGACCATCGGCTTCAACTACCTCCTCTCGGCGATGGACACGAAGAAGGTGGCGGAGAGCACCTGCGAGATCCGCTACGACGAATTTCTCGACCTTGTCCGCGACGACAAGGTCAAGGAGGTCGAGATCGCGGACCGCACGCTCAACATCACGCCTGTGGACGGCTTCACCTACACCGACGCGGACGGCAAGACCTACACGGGAGACTACCGGCTCTTCACCACGCAGATCAACGACCCCGAGCTGCGGTCGTTCCTGGATGAAAACGGCGTAGAGTTCGGCAAGCCCTACAAGGCGGAGACCTCGTACCTCGAGATCATCATGCTCAACTACGTCCTGCCCACGGCGCTGATGGTCGGCGCGTTCATCCTGATGATGCGCTTCATCAGCAAAAAGACCGGGGGCGGCGGCTTCGGCGGCCTCGGCAGCGTCGGCAAGTCCAACGCGAAGGTCTATATGGAAAAATCCACCGGCGTCACCTTTGCCGATGTCGCCGGTCAGGACGAGGCGAAGGAATCCCTCGTCGAGATCATCGACTTCCTGCACAATCCTCAGAAGTATACCGACATCGGCGCGAAGCTGCCGCGCGGCGCGCTGCTCGTCGGCCCTCCGGGCACGGGCAAAACGCTGCTCGCCAAGGCGGTCGCGGGCGAAGCGAACGTGCCGTTCTTCTCCATCTCCGGCTCCGGCTTTGTGGAGATGTTCGTGGGCGTCGGCGCGAGCCGCGTGCGCGACCTCTTTGCCGAGGCCTCGAAGGTAGCGCCCTGCATCATCTTCATCGACGAGATCGACGCCATCGGCAAGACGCGCGACACGCGCTTCGGCGGCAACGACGAGCGCGAGCAGACGCTCAATCAGCTGCTCGCCGAGATGGACGGCTTCGACCCCGGCAAGGGCATCATCGTCCTCGCGGCGACCAACCGCCCCGAAGTGCTCGACCAGGCGCTGCTGCGCCCGGGCCGCTTCGATCGCCGCATCACCATTGACCGCCCGAACCTCGCGGGCCGCATCGCCACGCTCGAGGTCCACACCCGCAACATCAAGCTCGGCGAGGACGTCGACCTCAAGAAGGTCGCGCTCGCGACCGCCGGCTGCGTCGGCGCGGACCTTGCCAACATCGTCAACGAGGCGGCGCTGCGCGCCGTGCGCAAGGGCCGCAAGCTCGTCACGCAGGAGGATATGCTCGCCGCGTTCGAGTTCGTCATCGCGGGCAGCGAGAAGAAGAACAGCGTACTCACCGAGTTTGAAAAGAAGCTCGTCGCCTACCACGAGGTCGGCCACGCGATGGTCGCCTACAAGCAGAAGAACGCCGAGCCCGTGCAGAAGATCACCATCGTGCCTCACACCGAGGGCAGCCTCGGCTACACGCTCCTCATGCCCGAGGAGGACAAGACCAACCTGCGCACCCGCGACGAGCTGATGGCGAAGATCGCCGTCTCCATGGGCGGCCGCGCCGCCGAGCAGGTCGTGATGCACACGATGACCAACGGCGCCTCACAGGACATTCAGGAGGCCACAAACATCGCCCGCAACATGGTCGCCATGTACGGCATGAGCGACGAGTTCGGCATGATGGCGCTCGGCTCCGTCCGCAGCCAGTACCTCGACGGCGGCTACGGTCTCGACTGCGCGCAGGAGACCGCCGCCGTGATGGATAAGGCCGTCAAGGAAATTCTGGAGAAGTGCTATACCGACGCGGTGAAGGTCATCGAGGAGAATATCGACGATATGCACAAGGTCGTCGCCTATCTTTTGGAGAAGGAGACGATCACCGGCGGCGAGATGGTCGCCATCCTCGAGGGCCGCGATCCCGCGACGGTGGAGGACGCCTACGCCTCCACGCGCAGGAGCGACAGCGGCTTCCGTCCCTCCGTGCCGAGCACCATCGAAGCGCCCGCGCGTCACATTTCCATGACGAGCGAGAAGATCGAGATGCCGCCGCTGGACGGCGAAGCGCCGGACGAGTCCTCCGCATCCGACGCGGAGAACGGCGAGGACGCGGAAACGCCCGCGGAGGACACTCCCGCCGGTGACGGCGCGGAGACGCCCGACCACGAATAAACCGAAAGCGCCGCCCGCAGGCGGCGCTTTTCCGCAAGGAGGAGTCCCATGAGACAACAGACGAGGGAGCTGGCGCTCGCGAGCGTGCTCGGTGCGCTGGCGGTGCTGTTCCTGTTCCTCGGCGGCGTGCTGCCGCTGGCACTCTACGCCTGTCCCCTGCTCGCGTCGGCCTGCCTGCTGCCCGTGCGTGAGGAATGCCGCGCAAGCTATCAATGGTGCTGCTTTTTTGCCGCAGCGCTGCTGGGACTGCTGCTGGGACCGGACAAGGAATCCGCGCTGCTCTTCTGCTTTTTGGGCTATTACCCGCTCGTGCAGCCGAGGCTCGACGCGATCGGCAGCCGCGCGCTGCGCTTTCTCACAAAGCTCGGGCTATACGTTCTCGCCGTCGGCGCGATGTACGCGCTGCTCGTCTTTGTGTTCCGGCTCGACGCGGTAACGGCGGAGCTGGCGGCGACCGCTCCCTGGCTCATCGCGGCGACCTTTGCGCTCGGCGCGGTGCTGCTCTTTCTCTACGACGAGCTGCTGCGCCGCTTCGCGCGGCTGTACCGAAGGCGGAAGCGAAAATGAAAACGAAGAAGGACGCGAAAGCGTCCTTCTTTTTATCCCTTTTCGTTCTCCGCGGGCTGCACCCTCGCGCTGAGGTAGGCCGCGAGCGCGCCGAGAGCGGCGGCCAGCAGACAGGTCAGCACGTCGCGCACGCCGTCGTAGTGCAGCGGGATGATCACGACCGTCGAGGCCAGCACGATGCCGAACACGGCGTGGTAGAAAAGCGGGTAATGCGCCCGGAAGCACCAGTTCACCACGCGCGCGAGCGTCAGCACGATGAGCGCCATGCCGAGCAGCCACGGCAGGATCACCGCCATGTCGAGCCTTGCGAAGCCCTCCGCCATCGGCGTGAACAGCCCGACCGCCATCAGGATGGAGGAGGACGTCATGCCCGGCACGATCAGGCTCAGGCCCCAGAGCAGGCCGCAGAAGAAAAAGCCGAAGAAGTTTGCCTGCATCGTGTAAAACGCGCCGTACTGCGCGTAGAGCAAAACGGCGGAGAGGGCAAGAAAGCTGACCGCGCAGGAAAGGTACGCGCCGCGTCCGCGCCCCTGTGCGCCCGCCTCGGCCCACAGGCTTGGGATCGTGCCGAGGATGAGGCCGATGAAGAGGCAGGTCGCGAGCTTTTCCGAGCGGTCAAACAGCACGAGGATCAGCCCGCCGCCGCACAGGAAGCCGAGGATCGCGCCGGCGCCGACCGGCAGCAGGAGGGAAAGGTGGCGGCGCAGAGCGTCGAGCGGGTGCGCGAGCACCTCCATCACCGGCCGGTAGATGCCGAAGACGACCGACAGCACGCCGCCGGAGATGCCCGGCAGGATGCCGCCCGCGCCGATGATGAAGCCCTGCGCCAGCCGCAGCAGGACCGTCTTGAGGGAGACGCCCATTTTTAATAGCCTCTCTTCCGGTCGACCAGATGCGCGAGCGGACGGCCCGCGGCGTAGTTTTTCAGATCGTCACAGAACATCTGCACGCTCTTGTCGCAGGTATAGCCGAGCGTCATGTTGCCCGCGACGTGCGGCGTGAGCAGCAGATTTTTCGCGCGGCGCAGCGGATGGTCGGCGGGCAGCGGCTCGGGCACGACCACGTCGAGTGCCGCGCCGGCGAGCCGTCCGGCGTTGAGCGCGTCGCAGAGCGCCTCCTGGTCGATGGCGGTGCCGCGGCCGACGTTCACGACGAAGGCGCTGTCGGGCAGCAGCGCGATGCGCTCGCGCGAGAGGATGCCCACGGTCTCCGCCGTGGAGGGTAGCGCCATGACAAGGAGATCCGTTTCGGGCAGGACGCTGTCCAGCTCCGCGATGGCATGGATGGAGGTGAACGCCGGGTCGGAGGGCCTGACCGTGCGGCGCACGCCGGTGATGCACGCGGGCTGGAAGGCCTGCGCGCGGCGGGCAAACTCCGTGCCGATGTCGCCCGTGCCGAGCACGGTGATGCGCGCGCCATGCAGCGAGCGGATGCCGCCGGGGAGCGTTTCCCAGCCGCCCGCGCGGATGATCTCGGTGTATTCCGGCTGGCGGCGCAGCAGCATCAGGCAGACCATGATGAGATGCTCGGAGATGGTGGTGCCGTAGGCGCCGGAGGAGTTGGTGAGCCGGCAGTCGGGATTCTGATACAGGCTCTCGTCGCAGAAGCGGTCCACGCCCGCCCAGCAGCAGCAATACCACTTGAGGCTCTTCGCGCTGCGGATGACCTTCTGTGAGCAGTGCCCGTAGAGGATCTCGCAGTCGTCCACATTGCCGACCGCCGCGGCGGACGAGGGAAAATATTCGATCTCATAGCCGTATCTGGCTGCCGCCGCGTTGAGCTGACGCTCGTATTTGTCGTTGAGAAAGTCGATGATAACGCCGATCTTTTTAGCCATGCTGAGTGATCTCCTTTATAATTTGTTCCGCGCAGCGCATCCCGTCCGCCGCGGCGGAGAGAATGCCGCCGGCATAGCCGGCGCCCTCGCCGCAGGGATAGAGCCCGCGCAGAGCGGTTTGATAGGTATCGTCGCGCACGATGCGCACGGGGGAGCTGGAGCGCGTCTCGACCGCGGTGAGCACCGCGTCGGGCGCGGCGAAGCCGCGCAGCTTTTTCTCCAGCAGCGGCAGCGCCTCCTCCAGCGCCTTGCAGACGAAATCCGGCAGGCACTCGTGCAGGTCGCACCAGCGCACGGCGGGGCGGTAGGTCGGCTTGACTCTCCCCGGTCCGATCGACGGGCGGTGCGCGAGGAAATCGCCGACCGTTTGCGCGGGAGCGGCATAGCCCCCGCCGCCGAGGGCGTAGGCAGCCTCCTCCAGCCGGCGCTGAAAGGCGACGCCCGCGAGCACGTCCGTGCCGCCGAAGTCCTCCGGCGTAACGGAGACGAGCAGCCCGCCGTTGATATTTTCGCCGTCGCGCGCCAGCTCGCTCATGCCGTTCGTGACCACGCGGCCCGCTTCGCTTGCCGCGGCGACGACCTGTCCGCCGGGGCAGACGCAGAACGAGAACACGCCGCGTCCCGCCGCCGTGTGGGCCGAGAGCTTGTACGAGGTCGGCGGCAGCGAGGGGTGGCCCGCGTACTGCTTATACTGCTGCGCGTCCATGTCGCTCTGGCGGTGCTCGATGCGCACACCCACGGCAAAGGGCTTCAACTCCATCGGGATGCCCGCGTCGCGCAGCATGGCGAAGGTGTCGCGTGCGCTGTGACCGACCGCGAGCACCGCGTGCTCCGCAGGGAGCGTATACGTTCCGTCGGGAGACGTGACCCGCAGCGCGGCGAGCCGTCCGTCCCTCCGCTCCAGTCCGGTGACCTGATGAGCGAAGCGCACCTCCGCGCCAAGGGAAAGCAACTCCTGCCGCAGATTCTGCAGCACGACATACAGCCGGTCGGTGCCGATGTGCGGCTTGGCGTCGATGAGGATATCCTCGCTCGCGCCGAACGAGGCAAACTCCTCTAAGATGTATCGGTGGCGGACGTCCTTTGTGCCGGTGTTGAGCTTGCCGTCGGAAAACGTGCCCGCGCCGCCCTCGCCGAACTGGACGTTGGAGCGCTCGTTCAGCTCGCCCGCCGCCCAGAAGTGCTCGACGTCGCGCCGCCTCCGCTCAACGCATTCGCCGCGCTCGAGCAGGATAGGCCGCGCGCCGCAGCGGGCGAGCACCAGCGCCGCGAACAGTCCCGCGGGGCCCGCGCCGATCACGACGGGGCGCACAGCGGGCGCGGCAACCATCGGCGGCAGCTCGTAAAAGGCGGGCGCGTAGACGCTGACGCTTTTGTTCCTCGCGCGGCGCAGCACCCTTTCTTCGTTTTCGAGCGCGGCGGAAACGGTATAAATAAACGTCACGCCGTCGCGCGCGTCGATGCTGCGGCGGAGGATGTGCAGCGCAGGAAGAGGCGCTTTGATGCGCAGCGCCGCCGCGGCGCGTTCGTATAATAACGTCTCGCTCTCGCCCGGGGCGAGCTTCAGCCCTTCGATCTTCAGCATGGCGGCGCTCCTTTCGCATCGGGAAATCGGCTTTATTGTAGTATATCCGAATGTCCCGCGCAAGCTATTTTTTCCAATTCGGCCATTCTTCAGAATTTCTTTATCGACTATTCAAAAAATGTTCAAAAAAATACACGCCGACTTCACGAAATGGACATAAACAAGGGGTATTATCAGTAGCATCCAAAGGAAAGCAAACGCTTCACGGCAAGGAGGCTTATTTATGTATTACGAAGACGAAAACAACCTGTACCATTACAGCTACCGCAAGGGCGACAAGGCGGAGAACGTCCGCGATGTGGACTACACCGAGGTACCGAACACCGCGGAAAAGGCAGACCCCTGGGAGGAGAAGAAGCCGAAAAAGAATCGGTTGGGGCTGAAGATCGCCGCGCTGGCGCTCGCCTGCGCGCTCATCGGCGGCGCGGCGGGCGCAGGCATCACGCACCACGCCATTACCTCCGCGCACGGCTCGACGCAGATCGAGGTCTCCGACCGTCAGGTCGCCGAGGTCCGGCAGGTCAAGGTGGACGGCAAGCAGCAGCTCACCATGCCGGAGGTCTACGCCGCCAACGTCAACAGCGTCGTGAGCATCAACGTGTCCACCACGACGAACGTCTTCGGCCGCACGACCGAGTCCGCGGCCAGCGGCAGCGGCTTCTTCCTCACGAAGGACGGCTACATCCTCACGAACTACCACGTCATCGACGGCGCGACGAGCGTCAAGGTGACGACCTATGACGGCGCGACCTACGATGCCGTCATCGTCGGCGGCGACGAGGACTACGACATCGCCGTCATCAAGGTCGAGGGCAGCGACTTCCAGCCCGTTTTGCTCGGCGATTCCGGTAAGCTCCAGATCGGCGAAGCGGTCGCCGCGGTCGGCAACCCGCTCGGTGAGCTGACCTTCTCCATGTCGCAGGGCATCGTCTCCTGCGTGAACCGTGCCATCAATGTGGACGGCACGCCGTTCAACATGATCCAGGTCGACTGCTCCATCAACCCCGGCAACTCCGGCGGCCCGCTGTTCAACAGCTACGGTGAGGTCGTGGGCATCGTGTCCGCGAAGTATTCGAGCTATTCCAACACCACCGTCGAGGGCATCGGCTTTGCCATCCCCATCAACGATGTCATCTCCATGGTCGAGGACATTATGACCAACGGTTATGTGACCAACAAGCCCTACCTCGGCATCTCCGCCGGCACGCTGACGGCCACCATGGCCCAGCAGTACCGCTACAGCATCAGCGAGGGCGTGTTCGTTTACTCCGTCGATGAAGGCGGCGCGGCGGAGAAAGCGGGGCTGAAGATGGGCGACGTCATTACCAAGATCGGCGACAAGACCATCACGAGCTATGAGGACCTCGTCGCGGCCAAGAAGAGCTACAGCGCCGGCGACACCGCGACCTTCACCATCTACCGCGACGGACAGACGCAGACCGTTGAGCTGACCTTCGACGCCACCCCGCAGACGCAGGAAACGGCGCAGGACAACAGCCAGCAGCAACAGCAGGGCGGCAACAACGGCGGAAACGGCGGCTATTACTATAACCCGTGGAGCTTCTTCAATGACTTCTTCGGCGGCGGCTACTACGGCGGCAGCAGCTATTCCGCCGACAGCGGCGACGCGGCCTGAGCAAAACAGCATACGCGATACGGAAAGGGCGGCTCATCGGAGCCGTCCTTTTTGTATATAGAAAAACCGCGTTGAACGCGTGCGCGAAAAATATAAAACTTTGCCTGCATAAGCAAAACCGCCCGCTCTGCGGGTGGTTTTGCTTATGCAGGCAATATAGGCGGATAAACGGGATTGCGCACTCCGCCCTCTGCGTGACAAATGTCTGAGCGAAAAGGACAGGCGCGGGACGCGACAGGTGTCCGTCAGCTACTTCGCGGCGGACCGATAGCGCAACCTGGAACGCCGTTACAGTCCGGAGTACCGGGAGGCGCTGAATTAGCATAAGGTAAAGCTTTTCGATGAAGTGACCGAGTTGGTTATAGTCTGTTTTCGTGCAAGCCTCGTTGCGATCCTGATCAAATGTCTTTAAATCGTTTAAATAACTTCAGGTTTCCGCAGAAAGTTGAACATGAAAACTCCGATTCCGTGCGAAGCGGAGTTCTTTTCTGCTACCGAGGATAAATGAGAGGTTTCCATTTTTGAAACCAGAGTTACCGGGGGCGCGTTGGCACGCTCGATGGCTTTCTTGAGGATAGATCAGGTCTTGATTTCTCGTGCTTGCGCGATGTAAGAATCTCTCGCACTCTTTCTCAAGGTGGGCGAGCATACGCTGAAGGCAGATGCTGCCCCTGCCTGCAAATCAAATTGTTCGAATTTTGATTTGCTACACAACCGCTCCTTGTATTGACCTTATTTTCCCGTGTTTTTCGCTTCCCCGCATGGGTAATGTCCCTATTAGGGTCAACTCTACTTGATTGGCAAAGGCGGCAACGCTTGGCAAACACTTGCATTTGCAAGGGTTTAAGCCATATGGTATCGCTCCACATCCCACTGGATGGGTTCCATGCCGATGGAGCGGATAGCGGAGATCACATGGTCGTCGTACTCGCCGAACGGACAGCGGATGAGCGTAGGGCGAACGCCGGCGAGCGCCTCGATCTTGTCGCTGCAGGTGTTCACGTCCGCGATGATCTGGTCTGCGGTCAGGGAATTGTAGTGGTCGTGCGCATTGGAATGGTTCATCAGCTCGTTGCCGCTCTCAACGATGGCCTTGGCCTGCTCGGGGTACTGATCCGCCCAGTTGCCGACAACGAAAAAGGTACACTTCACGCCGTAGTCCGCGAGCACATCAAGGATCTTCTGTGTGTTGTCCGCCCCCCAGGGTGATGGCAGAATGCGGCAGTCCTCAATCGTCGAGGTCCTGCCGCATCTTTACTGGTAACATTGAGCTCGCTTTTGCGCAAGTATATTTGCGCTCCACCTACCTGCTTACCGATAAACCGCGTAGAATGCCGTAAGAATAACGCCCACCCTCCCCCGACGCAAATTTTTTGCACAATACAAAAGAGCTGAAAAACAGCACAACTGCTAAGGCGCGAGAAAATGCTCTCTCAGGCCTTAGCAGTCGCGCTTTTGAATTTCAGGATATCGCCCTGCCGGTCATCACATGTTGCCTGCTGCACTTACATCGCACAGCCTGTCATATTTTACCCGACGTTGTGAATCGCCGATCCCTTCCACGCAGACAGGAACGCTTCGCCCAGGCCTTCGCTCACGGACGGGTGCGGGAAGACCGTCTCGAGTACCTCCTCCGCTGTCAACTCCGACTGCATCGCCGTGGCAAACTGGGCGATCATTTCCGTCGTATGCGCACCGAACAGGTGCACGCCGAGGATCTCGCCGTACTTGCTGTCCAGAATGACCTTCATCATGCCATCCATGCCGCCGTCGATCAGGGACTTGCCGTTCGCGTAAAGCGGGAAACGACCGATTTTCACGTCGTCGCCGCAGCGCTCTCCGGCCTGCGCTTCGGTCAGGCCGACGCTCGCGATCTCGGGCTCCATATAAATGCAGGACGGGATGCAGTCATAGCGCATCGTGCGTTGACCGCCGCAAATGTTGGCAACAGCGATCTCCGCTTCTTTAAAGGCGGTGTGCGCCAGCATGGCCTTGCCGTTCGCGTCGCCGACCACATAGATGTTGTCGATGCTGCTCTTGAGGCTCTCGTCGCAGGCGATGGCCGCACCGGAATACTCCAAGCCGACCTCTCTTGCGCCGAAGCCCTCCGTGCTCGGACGGCGGCCAAGGGACATGAGAACATAGTCCGCCTGAAGCGTCTGCTCCTTGCCTTCCATCTCATATGTCACCTGTCCGTTCTTCACAGACAGGACCTTTGCGCCCATGTAGAACCGAACGCCACCCTTTTCAAGGCTTTTGCGGGCCTTTGCTGCGATCTCAGCGTCTACCATGGGCAGGATCTCGCCCGCCATTTCGAGCACGCTGACCTTGCTGCCGAACTGACTGAGCGCGTAGGCAAACTCAATGCCGATGACGCCGCCGCCGAGGATCGCAATAGAGCCGGGGACCACGTCAAGGTTCAAAAGCTCCGTGCTGGTGAGCACTTCTTTACCCTCGCAGGGGATGCTCTTGGGATGGAGCGTTTCAGAGCCGGTGGCAATGATAAAATACTTGGAAGTGATCTCCTTGCCGTCGGCAAGGACGACGGTGTGCGCATCCTTGAGCGTGGCGGTCCCCTCGATCACCTTGGCGCCCGCGGCCTTCAAAAGGCCCTGCACGCCGCCGACGAGCTGCTGCGTCACGCTCTGCTTTCTCTTCTGCAGGCGCTGCATATCGATGGAGACAGCGTCCTTCTGCACGCCGACAATGCCGACAGCCTCCGCATTGCGGAGCGCGGACAGCTCCTCTGCCGCCTTAACGAATACCTTCGTGGGGATGCAGCCGCGGTTCAGGCAGGTACCGCCGAGGCGCTCTTTTTCGATCAGGCAGGTCTTCTTTCCTTGCCGCGCCGCCAGAATGCCCGCGACATAGCCGCCGGGGCCTCCGCCGATCACTGTTACATCATAATCGTAAGTCATAGCAGGCCTCTTAAATCAGGATTTTCAGCGGCTCTTCGAGCAGCTCCTTCACATACTCGACGAACTGCGAAGCGAGCAGGCCGTCGATGATGCGGTGATCCACGGTCAACTGAATGTTCATCATCGGACGGATGCAGATCTCGTCCTCGCCCGCCTCGTTTGTCACGACGATCGCCTTCTTGCGGATCGAGCTGACGGACAGGATGGCAGCCTCCGGCGGGTTGATGATCGCCGTGAAGTTTTCAATGCCGAACATGCCGAGGTTGGAGATGGAGAACGTGCCGCCGCTGTACTCTTCAGGCTTGAGTCGGCCGGTCTTGGCTCTTTCGACCAGGTCTCTGCTCTCCTGCGCGATCTGCGTTAGGGTCTTTTCCTGCGCGTTCTTGATCACGGGGACGATCAGGCCGTTGTCGCCTGCGACCGCGCTGCCGATATTGGTGCTCTTGTAAACGACGATCTCGTTGTCAACAAGCGAAGCGTTCACATTGGGGAATTTGACGAGCGCCTTGCTCACTGCTTTGACCATCAGATCCGAGAAGGCGATCTTCTGCTCGCTCTTTTCGTTGAGCATCTTGCGGAAGGCGGTCAGGTTCGTAGTGTCAATGCTGTCGGTGAAGTACAGGTGCGGTGCGGTGAACTTGCTCTGCGAAAGGCGGTCACCGATAATCTTCCTCACACCGCTGTAGGGTATCTTCTCGGCGATTCTCTTATCCTCGGTGCCCTTATCTTCCTTCTTCTGCGTCGCGGCGGCCAGAACGTCCTTCTTCATGACCTTGCCCTGCGCGCCGCTGCCGCTGACAGACTCGAGAGGAACATTCATCTCGTCCGCGATCTTCTTGGCAAGCGGCGACGCCTTGATGTCCTTTGCCGTGATGCCGCCTTCAAAGCCGGTGCCCTGGATCCTGGCGACGGAGTTGACGTCATAGCCCTCGTTCTTGATGAGCGCCTTTGCCTTCGGCGTCAGCTTGAGGGATTTGATGTCCGTTTCCTGCTGGGCGGGGGCTTCCTCCTTGGCGGTCTCTTCCGCGTCATCATCGAAGTCCGCCTTGACCGCAGCGTCCGGCGCGACGTCCATCACATGGGCCTTGAGCGCGGCATCCGCGTCCTCGCCAGGATCGCCAATGACGGCGATCGGCGTGAAGACGGGGACCGTCGTTTCCGGCTCGACGACGATCTTGAGAAGCGTGCCGTTTTCCGCAGCGTCGATGGTCACAACGCTCTTATCCGTGTGTACGTCAAAGAAGGGCTCGCCCTTTTTGACGCTCTCGCCGATCTGCTTGTGCCATGCGACAAGACTGCCCTCGTCCTGCGTAAAGCCAAGCTTCGGCATAATAATAACCTTTGCCATAGCAAACCTCTCCTTTACACCAACTTCTTCACCGCTTCAAGGATCATATTCTCGTTCGGCACCACGAGCTTTTCAAGCACGGGGCTGAACGGCAGCGGGACGTCAGGCGCGCAGACGCGCATCATCGGCGCTTCCAAATCGTAGAAGACGTCCTTCATGATGCCGAAGCCGATCTCACCGCTGATGCCAAAGCTCGTGTTACCCTCGTCCACGACAAGGAGCTTGCCGGTCTTTTTGACCGATCTTGCTACAGTCTCATAGTCGAAAGGTTTGATGGTGCGCGGGTCAATGACCTCGATGTTTACGCCGTCCTTTGCCATGTGCTCGGCGACAGTCAAGCTCTTGCCGACCATCGTGGAGGTCGCCACGATCGTCAGATCCGTGCCCTCTCGCATGATCTTTGCCTTGCCAAAGGGCAGGAGCAGATTCTTGTCCGCATCGTCCGGCATATCGAACTGCTGGCTGTACTGCATTCTGTGCTCGACAACGACGACAGGGGCGTTGTCACGGATGGCCGTCTTCAGCAGGCCCTTGGCGGTATACGCGTCAGAGGGAACTGCGACCTTCAAGCCGGGAAAGTAAGCAAGCAGCGAATTGAGACACTGGGAGTGCTGAGCAGCGCTCGCTCTGCCAAGGCCGATGGTCGTGCGGATCACCATCGGTACACCGCGCTGCCCGCCAGACATATAGGTGATCTTGGCCATTTGGTTGGCGATCTGGTCCATTGCGACTAACATAAAGTCAGAAAACATAATTTCAACAATCGGACGCATGCCGGTCAGCGCCATACCGACGCCCATACCGACAATGCCGGACTCACTGATTGGGGAATCCTTCATACGAAGATCACCGTATTTTTCCCACAACCCCAAATTGGCCTTCCATGTTCCGCCGTTTGGACCAACATCCTCGCCAATCATCATGACCATCGGATCACGCGCCATTTCTTCATCCAACGCCTCGCGCACGGCATCTCTATAATAAATCTTTCTCATGTTATCTCCTCACTCGCAGAAAATGCCCGTCATCAGGTCGCTCTCCTCAGGATACGGGCTCTCCACAGCATACTCACACGCCTGCCGGATCTCTTCATCAACGCTCTTTTCGATCTCCGCGATCTCTTCGTCCGTCAGGTACTTCTTCGCACGGAACAGCTTGAGCGGATCTCTCTCCTTCCAATGCTCCAGCTCGCCCGGCGCACGGTAGTTGCCCGGGTCGCCGCCGTTGTGGCCATGCTGACGGTAGGTCTTGCACTCCACGATGGACGGACCGCCGCCGCTGCGTGCCTTGGACACCGCCTTGGACACCGTCTCATACACTGTCTCGACTTCATTGCCGTCAATGGTATAGCCGTCAATGCCGTAACCGATTGCTCGCTTGGCAAGGTCATGCTCCTTGGTCACGCGGTTGATATCGACCGTGATACCGTACTGGTTATTTTCAATGATATAAACAACCGGCAGATCCCACGCAGCCGCCATGTTGATGCTCTCGTGGAACGTACCCTCATTCGAGGCGCCGTCGCCAAAGAAGCACAGCACGACCTGATCGGTATTCCGGTACTTGCAGCTGTAGCCAGCGCCTGTCGCAATGGGAATGCCGCCGCCAACAATACCATTAGCGCCTAAAATCCCCAGACTCATATCCATGATGTGCATGGAACCACCCTTGCCACCGCAATAACCGGTCTTCTTCCCAAGGATCTCCGCCATCATACGCTTGGTGTCCGCACCACGCGCGACCAGATGTCCATGGCCTCTGTGCGTGCTTCCGATGTAATCGTCCGGGCGAATGGCAGCGCAGGCGCCCACCGCAACCGCTTCTTCTCCGATGTAAAGATGTGCCAGGCCCGGCATCAGCCCGCGCTTATAGAATTCGAAGACCTCCTCCTCGAAACGCCGGATGCGATACATGCTGGCATACATGGATCTTGCCATTTCCTTGTCTTTCATGCTTTGTATATCCTTCCTTTCATACAGGGTTTATAATTATATTTACTTTTTATAATTATATATCGCGCACTAAATTTGTCAACTCTTTTCCGCGATTTTTCTCGCACTTTTTTCGTAAATTATCGGTTGCCTTTGCCTTGAAAAAGCGATAGAATAGAGTGAAAATCATCTGGTCTCCCCAGACTTCTCTGCCTATATGGCAGTTCCCGACGCTGTAATTTTGCAAAAAACAGATACGGAGGCTTTTCATGTCCAAAACCGAAGACCTGACCCTGAAGGATCGTATCTATGAGACCATATTAAATGATATCCTTTTTCTCCGCTTCATGCCGGGTGAAAAGATCCCCGAAGCGCAGATCGCCAAGGAGCTCGGCGTCAGCCGCCCCCTCGTTCACGAGGCCGTGCAGCGTCTATCATGGGACGGTCTCGTCAAGCTGGAGCCAAACCGCCCGCCCACGGTCATCATCATGGACAGCCGCATGATCCAGGACCTCGCCTTTGTCCGCTGGCAGCACGACCAACTGGCCATTCCTCTTGCGATCTATAACGCCAGCGCAAGAGACATCTCCGAGCTGCGCGAGGTCGCAGCGCAATGTCTTCAGGCCAATTCCGATAATGATCTCAAGCAGCGGCATATTCTTGATGCCCAATTCCATCAAAAAATCTACTTCCTCAGCGGAAATGAATTGTTGTATAGTCTGCATTACCGGCTGTCTCTGCTCGTCCGGCTGTGGCAGTCCCTACATATCACCTCCAATGCGATGCTTGTAGACGGATTGATGCAGCACTTTCAATTATTGGATGCATTCGAGCGGCGCGATACTGCAAGTGCGCTGGAGATCATTCAGAAACATTCCAGTTCATCCTTCGGTTCCGATTTTCACGGAAATCTCCTCACGCCGAACGATCTGCTTCACTTGAACTAAAAGCTCACACTCCAAAAAGCAAAACAACAGAGGGCAGGGGCTGCTGTGTGCAGCCCTCCCTCTGTTTTGTTTAATGTTTCTCCCCAGAGTCTTTTTCTTTTGCCTTTTTTGCCTTACGATAGCGGATATACATTTCTGTCTCCGCCGCTGAAGTAATCAAAAAAACCAGGTCCACGATCAGAAAGGCCCAAAAACTGCGGCCAGATATTATAAAATACACGGTAACATATGCCCACAGAGCCAGGCAAAGATAACTGCCGATCAGCTTTGCAAGTGGATGATACAATCTTCTGCGAAACATACGTTCTCTCCTTCTTTTCTGTGTCCGTTCCCTGCCTTACCGCTGCACTCTGCCGGTGCCGTCGCCGCCCATGAGCTTGGTGACGTCGGAAACGCCGACGCGGTTGAAGTCGCCGATGATCGAATGCTTCAGGCAGCTCGCCGCCACGGCAAACTCGAGCGCGGACTGCTTGTCCTCATAGTGATTGAGGCCGTAGAGCAGGCCGCCGGCAAAGCTGTCGCCGCCGCCGACGCGGTCCACGATGTCGCGGATCTCGTATTTCTTCGAGACGTAGAAGTCCTTGCCGTCGTTCAGGCAGGCCGCCCAGCCGTTCCAGTCGGCGCTGTGGCTCTCGCGCAGCGTGATAGCGATCATCTTCATGTGCGGATACGCCGCGAGCACCTTATCACCGAGCGCTCTGTACTTCGCGCGGTCCAGCTCGCCGGACTCGACGTTCACGTCATCCACGGTGATCTCGAGAGACTTCTGCACGTCCTCCTCGTTGGCGATGGCAACGTCCACATACTTTGCGATCTCGCGCATGATCTCACTGGCCTTTTTGCCGTACTTCCAGAGGTTCTTGCGGTAGTTGAGGTCGCAGGAGACGGTGATGCCGCGCTTCTTCGCTTCCTTGACGGACTCGACGGAAAGCTCCATCGCGCTCTCGCTGATGGCGGGCGTGATGCCGGTAATGTGGAACCATTCCACGCCGTCGAACGCCTTGTCCCAGTCGATATCGCCGGGCTTGGCCAGCGCGATGGCGGAATAGGCACGGTCATAGACGACCTTGCTCGGACGCTGGTTCGCGCCGCTCTCGAGATAGTAGATGCCCATGCGCCCCTCGCCGGTGACGATGCGCTTGGTGTCCACATTGAAACGGCGCAGCTCCGCCTTGCAGGCGTCCGCAATGGCGTTGTCGGGCAGAACCGTCAGAAACGCCGCATCCTCACCGTAGTTGGCAAGGGAGACGGCAACGTTCGCCTCGCCGCCGCCGAAGGTTGCTTCAAGCATGGGAGACTGGAAGAAGCACTCCTGTCCGGGCGCCTTCAGGCGCAGCATGATCTCGCCGAACGTCAGAAATTTCATTGTGATTGCCTCCTTTTACTTCTGCAGCAGGTGGACGGCAAAGCCGCCGAATTCCTGCTTGAGATAGACCGCGACCATCTTCTCGCCCTTGTACTTGGCGGTGGACTCGTCGAGCGTGAAGCCGTTCTTGGCAAGCTCCGCCGCCGCGCGGGGAATGGAATTGGTTTTGACCGCAATGTGGCCGTTCTTGCCGAGGTAGGGGCTCTTCATGACCTCCACGCCGCTGCCGGCAAAGTTGGAGCTGTTGCCCTCCTTCACGCCGAAGCCGAAGGCCGCGTCAAGCGCCTGGCACACAGCGAGCGACTCGTCCGCATCGGCGGTATTCACGCCGATGTGCGCGACCTCAAAGCCGAGCGCAATCCTGCGCGCCTCCTTGCAGAGGTTCGTGATCTTATCAAAATTGTGCGCGGCGATGTCCGCCTTGGCACACAGCCAGCTGCCGCCGACCGCATGGATGAACGGGGCGGAGATGTACTCGGCGAGGTTCTTGTCGTTCACGCCGCCGGTGGGAATGAACTTGATGCCGCCGAACGGGCCGGAGAGCGCCTTCATGGCCGTCAGGCCGCCATAGACGTTAGCCGGGAAGAATTTCACGACCTTCAGGCCGCAGGCCATCGCCTGCATGATCTCGGTCGGCGTCACGCAGCCGGGCGTTACGCCAACACCATGCTCAACGCACCAGACCACGATCTCCTCGTTGAAGCCGGGGGAGACGATGAACCTTGCGCCGCGCGCGACGGCGTTCTTGCACTGCTCGAGCGTGATGACCGTGCCCGCACCCACGAGCATATCGGGGCACTCCTTTGCGACCGCCTCGATGGAGTCGGCGGCTGCCGCCGTGCGGAACGTGATCTCCATTACGTCCACGCCGCCTGCGAGCAGCGCCTTAGCCGTCGGCACCGCGTCCGCCGCGTCATCGAGCACAACGACCGGCACCACTGCGGCATTATAAAGTCTTTCTAATGCTGTCATTCTTTTTACCTCCTGCCCATGCAGGTCTATTCATTCAAATTTTTGCAGATGATTAACCGGATAAATAGGCGTCCTGCCCTCTAACACGTCGACAACATTTTTTGCCGCCTTCGTTTTGAGTTCCGTTACACCTTCCGCCGTAGAATAAGCCGTGTGGTCGGTCAGCACGACGTTGTCCAGCTTGCAGAACGGAGAGTCTGCACCGAGGGGCTCATGGTTATGCGTATCGAGTCCCGCCGCAAGAATACGGTGCTCGTGCAGTGCCTCGAGCAGATCTGCATCGTTGACAAGCGGACCGCGGCTGACATTGATGAGAATCGCCGTCGGCTTCATCATCGCAAGAGTCTCCTTGCAGATCATTCCGTTTGTTTCGGCGTTGGCGTGCAAATGGAGGGAGATGATATCGGAAATGCGGAATAGCTCCTCCTTTTCCACCTTGCGCACGCCGATCTCAGCAAGCTGCTCGGCGCTGATATAGGGGTCGTATGCCACGACCTCGGCAAAGCCAAAGCCGCTGACTTTGCGGATCAGCGCACGGGCAATGCGACCCGCGCCGATGACGCCGAGCGTCTTTCCCTTGAGGCGGAAGCTGTCTGCCTGGATGTTCCACCTGCCCTCGCGGACCTCATGATCGCGCAGAGGAATATGGCGCAGGCAGGAAAGCATCAGTGCCAGCGCATGATCGGAAACATCCTCCATGCAGTAATCGGGAACATTGGTCACCTGAATCCCGGCAGCAGTTGCCGCATCCAGGTCCACGTTTTCATAACCAACGCCGTAACGGCTGATAACCTTACAATGTTTCAGTCCGCTGATGGCCTCGGCACTCATCGGCGCAAGGTCCAGCAGAACGGCGTCGGCATCTGCACACTGTGCGACGATATCCGACGCACTCTCGCACTGGCACAATCTCAGTTCCATGCCGGCCGCTTCCAGAATACTGCGTTCAATCTCATAGCTTGCATGGCGCTTATCGCTGACGCAAACAACAGGTTTTTTCATGATTTGGTTTACCTCTCTCATTTCACTAAATACCCGCCGTCACACGGAATGATCGCTCCGTTAACATAGTCCGATGCCTTAGAGGCAAGGAAAATCGTCAACCCCTTCATATCGTCGCCTGTACCCCAACGGCCTGCCGGAATACGATCGGAAATCTCCTTGAAGCGCGGGTTTGACGGGTCGGTCAGCGCCGTGTTCATCGGCGTGTCCATATAGCCGGGTGCGATTGCGTTCACGGTGATGCCGTACTTCGCCCAGTCGTTGCACATAGCCTTTGTGAGCTGTGCAACGCCGCCCTTTGAGGCAGAATAGGCCGGAATAGTCGAGCCGCCGAAGAAGCTGCACATCGATGCGATGTTGATGATCTTGCCGCCTTTCCCCTGCTTGATCATCTGCTTTCCAGCCAGGCGGCTGAGCAGGAAGGGTGCAGTCAGATTGATGTTGATAACATCCAGCCAGTCCTGCAGCGGGAAATCCTCGCTCGGCGACCGGCGCTGAATACCCGCCGCGTTCACCAACACGTTGAGCTCTCCGCCCAGAAGCGCCAGCGCGTCGTAAAAGCACTTCTCCAGATCCTCGTGGTCTCCGAGGTTGCACTGAAGCCCGCTCGCCTTCCAGCCCTTTGCACGGTACTCTTCAGCCATTGCCATACACTTCGCCGAGGAGCCGATCATCACAACCTCCGCTCCGTTTTCCAGAAGCCCTTCGACCATCCCAACACCCAAGCCTCCGCTTGCGCCTGTAAAAATAACTTTTTTACCGCTTACATCAAAAAGATCCATGTTTTACCATCCCTTCGGTCCTTTATATATTCATTTGCGTCAGCAATCCCTTTAGAAACTGCATTGCACAAACAAGATCTTCATCGATCCCTGTCCTTACATATTCACGCCACAGCCGGTGATCGTTGGTCCACACGCCGAACGGTTTGGAGAAGCACTCCATCGCCAACGCGCCGTCGTACCCCGCAAGCCTGAGAGCGAGCAGGACCTCGCGCCAATTAACGTGGCCCATACCCGGAAGTTTGCGGTTATTGTCGCAGGAATGCACGTTTACGATTTTGCCGGAGGCTTTAACGATCGCCGCAGCAAGGTCGTCCTCTTCGATATTCATGTGATACGTATCCAGATGCAGGCCTACCGCCGGGCTGTCCACCAACTTGAGAAACTCCAGTCCCTGCTCTACCGTGTTGAGCATAGTGTTCTCATAGCGGTTGCACATTTCAAGCCCCATGCGGACACCGCACGCCTCGGCCGTCTTTGCCATTTCCTGCACAGCACGGGCACTGTGCTCCACCCGCTTTTCCCGCGTCGCATTATCGACCAGCACGCCGGGTTTCGCTGTAGACCCGTGCAGCATCCCGCCGATCACGCTTCCGCCCATCTCTGCAACTAATTCGATATTCGCTTTGATCGCATCGATCCCCTTTTGCCGGACAGCCGGTTCATCCGAAGCAACATCACCATCCGACGGCAGGGACGTGCAAAATGTATATGTAAGCCCAAGCTCCTGCGCTGTTTTCACCGTTTCTCTCTGCATCTGGCGGCTTTGTTTCAAAAGGCGCATGGATGACATTTCGATATGATCCGCACCATCCTGCTTTGCTCTGCGCAAAACTGCAGGCCAGTCTACTTGGTCCTCGTAGGGGAAATACGCATAAAAAACGCCTATTCTCACAGCTTCTCTCCTTGTAATAAAATGGCAACGGTCAGGATATCACTGACCCATCCAACAATTCATCCGCTTATGCGGCAAATATTCGGCAGTGGCAATGCTCTCCTGACCGTTTCCGTAACGATCCTATTCCATTCGGTCAAAAGTACCGAAAATATAAGCAAAAAGAATCGCGCTGTACGATTGGCTTAAACTGCAGCGATCGCAAAGCCGCAGACTTTCGGGAGCCACGTAACAATCTCTGGGAAGAAGGTGACCACGATCAGCGCGGCATAGCTGATGATGATAAACGGGATAAATGCTTTCACGACCGCGCCGAAGGGACGCTTGCTGACATTGACCGCAGTGAAGAGCACCAGGCCAACGGGCGGCGTCAGCAGACCGATGGTCAGGTTCATGACCGTCACAATGCCGAGATGCACCGGGTTGACGCCAACCATCGTCAGAACCGGCCCGATGATCGGTGCAAAAAGAATAATTGCCGCGCCGGTATCCATGATCATACCGACAAAGACATAAAAGATATTTACGACCATCAGCAGCACATACTTGTTAGAGGAAATGCTCATCAGGATCGCCGCAATGGCATCAGGCACTTTCTCAATAGCGGCCACCCAGGAAAACGCATTGGCAAATGCCACGATCAGCATCAAATTGCCGACCGTCTTACAGGCGTTCCACAGGCACTCCTGCAGGCTCTTCCAGGTCATCGTGCGATAGTAGACAAAGCCGAGGAAAAGTGCGTAAACAACCGCCAGAGCAGCAGCCTCCGTTGCCGTGACATAACCGCCGAGAATACCGCCGATGATGATGACCGGCAGCATCATGGTGAGCAGTCCGTCCGTCAGGATATGCTTGATCTCTTCCTTGGTGTACACCTTGTTATCGCGCGGAAAGTTTCTCTTCTTGCGAATACAGAGAATGTAAATGATCTGCGTCAGCGCGATCATCAGACCGGGGCCAAGGCCGCCCATCAAAAGGGCGCCCGCGGAAACACCCATAACGCCGGCGTACACCATTACCGTGGTCGAGGGCGGGATCAGCGGCGACTGCAGGGACGAACCGGCCGAAAGCGCAACGGAGAAGTCCTTATCGTAGCCCTCTTCGGTCATCGCCTGGATCTCGATCACACCGAGTCCGGAAACGTCCGCGATCGCAGAGCCGGAAACCGAGCCGAAAATCGTGCTGGCAACAATATTTACGAAAGCCAGACCGCCCTGAAAACGGCCAACAAAAAGGCGGGCAAAGTTGAACAGCTTTGAGGTCAGACCACTCTTGCCCATGATCTCGGCGGCGAGAATAAAGAACGGGATCGCCAGCAGCAGGAAGTTGTTGACGCCTGTGATCGAGCGGTTCGGCAGCACCTCGAGATACTGCGGGTCAACCAGAAGAATATAAAAAACGGATGAGATCCCCATGGAGTATGCCACAGGAATGCCGATACATACCAAAATAATAAGTGCCAGAACTGCGATACTGAAATTGATCATACAGAGCTTTCCTCCTCTTCGGGATCTTCCAGGAAGATTCCGCCAGCGGAAATCATCTGCAAGAAAGTAATAATCATACCGACAAACACGGCAGAACGCATCAGCAGCATGGGGAGCTGCGTAGAGGGTCCTTTTTCATGCACAGAGACCGTTGTAAATACGATCAGCGCTTTATAGGAAAAGAATCCCGAAAATACAAGCATACAAATTTTGCTGAAAATGCCAACCGCTCTTTTCACCTTGGGCGACATTTTTTCAACAAAAAAGTCGACGCGCGTGTAGGAAGAGGTCTTTGCTATATGGGATGCGCCAAGGAATGTCAGCCAAACCAGCAGCCATCTCGCGATCTCCTCCGTCCACGAGGGAGTCTTGATAGACGGGATCCAACGACAGACGACCTGTATCAGCACGCAAGCCAGATCCATGATCATCATTGCTATCAAAAGCTTTTGGCATAGGCCATCGACAAAGTCCATAAACTCCTGATAGCCGTTTCTCTTCTTATTCATTTACTTCCTCCATAGGATATCAGTATTTGGACGGCATAGGGCGGCTATTACCGCCCTATGCCATTTTTAGGCCGTACGCACACAATCAATCGCAACTGCCAAATTAGTCCGAATCTTCTCTTTTACTTTTTCTTGCTCTTGGAAACGGTAAAGACGGCAAAGAGGATCGCTACAGCCGCCACACCGAACGCAACATAGGTCAGCGTATTAACGGAGCTGGAAACATTTGTTGTGCCGATCGTGCTGGCCGCGCCAGTCGCATCGCCGGCCTTAACCGCGTTGACGGCTGCCATAAACTCATCAACGGTCTCCGCGCCGATCTGCTCCTTCATCCATTCAATAACGGGTTCCTGGCAAACCTTGAAGGACTCCTTCTCCTCAGCAGTGGGACTATAGACCTCCATATACTTGGTAAGCGTCTCAAGAGCCAGTGCCTCGTTTGCGCAGTTATTACCGCGCATCGCATACTGAGCAGTCTTACCGGCAGCCGTAACGACCTTCTGCAGATCCTCGGGCATACCGTTGAACAGCTTAGAGTTGATGTACAGGAAGATGCTGGAGATGGCGTGGCCATCCAGGATATAGTACTTGTTCACTTCATAGAAGCTGCCGTTGAAGGTCGTGCCGGGGCTGTTTTCCTGACCATCAACAACGCCGGTCTGAAGAGCGCTGTAAAGCTCGGAATAGGCCATCGGGGTAGCGGAAGCGCCGAAAGATTCCAACATCTTCGTATAGATGGGAGACTCCATCGTGCGGATCTTCAGGCCTGCCATATCAGCAGCACTGTGGATAGGCTTGACATCGTTCGAGAAATTGCGGAAACCGCCGTTGTCCGCGGAAGCCAGAGTCTTGAGGCCAAGCTGCGTCTCGATATCCGTATAGACACCCTTCATATAGTCGCTGTCGAGCATCGCGTAGAACTCATCACGGTTATCAAACAGATAGGGAATGGACATGGCCTGGATCGCCGGATACAGCGTAGCCGTCTCACCATCGCCGCCCATAACGCACTCAAGGGTCCCCTGCATACACTGCTGCAGAGCTTCCTGCGTGCTGCCAAGCTGACTGGAAGGATAGATCTCGACCGTAATGCGGCCGCCGGAGTTGCTCTCGCAGTAATTCTTGAACGCAAGAGCGCCTGCATAGATAAAGTCAAGAGATTTGAGCGTGCCGTAGTCATTCTGCGGAGCATTGCCGCAGTAGACCTTCAGCGTGTACTCTTCTGCTGCCGACGCGGTCATGGGCATATAAGCCATCACCATCACCAGAGCAATAAGAAGTGCAAGTGATCTTTTGATTCTTTTCATTTTCTTTCTCCTTCATCGTTGTTGTTTTTCTTCGCCTTCCCGTCACCAGTCTGGCAATATATAATAGATGAGGATCGCCTCTTTACGGTACAAGGCCTTCCTGCATTCTATTACCCAAAATAGTTCTGCTGCATACTTTTCTCAGCGGAAATAAATTTGTTTGCTGTCGCTCCACTGCCACGAGGTGGGTAATCTCGTCAATTTCATCTTCTCGCGGTTTACGCACCACTCCATGACCTCTTTCGCATCCGGGATCGCGTCCGCTCCTTCTGCCGAACCGATTCGAAAAGCGGCGGAGCCAGTCGCCAGCTTCAAGCAGTGTTCCGGCGGCCATCCTTTCAACATGCCGGTCAGAAATCCAGCGATCGCTGTATCCCCTGCACCGTTTGTCGAATAGAGACGCTCCACAGCAAACGGCGGTTCCAGCAGTTCTCGATCA
>ERZ808259.295-NODE-295-length-25787-cov-3.320224_pt1 | contig 25787 bp, 31 predicted proteins | sample MGYA00521279_ERZ808259 | MGnify/ENA primary metagenome ERZ808259 (study PRJEB31516, sample SAMN03275586) | gut metagenome | biome: mammalia-associated habitat; material: feces | host: Papio cynocephalus | place: Kenya | collected 2012-07-27 ... | reverse complement strand
GTGACACAAATTGACAAAGCACAGCGCGCATGATATCATGGTCAGGCTCCGAAAGGAGCGGGCGCTGCCATATACGGTAGGCGGTCAGTCACTTCCCCTGAAGGGAGGTGGTGCTTATGGTTACATACGATGCGCTTTTTGCGTATTCGCTCGTACTGATAGGCCTTGCCGGTCTGATCTTTCAGATCTGCAAACGAAAATGACCGCCCCCGGCCAAGGTGTGCGGTCATTTCGTTTGACTAATCTCTTAGGCTAACCGCTTATCGGCAGCGCCCTTTGTATTTCCATTATAGCCATTTTCGCCGCTTTGTCAAGAACGACAAGGCGGCTTTTTTGCTGCCGGAAAGAGAGACAACGCCTATGGAAGACATCGCTGTGAAGCTGCAGGAGGTAGCAGACCGCAGCCTGCGCAACGAGGGGCGCATCAAAAAGCTCGAAAGCGAGCATCAGGCCCTGACCGAGCTGGCGATCTCGGTCAAAGAGCTGGCGACCGATCAGGTCAACATGAAGGACGACATCGCCGAGATCAAGACCGACGTCAAGGCCATGACGGTCAAGCCCGCGAAGCGCTGGGACGGCCTTGTGGATAAGCTGCTGGCGGCCCTCGTCGGCGCGTTCGTCGCGTGGCTGCTGATGGGAGGCGCGGTATGACGTGGTGGCAAGTATCCCTCATCGCGGTCTGCGTGATGAGCGCAGTCGTTGTGCTGGCCTCTGCGCTGGCGATCCTCGCGCAATGGCTCGGCGGCGTGCGCAAGCGCGACCGGTACGTCTGGGCGGCGATCTTTAACCTGACGTGGTACTGCATCGTGAGCCTCGTGCTCACCGCCAATGACAAGACCGTGCCGGACAGCCTGACCGTCGCGTGGTTCGCCGCGTGGACGGCAGAGCTGGCCCTGCTGGCCAACATCAAGATCAAAGGAAAGGACGATTGAAATGGACCTCTTACTAAAAAAACTCGCGAACCTCCTGAGCGTGAAATCGCTCGTGACCATCGCACTGACTGTCACGTTCTGCGTGCTGACCATCCAGAACGCCATTCCCGAAAACTTCATGAACGTCTACACGATGGTCGTGACGTTCTATTTTGTCAAGCAGCTCAACACGGAGGCGGACAATGTATCACAGTAGAGACCTCAAGGACCTGCGTGCCGATGTCCGCGCCAACTGTGAGACTTTTCTCGCGCTCTGCAAGGCCGAGGGCTTGAACGTCCTCGTGACCGAGACCGTGCGCGACGAGGAATACCAGCGCTCGCTCGTGGCGCAGGGCTATGCGAGCAAGAACGCCACTGTGCCGACGTTCCACTCGGTCAAGGCCGGGCTGGCGTTCGACATCTGCAAGAATGTCAAGGGGCACGAGTACGATGATGCCAGCTTTTTTCAGCGCTGCGGCGAGATCGGCAAAAAGGTCGGCTTCTCGTGGGGCGGGGACTGGAAGAGCTTCGTGGACCGCCCGCACTTCCAGTGGGACGACGGCGGCAAGCACACCGGCAGCATGATCCGCGCGGGAAAGCTCCCGCGCACCATGCCTGCCTACAAGGCCGAGCCGGACTACCGCGCCCGGCTCCAGAAGCGCGCGGGCCTTGAGGACAAGACGATGGACTACCTCGCGGCTTACAAGTACGGCAGCGACCTGATCCGCAAGCTCGCGACCATGAAATAATTTGCCCGATTCGGGCAGAAAGTTCGTCTGCAAATCCGTATGCAAAATGCCGTCTTAAATCTGACGCAGAAAGCGCAAATATGCGCGTAGCGCACATATTTGTGCATGGTGAAAAATCCGCAAAACACCTGAAAACAAAAGGAATCCCGCAAACTCAACGGTTTGCGGGATTCCTTTTCATTGGTGGAGGCGGCGGGAGTCGAACCCGCGTCCGAAAGCGCTTGAACAGGACTTTCTCCGGGCGCAGTCAGGATCTGAACATTCCCTCCGCGCAAGGACACCTGACAGACCTTACGCTTCAGTAGAGTCATGATGCGTGGGCGTGTCAACTCTTTCACGCCTCACGGACGCCGCGTTCACGACGCCTTCCCCGGCCCGCGGCCGCTCCGGTTCAGACGGCTGCCTTACTTAGGCAGCGACAGCAACAGTGTTGTTGTTCTTTAATTTATAAGTTGCCCGTTTTATGGAGGCCAGGCGCCTCCGCCCGCTTATCCTGCCTCCACACCCCCGTCGAAACCGGTACGCCCCCGTGTGAGCGGTGTGAACGGCGTTTCGTTCACACCGCGAACGGGATGCTTGCTTCTTTAGGTCTGCGAAAGCAGATGAAAAATACTCAGTGCTTCTCCGGCGCGGGATACTCCACGCCCTGCGTGTCCACGCGAATGGACTTGATGGTCTGCGGCTTCTTCGGCTTATCCGTGAACATATCGCGGTTGACGCGGGAGATATCCACCGCCGCCTGCGCGTTGTCCGTGATCTTGCCGAACGCGGCATACTGCCCGTCGAGGTGCGGCGCGTCCGCGACCATGATGAAGAACTGGCTGCCGGCGCTGTTGGGCGCCATCGTGCGCGCCATCGAGAGCACGCCCAGCGTGTGCTTAAGGTCGTTCTTGTGGCCGTTGGCGGAAAATTCGCCGTCGATCTCGTAGCCCGGGCCGCCCATGCCGTTGCCCTGCGGGCAGCCGCCCTGGATCATGAAGCCGGGGATGACGCGGTGGAAAATAAGGCCGTCGTAAAAGCCGGAATTTGCCAGCGCAATGAAGTTGTTGACGGTGTTGGGGGCCAGCTCGGGATACAGCTCGCCGGTCATCACCGCGCCGCTCTCCATCTCGATGGTCACAATGGGATTGGACATATCGTTTTCTCCTTTATCGGTAGTTTTTCATGTGGCGGTCGATCTCGCGCTTCGCGTCGCGCTGCGCGGACGCCTCGCGCTTGTCGTAGTTCTTCTTACCCTTGCACACACCCAGCTCGACCTTCACGCGCGCGTCCTTGAAATAGACCGAGAGCGGAATGAGGGCGTAGCCGTCCTGCTTGACAAGCGCGTGGAGCTTGTTGATCTCGCGCTTGTGCAGCAGCAGCCTCTTGGGGCGGTCGGGGTCGTGGTTGAAGATGTTGCCCTTGTCGTAGGGCGAGATGTGCATGGAGTAGACCATGGCCTCGCCGTTTTTCACGACGCAGTAGCTATCCTTGAGGTTGAGCGTTCCCGCGCGGATGGACTTGACCTCCGTTCCCTTCAGCTCGATGCCGGCCTCGAGACGATCCTCCACGAAGTAATCGTGATAGGCCTTGCGGTTCTGCGCCGCGATCTTGATGCCCTTTTTCTCCACGGCACAGTGCCCCCTCTCCTTCAAAGCGGATTTCAGTATAGCATGATTCTGCCCAACGTACAAGGGCTGTAATCAAAATGTAATAATTTCGATTTCTCTGTTGAAATTCTCGGTGCTTTATGGTGTAATATGAGGTGGTTTTTTACCTGTTTTAAGAGGTGATCCGTCATCGGTGATTTTGTCCATATCCGCGTCCCCACACCTCTGCTGCGTGTGCTGACGCTGCTTTTGATCAGCTATATCTGCCTTTCCGTGCTGACAGCCCCGGCCGCTCCGTCGGTCACCGAAGAGAAGGCCCGGCCCGCGGGCGAGCTGAGCGCAGAGGAGATCCTGGCCTCCTCCCGCACCGTCATGCACGGGTTGGGCCAGCTGAGCGGGACCTCCGTGCTCAACTGCCGCGAGGGCTTCGATCGCTACTACGCGCGCGGTGCGCGGGTATTCGAGGTCGATCTGCGCATGACGAGCGACGGGCAGGTCGTCCTGCGGCACGACTGGCGCGGCGGCTGGCAGGAGGGGATCAGCGAGCTGTCGATCCCCACGCGCGATGCATTTCTCGCCGCGCCCCTTCTGGAAAAATACACGCCCATGAGCTTCCGCGATCTGCTGCTCCTGATGGAGGAGTATTCGGATATCTGCATCGTCACCGACACCAAATTCACGGACGCCGAGGTCGTGACCGCGCAGTTCACCGCCATGCTGAACGACGCGCACGAGCTGGGGCTCTCGTATCTCTTTGACCGCATGGTCATTCAGGTCTACAGCCCGCTGATGTTCCGTGTGGTCGATCACCTCGGGCATTTCCCGCATTACATCTATACGTTCTACGCCGAGGGCTTCAACGGCACCGAGGAGGCCCTCCGCGAGCGACTGACCTTCTGCCGGGAAAACGGCATCGAAGGCGTGACCATGTGGAGCTGGCTGTGGCGTCCGTCCTACGCCGCTATCGCGGAGAGCAGCGGCGTGCGCTGCTATGTCCATACAGTAAACGACAGAGAAACGGCAGAAGCCCTGCTGCAAAGCGGAGTGAGCGCCGTCTATACCGACTATTTGGTTCTTAACGATGATTAAGGAGTGATATCCATGGAATTCAAGGAAACCTTTGTCAGCCGTCAGGAAATTTTCCACGGGCGCATCGTCGACCTGCGCGTGGACACCGTGCGGCTGCCCAACGGCCATCTCACCACACGCGAGGTGATCGACCACCCCGGTGGCGTCGCCGTCGTCGCCATCGACGGGAACGACAACGTGCTGACTGTGAAGCAGTACCGCTACGCGTTTCAAACCGTACTTGAGGAGATCCCCGCCGGCAAGCTCGAGCGCGGGGAGGACCCTGCCGCCGCCGCGCGGCGCGAGCTGAGCGAGGAGACGGGCGCGAGCTGCGAAACCCTCACCCCCCTCGGCGAGATCCTCGCCTCCCCCGGCGGCTTCACGGAGGTGCTGCACCTTTACATGGCCACGGGCCTGACCTTCGGCCCCCAGCATCCGGACGAGGACGAGTTCATCCGCTTCGAGCGCGTCCCCTTCGATACGCTGCTCGACCGCTGCCTCTCCGGCGACATCCGCGACGGCAAGACGGTCGCGGGCGTGCTGAAGGTCTACGCTCTGCGCACGCGCAAAAAGGAGGAGAAATGAGCATGGAGCCGAAAAAAACCGTCCTCATCGTCGAGGACGAGAAGAACATCGTGGACATCGTCCGCTTCAACCTCCAGCGCGAGGGCTACGCCACGCTCGAGGCCTACGACGGCGAGGCGGGTCTCGCGCTCGCGCGCGAGAAGAAGCCCGACCTCATCCTGCTCGACGTGATGATGCCCAAGATGATGGGCTTTGACGTCTGCCGCGCCCTGCGCGGGGAGGGCGACAACGTGCCCGTCATCATCCTCACCGCCCGTGAGGAGGAGGAGGACAAGGTCCTCGGTCTGGAGATCGGCGCGGACGACTACATCACCAAGCCCTTTTCCATGCGCGAGCTGATGGCCCGCGTGAAGGCGAACATCCGCCGCACGGCGATGGTCTCCGGCGCAGCCGCCGAGAGCGGCATGAGCGCCGGCGGCGCCCTGACGATCAATACGGACAGCTTTCAGGTCTTCAAGAACGGCAGGCCCATTGAGCTCACGCAGCGCGAGTACGAGCTGCTCACCTTCCTCGCCAGCCACCCCGACAAGGTCTTCTCCCGCGTAGACCTGATGGAGCAGGTGTGGAACTACGGCTACGTCGGCGACGACGCGCGCACGGTGGACGTCACCGTCCGCCGCCTGCGCGAGAAGATCGAGGACGATCCCGCCTCGCCGCGCTATATCCTCACCCGCCGCGGCGTGGGCTACTATTATTCCACGCTCTGACCCTTTCCAAGCCGGACAGAAGGGAGGCTTTGCCGTGTTCCGCTCGCTGCACATGAAATTAGTGCTCATCATGCTGCTGCTCATCACCTCGCTCATGGCGGTGGTGGGCGCGTTCCTGATGACCAGCGTGACCAACTTCTACATTGACGACTTCTACTCGCAGATGGGCGAGACCTTCGGCGAGAGCAACGCCGACTTCGTCAACTCCCTGCGCGCCGAGGCCGCGCAGGAGGGCGGCGTGGCGGTCATGCAGTCCATGCTCGAGACCTATTCCGGTACGCTCGGCATCGACTCGCGCAGCCGCAACTACTACATTCTCGACGCCGCGAGCGGCGAATGTCTCGCCGCGAGCGACGAGCTCGGCGGCGAAAATCTCGAGCAGACCGCGAACCTCCTCACCGCCCGCAACGGACAGGTCGGCGACGAGAGCGACATCGCGGCCGGCTATATGGACGTTGCCATCCCCATCTCCGGCGGCGACAACAGCTATATCATCTACATCCGCGACAACCGCAGCACGGTCTCCAGCCTCAACAGCGAGCTGCTCATCATCATTCTGCAGGCGCTGCTCGTGGGCCTTCTGATCTCCGTGCTGCTGAGCTTCCTGCTCTCCAAAACGATGATCAACCCCATCGAAAAGCTGACCGAGGGCGCCGAGCGCGTGGCGAGCGGCGACTTCAGCGAAAAGCTCGAGGTCGACTCCACCGACGAGATCGGCATCCTCACCACCACGTTCAACGACATGGCGAGCGTGCTGCACTCCACGCTCGAGGCCGTGGAGGACGAGCGCAACAAGCTCGACACGCTCTTTCTCCACATGACCGACGGCGTGGTCGCCTACGACCGCGACGGCGCGCTCATCCACTGCAACCCCGCCGCGAGCGAGCTTTTGGAGCGCAGCGCGGACGAGTGCGTCTACGCCGAGCTGTTCGAGCCGCTGTGCCCCTTTGAAAAGGTGATGGCCATGCAGCGCAGCGACTTCGTCGCCTCCGAGCTGACGGTCGGCGAGCGCACGGTCGAGCTGTACTTCGCGCCCTTTTCCGACGAGGAGCGCGGCGGCGTACTCGTCGTGCTCCATGACGTCACGCAGCAGCGCAAGGCCGAGGAGCGCCGCCGCGAATTCGTGGCGAACGTCTCCCACGAGCTGCGCACTCCGCTCACGAACATCCGCTCCTACGCCGAGACCATCCGCGACGCGGGCGACGAGCTGCCGCGCGAGCTGGAAAACAACTTCCTCGACATTGTCATCAACGAGTCCGACCGCATGACCCACATCGTGCAGGACCTGCTCACGCTCTCGCGGCTCGACAGCGGGCGGAGCGAGATGAACATGGCGCGCTTCGACTTCGGCGCGGCCATCGACTCCGTGCTGCGCTCCATCGAGCTGGAGGCCCGCCGCCACGGCCACGAGCTGACGCACGACTACCATGATCTCCCCATGATCATGGGCGACCGCGGCCGCATCGAGCAGGTCATGCTCAACGTCCTCGGCAACGCCGTGAAGTACACGCCCGACGGCGGCCACATCCGCGTCACCGCCGGCGCCGTGGGCGAGAGGGTCTGGATGGAGGTCGCGGACGACGGCATCGGCATCCCGAAGGCCGACCGCAGCCGTATCTTCGAGCGCTTCTACCGCGTCGATAAGGCCCGCTCGCGCGAGTCCGGCGGCACGGGTCTCGGCCTGTCCATCGCCACCGAGATCGTCCAGCGCCACAACGGCACCCTCTCTCTCGTGGACCGCGAGGGCCCCGGCACGACCGTGCGGCTCGAGCTGCCCATCCGCCAGAGCGAGGAGGGCAGCGCGCAGGAGGGCGGCAATGGATAAAAAAGCCAAGCTCCTCGACCGGCTGCAAAACCTCGCCATCGCCGTGCTCTCGCTCTCCTTCCTTTTTCTGCTCGTGCAGACGCCGCTCTTCGGCGACGCGGGCGATACGACGATCGCCTCGACCGTGCGCGGCTGGTTCACCGACCGGCAGACCTCCGCCGCGGAGGAGCCGGACTCCCTCACCGCGCTTGCCGTGCCGGTGCGCATCGTGCAGACCAACGACTTCATCCGCAGCGGACTGGACGCGCTGACGACCGCGGACGACGCCTTTGAGACCGTCGGCTCGTTTCTCGGCGAGGCCATCGGCTCGGCCCGCAGCATCTCGTCCGTCTCCGAGAGCGCCTTTCTCGCGGCGCTGGACGGCTCCGGCCTTTACTTCGCCTTCGCCTGCGACCTGCCGCTCGAGGTCCTCTCCGCGCGTCTCGGCGTGCAGTCCCCCACCGCGCGGCAGCTCGACGTGCGCCGCTGCCTTCTGAGCCTCGGCGACGAGGACACCGCCACGCTGTACCTGCAGGACACGAAGCAGGGCGTCTACCGCTTTTCCACCGCGGTGAGCGCCGCGTCAGTCAAGGAATATCTGGAATCGCAGGACGGCGGCAACGCCGACTTCGCCCGCTCGCTCGGCGAGGAATACGCCTCGCTTTCGCCCTACACGCTCGTATTCGACAGCGTGAGCGCACGCCGCGAGCTTTCCGCCGCGAACGCCCTGAGCGACTACCCCTCGGAGGAGCTGCTGCGCCGCGCCGAATTCAACCCCCACACGAAGGACCGCTACGTCGAATCCTCCGGCACGGAGGTCGTCATCGAGGGCCAGCGCAAGCTCTACCTTCACACGGACGGCACGCTCTCCTACAGCGGCGGCGCGGCGGAGGACGGCTCGCTCTTTGCCGTTTCCGCGGCGGACGCCGCCCACATTTCCCGCGCCGAGCTCTGCGCCGCCGCGCGCGGCCTGGTCGGCGCGCTCACGCAGGGCCGCATCGGCGACGCCGCGCTTTTCCTCAGCGGCATCGAGTCCGATGACGACGGCGGCGCGACCGTTTTCTTCGACTATATGGCCGGCGGCACACCCATCCGCTTTGCCGATGGCTCCCACGCCGCCGAGGTCCGCATCGAGGAGCAGAGCATCACCGCCTTCTCTCTGCGCCTGCGGCGCTACACGCTCACCGAGCGCGATTCCCTGCTGCTGCCGCTCGCGCTCTCGCGCGCCATCGCACAGCGCTATCCCGGCTGCGAGCTGACCGTCGCCTACATTGACTCCTACGGCGACAGCGTCGGCGCGAGCTGGATCGCCGACTGATCTCTTTCGGAAAGGAGGACGCCATGAACACCGCACGGCTCAAGAACATCGTCATTCTCATTCTGCTGCTCGCCAACGCCTTTCTGCTCGTCCTCCTCTTCTCCCGCCGCGCGGAGGAGAACGACGCGCGCGAGCGCTCCGTCGCGCAGCTCACCGCGCTCCTTACCGCCGACGGCATCGCCTTCGACAGCGCGCTGCTCGACGGTCTGCCTGCGTCAGTGCTGAGCGTTCAGCCCGCGCGCGACCTGACCACCGAGCAGGCCCTCGCCGAGGGCATCATCGGCTCCGTCACCTCCATCGACTCCGGCGGTGGCATCTATCGCTATTACAGCTCCGACGGGCTCAACAGCGGCTCCTGCCTCATCCGCTCCGGCGGCGCGCTGGAGGCCGCCGTCAGCCGCGCGGTGGACGATCCCGCGGAATTCTGCGCCGACCTCTGCGTCCCCCTCGGCTACCGCACCTTTGATATCCTCAGCGACGGCGCGCGCACGGTCGTCACCGCCTCGCGCTTCGTCGGCGATCTGGAGGTCTACAACGCCTCGCTCACCTTTACCTTCTCCGACAGTACGCTCACCACGGTCACCGGCACCTTCCTCCCACCCATCGACACGAGCGAGAGCGGCGAAACGGCGCTCGACGCTGTGACCGCTCTGGTTCGCTTTCTCGACTACCGCAACGCCTCCGGCGCGGTGTGCGCCGAGATCACCTGGCTCTCCGCGGGCTACCTGATGCAGAGCACAACCTCCGCGCCGCTCCAGCTCGTGCCCGTGCTGCGCGTGGACACCGACGTTTACAGCTATTATGTCAACCTCACTTCCGGCGAGGCCTCCCGCGTTTCGGCATAAAAATGCGTTTGTTCTGCAAGATAAATCAAAAAGAAAAGGGATTGCTTTTTCCGGATTCTCTGGTATACTGTAGCTATATTATGTGAATACTATCGGCGTATGGCATCCGGAGCGCATCGCGCCCGCGCCGCACAGCCGCTTTTCTTCCTTTGAAATATTGAAACAATGAGGTGTCCTCATGACCAAGTATATCGTTCAGGGCGGCTCCCCGCTCTTCGGCGAAGTCCATATCAGCGGCGCGAAAAACGCCGCTGTTGCTATCCTGCCCGCCGCCCTCCTGGTGGACGGTGTGTGCCGCATTGAGAATATCCCCCAGATCAGCGACGTGACCGTGCTGCTGAAGATCCTCGAGCAGCTCGGCGCGAAGGTCCGCGTGCTCAACCGCAGCGACGTGGAGCTGGACTGCCGTCATATCATCACCACCCGCGCTCCGCAGGAGCTGGCGCACAAGCTGCGCGCAAGCTACTATCTCATCGGCGCGCTGCTCGGCCGCTTCGGCGAGGCCGAGGTCTCCATGCCCGGCGGCTGCAACTTCGGCGGCACCCGCCCCATCGACCAGCACGTCAAGGGCTTTGCCGCCATGGGCGCGACCGTGCGTGAGGGCGACTACATCTGCGCCGCCGCCGAAGGCGGGCGCATGAAGGGCGCGAACATCTATCTCGACGTGGTCTCCGTCGGCGCGACCATGAACATCATGATGGCCGCGGCTTTGGCCGACGGCACGACCGTCATCGAAAACGCGGCGAAGGAGCCGCACATCGTCGATCTCGCCAACTTCCTCAACTCCATGGGTGCGGACATCAAGGGCGCCGGCACCGACACCATCCGCGTCGCGGGCGTGGAGCGGCTGCACGGCGGCGCCTACGCCATCATCCCCGACCAGATCGAGGCGGGCACCTATATGGCGGCCGTCGCCGCCACCGGCGGGCAGATCCGCGTGCGCGGCATCATCCCCAAGCACATGGACTGCATCACCGCGAAGCTGCAGGAGATGGGCGTGGAGGTCGAGGAGCAGGACGATGACCTGATCGTCCGCCGCAGCGGCGAGCTGCGCCACGCCAACGTCAAAACGCTGCCCTATCCCGGCTTCCCGACGGATATGCAGCCGCAGATCACCACCGTGCTCACGCTGGCGAGCGGCACCAGCACCGTCACCGAGGGCGTGTGGGACAGCCGCTACCGCTATGTTGGCGAGCTCACGCGCATGGGCGCGCAGATCCGCGTCGAGGGCCGCACCGCCATCGTGGAGGGCGTGGAAAGGCTCAGCCCCGCCAACATTCAGGCCTACGACCTGCGCGCGGGAGCCGCCATGCTCATCGCCGCGCTCGCCGCGGACGGCGTGAGCGAGATCACGAACGTACAGTATATCGAGCGCGGGTATGAGGACATCATCGGCAAGCTCCGCGCCCTCGGCGCGAAGATCGACTGCGTGGAGGAGAACGACGAGCCGCCCATCCGCCAGATCGGCTGAACCGCAAAAGGAAAAGCACCGACCTTCGTCGGTGCTTTTTTGTTGATCGATCGCCTCAGCCCACCAGATAGCCCACGCCCATAATGAGGTAGAGCGGGCCGAAGCAGTAGGGCATGAACAGCTCGTTGTGCGGGATCTTGACCTTGAAGCAGTCCGTCAACACCATGATCTCGCAAATGTAGGCGATGGCGCCGAAGAGATAGCCCACCGCGCGGAGGATCGGGTAGCGGTTGGAAACGAGAGACAGCAGGAACAAGATCGCCGCCAGCAGGACCATCACATTGCGGAAACGCAGCGCGATCTGCGCCGGCGTGCTCTTTCCCTTGCCGACCAGCAGATCCTCGTCGCCCCAGAATTTCTCCAGCGCGGACTCGACTTCCTGATACTTATCCTGTGGTTCCATCATAACGGCCCCGCCCCCTTTCCAAAATTTAGTCAACAGCTCATTCCGTTTTGTTATTTTTAGTATACCGAAAATCCATGCCGTTGTAAAGAAGTTGTTAAGAATTGATGTGTAAAAAATTTATGCCGTCTTTACACAGGATATGTGCAAGTTGCACGACTTTTTCTTTTGACTATTCCCCTGCGCTGTGGTATTCTTGGAACGAGACCAGATAAAGGACCGTTTCCCATGGAATTTTACACGCTTGCCAGCGGCTCGGGCGGCAACTGCTCGCTCGTGTGCGCGGGCGACACGCTGCTGCTCATCGACGCGGGCATCTCCTGCCGCCGCATCGAGCAGTCCCTCCGCGCGCTGGGGCGAACGCTTGGCGACCTGACCGCTGTTTTCATCACGCATGAGCACGCCGACCACGTCGGCGGCCTCGCCACCCTCAGCAAAAAATGCGCCGCCCCGGTCTATGTCACGCGCGGCGTGTCGCATATCCTCACCTGTCCCGTCGTCGCCTTCACCGCGGGCGACACGCTGAAATTCGCGGGCTGCACCGTGCGCTCGTTTTCCACCTCGCACGATGCCGTGGACCCCGTCGGCTGCCGCGTCGACGCCGCCGACGGCTCGCTCGGCATCCTGACCGACACCGGCTTCGTCACCGACGCGGCGCGCGAAGCGCTCGCGGGCGTGGATACGCTCCTGCTCGAGGCCAATCACGACGTGGAAACGCTGCAATACGGCCCCTATCCCTATTTCCTCAAGCGCCGCATCCTCGGCGGCGAGGGGCATCTGTCCAACGACGCGGCGGCGGAATTTGCGCGGCTCGCCGTGCAGAGCGGCACGCGCGACATCCTGCTCGCGCACCTTTCCAAGGAGAACAACACGCCCGAGCTGGCGGAGTACGCCGTCGCCCGCGCGCTGCAGTCCGCGGGACTTTCCGTGCGGCTCGGCGTCGCGCCGCGCGATACCATGAGCGAGGTACATCTATGCAGAAGGTCACCGTCCTTTGCGTCGGCAAACTGAAGGAAGCGTTCTACGCGGCGGCCGCCGCGGAGTACCAGAAGCGTCTCCAGCGCCACTGCAAGCTGGAGATCGTGGAGCTGCCGGAGCAGAAGCTCCCCGAGTCGCCCTCTCCCGCCGAGATCGAGCAGGCGCTCGCAAAGGAGGCCTCGCTCATCGAGGAAAAGCTCCCCAAGGGCGGCGCGGTCATTGCCTTGTGCATCGAGGGCACGGAGCTGAGCAGCGAGGCGCTCTCCAAAAGGCTGACGCAGCTCGCCTCCGCGGGCGCCTCGCAGCTGACGTTTCTCATCGGCGGCAGCTTCGGCCTGCACCCGCGCGTGAAGCAGCGTGCCGACCTGCGCCTTTCCATGTCGCCCATGACCTTCCCGCACCATCTGGCGCGGGTGATGCTGCTCGAGCAGCTCTACCGCGCGTACCAGATCGACGCCGGCACGCGCTATCATAAGTAACAGGAGGAAGCACCATGTCCTTTCCTAAGCTGAGCTGGGGTCGTGAAAAGCACGACCTCGCCGACCGCTGGCCCAAGGGGCCGGACGGCACGCCCGAAAAACCCGCCTTCCTTGCCGACTCGACCGAAGAGGACAACGCCGCGGGCATGACCGTTGAAATGCTGCGAGCCTACGGCATCCCCGTGATGAAAAAGTACGACGACAAGGACGGCACGCTCGGCAAGGTCCTGTTCGGCGCGCCGAGCGGCGGCGTGGGGCTGTATGTACCCGAAAGTATGCTTGAGGACGCGAGGAACCTTCTCGCGCCCGTGGAGGAATCAACCCGGAATGAGGAGGAATCGTAATGGATTATCGCAAGGAATATGAAAAGTGGCTCGCCTCCCCCGCGCTGAGCGAGGATGAGCGCCGTGAGCTCAAGGCGCTCGAGGGCGACGACAAGGAGATCAAGGCCCGCTTCTACGGTCCGCTCGAGTTCGGCACCGCGGGCCTGCGCGGTACGATGTACACGGGGCTGCACAACATGAACCGCCACGTCATCCGCTGGGCGACGCAGGGCTTTGCCAACGTCATCCGCGCCGAGGGTGCGGAGGCGATGCAAAAGGGCGTCGCCGTGTGCATGGACTGCCGCAATCACTCCGCCGAATTTGCCCGCGAGACCGCCTGCGTCATGGCCGCCAACGGCATCCATGTGCGGCTCTTTGAATCCCTGCGCCCCACGCCCGAGCTTTCCTTCGCCGTGCGCGAATACGGCTGTCAGGCAGGTGTGAACGTCACCGCCAGCCACAACCCCAAGGAGTACAACGGCTACAAGGTCTACTGGTCCGACGGCGCGCAGCTGCCGCCGCAGCACGCCGCCGCCATTGCCGACGAGCTGACGCGGATCGACATTTTCACGGGCGTCAAGTCGATGGATTACGAGCAGGCTTTGGCCGAGGGCCGGATCGAGCTGCTCGGCGAGGACTGCGACCGCCGCTTCATGGCGAACGTCATGGGCATGGTCAACGACTACGAGACCGTGAAGAAGGTCGCGGACGACTTCGGCCTTGTCTACACACCCTTCCACGGCTGCGGCTACAAGCTGGTGCCCGAGGCGCTCACAAGGCTCGGCATCAAGCGCCTCTACTGCGAGCCGAAGCAGATGGTCATCGACGGCGATTTCCCCACCGTCGTTTCCCCCAATCCCGAAAACCCAGAGGGCTTCTACCTTGCTATCGACCTCGCCAAGGAAAAGAACGTCGACTTCATCCTCGGCACCGACCCCGACAGCGACCGCGTGGGCATCATGGTGCGCAACAAGGCTGGCGAGTTCGAGCCCGTCACCGGCAACCAGACCGGCGTACTGCTGCTCGACTACCTCATCGGCGCGATGAAGCGCGCGGGCAAGCTGCCCGCGCATCCCGCCGCGCTCAAGACCATCGTGACGACCGAGATGGCGCGCGCCGTCGCCGAGGCCAACGGCCTCGACTGCTACGACACCTTCACTGGCTTCAAGTTCATGGCGGAGAAGATGAACGAGCTCGAGGGCGCGGGCAAAAACACCGTTATTTTCTCCTATGAGGAGAGCTACGGCTACATGATCGGCCACTACGTCCGCGACAAGGACGCCGTCACCGCCTCCCTGCTCCTCACCGAGATGGCGGCATGGTACCACGCGCAGGGCATGACGCTCTTTGACGCGCTGCGGTCCCTCTGCGAAAAGTACGGCTGGTACGGCGAAAAGACGCACAACCTCGTCATGCCCGGCCTCGACGGTCTCGAGAAGATGGCGGCGCTCATGCAGTCGCTGCGCGCGCAGCCTCCGGTCGAGATCGGCGGCGTAACGGTCGCGCAGTATAAGGACTATTCCGACGGTACGGTGCGCGACGCCGCGACCGGCGCGGTCACGCCGATGCCGCTCTCCGGCTCGAACGTCCTGCGCTTCGAGCTGACCGACGGCACGCACATCGTCGTGCGTCCCAGCGGCACGGAGCCGAAGATCAAGGTCTATATCCTCACGAAGGGCGCGGACGCCGCGGAGCGCGACGCGAACCTTGAAAAATACAGCGCGTGGGTCAAGACCCTTGCCTGACCGCACAGTCTCATAACGCAAACGGAGGGCGGCGCAAAACGCCGCCCTCTTTTTTGAAAGGAAGATACTCCCTATGGCCTCGCTCGCCCTCTACTGGTCGGTCATGATCGCCTGCTACCTGCTCGCCTCGCGCCTGCGCCGCTACGCCGACCGCTTCGGCTTTGTCAATACGCTGCTGAGCGTCAGCGTCTACGCGCTCGTTTTCGTGATGGGACTGCGCATGGGCGCGAACCGCGAGGTGACGGACAACCTCGGCGTCATCGGCGTGCAGGCTCTGCTCGTCACCGCGCTGACGATGGCGTTCAGTATGCTCGGCGCGTTCGCCGTGCGCCGCGCCCTGCACATCGACCGCTACGCCCTGCCCCGCGGCGCGGAAAAGACGGCGGCGGAGCCGACGGCTGCCGCCCACGCGGACGCCTCCGGCTCCAAGACCTCGCTTATCATCTTCGCGATGGTCGCGGCGGGGATGCTGCTCGGCTATTTCGTCGTTCCGCGCGTCACCGACCCGGACGCCTTTCAGGCCCTGTCCGGCAGCTGGCTCGTCGTCGGACTGTGCTTGCTGCTCGCCTTCGTCGGCTTCGGCATGGGGCTGGAGGGCAAGCTCAACGCCATGCTGCGCGGCGCGGGGCTCGGCATCGTTCTCGTGCCGCTGGCGATGGTCGCCGGCTCGCTGCTCGCGGGTGTGGTCTACTCGTTCCTCTCCCCCATGACGCTGCGGGAGGGCCTCGCCATCAGCGCGGGCTTCGGCTGGTACACGCTCGCGCCGAGCGTCATTTCCGGCGCGGGCCACGCGGTCGCGGGCGCGGTGTCGTTCCTGCACAACGTGCTGCGCGAAACGCTCGGCATCATTCTCCTCCCGCTTGCCGCGTCGAAGATCGGCTGCATCGAGGCCGTCACGCTGCCCGGAACGTGCGCGATGGACGTGTGCCTGCCCATCGTCGAGCGTTCCTGCAGCGCCGAGACGCTGCCCTACTCGTTCACGACCGGCATGGCAGCCTGCCTTTTCTCCGCGCTGCTCGTGCCGCTCATCATGGGCGTATAGCGTATCTTATACACAAAAACCGCTTGACCGATCTCGGTCAAGCGGTTTTTCTTTAGAGCAGCACCGCGCAATTCGGCAAGCCGATCCGGCGAAGCGCGAAGACGCAATTGTGCGGCGCTGCCTTAGTCCTTCCTGCACTCGGCGGTGATCTCCCCGCGCAGCGCGGTGAGCTGCGGGCTCGTCAGGTCGCGCGGATACGGCAGCTCCAGCTCCCACACACGCACCGAGCTGTCCGCGTGCAGCACGACGATCCTCTGCGCGAGCAGCAGCGCCTCGTCGAGCTGATGCGTCACGAGCAGGATGGTCTTTTGCAGCTCCCTCTGAATGTCCAGCAGCTCCGCTTGCAGCTCGCCGCGCGTGATGAAGTCAAGCGAGGCGAACGGCTCGTCCATCAGCAGCACCTGCGCCTGACTGGCGAGCACGCGGGCAAGCCCGAGCCGCTGGCGCATTCCGGTGGACAGCTCCACGGGCGTCATGTCGGCGTAACCCTCCAGCCGCACGAGCTTCACGAGCCTTTTGGCCAGCTCCAGCCGCTCCTCCGGCGTGCGGCCCGCGCCCGCCGCCACGGCGACGTTGCGCTCCACCGACGTCCAGGTAATAACATAGGGATCAGGCGAGAGCAGCGCGCAGCGCCAGCCCTCCGGCATCACGATCTCGCCGGAATCGGGCGCGTCCTTCGTCCCGTCGATGAGCCGCAGCAGCGTGCTTTTTCCGCAGCCGCTGCGCCCCAGGATCGCCGTGAGCTTCCCCGCGGGAAAATCGACCGACACACCGTGGAGCACGGTGCGCGTCGTCGAGGGACGCTTCGCGCCGTTGAGAATGATGTCGGTGCTCTGTGTGGTATAAGTCTTGACAAGGTTTTTCACCTGAATGCCGTTCATCGCGTTCTCCCCTTCACTTCGTAGAAAAATACCGTTGACCGGGAGGAGGCTAAACCACCGGCCAACGGTAATTCTAACAGGTCACGCCCTGTTTTTCAACAAAAAAGGAGCAAAAGCGCTCAGGAAAGCAGCAGCTTGTCGTTTGCCTCGGTCGAGCCGCTGGCGCTGGAGAAGAGTGCGAGCAGGTCGGGCACGGTCAGCTTTTTCTTTTCCTCGCCGGAAATGTCCACCACCACGCGCCCCGCGTCCATCATAATGAGGCGGTTGCCGTGCGCGATGGCGTCCTTCATGTTGTGCGTGATCATCAGCGTCGTGAGCTGATTCTCCTGCACGATCTGGTCGGAGAGCTCGAGCACCTTGGCGGCCGTCTTGGGGTCGAGCGCCGCGGTGTGCTCGTCGAGCAGCAGCAGCTTCGGCTGCTTGAGTGAGGCCATCAGCAGCGTCAGCGCCTGACGCTGGCCGCCGGAGAGCAGGCCGACCTTGCTCGTCAGGCGGTCCTCCAGACCGAGGTCGAGGGTGCGCAGCAGCTCCTTGTAGTCTGCGCGCTCAAGCGGCGTGATGCCCCACTTGAGGCCGCGGCGCTGCCCGCGCCGGGCGGCGAGCGCCAGATTCTCCTCGATCATCATGGTCGGAGCGGTGCCCATCATCGGGTCCTGGAACACGCGGCCGAGCAGCGCGGCGCGCTTGTGCTCGGGCAGCTTGGTGACGTCCTGCCCGTCGATGAGGATGGAGCCGGAATCCACCGAAAACACGCCCGCGATGGCGTTGAGCATCGTGGACTTGCCTGCGCCGTTGCCGCCGATGACGGTGACGAAATCCCCGTCGGCGAGCGTCAGGCTCAGGTCGTTGAGCGCCGTTTTGGCGTTGATGGTGCCGGGGTTGAAGGTCTTGCAGATGTTCTTGAGCTCAAGCATGGTGCGCGCCTCCCTTCTGTGCCTTGCCGTGGAACGCCTTGCCCTTCCAGTACGGAATGGCAAGGAACACCGCCACGATCAGCGCCGTGACGAGCTTGAGGTCGTTGGTGTTCAGACCGAGCTGGAGCGCGGCCTGCAGCACGATGTAGTAAAGGATCGCGCCGATGGAAACAGCAAAGAGCCGAAGGCCGAAGTTGATGAAGAGCTTGCCGAACACCACCTCGCCGATGATAACGGCGGCAAGGCCGATGACGATGGCGCCGCGGCCCATCTGCACGTCGCTCGAGCCCTGATACTGGGCGAGCAGCGCGCCGGAGAGCGCGACCAATCCGTTGGAGAGCATCAGCCCGAGCACTACGTTGGCGCTGGTGTTGATGCCCTGCGCGCGGGCCATGTTCTGGTTCGCGCCGGTGGCGCGGATGGAGCAGCCCTTCTCCGTGCCGAAGAACCAATAAAGCAGCGCGATCACCGCGGCGGTGAAGAGCAGCAGCAGCGGCAGCGGATTCTTCGTCAGCAGCTCGCCCACGGGCGAGAACGTGCGTACATAGCGCTGGGAAACGAGCAGGTCATACTTATCCACGCTGACCGCCTGATTCGCCTTGCTCTCCATGATGCGCAGGTTGACCGAGTAGAGCGAGAGCTGCGTGAGGATACCGGCAAGGATGGCGGGGATGCCGCACTTCGTGTGAAAAAGCCCCGTGACAAGGCCCGCCAGCATACCGGCGAGCATCGCGCACAAAAGCGCCAGCCACGGATTCACGTCCGCGCGAATGAGCATCACGCAGACCGCGCCGCCGGTGGCGAGCGAGCCGTCCACCGTCAGATCCGCCACGTCAAGGATGCGGTAGGTGATGTATACGCCGATCGCCATGATGCCCCAGATCAGGCCCTGGGCGACCGCGCCGGGCAGCGCGTTGAGCAGAGACGTCAGGAAACTCATCGTTCTTTTCCTCCAAACACTTCGTTATGGGAGAGGGGCGCTGCCCCTCTCCCATCGGGGATATTCTGTCCGCTTACTCCGCGATGGCGGTGTAGCCCTCCAGCGGGGTGATGCCGAGCGTCTCGCACATGGTGGCGTTGTACTTCGGCGTCGCGGTGGTGAACTCGATCGGCATGGTAGAGATGTCCGCCTCGCCGGTCAGGATCTTGGCGGCCATCTTGCCGGTGGTCACGCCGAGGTCGTAGTAGCTGATGGACAGGGTGGCCACGCCGCAGCCCTTGCAGATGCCCTCCTCACCGGCGATGACCGGGGTCTTGGCGGGAACGGTGACGTTGGCGATCGCCTCGGTGTTGGAGGCGGCGGTGTTATCGGTGGGAACGTAGATCACATCGGCCCAGTCGCAGGCAGCCTGCGTGACGGAGGAAACGTCGTTGGTGTCGGTGAAGGCGAATTCCTTGGTCTCAATGCCCTTGGCGGACAGGTTCTTGGCAACCTCCTCGATCTGGTAGCGGGAGTTCGGCTCGGCGGAGCAGAACAGCAGGCCGACCTTCTGCGTCTCGGGGAACCACTCGGTGATCATGTCCGCCTGCTTGCTCAGGTCGGCCAGATCGCTCGTGCCGGAGACGTTGCCGCCGACGGTGCCGGAGAAGTTGTCAATGTCCAGCGCCACGCCGTAGGCCGTGATGGAGGTGCCGAGAACGGGGATGTCACTCGTCGCGGAGGCTGCCGCCTGCAGCGCGGCGGTCGCGTTCGCCATGATGAGGTCCACGCCCTCGGAGACAAAGCCGTTGACGATGGTGGCGCAGCTGTTGGAATCGCCGGAGGCGTTCTTCTCCTCAAACTTGACCTGGCCGGGCAGCGCCTCGTTCAGCGCGTCAATGAAGCCCTGGGTCGCGGCGTCGAGCGCCTCGTGCTGCACGAGCTGGCAGATGCCGACGGTGTAGGTCACAGCGTCGCCGCTCGGCTCGGCGGGATCGGTGGTGTCGGGGGTGTCCGCCTTCTGGCCGCAGGCGGCAAGGCTGAGACACATCGCTGCGAAAAGCAGCATGGCAATAAGCTTCTTTTTCATGGTCTTTTCTCCTTTTCATTTGAACAAATTAAAGAGCGGTCCCGCCCGTCGGACGAAACCGCTTTGCTCACATTTCCTTGCAAATGCGTTTTCTTCTCATCGACGGCTCCGGGAAGGCGTGCCAAAGTAGCGGCCCGCAAAGCGGAACGCAAAAATGGAAAAGTAATAGCGGCTCAGCATTGCGGATCTCCCTTCCGTCCGCCCCATGGGGCAAACTCATTTGATGTTCGGAGTATATTCCTTTAAAGCTTTAAAGTCAAGAGGTAAATATCTGCAAATCCGCACAATTTCATCATTTTATTTTGTACAATATGACAAAGTGCAGTTTTCTTCCTCCTGCCGCTGCGGCGGAAAGGACTTGCATCCTGCGCGCGGCTTGCGTATACTATAGGAAAAACACCCGCACAGGAGGCAAAGGGCATGAAAAAGTGCATCGTGATCTCCGACTCCTTCAAGGGCTCGCTGCCGAGCCGCGATATCTGCGCCATCGCGCGTGAGCGCATCCCGCTCTTTTTCCCCGCCTGCGAGGTCCGCGCGCTGAGCGTGGCGGACGGCGGCGAGGGAACGGTGGACTGCTTTCTCGCCTCCTGCGGCGGTGAGCGCGTGCTCGTCTCCGGTGTGCAGGACCCCTACGGCGCGCCGATCGACGCGGCCTACGGCCTGCTGCCGGACGGCACTGCGGTCATCGAAATGGCCGCGGCGGCGGGACTTCCCCTCGTCGCGGGGCGCAAAAACCCCTGCGTCACCACGACCTACGGCGTCGGACAGCTCATCGCCGACGCGCTCGCGCGCGGCGCGCGGCGCATCGTGCTCGGCCTCGGCGGCAGCGCCACAAACGACGGCGGCTGCGGCTGCGCCGCGGCGCTGGGCGTCCGCTTCACGGACGAGAGCGGCAGGGCCTTCGTTCCCGTCGGCGCGACGCTCGACCGCATCGCGCACATCGATGCTTCCGCCGCGCGCGAAAGGCTTCACGGTGTGCGCGTGATCGCCATGTGCGACATCACCAACCCCATGCACGGCCACAGCGGCGCGGCGTGCATCTTCGCGCCGCAGAAGGGCGCGGACGAGGCAGCCGTGCTTGAGCTCGACCGACAGCTCCGCGCGCTGGACGAGACCTTCCGCCGCGAGCTGAACGCCTCGGTCGCCATGCTCCCCGGAGCCGGCGCGGCGGGCGCGTTCGGCGCGGGCTGCGTTGCTCTGCTGGGCGCGGAGCTGCGCCGCGGCATCGAGGTCGTGCTCGACGTGGTCGGCTTCGACGCCCTGCTCACGGACGCCGACCTCGTCATCACCGGCGAGGGCCGCATCGATGCGCAGAGCACCCACGGCAAGGTCGTGGGCGGCGTGGCGCGCCGCGCTCGCGCGCGGGGCGTGCCGGTCTTCGCCATCGTCGGCGATGTGGGCGACGACGCCTACGGGGCCTACGCCGCCGGCGTCAGCGCCATTTTCAGCATCAACCGCCTGGCCGTCCCGCGCGACGAGGCCAAGGCCCGCAGCCACATCGACTACACCCACACGCTCGACGATCTTCTGCGCTGCATCCGCGCCGCCGAGCAATTCAAGCGATAAAGGAGGACTCCCGCCATGCGCATTGCCGTTCCCGTATCCAATGATCAGACCGCCGAGACCCTGTCCGGCATCGAGGGCTTTCAGTTCTTTGAGGACGATCACGGCCGCATCGTCCGCCGCTTCTTCGTTCCCCGCGCGGGCGAAGGCGCCTCTGCCGCGGTCGCCCAGCTCGAGCACTACGGCGTAGACGCGCTCGTCTGCGGCGCGCTGCCCGGAGACGAGCGGCTCGAGACCGCCGCTGCGGGCATCCTGCTCTTCCCCACCTTCTCCGGCACGCCGGAGGAAGCGGCGCTCGCCTTTTTAGGCGGCGCAGTCGCCCGCGACCCGAACAATAAATGCAATGCCTGCGGCTTTCAGTCCTCCTGCTCGCTGAGCGGCAAGGGCGGCTGCGGCAAGCCCTGACGCAAAAAAGCGTTCCGCTCCCGCGGAACGCTTTTTCTTCTCTTTTCTTCAGGTGCGGCTCAGACTGCCGGAGGTCACCTCGGCCGGCGGCTTGGTGGAAAGATAGTCCGAGCTGATCCAGCCGAATTTGCTGCCGACGGAGACGAAGGTCCAGTTGCCCTCCTTCGCCGCGGCCTTGACCTTTGTGCCCCGGTCGACGAGCTGGACCTTGCTGTAGCTCGTGCTCGGGCCGCTGCGCAGGTTCACGCCGGCGGTGGTGTAGTAGGACGCATACTCATTGAACACCTTCTCGGGCAGCACCGTGACCTCGCTGTGGCCCGTGAGGTCCAGCCAGCCGACCTTCGTTTTGCTCGCGCTCGTGTCCGATTCTGTGTTCTCCTTCGGGTCGATCGCAGGCATATCCTCGCCGGGGAGCTTGTCGTCCGGCTCATTCGCGGCATCCTCCGCGGCCTTCTTTTCTTCCTCCAGCTTTTTGACCTGCTCCTGCAGCTCCTCGACCTGCGTTTCGGCGGCTTTTGCCGTCTTCTGCGCCGCGCCGAGCTTCGCGCCCAGCACGATCACCACGATCAGCAGCACGAACACGGCCGCGACCAGGCATAAAAACATCACATACAGCGGATTGCGCTTCGGCGCGCTGTGATTCACACGACGACCTTCCATGGAAAAGCCCTCCTTATGTTCTCTTTGTGTCCTTATTGTACCGAACCGGAACGCATTATGTCAAGCGTTTGATGGGTTAGACGCAAAAAATTGACAAAAAGTTCCCAAAATTTTATACTGAAGAAAATGCTTGGAAGGAGGACGGACGTCATGGCGCTGTGCAGACGCGTTTCCTATCTCTACGCCCTTGCCCTGCTCACGGTCTACGCGCTCTTTCTTCCCCTCGGCGGCTATGAGCGCATGATGGAGGGCAAGTACCGCGCCTTCCTGCTGCTCTCGCTGGGCTACGTCCTCGCCATGACGGTCCTCGGCGCGTGGAAGGCCGTCCGCTGGCGCGAGCCGATGTGCCTTGCCGCGCTCGCGTATCTCGCGCTCACCGCGCTCAGCGCGGCGCTCTCGCCCTACGGCACGGCGGTGCTGCTCGGCGGCACACGCCGGGACGGCCTTCTGACCGCCGCGCTCTACATTGCCGTCTTTCTGCTCCTCGCGCGGCACCTGCGGCCCGACCGCCGGCTGCTCTATGCCGCGGCGGCCTCCGCCGCGCTGTGCGAGCTTCTCGTGCTCGTCCAGCTCACGGGCCGGGATCCTCTTTGGCTCTACCCCGCGGGGCTGAACTACTTCGACGGCGACGTCGCCTACTCCGGCTTCTATGCCGGGACCGCCGGCAACATCGACTTCACCGCCTTTCTCCTCGCGCTCTGCGCCGCGGCGATGGCGGCGGCGCTCGTGCGCGGCCGGTCCAAATGGCTGCTCGCGCCGCTCGCGCTGACGGTGTGGACGCTCTGGCAGCTGCGCGTCGCCGCCGCGCTGCTCGGTCTCGCGGTCACGGCGGTGCTGGGCCTGCCGCCGCTGTTCCCCCAACGGCGGCGGGCGATGTGGGCGATAACGCTCCTGCTCGCCGCGGCGGCGTTCGCCCTTGTCTGGTTTTTCCCCGGCGACGGCGGCACGCTCTCCGAGCTGCACCGGCTGCTGCACGGCGAGGTCGATCTGACCTTCGGCTCGTCGCGGCTCCTCATCTGGCGCTCCCTCCTGCCGCTCATCGCGGAGCGCCCGCTGCTCGGCGGCGGCTGCGGGACGCTGTATCTGCGCGACGTTCCGCCGTTCTACTGGCAGCGCGGCGGCGAGACCACCTACTTCGCCGTCACGAGCGCGCACAACGAATACCTCGGCGTTCTCGTCGATCAGGGCGCGTTGGCGCTGCTCGCGTTCCTCGCGCTGCTTGCGCTCGCGCTTTGGCGCGCGTACCGCCATGCGGAAAGCGACCGCTGTGCGGTCGCGGGCGCGGCGCTGCTCTGCTACGCGGTGACGGCGTTTTTCTCCGTCGCCTGCTGCATCACGGGCGTGTACCTCTGGCTGCTGCTCGCCATGCTCGCGCCGAAGGAAAAATAAAAAACGAGGGGAAGGTCTTGACCTTCCCCTCGCCTTTTTCACTTTCTGAGCGTCAGGCGGAAGTCCCCGCCCTCGCTCGCGCAGGACACGGTGTAGCCCTGCTTCTCGCCGAAGCGGGTCACATTCTCCACGCAGGTCTGGCTGTCCACCAGCACCTCGAGCGTGTCGGGCGCGCTCTTCTTGACCTCGTTCTGCACCATCACCACAGGCATGGGGCAGGAATAGCCTCTTGCGTCGATCATTTTGCCGCCTCCTTTTTGGGCATATTCCACAGGGCGATCACCAGCAGCACGACCAGGCCGGCGATCACGGCGGCCTTGCCCGCGGCGGAGATGCCGCCGACCACGAGCTGACCGGCGTCGTTCCTGCTGTCGGGGTTGCCGGCAAGGCCGAAGTTGTGCGCGAGAGCCGCGCCGACGATCATGCCGAACACGGTCACGGCGCTGTCGCCGTTGCCCTGCGCGGCCAGGATGAGCTGACGCAGCGGGCAGCCGCCGAGCAGCACGCTGCCCCAGCCGACGAGCACCATGCCCAGCAGGTTCCAGACGTGGGCGCTGTGGGCGATGGGCTGAAGCGCGAAGCCGAGGTTGAACTGATTCATGGCAAGGTTGCCGATGAGCGTAACAACAAAAATCGCCGCGAAGCCGTAGAGCAGGTGGAAGTCTCCCAGCATCACGGCGTCACGCAGACCGCCGACCATGCAAAGGCGGCTCTTCTGCGCCAGCGCGCCGACCACGAGCGCGACGAGCAGCGCGATCCAAAACGGCGCGTGCATGGAGCCGGGGCCGGCCTCGGACGCCTTGAACAGCGCGGGCACGGTCAGCACGAGGATCAAAAGCGCCGCCATCACGGTCGGCAGCACGCTGCCCTCGGAGGTGCTGACCTCGTAGGAGCGCTTGAGCGTGAAGCCGCGCTTGAGGCAGGCGATGCCGATGAGGATGCCGATAAAGAAGCCGGCGAGACCGACGAGCGCGTTCAGGTCGCCGCCGCCGAGGCGGAGCACCATGCGCAGCGGGCAGCCGAGGAAGGCCAGCGCGCCGATGACGACGAACGCGCCGATGACGAAGCGCAGCGCGGGCGACGAGCCGGCGCGGGCCTTGAACTCCTTGCCCGCCACGCTCATGAGGAACGCGCCGAGCACGAGGCCGATGATCTCCGGACGGACGTACTGCACCTTGGCGGCGCTGTGCAGGCCGCAGGCGCCCGCAGTGTCGCGCAGGAAGCAGGCGATGCAGAAGCCCATGTTGGCGGGGTTGCCCATCGCCGTGAGAATGAGGGCGGCAAGGCCGACGGCCACGCCCGCGAGGACGACGCCCCAATGGATCTTTTTCATTTTCTCTCCACTCCTTGTTCTTTCTCTCTCGTTATTCTTTGAGAAAGATATTGATGAACACAGTATAAGGTCTCCGTCAAAAAATGGCAAATGGATTTATCCGAAGAAAACGGTAATATCATCGGTTTTTCCGATGATATTACCGTCCTCTTTCCTATGGATCTTTTTTCACAATATCAGCTCGTAAAAGCCCTCGACCTCCAGCCCCTCGCCGGCGGCAAGCGACTCGAGCGCGGCGCGCCTGTCCGGCTCGGCGCGCCACGCCATGCCGCAGTCCGCGGTCAGCGCGCGCGGCACCGGAATGAGCCGCCCCGCAAGGCCGCGCGCCGCGCAGAGCTTTTCCATGCCGATGGCGGCGGCGGTGGTGTGAAAGGTCACGACCAGCCACGTCCTTTTCTCTCTCATCGCGCCAGCTCCTCCACCGCGCGGATGGCCGCGTCGGTCTCCTCCTCGGTGTTGTACCAGCCGAAGCTGAAGCGCACCGCGCCCTGCCCCTCCGTGCCGAGCGCGCGGTGCAGCCGCGGCGCGCAGTGCGCGCCTGAGCGCGTGGCGATGCCGTAGTCCTCCGCGAGCGCGTCGGCGACCTCGCCGGAGTCCAGGTCCCGGATGTTCAGCG
>ERZ808259.294-NODE-294-length-25896-cov-5.199915_pt1 | contig 25896 bp, 22 predicted proteins | sample MGYA00521279_ERZ808259 | MGnify/ENA primary metagenome ERZ808259 (study PRJEB31516, sample SAMN03275586) | gut metagenome | biome: mammalia-associated habitat; material: feces | host: Papio cynocephalus | place: Kenya | collected 2012-07-27 ... | reverse complement strand
TGCCATGCTTGCCTTCACGGAACCATCCCTTACTCTCGTCCAAGTCCTGCCCATCTACAATGCCCACCTTATTGTTCATCGGTTCTTGCTGCACTTGCAATGGTTCTACTGTTGACCGCAACTGCATCTTGCCGTCTAACTCCTGCTGCACCTCTGGACGTAAACCTATATGGATGCGCTCCTTACTGTTGAGCATGTCCATCGTTATCTTGTCTGCGAAATCATCCTTGATGACATTATTCAATATATCCAGTCGTTTGGCTACTGGCACTTGCTTGACAGAATTGTTGGTCAATGCTTTCAATTCTTCGTCGGTCAAGTCATACACCATATCACTTTGGGTGCTTTCTGATTGGATGGTGAGTGTCTTTGCCTTCTCATCGATGATGATACCGTGTGAAGACAGACATTCCTGCCATTGATCGTTGGAGAAATATACAGGTGAGCTTATCAGCTCCTTGTATGGTTTGGCTGGCTCTTTGCTTCTTGGACGTGTCTCTACAGGTGTCACCACGGCTTGCAGGTTTTGTAATATGTCTGCTTCTGGTGCTACTTGTTGCTGTCCCTTATAGTAAAAGCCATAGCCTCCAGAGGTTAGCTCTCCTGGTTTCAATCTTCTGTCAGGTCTTTCCGCTACCATCGGTGCTCCTGCATAGAACATCTGTCCACCGACTCTGCGTAGATGATAGCCGTCCTGCATTCTCGGTGTCCAACCTAAAAACTCTGGACTCCATCCTAACCGTCCGTATTGACCTATCGGTCTTCTTCCTCCTTGCAAGGCATAGATTGAACCAAGGTTCATCTCTGCTCTTGCTTCGTTCGTCAGTTCTCCTGCACCAATCCTATATCCATGCAGTCCCATTGCCACTCTTCCATTGGCATTTCTTGCATGGACAAGGTTTCTCGGCATGTAGAAGTCCTTGCCGATGATGCTTGTAAAGGTGTTATATGCCTTCTTGTTAGCAGAGTTGGTTCCCCAATCAGTCAATGCCAACATCTGTTTCTCGGTGAGGTTATAGGTCAGAAGTGGGGAATCGTGTCCCTGCACCGCTAACTGATAACCATCACCATTGGCTATGATATGGGCTTGCATACCATTGCGCATCAGGATGTCACGCATCTCTTGCTGCAAGTCCATCTGTCTTGAATTCAAGTTCTTTCTTATCGCCATAGCATGATTGTATTAAGCGTTCTCTGTTTCCATTCCTTGCTCCAACAGCTCGTCCTTGTACTTCACAAACTGTTCCGCACTCTCGTTGCCGATACACAGGGCGTGTTCCTTGCAGTATTCCTCATACTCGTTCTGCCATTCCTCACTGAAATGGTTCACATAATCAAGCCAACCGTATTCACCGCTCTGCATCTTCTCCACGAGGATGTCTTCTGTATAATATGGTCCTTTTCTCATTTCTTCCCTAAGTTTGATGTTTCACGTTACTTCCTTGCGACAGCCGATGCATGTCTTCCGGCAGCTTTCTTTTGCTCATTCCACAGTTCTTCGGTATATTCCTCCTCTGGAACATAGTCGAGATTACCGTCAACATCCATTACCCAGCAGCCATAGATGCCGAAAGTGTATTTGTCCCACTCTCGCTTGCCTTCCTTGCGCCACTGCTCACCATCACCGTTGGCGAAGCGGATGCCTGTGTCGCTCTTCAGGTCGATGCCTACAGTCACAGGCTCGTCTTCTACGGCAAATGTCAGTGCCTCGCCATTTTGGATGCTCTTTAGTTCCGTTCCTCCAAGACTGAGTTCGTCAGATAGTACCTGTAGGTTTCTGCCAATCACTGGTGTCGGCACAGCCATCACTTGGTTGGTCTCTCCGTCTATCTGCACGAATGCCTTGATACGGTTGCCATCGGGCATGTCCACATCTGCCACTACTGCCTTGCCTTGCTTCAACAGTTCCTGCTGCTCCTTGGTGAATTTGTCCAATGGGGCATACTTCAAAACAGGATAGAACATCACATCCACGTTTCCGTCTGCCATTCTCACTAAGGCAAATCGAGTTCTGCTCTTGATGCTGTAACCCTCGTTCACCTGCATGCTGACTGGCAGCACAGGCGATGGACGACCATTGCTGATGTCATCCAAGGCATGCATCGGCAGGTCTTCAATCATCTCATGGGTAAGACCGAACTTTGCAAGTGTCTGATACGGCACTTCGCTTTCTTCAAATGAGTTTCTTTTCATATTCTGATTATATTTAGAATGATACTTTACATATTGCCTTGCAAAGATAGTCTAAGAGAAATGAATACAAGAAAGCCTATGCTCCATCGTCCAATCTTTTCCGTTTTATTATGATTATATCATTGTTTCATACTCTCAATCATACTTTAATCTTATTTTATGTTATACTTTTACAGCATCGTGTATCACTCTTGATTTCTTTCCCTACCTTTGCACCATGAATAGGAAAGTAGTGGCATTATGGATAATAAGTTGTCTGGCGGTATCAAGTGCAAAAGCGCAGTTCAATACCGTCAGCAACAACGTATGCCGCTACAAAATCAAGAAAGTGGAGGAGAAGATACCGTTTCCTGCAAACCATCAGGTAGATTCCATCACGACCAATCTACCTCAGCAGAAAACAGACTCATTGGACAACAAACAAAAACAGTGGACAAGTAGCTATCCAAGCATCACTTATCCACTGAAATCTATCAAGGTCACCAGTCCTTATGGCTACCGCCGTGACCCATTCACAAGAAAACAATCATGGCACAACGGTTTGGATCTTCGTGCGAAGAACGAACCTGCCTATGCCATGATGGATGGTATTGTCGAAAAGGTAGGGTATAACAATCGTTCTGGCAACTATGTTACATTGAGACATGGCAATTACCATGTCAGCTACTGTCATTTGTCTTCAATCATAGTCCGTAAAGGTGAAAGTGTATTTCCCGGTATCATTGTTGGTGTAACTGGCAATACCGGTCGTAGTACTGGCAGCCATCTCCACCTAACATGCAAAAAGGATGGAAAGAGTATGAATCCTACCATATTCCTGTCTGAAATGCTAAGGTATTAAATGGTTTCGTTTACCAACGGAAAAATTGCCCAGTTTGATTCAATGTGAGCATAAATAGCAGCTAAAAAGATGAAAATGTTTCGGTTTATACATTATTAATATAATAAATTCATCTATTTGCTGTTATTTTTGTAATTTTACAGCCAAAAAGTTTAATCTAAGCAACTTTTGTTGCTATCAAAATATGAGTTGATATGAAATGTATTAAAGTTAGAATAGACCAATTAGGAAGAGTCCGAGATTCTGAAATCTTGGTTTCTCCCCTTATGGTGTTTTCTGGAGAATCAGGTTTGGGTAAAAGTTATTTGGCTTTATTGTGCCATTACTTTTTCGAATTGTTGATTAATACCAGTAGACTTAATCATTTCTTTACAGACAACAATATTGACTTCAATACTCTTTCCAAAGATTTCAAAGATGCAGGTACAGCGTTGGAAATAAAAAAACAGGATTTGGAAATTTGGATGGCAAAGGATGCAATCCTTTACCTTCGTTATATGTTGGGGTATGATGGTGTATCTGGTAATATTAGTATAACATTGCCAGATACAGTTCCTGACACGTTGACTTTTACCTATAAGCAAGAGCTTACTGGTTTAGTTGATGAAGAAGATATTTATACAATATTGTCTTTAGGAAATTTAAGATTTAGAATCCAAGAAAAAACGCAATTTGACGAGTCTCCTTTTGCTTTTCTTTTGCGTTTTGTAATGATTGATTACATCTTTGGCAATTATCAAAAGTTGGATAGTACTTTTGTTTTGCCACCATCACGTGGTCCTGTCTTAACAGAACTAATCCAGCCTACAACAGGAATGTATTCTGAGTTTCTGAATGATATGGCTAGTCTTAATCGGACAAAACCAAGACCTGATGCGGCATCCGAGACGGTCTTACACTTGTTTAGAAATATCTTGGAAGGAGAAGTTGTCAAGGAAGAAGCTGCCTATGTATATACGACAAAAGAAGCTTCTATACCAGTATCTGCAGCAGCGGCCTCTATTCGTGAAATAGCTCCGTTGCAAATCTTGGCAAAAAAACAAGATGTCAGCAAATGTGCTATATTGGTTGAGGAGCCAGAAGCTCATCTGCATCCATTAAAACAACGAATGATGGCTGATATTATTGGTGCTCTTAGTCACAATGGTGCTATAATGCAAATCACCACTCATAGTGATTATTTTCTCAGAAGACTGAACGAATTAATTATGTTCGCAAAAGCAAAGAAATCAGCAGCTGATGCAGATAAATTAGAAGCACTCTCTAAAAAGGTCAAGATTGTTGATGATATGTCGATAGATGAATCCATCATTGGAGCTTACCTGCTAAAGAAACAAGTTGATGGGACATCTATAGCCATAAAACAAGATTTGGGCAATGGAATACCATTTTCAGCTTTCAGAGAAGCAATTACTGATAATATTAACAATCAAGACATTTTAGAGGAGTTTTTGCAAGATGGCGTTGAGTAATACGTTTACAACAATATTCGACAAAGCTATAAGTAATGGGCATGCCCATGAAATTGATAATAAATGGGTCGTTGTAGAACATGGAAAAGATGCTACAATGACTCATTTGGAAGTTAATGCCCATGGTAAGTTTCTCGGATTTGACCAAGATTTGGTTAAAGGAGTAAAAGATACGACATGCAAAATGTCTTCTAATTTAGACGATAAGGATTGTGATGGTATAGCTTTCCTAAATGACAATTCTAAGAAGGAACACCTCGTGTTTGCAGAATTAAAATCTGGCTTTGATGTTCAAAAAATCACAGGTGCTTTCCATCAGATTACAATGTCGTTTGTCAAAATGCATGCTTGGCTATCACTGTGTAAGGATTATGACTTAGGCAAGACAAAGATTCACTTTATTACAGCATGTAAGTGTTGCAAAGACAAAGATCAAGAAGATAATGTAAGACTTCGTATATCCCAAGCACAACAACTTGGTAGAGATACTTTTGAAACAAAGTTCTTGAAGCCTTTATTGGACAAAAAGAATATAAATGTAAAGCTTTCTGCTTTTGGGGATATACAGAAACTCCCTTTCCATGATTCAATCTGTAATAAAGAGATTACCATGTATTTGCAGTTGACGGATCAACCAACTGATTCACAAGCATCTGTCACAATTTCTTAGCATACATAAAGCAAAACAGACCGACATGAATCATTCTTCACATCGGTCTGTTTTGCTATTTTCAATCCCACTTATGCCTGTCTGCCGCACATCCCCTCCATACAAATGGTGTATAAGGCATTCCCTCTTTCGTCATTTTCAGCCCCTCGCCATCAAATTGCGTGATTTGTATTTCTGTTTCATATTCAATATGATGATATTTGTAGCTATATTCTTGCACTACAAAGTAGGAAAAGTCATCCGTTCTTCTAATAATCTTGAACCACTGAAGTAATTCTATCTTAGTTACCAAAAATTCATTGTTGATAACACAGATGTTGTCATCTGCCCTAATTTCCCATTGTCTGAATGGGGTATCTGCAAGCTCAGGGATATTTCTTATATAGCACCAGTCACCTTCTTTCACCAAACTCACGAACCCACGTTTGAATGTGGTCGGTTTAGACAGGAAGATTTTATTTGTCACCATATCTATCCAAGCTTCTTTCTGGTTGTAGAAACGCTTGATATATACGATACCGTCTCTCTCCATCCGCCCCTCTTTCTGCAAGTCTTTCGTGCTGGAATAGGTGTCGTAATGCCCGGCTGTTCTTTCTATTTCTTTCCTTTCAGCCTGTTCCTTCTTATATCTTTCGGCACATTGATGACAGAAATTCTCCATAAACTCTTGCGACGGTACAGGTATCAACGGACTGCCTATGTTCTCTTGCGCCACATAGTTTTCTTCATCGTCATAGTATAGTCTCAGGTCATTTACACCTTCCTTATAGTAATATACCTTGTTCGGCTCATCCCAAGGAATGAACCTGCGTTTCCAGTTCAGTCCTGTCCCCACTTGCAGCTCCAATGTCTTCACCGTCAGATAGGCTTTCTCGTCAATGAACTTTGAGCGGATGCGAGGGTAGAGCTTCTTGCCATCCTCTGTACAGAAGTCGATGCCCAACAGTTTCACGCTTTGCGGCTTCTTCATAAACCAAAGCCCATTCCGCAAGTCGAGCCATTCTTTGCGTCCCGCTTTCTTCCGGATATAGCAGTAGGCAAAGCCATCGTTGGTCACTTCTATCTTTTTGTATAGGCAGTCCAATATCACATGGTCATCCTTGTCCTTGATGCCCAACAACCCCTTATCGTTCTCCACAAGATAATAGCCGTAGGAATCCATAATCATCCGTTGCTGCCGCTCATGGCTGATAATCTTCATCATCTCATCATCGCCATCCATCAGCACGTCCATCCTACAGTTGTGCCCGTTCACCTGCACACACGCCTCTTGCAGGATGTCTTCCAGCGAAGTACGTCCTTCAAACATGCTTTGCCAGTCCCTGTCCGCCGATGGCAATCCAAACCGCTTGTACAGTCCCACATTGTCCAGTATCACGCAGCAGTCCTTGCCCTCAGCCACACGCAATCCACGTCCCACCATCTGCATATATTTCGCCAACGACAGTGTCGGTCTCGCCAACTGAATGAACTCCACATCAGGGCAGTCGAATCCCTCTGAGAACAAATCCACACTCACCAGCACCTCAATCTCATTATCCGTGGAATCCGTGAGATCTGTGTGCGTTTTTTTGAACTTCTCGATGAGCAGCTTTCGATCTGCGAGCGGAGTCTTGCTCGAAATGGCCACCGCCTTGATGCCATTCTCCCGATAGAACTCGGCAATATGCTCGGCATGTTGAATACTGATGGCATACACGATGCCTTTCTTCCCCGGCACATACTGCTTGATGGTCAAGCAAAGCCTTTCGAGCGACGGTCTCACGTCCATCACCTCATTCAGTTCCTTCTGCTGATAGTCCCCATCAGCCCCTCGCTTCTGCAACGAGTCGATGAGCAGTTGGTCAGCACTGTCAGGCTTGATGGAGTAGTAGTCATACAGGCTCAGCCGCCCTTCGGCTATAAACCGCTCCATGTTCCAAGAGCACAGCAGCGTGTCGAACAAATCGGTAAATCCCTTGCCGTTCATACGGTAGGGTGTAGCCGTCAGTCCCAACTTCTTCGCCTTCGGATAGGTGTTCATCACCTCGGCGTATGTCTCCGCCAAGGCATGGTGTGCCTCGTCTATCACAATCAGACTCGGCTTCTCCTTCAGCTCCCGATAATGTCTCGACAGCCACTGGATGGACACAACTTGTATCTTTTCTGAGTCCAAGGTTGGAAAGAACCATCCAAGCGTGTCCTTGATTTGTGATACAAGTTCACGCCTATGGGCAACAACCCATACATTCTTCTTCAAGAACAATCCCACGATAGACGCAAGCACATGGGTTTTTCCTGTACCAGTTGGCATTTGTACCATCACGGCATCATGATGCTTGAATGCTTCTTGCACTCGCTTCACCATGTCCTCTTGATAATCAAAGAGTTTAATTTCTTTCATTATTTCAGATTGATAGTTTGTGTTTTTCCAGTCACATCACTCAATATGGCCATCCCTTCGGCAGTAATCTTCACCTTGTCGTATTTCGGTTGTATCACTACCTTGCCTTGGCTATCCATCACGCCCCAATGATTAAACAACTGTTCAAAGGCAAAGAAATCATTTTCCTTTCTAATATTTCTGTATATCGGCGGAACAACAACACGCTTGTCAATTCCTTGCAGTCCCCATTTACTGCCAATCCTGCATGGTTCAAGCTTTTTCATGTTTTCTTCTTTAGCTTGCTTTTTCTCATTCACCCTGAGATTGGTGATTTTCACGATTTCTTCAAGTCGCTCGTTCATTTTGCGCTCTTCTTCATAACTTCTGGCGCATCCAATATATTCCTTCTGTTTTTCTTTCTCCACCCAGTAATAGCGATGCCTGTCACTCATTACCACCAAACTGCCATCGTGCAACTCACCGCTCAACCAATAATATTCCGCAGGGTCGTTATGCAGGAAAATGGCACAATGTCCTCCTAAATGCGATTGGTCGTTTTCCAGAACTCTGCACATGTGAAATATAGAACCATACACATACCGACTATAGAAGCCCATGTTTTCGATGCAACCAGGCGTATAATAGGCTTGGAATTCGTTTTTAGTTCTGCTATGCAATTCTTTGTGGTATTTCACAAATTCCACACCACCAACATTCACCACTTGTGGAACCTCCCTGTCGGTACATATCCAAGTAACATAGTTCATGTTCTTCAAGTCCACGTATGCCATTCTGTTGTTCTTTGGCTCAGTCAATCTCACTAATTGTTTACCGACAAAATTCACCATTCCCATACCGCCACTGAGCAACTTCTCACGCTTTCGAATGATTTCTTCATCTTCCTTTTGCAGTTCAAAGGTTTGTGTCAGCAGGTCGTGGCTCATTACCATCATCATTTCCGAATCAACGTCACGTTTCGCCTTCCCATCTTTTTCAGAAATTACAGCTGCTGTAGTGGCTATGCTCATGTCCACAGTTTCCTGCACATCCTTTTTGCTTATTCGTCCCTCGAACATCGCATTCCAGTTCCATATTTGTGAAGGCAAGCCGAACACCCGATACAATCCCACATTGTCAATGATGACGCAGTTCTTCTTCCCCTTAGCTACTCGCAGTCCTCGTCCCACCATCTGTAAGTACTTGGCAAGCGACAGTGTAGGACGAGCCAACTGCACGAACTCCACATCAGGACAGTCGAAGCCCTCCGCGAAGATGTCCACGTTCACCAACACTTGGATGTCGCCTTTCTTGAAAGCTTCAATATCCTTTTGTCTTTCCGCAGCAGGAGTCTTCGAATCAATGGCTATCGCCTTCACTCCATGCTCTTGATACAACTCTGTGATTTTCTTGGCATGACTGATATTGATAGCATACACGATACCCTTTCTGTCCTTGCCATATTCCTCAAAGCTCTGATAGAGCCTACGGATGGAAGGTCGCTTATTCAGCAACATATCCATTTCCTTGTTCTGGTAGTCGCCATCTGCTCCTCGCTTCTGCAAGGAGTCGATGAGTCGTTGCGTCACACCATCCGACTTGATGCTCACAAAGTCGTAAGTTGCCAATCTCCCTTGAGAGATAAACTCAGGAACGCCCCATGACTGTACCAGCACATCAAACAAATCCGTGAATCCCTTGCCATTCAGTCGGCAAGGTGTAGCCGTCAGCCCCAGAAACTTAGCCTTTGGAAATCTCTCCCACATCTCCTTGTAGGTCTTGGCGAGCGCATGATGCGCCTCGTCAATCACTATCATCCCTGGCTCATTCTCAATTTCATCATAATGTCTCATCAGCCATTGTATTGACATGGCTTTTACTGATGTCAATAGAGAATCATTGGCTGTTATTGAATAAGCATGGAATTTCCGTATGGTTTCTTCTATTTGCGAAACCAATTCCCGACGGTGCGCAACAATCCAAACCTTCACATTTGGATTGTTCTTCACAAAAGAGTCGATGACCGCCGTCAACAGATAGGTTTTACCTGTTCCCGTTGGCATTTGCGCCATCACGGACCGATGAAGGCACAACGCCTTCTCAATCCGTTCCACCATGTCCTCTTGATAATCAAAGAGCTTGATTTCTTTCATTGATTTCTTTCACTTGCTTCACTATTTCTTCCAAGTAGTTGGTGTCCCATTTCCTCCATATCAACTTACTAACATGTCCATCCATTTCCATAGCGAACTTGCCTGCTTCCGTCTCTTTGATATGGAACATCTCTTCAAACAAAGGGTCGTGCATACCTGACATCATGAGTAAAACAGTAGAGGTTATCAGCAGTCGTTCCGTTTTGGCTTCTTCTCCTGCTATCAATTTATCACCGATAGCAGGGACATAATCATCCAAATATTTCATTTCGCTATCTTTGGTAAAGCCAAATTCTATCATGGCTTGCTCCTTTGATTTGATTTCGAAATACAGAGCATTGCAGAACACAACAAATTCCTTGTCATTCAAAGAATTCATGAATGCCGATATATAGAGATGGGTTGGATATGTATCCATGCAAGATGGCATATCTATTTCCTCTGGCAGTTCCACACCCGAAGCCTTGCCATCCTCCCTTGCAGTCGATATAATCTCACCTGTCTCAGGATTCCTTGAATCCAGATAATTGCCGAAGTCAAAGTCCTTGTCTATCTCGTCAATGCCAGTCAACTCCTTCAACAGCACTTTTGGCTGCTTGGCATCGCTCTTCATGATTTCCTTGAATACATCCACGCTTGCCATGCACAGGTTGCCCACGGCAGAGGCAAACGTTACGTTTATCAGAGGATTGCCATGCATCAAGTCATCAAACCTCTCCCCATAGATGCGCATGGAGATATACCACTCCTTCGGATTTCCCTCAAAGCCAATGGTGGAGATATGGATGTCCTCAGCCGTATCGGTATGCTGACCATACAAGCTGCTGATAACAGGATATTTCTTCTGAAAATGTCGCTTGATCATCATCTGTATGCGGTCAAGCCCATTCTCCGTAAAGTCCAACACATGCGCCCAACGGCAGCAAGCCATGATATATCCATCATGGTTCAAGAAGTTCATGTTGAAGTACTGGTGTTCATTGATTCTCACCGTCACCTCCAACTGCTTATGGGTTTTCTTATTGAATGCGAACGTGCCTTCAGACGGAAAATCCAAAGGCACACTCGTTGTAAACACTGGTAAAAGTATAGGTGCTTCTCTCATTATGTTCTGTTTCATATACGTTAGTAAAGTTTGTGTGGTTGAAAATTACATGAATGGTTTTTCATAGTCATTCGGATCGCGAATCACAACTACAGGCTCACCCCTGAAAGGCTTCTCTGGCATCAATTCCATCAGCCTATTCTTCATTCCTCGATAGTGCTGGTATTGTCCTGCATTCTCTGCGATGAAACGACAAACCTCCTGTCGTTTCTCCTCGTTGTTCCATGCCTTGACAGTCTCCACCAAGGCTTGATAGCTGTCGTATATCAGTTTGCCGATGCGTCTCTTATATTCACCTACCAGCTCTTGTATATCATCACGATTGATAAGCAATGGAATATGCTTGCACAGCGATATGGCGATGGCATACGCAGCATCTGGTCTGTTTTTGATTAATATCTGCGGAATGGATTTCTTGTGCCACCGCTCCAACAATCGCAAGAGAGCCATGAAATCATCATTGTCCCTTGGCACGAAGGAGACTTCTTGCATCAGATATTTGGAGTATTCCTCTTCATAGTCCACGCTCAGTCCTTTCGGGATATAGTTGATTCTCGGTCGCTCCATCTTTGAGCGATACCGTTGCTTCTCCATAGACCGTTTTCTCTTCTCGTCCCATTGTATGCTCAGCAGTTCCTCTTCCCTTATCTTCGTTTCTATCTCCTGAAACTCGGAAGTATTCATCGTCTCTGGTTTCAGATGTTTCTTGATAATTTTCGTCAGATAGCGTTTCCACGCCTCTTTGTTGTCTTCGGTAACAAAGGATGGACATTGCTCACCGTAGAACGAATGCCAAGTGAAAGGCTCGATGTCGAGATGCCAGAGGAAAGATTTGTGTTGCGGATTGTTTTGTTCCATAAGATTTTGTCATGTATAGTTTTTATCTTAGCACAAAGACTTTTCTATAACAAATCACCAGTACTCTTGTCTCTTAAGCACTCCATCAATTTGGGTAAGTTGTTTGTATTGTGATATATATAATGACATGCTTTCTTGAAAAAAGGTTTTAGCCCCCAATCTGCGCATTCAATATCGACAATGCTTGATGTCTTGACATTTATCTTTGCTCCATTGCAATACTTGTTTCCACTATATTCATACTCATAAAACATCTCTTTGAAAATAATGGTGAAATCGTATGATGTCCCATCTTTCTCTATTCGGAACAAATACTCTTTCTCATACACATCTTTGGCTTTCACAACTATTCTTCTGCTTATTCTTGAAAGGTTCTCTATTTCATGAATCGTAAAATCCAACTCATTACGATAGAAAGGTGTATTTATATCATCATGGGAGAATGGATTGAGCAACAGTTTACGTTCGTCTTGAAGATGTGGTATAACGTCTGGTAAACCAATATTTTTGGCAAAACGGCAGTAACGCTCTATTAGACCATTCAAGTCACATTGGAATGTTTGGGATTTTTCATTAAATATCAAGTTGGTTGGCAATAATCTTTTCAATTCTTGCTCTGCTGCTCGTCTTGCAGCATTTACACTTGCTGGTATTTCAAGATTGTGTAAAAGCATCTTTGCCTTTTCCAATGGCGTTTTGGGTTCAATCAAAAAAGGCTCAGGTATGCCATTATTTGATTGCATGTACAATTCATATTTCTTCCAATCATTCTGGTTTCCCTTTATCTTTATTTCACTAGAAACAAGATGATAAAAAGCCCTGTCGTGCGTAAAGATGAATGTCTGGAATTTATTTGTATAAGTCAGCAATATCTCAATGATCTTCCTTCTGAAAGGCATGTCCAAGCTTATCAATAGGTCATCTACAAACAAAACTGAAGGGGCTTCAAGTGATGACGGATGGCTCTCCAATATTGCTAATCGAAGAGCCAATGCCATACATGTAATCTTTGCCTCATTAAAGAAAGAACGAGGATGTTCTATAATTGACCTGTCAACAAGTTGGTTTGACTCCATTGTAGCTTTCAAATATATTTTTGGTCTGTGCAACTTACCGTCAAATCTTCTTGATGCCAGCCTCTTATTAAATGTGGCATACTCATATTGCAGTATAATCTTAGATTCCAGATGAAAAACATCCTTGATGATATTGTTTGCTTGTATGACCAACAAAGATAATTTGGATTGCAACAATTCATTGAACTGTTGTAATAGGTCTTTGTAGTTTTTATAGAGTGGAGTTCTTTGGTCAAAGGCATTAGTTCTATTGCTTCTTGGTATTGCTCCCAAATCATACGTCCGATTGATATATCCCCACCATTCACCTGCATTATATGTATTTGTACCTTCACCATTTATTTGCCACAACTGTTGGTCTAAATCGATATATGGCAAAACTTCTTTTTCGAACAAAGAGAACACTTCATTGTCTTGACTATTTTTGAAATCAAAAAGCGACGACAAAAACTTGTAGTTCATGAAGTCACTGGACATCGCTGTAAACTTCATAAAGCGCAAAACCTCTGTGTCTGCTGCATAGTAACAAGTATTCGAGTCTTCCACGGTCTTGGTCATACCATTTCCGTTGCCAAAATATATTTTTATGCTGGAGTCGTCTGTTGTTGCAGCGTACCTATTGCGAAGATTCTGAGCATGCCCTGCAGTGAAATACTTCTGAGCTTCAACTTGACTCTTAGCATATGCTTGAAAATGGGTATATACACTCCAATAAATGGAACTTTTACCAGCACCATTTTCACCATAAAGTAAAATGTTCTTTCCATCAACATTTATAGGAAAGACGTTCTTGAAGAACTTAAAGTTCTCAATCTCTATTTTGTCTATTCTCCAACTCATTTTTCTTCTGACATTTTTTTTGTAGCAAAATCCATGAAGTCTTTCATGTATAAGCGCAAACGATTCATGTTTTCCATCAATTCATTTCCTGATGTCATCAAATCTTCAAATAATGTACATAGTATATCTAATCCATCTTTTTGGTTGTCAGTAGTGTTATCTGAATTTTTCAAAGATAATCGAACTATCTCGTCACTCCATAACCTCAATATTGATATGTTTGCCTTTTCAAAGAGCTTTGGTAATACCATTTCTAATACCATGGAATCCCTTAAAGAGGAAAAATAATTAAATATCGTTGGAAAAACATCATCCCCAAGCGATTCGATACTTCTATTGTATGACAATAGGTATTCCATTAAAGTTTGTAAAATGATGCAGCCTGTAGCATACTCTTCTATATAATAAATAGGCAATCTTTTGATTTGAGATATTTTAGTTCTTCCTCTGAGCCTATTAGCTTTAAAATCAGGTAACAGAAATAACTTTCCTATAGCCGAATTAATGAAAAATGTGTAATATTTTGCCATTTCGACTTTAGAACAAATGATAACATAATCAAATTTCTGCTTGTCAGTAAGCGATGCTATTTGGGCTTTTTCATCTATATCTTTCTTTAGATAGACAAACGTTTTTTCATCTTCTGTTGTCTTTTCAATAAAGGTAGCAAGATACTCTTTAACTGTCAATAATTTTTCTAAACGTCCCAATCGTCCCAAGACATTAGACTTATTCACAAATTCCCTTATGTGATAATGTATCTTCAAATCATACTGCAACGATGGAATCTCATGCTGTATTTCATGAACATATTTCATTTCTTTGTTGTGGATTCGGTCATAATAGGATTCATGATTCTCATCATATGATTTTTTTAGAGAAACCATATAATATTCAGATGAGTCTCTTTGAATCACTGGAATTTCTTCTCCTTCTGTTACGATACTTGCAGCAATTATTGGGTCGTAATAAATATCTCTATCTTCTTTCCCATCTATCTTCACAGGTAGAATGTCTTCAGAAGTGAATAAATGATTTACGTTTTTCACCGCTATTCCAACTTCATTAGGGGTTACTTCTTTTATTACAAAAAGATTTTGAGGAAAGAATAACTCTTTAGATAAGCTTTCAAACTTTATTTTACTAAGCTTTACTATGTCGTTTGGTTGAAATGGTATCTTTTCCATACTCTTTTATTCAAAAACAATCAGATCACATATTTTACAATATTGTGTCTGTAAAAATCATAAGTATTATGCGAAAAACTCAAGCAATTGAATATTTGATAGCTCTTTCTGAGGTACATTACCTTCCACTTTACATATATCATGAAATCCTTGCAGTCTGATAGGATTCTTAGGATAGCAAACTATATGATATGTTTGGTCATTCAAATCCATTACATTTGTCCTGTCAAAAGAAACAAAGCCTTTTCTTGCCATACTCATAAAGCTATGTAGATAGGCCGCTCTCGCTTCTTCATCATTACCAAAGTGCTGGTTAAGGAAGGGTTCGTTTACAACAATGTCTTCTTCTTCAAAGATGAAGTCTGAGTCAAACACACGTTTTTGTAAACTACGCAGTTTTTCTCTGTCGTTGATTACATCAGGTATCATACCTCCTGCTGAGGCGACATGACAAAACACGTCACCAATAATGCAGAACCAATCTATATCCTTTGAATGAATATATGCCTCGTCGTATTTCATAAGTTTGGAAATATAGCTTTACAATTATCACAATAGGGGAATACATCCATTGTTCTTGGTCTTACCGCCTCTGTGAAATGAAGTTTGTGAATATCATTCTCATGATATTTATTCATGTAATTGTTACCTGCATGTTGTTCAGCACAATTACCGATTATGTATCCTTTGCCAATATGTGAACCCTTGCCAATATTGCCGAGTCTCAATAATTCTCGTTTCAAGAAACTATGCCATTTGGTTCCCTTGGGATTATGGGCGTACCCTTTTGCAATGTGCTTATTCCTTTTATCGTGACATATTGCTGCCATTGCAGGTAAATCCCAATACCAGACTTGGGGCTTCTTGTCCTTGCGCAAAACTTCAATTTGTGCTTTGCATATATGCTGACAATATTCTCGTATTCGCTTATCCATATTCATAAAAAATTCGGGCTACTAAGCGCCATCCCCGAAAAGTAGTTCATAATAAAAAATGGGAGAGGGAGCCGTTCGCCCGTAGATCTATTATTTCTTGTTCTTCATCCGCCAGAAGAAGTGCCATGTTCTGAATATCGGTTCACTCAATGCCTCGGCTGGATAATATCTCACAAAGTGCATATTTCTCCATATCTTCAGGAAATACTTCTTCGCCATTCCTTGTTGCGTAAAGTGCCAATACTTGGAAAAGTGCTGTCCGAAGTTGCCACCATTCAGTATCTCTGCTAACAACAATTTTCCTCTCTTTTCATCCATCGGAACTATCATCTTCTCCTCTGATAGTCCCAAAGTCTCACGTAGCACGTACATCACCGCCCCGGCAAACTTCCAAAGTCCCAAATATTTCAACTCCCGCTGCAATATTTCAATATTTCCATTGTTCAATCTTTCAATATTAAAATGGTAGTCTATCATTTGCCTCATCCCAATCCCTTCATCAAAGAAATGATGATACAGATGACACAACTGATAAATCACATTGAAAGCCGTTGTCGGCACAGCAATCTCACCAGCATCATCGGGCAAGCCCACTACATTAGTGCATTGCAAATCCGCATTTCGCTTGAACCATTTCTGTAACCGACGATTGTAGATAGGATTATTCATCACGCATGGGAAGAAATGCAGTTCCACAGGCACGCTATCCATCAAAGTCTCCAAATGGTGATACCTGATGTCATCCCCAAGATTGAAATGCTTCTTGGCATATTCTGTAATCACATCCCGACTTGCATTTACCCAAACATCAATATCCCCTGGAGTACGGGAATAAGGAATCGGATACATCAACGCATTACCTTGACCTTTCAATATGCAGCAACGCAAACCATCTCCACGAAACTGTGCATATAGTTTTGCAGCGACCTCATTCACCTTCATGTTCTGTCGGCGAATCTGTTGCGCCTTGCCCATCCAAGTCATCAGCAAATCCTGACCGATTGGATTATCTTTTAATAGTAAAGGGTATTCACGCCCCAATCGCTCAATCCCATCAAAGCAAAATCCGAGTATTGTTTGCTTGGAAGCAAAAGAGTACAGCTGTCGCCAATTCATATTGGCAATAACATTGCCAATATCTACCTTTTCTATTCCAAGGCAATATTGTATAAATTTCCCAATAAGCATCTGAAAAAATATGATAGAGTAGAGACTCTACCCATTATAATGTTCTTGTAAGAACTTTATTCTATTTTCTATGAAGAATTCTTTCAAGAAAAGCCCCCTTGATTTCTTCTCCATTTCCTTTCTCAAATTATAATCATTCACAAGCAGAATGATTTTCTCGGCGTATGCTTCGGCATCCAATGGCAACAAATAGCCATTCTCTCCATCCCTTACACAATCCTTATTACCCACCACATCACTGGCTATAATCACCTTACCGTTTGCCATAGCCTCAATCACAGCCAAAGGCAGACCTTCATAAAGTGCTGTGGAAATATAAAACAAGGATTTACGAACAAACTCCTGGCAGTCGGCATGACTAATCCATGGTTCCAATCGAATAGTATCTTCCAAGTCCAATTCTCGCATCTTCGCTTTCATCGCCTCCAACTCTGGCGAATGATAACCGACACCGAGCAAGACGAACTTCAAATTGCATCTCTTGTCCTTAACCTTCTTGATGACATCAAGCAAAAACAAAGGATTCTTCTGATAACAAGGCCTGCCAATATAGCAAGCATACGTTTCCGATAAATCGACCGTCTTTCCCCTTTCGAGCGAAGAATCAGGTACGGCATTATGCCATACCAAGGCACGACTTTCATCATAGCCAACATCCTTCATCGCCATCTCCTGTTCCGACTCAGAGCAAGCCAACACGTGTGTCTTGAATCTTGTCAACCGCTCAATTGTCAAGTACACCCATCGCTTCGTCTTCGAAGGAGTACATAAGAAAGAGAATGCATGAGGCGTGTAGAATGTCTTGACTCCTGTAATCCATCCTGCAGTTCTTCCGATGATACCACCCTTAGCACTATGACAATGTATCACGTCAGGTTTCTCCTTCTTGATAATCTTGACTGCTTGTATCAAGGCCTTCAAGTCATTCACAGGGTTGAGAGAGCGGAATAGCGATATAGGATATTCTTTGACTGCGACGCCATTGCGAACGACAGGCTGATGCTTATCATCCCTACCACACGCAATGACATACTCATTACTCTCTACCTTATTATATATAATAGAGTTGCGGATGTAAATATCCAAACCGCCAATCATTTGACCAATATGAAGAATCTTCATGCTGCCACCCTCCTTTCTTCATCACGAAGAGTGGCATTATAACCGATAAATAGAGTGCTACATTTTACCCCCCTAATCAAATTTTTAAACATTTCCATGTGTTGATCTACTACACGTTTAATATCATAATTTTCTATCACTTTCTTCAATGCCTTGGCTCTCATTTCAGCAGCCTCCTTAGGATGATGATACAACCAAAGCACTTTTTCGGCAGCATCCTTAGGATTATCCAATTCCACTAACAAACCGTCAACGCCATCCTCAACTAACGTAGGAATGGCATCAATCTTGGTTGCCACCACATTCTTCTCCGCAGCCATATACTCCACGACTGCCAAGCCGAAACCTTCCCATCGTGACAACAGCATCGCCACATCGAAGACTTTAAGATAACAATAAGGCTCATCAGTCCAACCTGTCACTACCAATTCCAAATCATTGTCCTTAGCAAAAGACTTCACTTCCTCCTCTTCCTCACCGCTACCAACAATGATAAAGGCGGAGCTTGGAATCTCATCATGAATCAGTTTCGCTGCACGGATAAACACATCGGGAGCTTTCTGAGGCGAAAGTCTTCCTATCATGCCCACAACAAAGGCATCATTAGCAATGCCTAACTCCTTTCGAGATTTCGCCACCGCATTTCTCACAGCTTCCACATCAATGCCATTCGGTATCAAGGCAAGTTTGTCCTCCTTGGCAATATGTTCACGCTCTGCAGAAGCCTTCTCGGCCTTCGAGATGCAGACTATCTTGTCCGTACATGGAGAAAGAGCCTTCTCCATGAGCAGATAAATCATACTTTTCAGTTTCATAAGCACACTGTCTATTGGATGTTAAAAGCCCAACCATGAGGATTATATACCACCTTGCAATGCAAACCGATGGCTGCCAAACGTCCCAATCCACCAGCAAAACTGCTATGGCAATAGAGTATGTCGGGCTTTATCTGTTTGATTACTTTGCGGATAGCCGCAACCTTCTTCATAATTTGAAACGGAGAAAAAGTCTGCTTCAAGTCCATTTGCTTAACGCCATCCACCATGCTTTCATAGTTCTCATGGTCGTAGTTTTTCGAGCAAATGAAAAACTGCTTCAGTCCGCTACTTTCCAGACGTGGCAGGAGCATCTGGAGATAACGTTCCACACCTCCTGCACACTCTGCAATATGCAATATTTTCATAAAGGAATTTTTCTTTTTATTATATGACAAACTGTCATAAAATATTATAATTTAAAATTGGTATATCTTTTGCAAAAGGAATAAACGTGTTCAAACGTATTGTTTAATCTTAACACGGGAAGGAGGTGTAAAATATGGGTAAAAACCAATACGTTGTTACAAACAACGGTAAATGGGGCGTTAGAGGCGAAGGTAATTCTCGATTGACAGGCGTATATGACAAACAGTCAGATGCAATAAAGGCAGCTCGTCAAATTGCCATAAACCAGAAATCTGAATTATTTATTCAAGGAAGAGATGGAAAATTTCGCGACCGAAATTCTTATGGAAATGATCCTTATCCACCAAGAGGCTAATTAAGCCAGTATTCTTCCGCTTAAGTGAAGAGTCTATTGTGACAGGGCAAAGTTGTCATAAAACCTTTTAGAATTGCCATGGTAAAGTAACTTGCTATGGCATTTTTATCTCTTCACTTCCCCCACCATCTTCTTCACCAACATTCTGAATTGCTTATACAGTCCCAACTGCAACATCAGGATTCTAATATGTTTTTCCATCTTGGTTCTGAAAGTGACAGGAAAGTACTTCTCGAAGCATTCCTTTGGCGGAAGCCTATCCAAGTCCTCAAAGAATGCCGCACGCTTAGGGTTATTCTTAGGTTGTGCCGTCAACTCATGCACACCAGCTATCAACTTATCCACGCTTACCTCTTTGATATACGCTTCATCACCGATAGCCTTCATAATCTCTTCAGCCTTGGCTGAATGTACAAGAACTTTGGTTACACCCTTGTCATTGTCCAATTCCTTACTGTATTGATACACCTCGAAACAATCCCATATTGTGAAATCCGTTACTCGGTACTGTTTTTTGAATCTGCAAGCAAAACAGCTCGGACGAACATTGATGCCAGAAAAGAAAGAACGAAGCCAAGGGTCTGTGTCGATACCAGCATGATAAGCCCCTTTTGCCGAATCAAAACTCATGTTGGAATACTTATACCCATAAAATTTCTTGTCTCTGAACTTCAAATGTTTCAAGTCTGTCCCGTATGCCAACGACTGATATTCCAGATATTTGCGAAGAACCTTTGGCGATGGAACAGCCCTACACACCACATCAACGACAATCAGATTGTCGTATGGCTTGCGGAGATACGATACCAAGCCCTCCATCTGACAAGGGGTGCCGCTAAACAACACCAACCGACCTTGCTTCAAGAATTCCTTGGCTTGTCTGAAAGTCTCACCTATCAAGCTCTGCACATACTTGCTGTTTCTGAATCGCCAAAGCTCGTCCTCGCTCTCAACGTATATATGCCTTGCCTCATTCTTCTCATTCAATGCGGCACCTAACACCACACCGCCTTGTCGCAACACATACTTAGCGATAGCAGTATAAGCACCACCCGATGTGCTCTCTGCAAGTACCTTCGGGTCTTTGTTTTGAAGCAAATACCCCTTTTGAGGTTTCTCTGTCTCTGATTTTACGTTGATAATCGGGCATACTTTCTCGCACAAATGGCAATCTATACAAGTATATTTATCTACCTGAGGATAGCGAAAGCCTTCCTTATCCTCTACCATCGTGATGCACTGCTTGGGACAAACGTTCTCGCAAGCCCAACAGCCACAGCAATCTTTCTTGTCTTTAATCTCTATCATCTTGATTCTGTTTTTGCAGTCTGCAAAAGCCAAAAACAAGATGACCAATGAAATCAAAGAAACACTAAGAACGCTTCAAGTCTTTTATGATGGATTTTGCAAACCTTTTGATTAACGAATAAACACCTAACCTGCACAACGCCACTCGGAAGTTTTTTTCCAAGATAGCCCTTGCAGATATAGGGAAATAAGTTTGCAGAGTTTTACCCCCCCCGATTTGTCCAGCGCACTCTTTAAAGAACGCACTTCTTCGAGGATTCATCTTCACCGAGTGCAACATTTCTTTCACTCCAGACACAGCTTCACCTACAGGAATCTCCAAAATTCTTGCTCTATCTTTTATATCCTCCAAAATAGTCATAGCCTTGTCTGTATTAGCTAAAATTCGAGTCACACCCTTGTCATTATCCATTTCCTTGCTGAACTTGCGCACATCGAAACAGTCCCAAATGGTAAAGTCCGTCAGATGATGCTGCTTCTTGAATTTGCAGTCGAAGCAACTTGGTCGCACGTTCACATCGCAGAAGAAGGAGCGCAGATACACATCCGTTTCCACACCCTCCTTATACACTTGTTTTCCTCCACGATACACACTCATCGAGGAATACTTATATCCGTATGGCTGCTTGTCACGAAACATTATGTTCTCTATGTCCTCGCCATACTTTGCCTTCTGCATCTCCACATACATGCGGAATATCTTAGGCGATGTGATAGAATGGCACATAACATCCACCGTCACCAAATTATCGTATGGCTTGCGGAGATAGTTCAGCAAGCCTTCCAACTGGCACGGCGTACCACTGAAGCAAACCATTCGTCCTTGTTTCAAGAACTCCTTCGCTTTCTGGCAGGCATTGCCCATCATACTCTGCACATACTTACTGTTTCTGAAGATTCTCAAGTCCTCATATTTCTCCACATACTGATGATTCACCTGAAAGTCCTTGCCATAAGCCGCTCCAAACACCACGCCACAACGCTCAATCACGTAGGAGGCGATAGCTGTAAAAGCACCACCCGAAGCACTCTCATGCAACACCTTCTCATCCTTATGCTGCAAGAGGAAAGCCTTCTGTTCTTTGTCGGCATCCGCCTTGGCATTGGCTACTGGACACACCTTCTCGCAAAGATGGCAATCTATGCAGGTAGCCTTATCCACATGAGGATAGCGGAAGCCTTCCGCGTCCTCCATCATTGAGATGCACTGCTTGGGACATGCGTTCTCGCAAGCCCAACAGCCACAGCAGTCTTTCTTGTCCTTAATCTCTATCATACTTGATACCAGATTTATCTAACGCATCAAACACAAAGTTCTTGGTAAACTGGCGCAACTCCGCCAACTTCTCATGCACCTTGTTATAGTCTATCTCCATCGCCAACATCTCTTTAGGATTCTCATCACCCTTCAGCAAGCGACTTTCCTCACCCACCAATGACAGCAGCGAATAGATGCGACCATTGGTAGATACGATACTGTCATTATTGTATCTGCGGAACGTAAAGAACTTCTTGGCATGGAGCATAGAGAACACCGAGCAATGGAAAGAGTCGGTAAATACATACTCCGCATCACGTATCAAACGTATGAATTCCTTGGGACCTACATTATATGGAGCCTCGTCAGGGAAGTTCTCGTCGCTGGCAATAAACTCATCACAATGCTGCAACTGTACTATCTTATAGCCAGTCAGCGCCTTCACCTTCTTGACAAACTCACGCTGGATAGGATTATTACCCAAGAAGTAACACAGCAGATATTTTTCCTTCACGAAACGCTCCTTGTTGATACCTTTGCCCCATTCCTCAGCGGTAAACAGAATAGTAGGGTCGCAGACAACAGGCACATCACGCCCTATCAGGTTCTTGATAAGTTTCTGACCACTCACCTCACGAACCGAGCAGTAATCTATCCTTGGCAAGAACTCCTTAGCCAACTTAGCCTGTGCCGAAGGTAACTGCGAGATACCAAAGCTGGTAGCCAATGCCATTCGTGGCACTTCCGCTGGCACGAAGTTCAAGGTATAGTAGTTGGCGGCGATATTGGAAGGCAACCAAAGCTGGTCGCTGCCCACCACAAACATCTGATAGTCCTTTACCGCCTTGCTCAATTCATCAAAAGAACCATATCTTTTAGAAAGGTGAAACTCATGCTGGGCAAAGTCATCAAACATACCATACCGCTCCACCAAGTGAGCTGCATATGTTTGGTTGCTTTTCTTGGCAATCACCTTCTTTACCGTCGCCCACTTATCTTTGATGGTGTTGGCATCGAATATCTTGCTCAAAAAGTATTTGTACTTTGCCTTGTTGATTTCACCCTTCAAACCATCTATCGTGATGGTCTCGTTGGGCACATGAATATCATCAAAGAACTTCTGTGTGGCAAATGCCTGTAGCTGACTTCCATAATTGGGCTGGAAGTAGCAGGTTATGAGTGCTATTTTCTTGTTTTGCATTGTCATAAATCAATAGTTATATTTACCTCTTTTCAACATAAATTGCTTCGCCCATGCCACAAACGCAAGCATAAAGTACATCTTCTTACGGATAAAGAACAAGGTCAGCTTCCGTTGTTTATCCATGCCTTCCGTGTTGCATTTATCTACAGAAACTTTCAGTAATGGATTGTTCTTTATGACAGCAGCATATTTTGACACCTTCCTCCAAATAGCTTCTTTGTTGGATGGATGGAAATAGGTACTCATCGCAATGGCAATGACGATATAAGCAATGCGCTGGTAGAGGGACTTGGTAAAAGCCTCTTTATTGTCAAATTTCTCAATATCCTCCTGAATGACATTCAGGCAATCAAGCAGATATTTTGTATTCTTCTCATCCACTTTCTTTGAGATGGAATTAGGATTGAAAAGATAGTGATAGGAATAGTTGTTGACATAGAGAGCTTTTTGGGCATGGTAGAAAGCACGGAGTGAAAACTCCAATCCTTCAGCTCCTTGCTTTAATCTATCATCATGCTTGATGCCATATTCCTTGGCATAGCTGGCACGAATCATCTTGCAATAAGCTGTGGCAATGCCCGACTTATAGACCAAGGTATTGCGAGCCAATTCCTTACACTCATCCCCCACATAAAGATGCTCGGCTTCTTGGCAAGGCCATTCCCATTTGCCTTTGATGGATTTGTCGCCAAGTTCTTGCACACATTTCCAAAACACGATGTCAACATCTGTTTTGCCAGCAATTGAATCCATCATAATTTGGCAACAGTCCTCATCCAGCCAATCATCACCATCCACATACATTATCCAATCGCCTGTGGCTACATCATAACCAGCATTGCGAGCTGAGACCAAGCCTCCATTTTGCTTATGCACAACCTTGACACGTGCATCTTTCTTTGCGTATTCATCACAAAGTTTGCCCGTGTCATCAGGAGAACCATCATCCACGAGGATAATTTCTATATTCTTGTATGTTTGGGCGGTAAGACTCTCCACGCATTGAGGAAGGAAGTCAGCAACTTTGTAACATGGAACTATAATAGAGATTTTCATTTCTTTAAATAGAATTGTTTAAAAATCTGAGTTGTAGTCATTCTGGAGAATATCGTTTTGCAAACATTTATATTAGCAAGAAAAGAAAATTTGGAATTCTTGTTTCCTGTCAAATATTTAATTCCCCACCCAATAGTCCACAAAAAACTATTTGCAAAGACACAACACTCTAAAACAAACTGCTTTATTTTATTATTATCAGAATAAAATATCACTGCGCCTTTTCTTTCAGCAGGTCGCGTTGCACAAACAGTTTTTGTTGCAGGACCACCTGTCGCACCACCTAAATGGACTATTTTAATATCTGCATCAACATAACAACTATAACCTTTTCTATTCATCAATGTTGACAACGCTTTATCTTCTGGACCAAAGAAATATCTTTCGTCAAAAAAACCCAATTCTTTAAATAATGCTGTACGTATCAGAAATGCAGCACCCAAAATATTATAGGTTTTGAAAAGTCCTTCTTCTTTAATGTAACGAAAACTTTTATCAACTCTTTCTTTCTTTAACTTAAAAAGAATTGCTAACCAATCCATCCATGTAATGGGAGGTATACCACTATATTGTATAGTTCTATCAGGACGAAGTATCTGTGGACTTAGCAATGATATTTCATTATGTTTATCCAATACCTTACATAGTTTATCCAGTACTGGAGTGTCAAAATAAGTATCATCATTTAGAACAAAACAATACTTTCCTTTTGCAACTTTTAAGCCTAAATTGTTATTTGCTGAAAAGCCTCTAATTTCATTAGAAATGATTACTTTAACATTAGGATAGTTTGCCCTTAACTTTTTTAGATTTTTCTCTTCAAAAAAATATGCCACTACAATTATCTCATAAGATACTTTGGTTGTGAACTTTATGATTGAAGTTAAACAATCTTGTAGCTGTTTAATATTGTTCATACAAACAATAACAACTGATACATCAATTTGTGTCATACATTATGATTTATATATTCTTAAATTATTTTGTGCTATGGCATTCCAAGAATTATCTCCTACAAAAAATAGATTCTTTATGTTAGTTGCCATATCTTCACGCATTTTGCAATCACTTGCTAACTTCACAATAGCTTCAGCTAATGCTTTTGAATTTTTAGGCTCAACAAGCAATCCTGTAACACCATTGATAACAGCATCACTTAATGCTCCAACGTTAGATGCTATAACAGGCTTTTTTAATGCAAAACAAGAATAGATAACACCACTTTGTGTTGCGTCTGTGTAAGGGCATACCGAAAATAATGATTTACTCAATAAGTCCACCAAATTTTCTGTATCAATATATTTATTCTGCAAAAACAAAAAATCACTGTTCGCATATTTTGAATAATCAAAATATAGCTTTCCACCACCAGCTATTATACATTTTAGCTGAGGTAATTTTTTGTGTACTAGTTGCATAGCTTCACAAAGGAACTCAATACCCTTATATTTAGAGATTCTTCCAAAGAATAGTATATATGGATAGTTATATGTCTTTGCGGAAATTTGTATTGCGTTTAAACAATCATA
>ERZ808259.293-NODE-293-length-25954-cov-123.781497_pt1 | contig 25954 bp, 41 predicted proteins | sample MGYA00521279_ERZ808259 | MGnify/ENA primary metagenome ERZ808259 (study PRJEB31516, sample SAMN03275586) | gut metagenome | biome: mammalia-associated habitat; material: feces | host: Papio cynocephalus | place: Kenya | collected 2012-07-27 ... | reverse complement strand
TTACTTTAATATTTATTAACTTTAAATATTATTAAAAAGTTTATTTAAAATAAAATTTTTAGTATTATATAAATATAAATAATTAAAGAATTTAATTAATGTATGCTTCTGAAACCCACACTCGACACCCCAAATAAAACGGGGTGTCGATTTTTTATTTTTGGAGGAACGAAAACACATTTGATTGTTGATGGAAATATGCTATAATGATACAGGATTTCGGCAAAAATTTCGGGTATGACAGATTATTTTGAAAATGTGCTGGACTATTGTTGGAAATATGCTATAATAGTGACATAAACGAAAGAAAAAGAAAGGAGAACAAAATGGGTCAGTGCTACGGAATCTGCATGAAGTACAAATTCAAGGATGAGGATGGTCTTGTGAAAGCCCTCAATCGGTACATTAAGAAACATGACGGGAAAGATTTCCGTTTCAACCTTGATTTGTGGGAAAAAGACTTCGACCTCAATAAGTTTGGAAATCTTATGAGAGTGTTTTTTTCGAACGCAGGAAGCAAAAACCAAATCACATGGGGTGTTGGTATGGAAGCTCCAAAGGGAATGACCGAGGAGGACTGCAAGAGGAAGGGAATCGGATACTGGACTGTACAGCACATCATACCAAATCCGAAGAGCGGGAAATACGAGAAAGTCGATGTCCTGCATGTGTTGACGGAGACCGATGTTGATGGTTTCAAGGCGTTCAGCAATGGATTTGATGCGTCTTATGGATGGGAAACAGTGATGGAACAGGCATTTGAAGTCATGGCAAAATACCTTGAAGACGGGTCTGAACTTTCGCTTGATATGGACGAGGGAAGACGTGATTTCAAGGTGGTTGGAGGAAAAGTAGAGGAAGAGTGAAAACAACCTTGACAACTGCAGGATATATGCTATAATATTGGCATAAACGAAGGATATGTGATATAATAGTTGCACAGCAAACGAGAAAGGAAACAGGAAATATGTGTTTTATTGCATCTTGCACTTGTGGCGGACGCTCTTATCTCATGGAAGAACCCACCATGTTAGTAAAGGAGGACATCGTTCCGTTCTTCAAGGACTGTGTTCACCACCATACTGGACTTTACATGAGGAAGAGAGATGTTGAGCGTTTTCTCCGCATCGGAATCCGCCGTATCACGAACAATGGGGTCACGTTCGAGTTCTCATGGAACTGAAAAGGGGCTTGACTATCGTTGGAAATACTGTATAATAGTGGCATAAACGAGAAAGGAAAACAGAATGAGAATCTCAAAGTTTGACTTCAAGGACGATTATGAAAACCGCACTGGTTTCATCCATGTAGTTTTCGCGCCTTCCTATGACGGCGAGAACATGGACGCGGTATGGAACAAGATTGAAAAGGACAAGTACTTCCGTCAGCAGAAGTTCACGGATGTCATGTGCAAGGCTCTTCAAATCGTTCAGCCTGTTGACGATTGGGCTGAAGCCTGCCGCGACGCTTATGAGAATGCGGACAAGAGCGGTTTCCGCTATGACTTCCATTCAATGTACAATGACGAAATCGGAATGACCATCACGTTCCCCATTTGATAAAGGAGAAAAGGAAATGAGATATTTCATCATAGACAACCTTGACAAGAACAGGACGCTCCAGACCTTCAGAAACAAGAGGGACTGCCGTGCGTGGCTCATGGAGGGGCTTTGCGGAACTGACGGGGCGGAACAGGAGCATTATGTCTCAATGCTCATGCAACTTGACGAGGGCAAGAAGGTTCTTGAATACAACACCCTCTAATGGGGCCGAGTTTTCTGAAAACGGGCTTTACAGTCGTTGGAAATATGCCATAATAGTGGCACAAACGAAAGAGAAAGGAACACAAGATGGACAATTTCGCGAACCTCATGACCGTGTAGGACTTGGACAGGGACAAACTCATCATCCTCAAGAAGAGATGTCTTGAACACCTTGAAGGAGAAGGCTGTCTCTACGAGGTTCTATTCGACCTACCCGACAAGGACGAGGAAGACGGAGGGCTGACGGAGGACATTCTTGACGGGGCTGACAAACTCGTGGGCGAGAAACAGGCGTTTGTGCATGAAAAATGAGTTGACTATTGCAGGATATTTCGTGTATGCCACAGTTTTAGAAAAGAAATAAGCACCCCCCTCTTCACAATTTCGGAAAAAACAAAACTCGATTTGACTATCACAGGAAATATGCTATAATATATATTTTCGGTAATTTTTCAAACATAGTACAAAATATTTTGAAAATCGACTTTACAGTCATTGGATATATGCTATAATATTGGCATAACAACCAAGAAGGATTGAAAATGATTTTCGTGATACACTATGTCGATAATGTTGTCCCGACCGAAAAGCGGGATAAGACATTTCACTATCTTTTGAACACATCCATTTCATATAAGGAGGATGGAAAGAAAGTCAATGCATTTCTTCTCAATCTGCTCATGAATGCGGCAAATTCCTACGGTTGGTCTTATGGTTGTGAAGGAAGTGATTATTTCATCGAAAATGACAAGACGCATTTTAGGTGCAAAATTGAAAAGTGTGCATACGATTACATTAAATTTGTTGAAGAACAGCTACATTAAATTTGTTGAAGAACAGCATTGATTCCAAATAAAAAGAAAACCGTCTTGACTATCACAGGAGATATGTTATAATAGTAGCATAAACGAAAGAGAAAGGAACACAAGATGGACAATTTCGAGAATCTCATGACCGTGCAGGACTTGGACAGGGTCAAACTCATCATCCTCAAGAGGCGGTATCTTGAACACCTTGAATGTGAGGGTTGCCTGTATGAGGTTCTTTTCGACCAACCCGAAAAGGACGATGAGGACGGAGAACTGACCGAGGACATTCTCGACAGGGCTGACGAACTCGTGAGCGACGATGTTGTCTTCCATGAGTTCGATGGACAGGTGTTCTCGCCCAGCGACTTCGACCTCACGCTTGAGCCGACACTCTGAAGTCGGGTTGACAATCGAAGCACATATGCTATAATAGTGGCACAAAGAGAAAGGAAACATACGATATGGCAAACGACTGTTATGGAACGATGAGGGTTGTGGCGAAGGACAAGAGCGTCCTTGAGCGCATATTCAAGATTATGCAGAACGAAGACAAGGAATTCACCCTTGCGAAGAATCGCGGCACTACCCAAATGACCCCGATAACGCAGAACGGAGAGTTCTTCTCCTGCGACATGGATGTTGACGGGGCGTGGGATTGTTCCGAATTCCTCTACCACGATGATGACCCGAAGAAACTGGAATGCATCTCGCAAATATATGTGCCGGAAAAGAATGGATACGAGTATAAATACGGGACTGCGCACTATACGAACCTTCCGCATCTTGCCAAAACGCTCGGCTTTGGGTGTGAAGCGTTTACAACGGAGCCGGGTTGTGGATTCTGTGAACATTGGGCGGTAGACCACAACGGGAACTTCAATTACGACGAGGGTGCGTATTCCCTTGAGTATCCGGAAGGTGAGAACGGAGAACCCGATTATGACGCAGAACCCAAAGAGGAAATCGGACTTGACAATTTCATGGAGTTCAACGAGGCCGGTGACATTTGGGTGAATCCGAACTTCTGAAGTCTCCTTGGTCGTTCGTTTAGCGGGGGGAGTACCCCCCCCCGCTTTTTTTTGCACCCCCATTTTCGGAAAAACAAAACTCGATTTGACTATCACAGGAAATATGCTATAATATAAGATTTTGGCAAACCCTTCCGCCACAATTTGATAAAATTTGAAACAGTTGTTGCAAATCATCTCAAATATGCTACAATAGTAGCATAAAGAGAAAGGAAAACCAAAATGACGAGAAGTGAAACACCGAAGAAAATCAAGAAGCGAGACCACGACATTGAGGAGCCGGAGAATGACATTGCGGCGGCGGAGCGCTTCGGTGTGGGTTGTGAAGCGGGCGTTCTGCTTGTAGGGGTGTCGAAATGAGAGCCTATTTCTACAGCGTGGTTCTCGCCCATGCGAATGAAAACATGACGGCGTTTGGCGTGTCCACCCCGACAAAAATGGATTATCCTTCCGTGGAAATGCTCCTGCGGCTTGCTGATCCACGGAAGTCGGTCGAGTGGTGCCGGAATGTCATCGGTCTCCGGCATGGGGCTTACATGGTGGTCAAGCTGTTTTGTTCCGATACTGACGGAAAGCAGGTGGTGAAACTTCTCAAGATTACGAAAAACTGAAAAACAAGTTTGACTGTCATTTGAAATATGCTATAATACAGACATAATGAGAAAGGATTCTAAGATGAAAAACAACTCTTTGTCATACGAGGAACTTGAGAATATCGTCAAGGACGTAGAAAATGTCTTACGGAAATATTTCCAGTATAACGATAAAGGATACCCAAACAAAGATTATGATGAGACTTTTGATGCACAAAGTGCAATTGACGAGATTCATAATGTCGTTGGGGACATCTGAGTGGGCTTACTCCTTTTGTGGTTTTCATTTAGACGAAAAAAAACAAAACACAACTTGACTATTGTATAGTATATGCTATAATACAGGCATAAACAAAAGAAAATTAACTAAAAGAAAGGAAAACATTAAAATGACTAATACAATGCGTCTGACGAAAGACTGGTGGAAGACCGAAGATGGGGCTACCGACCTTGACTTCATCCGCGCACACGAGGAACTCTCTCCCCTTGGACGCCACCACAAGTGCATTTCGAGCGCCGATTTGGTGACGAAGTTCCGCGAACGGGCGGCTTCCCTTAACCTCAAGTTGAAGAACGAGAAGGCTGGTCTCGAGAAGGGCGGACGGAAGTTCATGTATCTCGCGGAGGTCGAGGACGATTCCCATCTGGACTACGCGCTCACCATCGGATTTCGCAACTTCAGCGACAGGACGCTCAGCTATTCGACAATCGTCGGAACGCAAGTCTTTGTCTGCTCGAATGGCGTATGCAATGCAATCTGCAAGGATTCCAAGATGCGCCACTGCATCGGGAATGTTGACAAGAACATCGTTGACCGCAAAATCGACCTCGCATTCACGCGCTTCATTGACGACAAGGACAGGATACATGGACAAATTTCCACGATGAAGTCCACGAAACTCACGGATGAAATCGTTGGTAAGTTCGTGAAGGGTCTTGTCAACAACCAGTGGCTTGGTGCGGCGAACGTCATGCGGATTCTCGAAGACCTCGAAAACCCCGAACGGAACGACCACGCCGACGGTTCGGTCATGCGGCTCATGAACTCCGCCTCCCACATCACGAGCCATTACATCACGAACCCGAATCAGGGAGCTATGGCTTCCAACTTCTGCAATGGTCTGATTATGCGGATTATTAGTCCTGACTATGCTCCCCTTGGTGACGTCATCGACGTCGAGTGAGACGGAGAGCCCCCCCCGTGGGGGGGCTTGATTTTTTCACCAAGGATTCTTGCAAAAAAAAACCGAAAAATCAATTGACTATCGCGGGAAATATGTTATAATATTGGCATAAAGAGAAAGGAAAACAGTTATGAAAGTGATGACAGAGAACACCTGCGACAACTGCGACGAACTCATCCACGCGGCGGTTAACGAAAGCGACATCATCAACTTTAAGGTTGGATATGTGAAGTGTCCGAATTGCGGAAAGAAAGTACTCATTTGCAATGAATGCTATGATGAGAAGGTGAAGGGACACTACAATTGCGGCAATTGCCCCTACAAAGGTGGCGCAACCGTCATGGGGATGTCCGACTGCGAGTATGTGGAGTGGATGAAGGAAAACGAACCCACGCGCTTTTTCGCCCTCAAGGAAGGAAAGTGTGGCGACTACTACAAGAATTTAATCAAGGAAATGGGAATTGGCATGAAAAACCATTGAAAATATTTTACAGAAAACTTGACGAGAAAGATGCCAGGTCTTTAGCCTGGCATAGAGTTCACAGATGACATTTAAAAAACACCATCATAGAAATATATGAAAAACATGAAATCTCTGACTTCAGAAGCAAAATTAGGTAAATTAATTTATGCTGGCAAAGAAGGAAGATGTTATGCGTCTGACAAATTAACGTGGGTTGATGCTAATCTGAATCCAATAGAAACGCCAGAAAAAATAAAGGGGGATTTCAAATGTTCTTGTACAAAAATAACATCTTTTGAGGGTGTGCCGCGTTATGTTGGTGGTACTTTTTCTTGTTCTTGGTTAGATATAACGTCTCTAGATGGTGCACCACTTTATGTTGGTGGCAATTTTAATTGTTCTTGTAATGTCCAATTAACAACCCTTAGGGGTGCAGAACAACTTACTGTTGGTGGTGATTTTATATGTTCTTATACAAATATAACATCACTTGAAGGTGCACCCCATTGTGTTCGTGGTGATTTTGATTGTTCTTATAACGAACAGTTAACATCTCTTGAAGGTGCACCATTAAATATAAAAGAATATCTTGATTGTAGTGAAACTTGTATAACAGACGAAGAAATTGAAAGATTCAAAAAAGCAAACAACATAAAATACGAAATATTTAAAGCTGGCAATCACTAAAAATGATTGCCGTTCAGCTTCACAGCGACATTGTCATAATCGTCCATTTTCCCATTCCTAAATATATTTTTGAATGGTTTTCTCGTTGGCATCTTCAATGTTTGCAACAAAACAACAATCCGGACAGAATGAAAACCTCCTTGACTGTTGAACAAAATATGTTATAATAGTGGCATAAACGAAAGAAAAAGAAAGGAAATATAAAATGGAAAACAACGAAGTCACATTAAGGGAACTCGCAGAGGCGGTGTGCGACTATGACAGGGAGCGGGACGACGAGTGGAGGTTCGCGGACGAGCACGGTCTTGACGACACCTGCTGGAGCGAGGATGACATGGAAGAACATCAGATGATTCTTGACAACATCACGGAAAAGCGCAACAGAGTGAATGAACTCCTGAAGCGTATCGACCCCAAACTCGGACTGCAACTATAAGGTTTGGTTCAAAACGGTTTGACAATCATTTGAAATGTGCTATAATAGTGGCATAAACGAAAGAAAAAGAAAGGAAAATCGAAATGGGACAATATTACCGTATCGGCTTCAAAAACAAAGGGAAGATATTCGTCAACAGTCTAAAAGTGAAAGACGACGGCTATCAATTGGCGAAACTGATGGAACATTCCTACCTCAACACCGAAATCATGGATGCGGTCGCCAATTTCCTCTATATGAATCCAACAAACCTTTTGTGGTGTGGAGATTATGTGGAAGATGAGGACGTGAAGAAGAAGACTTTTGGCAGTCTCGGATATGAGGACTTGTGGGGTGACGGAACCCCCAGTGACGGCGTAACCCCGTTCGTCTTCGAGAAATGCGATAACTTCAAGTATGGTGGCAAGTTCCTCATTAACCACGATAAGCGACAATATGTGTCATTTGATAAGGTTTTGGGGGAGAACCACGTCTACTGGTCTGAACACAATATTATTAGCCCGATTTCGCTTCTTACGGCTCTTGGAAACGGACTTGGATGCGGGGACTATAATGGTGAGAATTCGGAACTTGTCGGTTCTTGGGTTTGGGACACAATCGAAATCAACGACACGATTCCGTCCGACTACGATGAACTTGACGCAAGGTTCACGGAACAAAAATGAAGACTTTTCCTTATTCGTTCGTTTGGCAGGGGTCACCCCCTGCCTTTTTTCATTACCAGAGTTCGGAAAAATTAAAACAATTTGACTATTGTGGGGAATATGCTATAATGCCTATTTTAGACAAATCGAAAAGAAAAACAATTTCCCGAATTTTCTAAAAACCACTTCACAATCGTGGGAAATGTGGTATAATAGAGATACACAAAAGAAGGAGAGGAAAAGGAAATGACGGTATTCGTGTTCCACGTGAAGAGAGTCGGAAACAGTGAACTTGACGACATCGCGCTCTGCAGGGACTTCAGCGAGGTGAAGTCTGTGTTTGACGATAGGGTTGCCCGGTTTCGCCATGACGGACTTACCGAGGTGAAGTGTGAAGAACCGGTTTTCAACGAGGATGCTGAATCAGATGACGAGAGCATTGACGGCGGGGCATTCGAGTTTATCGACGGGAACAACAGGATTGTTGGAGAGGTCTACCCATACTGGCTGAAAGATTGAATGAAAACCCCCTTGACCGTTGAATAAAATATGCTATAATAGTGGTATAAACGAAAGAAAAAGAAAGGAAAACAAAAGAAATGAAAAAGAAGAACGCAGTTGATGCCCATTTGGGTCTTGTGAAGTCCTTTGTGGCAGGGGCAGAAACCGCCGCAAGTGTAGGGGTGGGAGTGAACGGCATGTCCGTCGCGGTCAAAAATGGCGAGGCGAAGAACATGGGCTTTGCAAATTACAACGTCTACGCAGATTGAATGGGGGGTTTGAAATGAACCGTGGAGAGAAACTCATTTCCGAGGGGAAATTTAACATCAACACGAAGAAGTACGATGTGAATACGTCGAACGTGTTTAGTGAAATCCTGCGAAGTCTCAGATATTGCGACATTTACCTGTCGGATGTACTCTATGGAATCGAGCGCGTTCGGACGCTTGTGGACAACGGCGTCAGCGGTGTTGTGTGGTTCGGATTTTACGCGGATGGGGTAGATTACGAGAATTACATCATGGAGAACATGATGGACGAACGCTACCGCTACCACTACTATCGCGATTTGATTCGCGTCGAGGTGACGGTCATCGAGAGAACCGGGTCGATTGAAATCGTGCTTGAACACTCCGGCTACAGCCAGTTCATGAAGGAGCTCAGAATCACAAAGTGACAAAAAAAGCCCCCCGTGGGTGGAGGATGTCCACGGGGGGGCTGTGAAAATTTCCGGGGGTCAGCCTTCTGAGTCCGGGGAGTCTGATTTCTTCGTCTTGAAGGCAAGCTTGATGAAATAAACGTCATACCCCTCCTGGTATCCGGGAAGCTCCTCGAGATCGACCTTTTGGTTCGCGTCCTTGATCTGAAGGGCTGTTTTGATGGCTTCCTGTACCTTGAGTTTCAGCTTGTCCCCCGTAGCTTCAGTCTCCGCCTCGTCAACCCGCTTCTCGATTTCAGGGTCTGCCGTTTTCCCCGTTTTCTCCACGGAATCACAAGGATCTTCCTTCTTTGGGTCTGCTTTTTTCTCCACACTATCCTTCTTTCCCGTCTTCTTTGGACTATCGGTTTCTGAAGCGCACTTCTTCGTCTTCTGTCCCGAAATGCTCTTTTGGGTTGAAAGCATCGATTTCGTAAGATCCTGCACCTCCACAGATTCGTTCAGTTTCTTTGCACTTTCCGCATCCTCTGGGTCTGAAGTTTCTGTGTCACCGGCTGTCTTTTCGGGCGTTTTTTCCTCCGGGTTTTCGTCGATTGGGTTCTCGTCCTTTGGTTCTTCCGGCTCTGGCGCAGCCCTCGTACAGGTTATCGCAGCCACAAACTCCGCATCATTGAGGAACGTCTTTGTGAACTCTTTTTCGACGGCCGCCTTGAACCTCCTTCCGACTTGAGAAGCCTCGACGACACAGACGTCCGACTTATTGTCAAGGTGATTTGTCTTCCACTGCTTCTGAAGAGTGGAGGTGAGAAAACTCGCTATGTCAAGTACCATTGTTTATTTCCTTAAACTTCCGATATATTTACAGAAAACTTGACGAGAAAGATGCCAGGTCTTCAACCCGGTATATGAATCGTCATTCTTTCACATTGATAAGTCTAAACAATGAAACAAGAAGATGCCATGTTTTTAGCATGGCATAGAGTTCACAGGATTATGCCGAAAGATGAAATTCGCCTTGATTTCCATTCCCCACATGCTATAATATTGGCATAAACGAAAGAAAAAGAAAGGAAAACGAAAAATGACCGCAGGGGATGTTGCAAACCACCCGATGAACGGAGTCGACTGCGACAGCATAGCGTTGCAGGAGTTAGACGAGGACACCAACACGTTCTACGTCCAGGATTCCGAGGGAAGCCGCTTCAGCGTCTACGTCCGGAAGGAGGACTGAAATGGACGGGGTTGCTGAAATCACGTTTGACACGCTTCCTAACGGTGACTACGTCTACGAGTTCCTCAACGAGAACGGAGAGATCGTTGACGACTTCAAGAGTTGGGGGTTGTGAAAAACGGTCTGACAATTGCAGAGTGTATGCTATATAAATGTTGAGGCTCATTGAGATAACGACACCAAAATGACATCCCCAGTTCATATCCCTGATCATTTCCATCAATTCCATCGAATTTGTACATTTCGGGAAAATACACAAAAAGACTTGACTTTTCTGAAATATTTGTTATACTTGTGCCATAAGAATCAAGAAAACGATTTATGAAAATTACCAATACTTCAAAGACGGCGAAACAGATGAAAAAAATCGGAATTTTCTCCACGGTGACGGGGAAGCGCAAATGCACATTCACACACCAAACCGAAGCCGCCAAGTGGCTCGGGGTCAACATCAGCAACGTCTGTCGTACACTCAACGGGAAACACTCGTCCTGCAAGAATTACACAATCAAGTACATCTGAGGTAATGGAAATGCACAACAATTCCATATATAAGGTCATTGAACTTCTCGAAGGGGAAGTCCTTGCGAGTCTTGAAAACTGCGAAGACCTCCCACAGCCCGAAATTGACCGGATCAAAGAGGGGGTTGAGGAGTTAATCGACGAAATCAACGTCACCATCGACGAATGTGGGGACGATGAGATTAGCTGCGCATCCGAGAATTCCGAGGACGGCACAGACTGACCACTTTGATTTTTTTTCAAAAAGGAAAACCGAAAAATGGAACCTGCAATCATCGCAACAGAGGATGGAATCCGCGTTACTGATAACGACGAAATCCTCACGTCCGTCATCACGTCGCTTGTGAAACGCAACGCCTTCATGCCAAACGTCAGACACATCGTCTACCACAACCCGGCGATCAAGGTCTACTTCTCCGACGGAACGTGGGTTCTCCTCAAGGCAACAAACGGCGACGTGTTCGACAAGGAGCGCGGTCTTGTCTACGCCCTCGTCAAGCGCATGATGGGAACCCCGGATCCGGTCACACACGAGGTCAAGGGTGGGGGGTACATGTCCGCCATCCGCCGCATGGTTGACTCGGCGACCGACCAGATAAAAAACCGGGAGGAGAAGGAAAAGGCTCGCGCTGAAAAGAAAGCGCGTCTTGATGCAGCCCCGGCAGAAAAGAAGCGGAAGAAGGCTTCTCTCCGCGACTGTGTCGGCGAGCTTTCCGACATCCTCAAGGACATCAAGGAGAGCCTCCACAAGGGGGTCTGAGATTTTTTGAGGACACATTCGGACAAGCGCACCGCCGTGCTTTGGAAATCCTGCAATGTCGACGTCGGGAATGGTCTGTATATGATCTGCATGTACTATTACCAGACGGTATCCGGACAGTATGGGAAGGGAATGTACAAGTGCGCCATCCGGATTGACACGAGGGACAGTTGGGGGTCCATTGGCGAAAGTCTGCACACGGATAATCCAGCCAGCCCCTATATCAATTCTTCTATAGGCATTGACGATGATCTGATGCTTCACTATTCTGGACATGTTATGACAAGAGCCGATATGTGGAGATGGTTGGTTCAGAAGTTCAACAAAAAGAAGATATGGAGCCTGAAAAAATTTTCCGTTGATGAGTTCAAACGGAACAACCATTTTTTAAGGGAATATGTTATCGATGGAAATAAGGTTGATATACTTGATATTGAGAACATTCCCAGGGGAAGGTGGTTTACTGCCATAAGGGAAAAAGCCCCAAGAAAGAAAAAAGAAAACCGCATCATATATTGAGATTTTCCGCAACGAAGGGACTGAAAAAAAATAACGAAGGGACTGAAAAAAATGCACAACTCATACAAGAAAATGAGATATACAGAGGCGAGAAAGGTTCTCGCCAACATCGACAAAATGAGCTTCCACAAGAGAGGCTCCAGAAAAACGCATACCAAATTCGGCACGTTTACCCTCTATTCAAACAAGAATGGACGAAGGGTCTATTCGGTTTCCGGGTCTGCGTTTTTTCACAACGGCGGCTCATACACATTCCGCTCCCTGAAAAACCGCCTCCTCGGGGTCTAAAATTTCAAAAAGTGTTTGCAATCTCCTTCGAATATGCTATAATAGCGGTATATTCGAAGGAGAAATAATATATGACAAAAAAAGTTATCATTGTTAGTGGCGTTGTAGTGCTGCTTCTAATTGTGTTTCCGTCTTTGAAGGGCGCATTCTACCACGTCAGGAACACGGTCAACGACGACTTGAACGACAGGTTCGTTGTAGACAACTACAAACAAAAGTACGTCGAGCTGCATGACAGGAAGGTTGAATGCGAAAAGTCCATCAGGAAGTTCACGGTAGAACTTACGCTGAACACCAGGAAGGTTGAGTCTCTCGAGAAGCAGTCGAAACACCTTAAAGCTGAACTGATCAGAATCGGCGCCTCGGACCCGGAGGCGTTCAAGCGCACGAGGGAACAGTATGAGATTGTAAACAGGCAGGTCGCGAACCACAGGAACATCTGCAGCACATATTCAAATGCCATCACGAAACTGAACCAGACAATGAAGGTGTTGAAGTCCAATCTTGACCGGAGCAAGCTAAATATCGCATCGCTCGAGTCGAAGAAGGAATGTGTTGATACGCTGAAGTCCGTGAACTCAATCGTCGAGGATGTGAACGGAATCGGCGAGTCGGATGTCGGCGTCTCTGTCGAGAAGCTGAAGGACGACGAAATCCGCGAAACCGTCAGAATGGAGACCATGCTTGAACCGGAACAGGATTCCGGCATGTCCACGGACGACATCGAGAAGTACATCAATTCACTGAAGTGATTCGAAATGCTGTTTGTCGTCATAGCGCTCGTGTTCGGCATCATCATCGGAACGATTGTCGTGAGAGTGACCTTGGAAGTCCTCTCCGACCTGTTCGACACCCCGATCAAAAACATCCTTATGGTCATTGTTGCGCTTGCCATTCTTACCGTTGCGATTCCGTTCCTCTCCAACGGGCTCTACCGCTTCTTCTTCGGGAACAGAAACTCTCACGACAGCATAGAGGAGAGGTATCAGGAAGCACTGAAAGCGGAAGAGTGAAACCAAAAAACTATGATAACGTCAACTACGCACCGACTGAAGATGGCTGCGTTTCCTCGGTTGAAAATTATGAAAGAAAACTTTCTCAACGTGTTCCAGACGTATAAGTCTTATGCTCTGATTTCAGCATATAAAAATGGAATGACAGAAGATGAAATCCAAGAGGCTCGGAGTGGTCTCAAATGGTCAATCCGGCATCTGAAGTTCTATGTCACGCAGTTTTTCTTAAAATGGTCTAGAACCGATGACAAGACGAATGATACGGAAAATGTTAAAGAATTCTGTTCAATGGTTTTCGACATTCCATTGAAAACGGCAATGTTGCTTGGCAAGGAATACAACCAGTTGAGCATTATATTCAAGACAGGGAGTGAATGCCGGGAGATATGCACAATCCCATACACGGACTTTGATGGGAAAAGATATCGTGAAGGAGACGTCGTCAGGACTTTCGATGTCAAGACACCCGACATGGCGAGGGAAATTTTCACAAGACGCGTTGGTTGTCCCGGCGGCAAATCCAACGGTGATGGGAATTCATACACATTGAGTGGAGTTTATAAGGTAGAGGATCCGAAACCGACCGTATTCTCACGTGAAGAAAGACTGTTTCCTATTTTGTGAGCAGTTCCGGGAAATCGAAATATCCTGTAATTATATATATTATATATTATATATTATATAAAGGAATAGAATCATGGAAATGGTCAACGAGATTTCAAAGACAAGGCTAATCAAGCATCTTCAGGACGAAAAGACGCTTGCGATGATTTCGACATACAGATCCGAAAGGGCGAACGGCGAGCCGAAAACGGAGAGGGAGAACCGTTCAGATCTTCAAGAACTTAAGAGAATAGTCAGGGACAAGCTGAATCTGGGTTTTATCGAACTTGTCGCCAGATGGGTTGAAACAAATGAGAAGACGGGTGAATCGGAGGCATCTGACGAACGTTCCCTCATGGTTTTCAACATCTCCCTGCAAGACGCGATGGAACTCGGAAACAAGTACGAGCAGTCGAGCATCATCTTCAAGTCGAAAGACAAGTGCGCCGAGGTTTGCACGACACCGTTTACGGACTACGAAGGAAAGAGACACAATGTCGACGACGTGATTAGGATGTTCGACACGAAGTCGAATACAATGCTTAACCTCAACCTTGCCAAGGACATCTTCGAGAAACGCATCGGAGGTCCTGCCAGCCAAATCGTCAAGGGAAAGCATGTTTTTTCGCTGAAGAGCCTGTATGTTGCTGAAAAATCCAACCCCGACGCGGTTTCGGAATGCGAGAAACTGAATCGGATTTTTTGATTCTCGGGAGAGTGAAATGCATAGCGCAAAGGCAATACTCGGTGGCGGAAGTAGCCTTTTCGAGGCAATGAAGAACATGGAGAACAGGGGTGAGTTCGAAATTACCCCAACTCGTGACAGATGCCTCTATGTCATCGCTGACAAAAGTGACATCACGTTCATCGACGAAGGTGAGGATATAAAGGATAGGTGGGAGAAATACCTCTTCACATCCAATCCTGCAAATGGAGGTACGATTGTGTTCTCCACTGATGTCAATTCAGTTGAACTGTCCAAGAATTCCTTCAAGAACAAGCTTATGCAGATCTACGAGACATTCAAGAACAGGCGTTTCGCAATGAAGATTCTTGACAAGATCCGCAGGAAACATGAAGTCTATGCATGGACAATCGGACGATATCTTGTCGGAACATACACCGAACAGAAGACAGGGAAGACATTCAATGAGAATTCCATCAGCATCGACGTCGTTGGAATCGGAAAGGACACACTGTTCAAGATTGCCGAGGAGCTCAGGAACGCGTTCAAGCAGGAGTCCGTCCTTGTGAAATGGAACGGAATGGTGTATTTCGTCTCGTGAGGTTTATAACTCCTATGCTGAGAAAATGCAACCTGTCTTCAGCGGTTGCCATGAATCAGTAGAACATTTTTTCAATAGTGAACTCTATGCCACGCTAAAAACGTGGCATCTTTCTCGTTAATTTTATTGTAAACGTCAACTACGCATCGACTGAAGATGGCTGCATTTCAACGACTGAAAATTGTGGACACATGAGCGGGAAGCCGGAGAACAATGCTAATTCAAAGAACATACCTAAATATGCTCCCGGAAGCCATTGTTCCACGACCGCCTGACATGTGCTTCCATACATAGGGGGGGGACGGGACGGTCGAAAGCCGTCCCGAATCTTTTTGAACGGAAAGCGAAAACGGTCTTGACATCAGCCTGCCACATGCTATAATATGCGGCGTCGTGAGGAACGAGGAAAACACGACTAAATCAAACGACCTCGACGCTCTTTGAAATGTTCGTCAAAAACTTCTTTGTGAAGGGAAGGAAAAGGTGAAAAACCTCTTGACAAACCCGAAACAAAATGATATAATACTGGCACAAACGAAGTTCTTGAATGGACGAAGCTCTTTGACAACCGAACGATTTCTTGAAAAAAAGAACAAAACAAAAACAAGCGTTTTGAAAAAAGCACTTGGACTCGGCACGACGAGGATAAACAGGGTTCAGGTCGTGCGCGGTTGGTCTGGAAAGGGAAAATCGAAGAGACAATCATCCAGACCAACGTACCGGGGCACGGGATGTTCCTATTTTTATATTTTTGGGAAAACCACATCCCACCCCCTTTTCATTTTCTTTCGTTAAAAAAAGAAATCCGGAAACGAGGGCTTCCCTTTCTTTCCCTCGTTCCAATGCCTGTTGGGTTTCTCCGGCCATCATCTCCGGTGTTTGTGACAGGTGTATTTTTTCAGAGTATAGGATCGGACATGGACTCAAGTCCAGGAGGCTCATAACCTCCAGTGAGCAATCACACGTTTGGTTCGACTTCCACTCCCACTATAACTGGGCTGATAGTTAAACGGCATAACTCCTGATTTGCATTCAGGGATTAGGGTTTCGACTACCCTTCGGTCCACCAGCTTCTTTCGTTAAAAAATGAAACTCGGTTTGGTCTCCTTTCTCAATCCAAACCGGACGCTCCTGGTTTCAGCCGTTTTCTTTCATTCCGGTCTTTTACGGAGCATTTCGATTTCTACCTCTCGTAAGTCAATTAGTGAGACTAGTCGGCTCATACCCGATCCGTTGTTGGTGCAAATCCAACCGAGAGGACATTTTACAGAAAACTTGACGAGAAAGATGTCAGGTCTTCAGCTGTGGGTATCTGACAATTTCAAGAAGTACGCAGATGGTTATATCCCACAGAAGACACATAGATGGGGTTGACTACGATAACATTTTCAAATTCCCCCTGCGACAATGGACACTCGGAGAGATTCCTAATCTCTTGTCCGGAAACGGACATTGTGGGTTCGACTCCCACGGGGGAAGCCACTTAAACACAAAGGAAAACATGAAAATTCTTGGAAATATCCCAAAGCAGCATTTCCACGTTGCATGTTCGGGCGGAAGCGACTCGATGGTTCTTGTCGACTTCCTGAGGAGATACCCCAGGAACAGCTTCGACATCCTCCACTTCAACCACGGAACGGAATGCTGCCAGGAAGCCGAGGATTTCATCAAAGCCTATTGCGAAAAAAACAGCATCGAACTCCATCTCGGGAAGATTGGCAGGAACAGAAAGAAAAACGAATCACAGGAGGAGTACTGGAGGAACTGCAGGTATTCTTTTCTGAAGAAGTTCTCAGACGAGCCGATTCTCATGGCTCATCACCTGAAGGACTGCATCGAGACTTGGGTCATGACCTCCCTCACCGGAAACCCAAGGCTGATTCCTTACCACAACCCGAAGTTCAACATCTTCCGCCCAATGCTCCTCGTCTCGAAAGCGGAAATCGAGGGGTGGATTGAAAGACATCATGTCGAATACGTACTCGACAGGAGCAACCTAGACACCTCAATAACGAGGAACTACGTGAGGAGCATCATGTTGAAGGACGTATACCATGTGAGTCCTGGAATCGAGAAGATCATCAGGAAGAAAATAATGAACAAAATCATCACAGGCATTGAAGCATGATATTTTATGCACCTATAGTTAAATGGATATAATAGGTGATTTCTAATCATCGGTTCGAGGTTCGATTCCTCGTAGGTGCGAAATTTTGGTAAAGAAGATTTTAAAATGCCGGAATGACTGAGAGGTCGAAAGTGCCTACTTTGTAAGTAGGAATTCCACACCGTCCGTTCAAATCGGACTTCCGGCTCCAAACCTTTCAATGCGAGATTGGCAGAGAAGTCATGCGGCTTCAGATATTTCAATGCATCGGTGAGCAGAATGGCAATGCACCACACTTCCAATGTGGATTTTTTGTGGGTTCGAGTCCCATCCGATGCTCCAAAGTGTGAACTCTATGCCATGCTAAAAACATGGCATCTTCTTGTTTCATCGTTCAGACTTATCAACAATACTACAAGCATCATTGACAGAGGTCTTGAACTCCACAAGCGTGATTTCCCGATGTTCCATCGGTACAAAATTGTTCTTTTTGAAAACAAGATCCTTGATGAACAACATGTTCTTAGCTGAATGGATATCTCTGTCAAATTCATATCCACAACCACAATGATAAGTTCTATCATTCAAAGTTATGAATTTGTTTATTGTTCCACATTTTGGACATAATTTAGTTGTTGGAATCCATTTGTCAAGAATAATTGTCTGAGGAAGTCGTCTCAGTTTTGCTTTCACCAAGCCTAGACAACTATGTTGAATCTGTTTTCCAAACAAACCTTTATGCCAGTTGGATATCTGTTCATCTTGCATTACAATAGTTTCATATCTTTTCAGTTTTGAAACTATCTTGTTTGCTTTGTCTTGTTTTCCGTTTGAGAGCTTCTGGTACTCTCTTTGGATTAGCTTGATTGTTTTGTATCTGTTGTTTGATCCTTTTACTTTTCGAAACATTTCTTTTTGAAGTTTCTTTAAACGATCACTTTCTTCAATAGATACATCAAGTTTTTCACCTTCACTAGTTGTTATGTTTGTCTCGATACCAAAATCAAGACCGATTTCCTTTCCATTTTTCTTCTGTTCTTTAAAATTTTCTTTGTTTATGTAAGCTGTCACTTTCAAATAAAATCCATCTGGTTTCTTGATTAAGTTTGCATTTGCTAATTCATCTACTATCTGAAGCTGGTTTCCTGTCCTGACTAAAACTTTTCCTGAAATACCCTGGATTTTGACCTTGTTGAAAGATTTGAAAGAATAAGTTGTTCCATATTGCTTCAAAAGAATGCAATTGAGTTTACTTTTGAATTTAAGATTTCCATGTTTCTGAAGACCTTTCTTGACCAAAGCCATGATGGTCTTCTCATTTGAAATCATTCTTGAAATTATAGTTTGTTTGATTTGAGAACCTAGAACTTCTATGTTTGATGACAGAGAAGAAATAAGAAACCATTTCAGCATTGGTGTAAGGATCGTCGAAGCGTCTGAAGTACAATGAACGTGAAACAGTCCGCCTCCGTGTCGATTGCAAGCTTCGTAGAGGCTTAAGCGCGGCATTCTTGTGGAGTGCGGTATCGGTGCAAGTCCGACATGTTTTATATTTTTAACGGGGTGTAGACCGTAAGTGGAAGCGGGCATGATTTGGGATCATGTGCGAAAGCCTTGGGATCTCGGAATTCCCCACCCCGACCAGTTCACGATGATGACGGAGAAATGATTTGGATAGTTTAACTGGTTGTTGTAGAAAAGTAGTGAAAGTAAAGTGAAGTTGCAAAAATTCGTTGATAATGAAAAAATAGTTAAGATATAATTTTCATAAACATTTATGGTTCTAAATTGATCTTTGAAAATCGAATGTTTTTATTTTGGAGAGATGGCAGAGCGGTTGAATGCGGCGGTCTTGAAAACCGTTGATCCGAAAGGGTTCCTGAGTTCGAATCTCAGTCTCTCCGCCAAATTTAGAGTTTGACTTTGTCAATTTCAAAATGACTCTTAAGCTGCTTAAATATTGTGAACTCTATATAGAGTTCACAATCATACACCTACGTCGCCGTCATTTCAAGAAATCGTACGATTGCATTATAATTGTATGCCATGTCTTTAGCATGGCATAGAGTTCACAATTAACTTGCTGAAAGCTGGCAATCATTTTCAGTGATTGCCAGCTTCAAACGATTTTCCTTTTGCTTAAAGTGTTTTGATGTTTGATTCTTTCATTCCAAGCAACAATAGAATTTGTTTTAGTGCGTCTGTTTTACCTTCGTTGGTGGTCAGGTCTGCTTTGGCATCGGCACTGAATTTCTTGTCGGACGAAATCGAATCGAACAATGACTTGTTGATGTAATTTTCATCTATATACTCTTTTAATGTCTTGAATACGGCTTTACCATCAACAGTAGATCTAACAACAATTGAATCTAGACCATCATGTTTATTAGAATTAACGATAAATGCATAGCTTAGTTTCTTTATTTCAGCATCACTTGTAGGATTAATACCATGTTTACTGACTAAATATGCACCATTTTCATTTTTTCCTTGATAAACTGGAGCAAATACAAATGATCTTTCTATGTTTCCAACATATGCTTCACCACCAAATAACATAGTATGTTTAGCATTATTATATAATTGATAACCAAATGTGAATGATGTGTCTCCATTGGTTGTATTATCGCAACCACCAACAAATGAATGTACTGCACCCTCATTTGCTACAGTATTCCATCCTTCAGTATGCGAAGCTTTAGCTAGTGCTTTTGTCATTCCACCTTCTGAATGTGAAAAATATCCTTTTGCTTGAGTGTAATATCCTTCGGCATGTGAATTATTTGACATTGCTGCACTGCCAACACCTTCTGCATGTGCACTTCCAACTGCTGTGGTTTGAGCGCCTTCTGCATGTGCTCCAATTCCACTTGCTCTAGTCACATATCCAGTAGCTAAAGCTCCAGGTCCAGATGCACTGCAACCAACTCCAATTGCATTTGATGTTCCTACATTGACAACAGTATTCCCAAGTGTTGGATAATTGATAAAGAACAATGCATTCATGTTCTGAAGAGTCAAATCTGAATCAAACCAAGATCTGAATGTTTCTTCAGTTACATCTTTTAAAGATTTCCATTCATTTTCACCAAAATAATTTCTGTTTATAGTAGCCCAATTGTCATCATCAATATCAGTTATATATCCAAACCGATGATTGTTTGTCGATCCTAGATAAAGATTGAACCAATATTTTCCTGTGTTTTCTTTATAACTTTCACTTTTAACCAAAGTCTTCAGTTCGGTTAAGTCACCATCTAACTTGATTTTAAGAGTATCAGTATTGTTTACTTTTTCTACTTTCAGTCCAATTGCATGGAAACCTTTACTTCCAATAGTATTTTTGACAATACCAGTCTTTCCATTGACCTCATTGAAGAATGCTTTGCCAATTGATGAACCATTTTTAGAATATATGTTAGAATGACCATTTGGAGTTGCATTCAAAACACCATTGATTTCAACTATTCCATTATCAGACAAAATTATTTCATCAAGCTCTCTATTAGCATCAATGACATATGATTTGACAATGTCATTTTCATATACAGTCAAAATCTAACCAACACGGGAAGAATCAACGAGCTGTTCGCCATTGGTTTCTTTTCCTTTTGCATATGTTTTCGCATCTTCCAAATTCGAAAACACCATGGTTTTGTCCAATAGTTTTTTAAAGTTTTCGATATCGTATACGACTTCCTGGTTTAAATCCAATTCACTGGTTTCTTTTTTTAAAAGTTTTGGCACTCCCGTTGTCATAGGGTTCATCCTTTCGCGATATTCGTATTTACAAGAGAAATGCAAGGTTGTTGGTGTGGCGTGGGGGGGGTCACAATCCAGTCAAAAAACAACTTGACAAACAAAATCCATATGTTATAATATACGCAAAAGAAAGGAAATCACATGTCGGCGTTTCTGATGAACAAAAAAAATCTGTCAAGTCTCGCATATGAGATCTTCAAGCGCGGGAAATACAACACCTCGCTTCAACAAGCATTTGAAGCAGAAGACATCAACGGTCCCGAAGACCTCTTTGTTGCGCTTCGGAAAGCCAACCTGAAATCGCTTAATGCCAGATACTGTAACAAACCGTGGTCTAATGATGACATTGGCGAATACGATCTCGACCACGCAGAACTCGATCTTCCCGACATCGTGAAGGGAATTGCGTGCTGGGCTTACCAGTCGTGCGAATCCAAAAAGGTCGCGAAGTCCGCCCTGTACAAGGCGCTCAACATATTCAAGGCAGACTGTGCCCTGGAATACACCATGAATTCTGACGAGTACAAAAACTCGAAGATGTGGAACTGACATGCCCGCGAGAATCAGAATCGGAAACATAGAGTACTGCGAATCCAAACGCCCAAACGGTACCGGAACATACGAGGAAATCGTCTTGTTGTATCCGAACAAGTATTTCGGGAAAAAGGAATCGATGTTAAAGGACGGCTATTCGGAAAACACGGACGGATCGCTTACCAAAGGAAACACCACAATATCGGCTTCGTGTTTCGCCGTACAGGAATGCCGCTGCTTGATAGCCACGATTGTCTGGAACAAATCCCATGACGAGTTCGACGTAAACAGCGTCGGGACGCGGGCTTTCAAGCTTGACGACACGAACACGAAGAATTTCAAGAGAACCCTCGAGTTGATAGAGGAGATGAATGCAAGAGAAGCCTGACAACATTTTCGTGATAACAGCAAGGCTCGACACGGAAGGGGGCGAGTACCTCCCGCACCTCCTGAAATACCACTTCGGGAACAACTACAGGTACGCAAGGTCGGAATACTCGGACGTGAGAAAGAATGACACCTTTAGGAAGAAGTACCATGCGGCGGAGCTTGAGGACGCAATCCGGAACGTTCTCCCTGGCAAACTGGGGGTCGCCTTCAATGAACTTCTCCTTACGGATTCTGAACTTGCACAAATCTCGTCGGCACTCAAGGAGAAGATTGACAAAGACGAGTATGTATACACATATCCGATCTATGTCCAGAGGAAGTGGACAAAACCCAAATCCTCGTTTCCGGCGGAAATGCTCCACACACACTTCACAAGGGTATGGTAAGTTGAAGAGACTGAAGTCACCACTGCGCTACCCCGGGGGGAAGTCAAGGCTCTCGGAATTCCTTATCTCCCTCTTTCCGGGAGACTTTCTCGAATACAGGGAGCCGTTCGTTGGAGGAGGATCCGTGTTTTTTCGTGCAAAACAGGAATATTCAGAAAGGAAATTCCGCATAAACGATCTGTTCCAGGACCTGTTCGTTTTCTGGAAAATGCTGAGAGACCGTCCCGATTCTGTAGTTGAGAATGTCATCAGGCTGAAGTCGTCGTATACCGACGGCAGGATGTTATACAACTTTCTGACAACCCCCCATGACGCCTCGGAAGCCGAAAGGGCAGCCGAGTTCTTCGTAATCAACAGGATTACATTTTCCGGAACGACCCTCTCGGGGGGCTATTCCGACGAGTCGTTCCGCAAGAGGTTTACGGATTCCTCGATAGAAAGACTCGGAAAATCAGCCAAAATACTCACGGGCGACGTTGAAATAACCGGAGACGACTTCTCGAGCCTCCTCAATCTTCCGGGTAACGGTGTTTTCATTTTCCTCGATCCTCCATATTGTATAGGGAAGAAATCGAAGCTCTACGGGAAGGGTGGAAACATGCACAAAAGCTTCGACCACACAAGACTCTTCACGACCCTGAAAGACTCCCCTCACAGGTGGCTCATGACATACAACGACTGTGACTTCATAAGAGAACTTTACTCGGGTTTCAAAGTCAGGCCAATAGAGTTTGCTTATGGTATGCAGCAAGGAAAACCCGGAAAGGAGATTATAATATCCAACTATGCCATTTGAGACGACAAGAAAACCCAACTTTCACAATGACATTAAAAGATACGGAAAGTTTGGTGAGAGGATGTTCACCAAGGTGTTCGCCCCATATGCCAAAAAAAGGCGCATGGATCTAATAGACGTATCAGAAACACCCGAATTCCAGGATGTCGACATAGATTTCCTGATTTCTCCGAAAATTCTCGATCTTGAGAACATAGATCTTTCCAGGATTCTTAGGGATAAGGACATCAGAAAATACGAGGTGAAGGTTGATACACGAGCATCCACAACAGGAAATATACCGTTTGAGATAATTTCCCACAACCGGTTTCGTGGATGGAGCCATCTCACTAAGGCTGACTATATAGTTTTCTTTCTCTCGGACATGGATTGCACAAGTATCTCCAGCATGATTGTGGTTGACATGCCAAAGTGGAGGGAAATGGTGGAATCGAAGAAAGTACATTACAAAATAAACCACATCTATAATGAAGGAATAGTCGACCTTCTTGTTCCGATTTCCGAAATGAGGAAAGAACAGGTAATAGTATATGAAAAAACCTTCCAAGACGAAAGGATGGATAAAAATGGGATGCAAATACAAGAAAACACTTGATGGATCAGAAAAACCATATTGTGAAGCAACAGGCGGAGAATGCCAATTTGTGGTCGAAGGCTCCGAAAACGAATGTCCAATAAAGGATGAGTTCAAGGGCTGAGAAACCGAAGATGTGGTGTGCATGGGACCGCTGGACGGTGACCGGTGCAACAAATATGACTCTGCCTTATACATTCTCACATATATTGTTCAGGATGATTCCAACACCAACCAAAAAATCGGCTATTGATTTAAAATATAAAAAACTGATAAAAATGGAGAACTAAGAAAAATTAGAAGCAATTTAAAACTTATGAAAATATTCATAAGTTTCAGCCGAGGAAACGCACCGACTGAAGATCGGTGCGTAGTTGACTACACAATATGTTCACAGCTTTCTTCAAAAAACACCTTGACTTTTGTATTTCGGGTGCTATAATATGCGCAAAAGGAGAAAGCCGATTCCTCGGTTGAAAATTATGAAAGTAAAACTGAACGAGAAATATTTCTTTTCCAACATGAAGTGGTTCAAGGACATTGACGTCGAATATGTGGACGACGCGGCGATCGAATACCTGGACTTGATCGTGAAATACAACAAGAAGCTGAAAAGAGAGTCCGGTGAGAAGCTTAGAAAGGTGTCCGAAGTCCAGAAGAATATTGAAAACGCCAAACGCATGCTCTTTGACGCCTCCAGAATCCTATCAGGATTGTCGTTGGAAAGCGACATAATCATAATCCCCGATCGCGAGAAAACCGAACGCGAACTCAAGGATATGGAATTGGCTTTTGCGGAGATATCTGAAGACATTGAAGTCGTCGAAGCTAGCAACCTCCTTGGACACCTTCTCTCAAATTTTTCCGCATTGAAGAACAACCACGCCGCATACGAAGATTTGATTATGTTTGAAACACAATACCTTGAGTGTGAAAAACTTGTTATTGTGTTCTGCCACGCTCCTGAAAAATACAACAAGAAAATCACAAAGATAGCTGTCAGCAAGATAAAAGCCACTGTATCCATGTTCGAAAGTTTATCCGAAAAATACAAACAAACTTCACACGCCACCGATTTTAGACTGGACAACCAGCATTACGTCATATTGAAAAATATACTAGATGACTTTAAGAAATCAGCGGACGGAAAGTTTCTTTTTGACATCCCGCTGAACTTTGGAAATCCGGAAGCATGTAAGCTTGTCGATCTCAAACACCAAGGAAAGATTTTTGGCGACAGTGTGGTTTGTGGCGAACACACAATGGAAAAACAGCCCTTTGAAAATGTGTCCGGTTTATGACACAAAAGTGAAAACATCACATATAATAAAGCTGTAGAATATCTTAAAAAGAGAAATATATTTTGGTTTAATGAATCATATTGTTTTGAAACGTATTGTATTTAATTGACACAAAATAGTTTTCTTGTCGGAGATGAATTAATGAAACTCTATTTATTGATGAAAACAATAATTCGTTTTCAGGTGGAAACTTTGAATTTGAAGATAAATATGGATTTCTGATCATTGGACGTGTTTATTTAGTCGAAATTTAAGTGAATTGAACAACCAATGGAGATGAATACTATGAAAATTGATGTCGAGATCAAATGACGTGAAAATTTTCATGATTTGCATATTCAATGTGGAACCGAAGAACCGTTGTTTGTTTCCATTCAACGCAGTTCTGTCGTGACTCGACGAACCTTTTCATGTCTCATTCTCCATCTAAAATGCAATACTGCGGGCGAAAGTCATTGTGATTGCAAATTTAAACCAAACTAACCACCCGAATGCATCGAAATGGGTGATATATATGCTGAGATCTCCAATGAAGCAGGTGATGAAATCGTTGTCTGTTATTATGCCATTTAGCAACAACCAATACCCAAACATCACCTATTCTAGTCTTTACTCAACACAAAACCATGTGTTTTCAATCTCGTTCACCCTTTAATTTCCCAGAAATCCATACCAAGAATGTAAACTCTATGTCACATTGAAGACACGGCATTTGCCAAACGAACATCTCTATCAAATTCATATCCACAACCACAATGAAATATTGTATCATTTAAAATTATGTTTGCTGAGAAAGGGCAACCATCTTCAGAGGTTGTCATGAATCGGTATAATTATTCATTTCCCTAATCTTCAATATATTTTTGAATAGTTTTCTAGTTGACATTTCTAATGCTTGCAACAAAATATTCATCTGACCAGGATTTCTTGTTAGAGAAAATTCTGTCAATGCTCACGTAAGTCGGAATGGCAATTATCTTCAGTGATTACCAGCTTCATAGAAGTTTTGTACATTTTTTGACACTTTTTGGGCATTTATAAAATATGATAATTGGTTGAAATAAAATACAAATTTCATAAAATATTATACAAATCGATATAAACCTGTATTTTTAT
>ERZ808259.291-NODE-291-length-26053-cov-10.639434_pt1 | contig 26053 bp, 20 predicted proteins | sample MGYA00521279_ERZ808259 | MGnify/ENA primary metagenome ERZ808259 (study PRJEB31516, sample SAMN03275586) | gut metagenome | biome: mammalia-associated habitat; material: feces | host: Papio cynocephalus | place: Kenya | collected 2012-07-27 ... | reverse complement strand
AAACCATACGAAATGAACTATATGGTTGGAATAAACCATACGAAATGAACTATATGGTTGGAATATTCCCCATACGCCCTGAAAGGGCAGAAGCTCCAAGCCTAGGGCAACGCCCTAGGTAACATTCATACTAGAAAGTCGCCCTGAAAGGGCAAAAGCATTCCATATTTGAAAAATATTAAGATAATAATAAATACAACAAGAAATGAATTTACCAGAGGATTTTACATCATATACAAGAGAATTGATGGGTCAGGAACTGTTTGAGCAGTATATGAAAGGAATGGAGGAGGATGCTCCTGCGAGTATTCGACTGAACCCATTTAAATGTTCTCCCAGCACCAAGGTCGCAAACGAATGCCAAGTTGTTCCTTGGTGTGCTTCTACAGGCAGATACCTATCCGAAAGAAAGAACTTCACTTTCGACCCACTGCTTCACGCTGGCTTGTACTACGTGCAAGAAGCATCGTCCATGTTTGTGGACTGGGTCATCCGCCAATACGTCAAAGCCCCAGTCAAGATGCTGGACCTATGTGCTGCCCCTGGTGGCAAATCGACTGCGGCAAGAGCGGCTCTACCCAAAGGAAGCCTTTTGTTCAGCAACGAGCCGATGCGCACTCGCTCACAGATTCTCTCGGAGAACCTACAGAAGTTCGGACATCCCGACATCATCGTGACCAACAACTATCCAAGAGACTACAAGAAAAGCAAGTTGCAGTTTGATGTCATCCTTGCCGACGTTCCATGCTCTGGCGAAGGGATGTTTCGCAAGGACGAGGGTGCTATCAAGGAATGGAGCTTAGGCAATGTCAACAACTGTTGGCAGTTGCAAAGGGAAATCGTCAGCGACATCTGGAGTTGCCTGAAGCCTGGCGGCATCCTCATCTACTCTACCTGTACTTATAATGCGCATGAAGACGAGGAGAACGTGGATTGGATTCTAGAGAATCTGGGAGCAGAATTGTTGCCACTCGACATCAAGACGGAATGGAATATTACAGGAAGTCTCATCAACAAGGAACCCATGTACCACTTCATTCCAGGAAAGACCAAGGGCGAAGGCTTGTTCATGGCGGTATTGCGCAAGGATGGCGAGATGCCTGATACCGACAACAATGTCAAAATGGCGAAGAAGAACAAGAAGGATAAGAAGACGAAAAAGGGAGATAAAAGTCTTACAGATATACCAAGCCACTGGTTGAACAGTCAAAAGGAATGGTGTTACCAAACAACCGAGAATGGCGTTTATGGCATCGAAAGCAAGTGGAAGTCGGACTTGGATGCAGCATCAAAATCTCTCAAGGTCATACATGCCGGCATCAAGTTGGGAACCACTAAGGGAAAAGACCTCATCCCCGACGAAAGCCTCGCCCTTTCCATCGAACTGGCAAGAGAGAACTTCACCTGCGTAGAACTCAACTATCAAGAGGCAATACAATACCTACGCAAGGAAGCCATCACATTAGATGCGACCATCAATCGTGGATATGTACTCGTCACCTATAAAAAAGCCCCACTTGGATGGGTAAAGAACCTTGGGAATCGCGCCAACAATCTCTACCCACAAGAATGGAAAATCAAGAGCAGTCACATTCCTGAAAGTGGAAACGAAGTTCTCGAAATGCAATAAAATAATATCAGAATGAAAATCAATCTCATTGCTTGCATCGCACAAGACGGCGGCATCGGGTACAAAAACCAGCTTCTGTTCCATATCAAAGAGGACATGGAGAGATTTCGTATGCTCACGACTGGCAACACCATCATCATGGGAAGGAAGACTTACGACTCCCTTCCCAAGGGTGCCTTGCCCAACAGACGCAATATCGTCATCAGTCATCAAGACTTACGGTTGAAAGGATGTGAAATCTACCCTTCCTTGAAGGATGCCATAGACCACTGCCAAGACGACAACATTTTCGTAATCGGTGGAGCTAGCATCTACGAACAAGCATTGCCGTATGCAACCACTCTATACCTTACCCAAGTAGAGGAAACAAAAGAAGCAGATACATTTTTTCCACCTCTCAACTTGGAAGAGTGGAAAACAACTTCTTCCATCAAAAGGGAATGGGAAATAACTTCTACTATCAAAAGAAAACGGAAACCTAGAGACATAAAAGAGACAATTTCCTTTTATTTTCTGACTTTGGAGAGGATAAACTAAATATCTCTTATCTCAGAAAAAACTTGCAAAACTTGTTTGGAAAAGGGGTAACAAATTAAGCGAACAAGGCTGAGAAACAGTTCAAAACACCGATAACAACAGATAATCACCCCTCAAAAAACAATAATTCCCCCCATAATTTGTAAATTTCAGCTACCTTTGCATCAGAATTAAAACAAAGGCGTTGTGAAACGCGAAGAATCATCTTTTACTTATACAATATATATTAGAGAATATATGAAAAAAGCCAACTCTTTCGAGTTGGCTTTTTTTGTATATGATTATTCACTTGTCATTATTCATTTGTCCTTATCCATTTGTCTATATTTCATTCATCTATATTTGACAAAAAACAAAATCAATTGATTTCCCCATCGTTCTCATCGTCATCCTCTAGCTCATTCATATCAGCCAAAGGCAACTGTCGATTGATGGCAGCGTTGAAGGAGATAATCGTCTCGCTGCGAGACAAGCCAAGCGGCTGCAACTTATCATGGATAATCTGCAAGAGATGGTGATTATTAGTAGCATAAATCTTAATGAACATATCCATGCCACCCGTAGTATAATGACACTCCACCACCTCTGGAATCTTCTTCAACTCGGAAACCACCTTGTCGAAGTTCTCTGGGTCTTTCAGATACAAACCCACATAAGCGCAAGTTTCATATCCAATCTTCTCTGGGTCAATAATAAATTGAGAACCTTTGATAATGCCTAAGTTGGTCAACTTAGCCACACGCTGATGAATGGCAGCACCGCTCACATTGCAAGCACGTGCTACTTCCAAAAACGGAATACGCGCATCCTGAGAGATTAACTTCAAGATTTGCCTATCCAATGAATCTAATATTTGTTTTGACATAATAATTTTAATTTGCTTGCAAAGTTAGCATAAATATTTAATATTTGCAACTTTTTCAGCAAATTTAATTATAAATTTATATCATTTATCACTTTTCAGAAGCAGAATAATTGATACGAAGTGCCTTCGCCTGACGCAAAGCTTGTTTAACATCCGCAACAACACCCATCTTGGTATGCTTATCCGCCTTGATCGACACCGTCATCTGTTGTTGATCCTCTGCCGTCATTCGTTTCTTTTCCGCTGTGATATAATCCACCACTTCCTCTGGCGTAGCATACTTATCATTCACTTGGATACGACTTTCCGTAGTCTTATATACCTTGCCATCAGCTGAAACAGGTGTACCTATATAAATATAGCTCACTGCCGACTTCTTGGTAAGTCGGGTCAGTTCCTTACCTTGAGGCACTTGGAACTTAACCTTCAAGGTAACCTGACGCATATGAGTCACAATCATGAAGAAAAACAGTACGGTGAATATCAAGTCAGGCAAGGAAGAGGTATTCAAGCCTGGCACTTCACGATTACGACGACGAAAAGACATGCTCATTGCTTGCCTCCTTTCATACTTACATTGGCATACGACTCGGTAACACGTTGAGGACAAGCCTTGCGTACCTTTTCCTTTTGCGGCGCAGCTAATGCGGCAAAAGACTTACCAAAATGCTTTTGTGAATAATCATTTCGTATCTGAGTATAAGCCATCATGATTTGGTTTTGCATCTGAAAGTACAGGTCATAATCAGCATCACGATCACTTTCGATAGAAATCAAGTGGCGTTTCCCCAATCGATTGACAAACCTTACGATTTCACCCTGCAGTGAAGCAACCTTGATAGGTTTGTCGTTCAATAGAAGTTGATTGTCCCCCGTGACATAGAGAGCCATCAAGGTAGATTTATCCACCATGGACTCCTGACGTTCCTGCTTCTGAGGGTCAGGGGAAGGAAGGAGACGAAAGAGCCCTTTGTCAACATCCATAGAGGTGGTGACAAGAAAGAAGATCAACAGCATGAAAGAAATATCTGCTGTCGAAGCCGTATTCAATCCAGGAACTTGTCGTTTTTTCCTTCTTATAAACATATTTTATTTCCTTTCCCATTCATAAAAGAATCCTCACTAAGGCAAGACTCCCAAAGACCCTTTCCAAACTATTGTTGCTTCTTTCGGATATACCTTGTCGCCCCAAAAATAACAGAAGCTATCGCCATGACAAGCATGATGATGGAGGTATAAACAAACATATCTGAAGCTTTCAGCCAAGTCCAGTCATTGAATACTTCCCCATTCACGAAAAGAGGAGCGGAAGAACCCAAGAAGAACGTCAAGACCAACAAAGCCAACGTTCCAAGCCATGTGAAACGGAATATCTTATTTTCAGGTATGCCATTGGTGTTAGCCTTCCCTCTCATGGTTTTCCGATAGCCATTCACCAAGGAAACAATCGCCAGGCCAAATGCCGCAACCAACAGCAGAGTCATCAAACCCAAGACGAGATTGGTAAACAAAGGCGCATTGAAATCCGGGTTCTCCTCGAATGGCATATCATACCCCACCAAGAAGAACAAGGCAAAGACTATCACAGACACTCCTACCAATAAGTAGAACACACGCTGTGAAATCTTTTCAGAAGACCATTTCTTGATATCCTTAAATTTCATGTTTATACTTGGCTATAATATCCATCAAAGAAATCGCCGATTCCTCCATCTGACTGGTGATATGCTCAATCTTCGAAAGAATATAATTGTAAAACACTTGCAAAATCAAGGCAACGATGATACCAAAGATGGTAGTAAGCAATGCCACCTTCATACCAGAAGCCACAATCGTAGGACTGATGTCGCCAGCCTCCTGGATTTGGTCAAATGCCATCACCATACCGATGACAGTACCCAAGAAGCCAAGAGACGGAGCCATGGCGATGAAAAGGGTAATCCATGAGCAACCTTTCTCCAAATTGGCAGCTTGCACCGTACCATAGCTGGAAACAGAACGCTCGATGTCGGCAGTCTTGTCCTTGATACGCATCAAACCTTGATAGCAAATAGAAGCGACAGGTCCACGTGTGTTGCGACACAAGTCCTTCGCTCCCTCTATATCACCGGCTGCCACTTTCTCGTCAATGTCAACCATGAGTTTCTTGGCATTGATTTCCGAAAGACTCAAATAAATGATTCTCTCTATGCAAAAAGCCAGACCGATGACCAAGGCGATGGCGACAAGGGACATGAAACCAGCATTTCCCTCGATAAACTTTGTCTTAAGAGCTTGATGGAATCCCATTGTTTCTTCCTGTGCCCAAATAGGCATAGAAGAACCTATCATGAATATCAATATTGCTAAACGAGCAATAAATGCATTTTTCTTCATAACTTCTATCAATAAGCAAAAGCGGAAAGGATAGGATTCGAACCTACGAAACCCTTTAGGGGTTTACACGCTTTCCAGGCGTGCCTCTTCAACCACTCGAGCACCTTTCCTCGTTTCGGATTGCAAAGGTATTACTTTTTATCCGAAATACCTATTCTTTCGCTGTTTTTTAAATTTCTTTAAATATTTTCCTGACATTCTCATTCGTTTGACGTGCCAACTCTTCATCGGAAACCCCATAAGCCTTGGACAATGTCTTGAGAACTTCCACTACAAATGCACTCTCATTACGTTTGCCACGATAAGGAACAGGAGCCATGTAAGGGGAATCGGTCTCCAACACGAGGCGATCCAATGGCACAACAGCCGGCAAGTCTTCACGTAAATGGCTGCTTTTGAAAGTGCTGACACCTCCTACTCCCAGGACAAACTTATCAAACAGGAGTAATTCTTCTGCCTCCTTTTGGTTACCTGTAAAACAATGAAACACGCCGCCCGGAAGTTCTTTCTCGTAGTGACGCAACAGATGCACCATCTCATTTTGCCCCTTGCGACAGTGTATCATCAAAGGCAATTGAGTCTCTACAGACCACTTCACCTGTTCCTCGAAAGCCTCCAGCTGTTCCTTTTCGAACTCTCGGCTCCAATAGTAGTCAAGTCCCACCTCGCCTATCGCTATAAAGTCGGAATGGGCCTCAAGGATATCACGAAGTTCCACCAACTGTTTCTTCCAATCCTCCTTCACCTCTTCGGGATGGAGTCCTATCATCGGATAGGCATAGCCAGGGTATTGACGGCTCAATTCCAAGACAGCATAAGTCGTCTTCACGTCAATGGCAGGCAAAAACACCTTACCTACCCCTGCCTCCTTGGCACGAGCAAAAGCCTCAGCCCTATCCTCATCAAACTCCTCCGCATCGAGATGCGTATGGGTATCAATTATATTTATCATCTTGAAACTATAGAACTCTTTACTTTTAATATTTGCGCTTCATCATTCTCTGGGCATACTTAGCCAGTTCTTCCTTGCGCTCGACAGGAACGTTGACTGCATCGAGATATTTCTTGCTCTGCTCAAAATAATAGGCGATTTTATCCAGAGCCATCTTGTCGATACCTATCTCATTATAAAGACGAGTCACTGCCGCCACTTTTTCCTTACGGTCGAACACCTTGGCAGATACCCATTTCTGCAATTCCGCACGCTGTTCGTCGTTGGCACGATTGAAGGCATTGATAAGCATATAAGTTTTCTTGTTGGAAGTGATGTCACCACCAATTTCCTTGCCAAAGACCTTCGGGTCTCCATATACATCCAGATAATCATCCTGCAACTGGAAAGCCAAGCCTATCTGCTCACCAAACTTATAAAGATTGTCCGCATCCTCTGCCGAAGCATCTCCCAAGATAGCACCTATCTTCAAGGCACAAGCAAGCAAGACACTGGTCTTCAAGCGAATCATCTCGATGTATTCTTCTTCCTTGACATCATCACGAGTCTCAAATTCCATATCGTACTGCTGTCCCTCGCCTATTTCCAAAGCCGTGGTGGTGAATAGACGCAATACGTCTTGCAAGTGCTGAGCATCACATTGAGCCATGCGTTCGTAAGCCAAGACCAACATGGAGTCGCCCGACAAGATAGCGGTATTGGCATCCCACTTCTTATGAACAGTCTGATGTCCTCTTCTCACATCGGCATTGTCCATCAAGTCATCATGAAGCAAGGTGTAATTATGGTAAGTCTCCAGAGCGATTGCGTTCATCAGAATGTTCTCTGGATTCTCCTTATATAGATTGTATGCCATGAGCATCAAAGTAGGACGTATGCGCTTTCCACCCATGGAAAGCACATACCGAATAGGCTCATAAAGCGAACTCGGTTTTCTATCGTATGGCAGATTAGCCAAGAAATGGTTGACCATTTCCAATAATTCATCAGCTGTCTTCATAATCATATATATTATATAATAATGTATTAGTATCGCAGAAACACCCACAGTTTTATAGTTGAAACACCACAGGCACCGCTATCATCGTGCGGCAAACTTTATTCCTATCGACTCCGGGTTTCCATTTCGGCATCATCCTCATTACCCGAAGAGCCTCTTTGTCCAAGACTGGATCGGCAGACTTGCTCAACTTCAGGTCCGAAACTGTTCCATCCTTGTTGATGATAAAGGAAACGACCACCGTTCCTTGGATTTTAGCCTGCTGGGCAGACACAGGATATTTCAAGTTCTTAGTCAACCATTGCATATAGGCAGACCATCCACCAGGAAACACCGGGATTTGCTGGACAACAGTGAAATTGATAGGCGCCTCAGCCATTGCCGCAGAATTAGAATTATCAATGGCTGTTTCAGGCGCAGCTTCCTTCACATTGGAGCCTTCCACCTCACCCTGTCCATCCCCTATGACCAATTCGCTGGTAGTCGTATTGATTTTCTGGGGAGCCTCATCTACCTTTTCCGCCGCTTTCACCTCCTGAGTGATGGACTTGGAGACCGGAGCTGACGGAGCCTCAGCAGAAACCATGTCTTTCTGTTCGGTAGGAGCCGACATCTCCAAATCTTGCGCCAAGTCCTCCAAGCTCTCTGCATCCAAGTCAGAATCATTAGGCACAGAATGATATTGCAAACCTACAAAGATGAAAGAAAAGACAAGAATCAGTCCGAGCAGGAAAAAAGTAACCCGCTTATCTTCCAATCTTACGCTATTTGACTTTTTTATTTCCACTGTTCTATCCTCTATTTTGCAGTATCAAACTACAATATTTAAACGTTCCTTTCGTTATTTTATTCGAAATCATTGCAAATTTACTTCTTATTCTTGAAAAAAGGTGTATCTTTGCAAAATAATTAGAGAATTTAAATGAAAAAAGTTGTTTTTTTCGCTCTGTTGACGCTTTTTGCCCTCAAAATGCATGGTCAAGAGAGCCAAACGGGATATAACTTCCTCCGCCTACCTGTAAGTGCTCATGCCGCTGCATTGGGTGGAGACAACGTCACCTTGATAGAAGATGACGAGGCTCTTATATTCCATAATCCTGCCCTCCTGTCATCGGTAAGCGATAAGACCATCAACCTCAACTACATGAGCTATATGTCGGGTGCCAACACTGCCTCTGCCTCCTTCAACAAGATTGTCAAGGAGAAGGCTTCCTGGGCTGTATCCGCACAATACATAGATTATGGGAAAATGAAGGAAACAGACGAAAGCAACAACATCTTGGGAGAGTTTTCTGCCAAAGACATCAGTGTGGCTGGTTACTTCTCTTATATGTTGAGCGATAAAATCGTGGGTGGTATCACTGCTAAATTCATCACATCCTATATCGGTGACTACAACTCCATCGGAATCGGCGTTGACTTAGGAGTCAACTATTACGACCCTGATCACGAATGGTCTATTTCGGCGGTGGCAAAGAACCTCGGTGGACAAATCAAGGCATACAACGAGGAATATGGCAAAATGCCTATCGACCTACAAGTCGGCGTTAGCAAACGTTTCCCTAACATGCCACTCAGGCTCTCGGCAACGCTTGTCAACCTCAACAACTGGGACAAGAGTTTCATCAACCATGCAGTGTTAGGAGGAGAGTTACTCATTTCTGACCAGATTTGGCTAGGCATCGGTTACAATTTCAGAAGAGCCAACGAAATGAAGTTCGAAAGCAACTCCGAAGAGAAAGGAAGTAGCCATGGAGCAGGATTGTCATTCGGAGGTGGTATCAACTTAGAGAGATTCCACTTGAATGTCGCCTACGGCAAATACCACGTCAGCAGCACCAGCATTCTGGTCAACCTAGCATATTCACTATAATATAACTCGCATCATTATCATAAAATATAAATAAGTAGAAAATGAAAAAGATTACAATAGCAATAGATGGTTACTCATCTTGCGGAAAAAGTACGATGGCCAAAGACCTTGCCAAAGAGATCGGTTACATCTATGTAGATACAGGTGCCATGTACCGTTCTGTCGCACTTTACGCCTTACGTCACGATTTGTTCGAAAAAGACGGAAGCGTCAAGACTGAGGAGTTAGAAAAAGAAATGCCTAACATCACCATTTCCTTCAAGTTCAACTCCGAGACGGGCTGTCCTGATTGTTACCTAAACAATGAATTGGTAGAAAAGGAAATCAGAACCTTGGAGGTATCCAATCATGTGAGCCCCATCGCTGCTGTGCCTTTCGTTAGAAAAGCATTGGTAGAACAACAGCAGAAGATGGGTGAAGCAAAGGGGATTGTCATGGATGGACGTGACATCGGAACGACCGTCTTTCCCGATGCAGAGCTCAAGATATTCGTCACCGCCAGTTCGCAAGTTCGTGCTAAACGCCGTTACGACGAACTGCAAGCCAAGGGGATGCCAGCTAAATTGGAAGACATCTTGAAAAACGTAGAAGAACGAGATTATATCGACACACATCGAGAAGTTTCCCCATTGAGACAAGCTGATGATGCCATTGTATTGGACAATAGCAACATGACCATACCTCAGCAAAAAGAATGGCTCATGGAGCAATATCTGAAAGCAACTCACGAAAAATAGCCTAAGAAATATTAAATTTCTGTTAAAACAGGCTCATTCAGCTATAGAATTGATGTATTCATTGAATTTAAGTTGGATTTTATTTTTCTTTTTAATAAATTTGCAATCAGATAACAAGGTAGTAATGATATAGATTATAAATTTTGAGTTAATTACTGTTTTTTGAAGGTGGTAAGTCTTCGTGAGAAGCTTTACCACCTGTTTTTATTTTATAAATTATTCATTATAAATTCCTTACATTCCTCCATCAACCATTTAGGGGTACTTGTCGCACCACAGATGCCTACCGTACTCTTACCTTTCAGCCAATCCATGTCAATTTCAGATGCACTTTCTATCTGATAGCTATTAGCATTGACACTCTTACATTCATTGAACAAGACTTTTCCATTGGAGCTCTTTCGTCCGCTCACAAACAAGATGACATCATGCTTGGTGGCAAAAGAAGCGATATTGGGCATTCTATTGGCAACTTGTCTGCAAATGGTGTCAAAACTCTTAAAGATAGCCTGTCCCGTAATATGCGCCTGACAATACGCTATGATACGATGAAACTCATCAAGGCTCTTGGTTGTCTGTGAATAGAGATAGATATCCTTCGAAAAATCAAGTTTTCCAGATTCCTTGAGCGATCTAACATCATCAAACTTTTCCACCACGATGGCATGACTCTCCGTCTGTCCCACCAAACCAAGTACCTCTGCATGTCCATTTTTGCCAAAGATTACAATCTGGGCATTGGGATTGCTTACATATTGCTTTTTGATTCTTTTTTGCAATTGCAACACCACAGGGCATGTCGCATCAATAATCTCGATATGATTTCTTTCTGCCAACGCATAAGTCTCGGGCGGCTCGCCATGGGCACGAAGCAATACCTTCACCCCATGAAGACTTTTCATCTCCTCATGGTCTATGGTGATAAGGCCCGCATGATGCAAGCGTTCCACTTCCATCCCATTGTGGACAATATCCCCGAGACAATAGAGTTTGCCACCCTTCGCCAATTCCTCCTCAGCTTTCTTGATGGCAGTGGTTACACCAAAGCAAAAGCCACTGCCATGATCTATTTCTATCTGCATTTTATTTCACATTAATCTTCACCACTACCTTCGCATTGTCAGGATCGTTCGTAATCATGAGGATTCGAGGATTCTTGCCACGCGACTTCTTCAACTCGGCAGCCACTGCAGTCACCTTCATCTTCACGGCCTCTCCCGGCTGAATCTTGCTTTTCTTGAGCTGTACCTGCAACCCTATAGTAAACATCTGCATACTTCGGATGTCGAGTACAGACTTACCCTTATTGGTAATCAAGATCTCGCCCTTGAGTTTCTTTTTTCCATTAAAACTACCCAAATCAAGTACCGAACTTGACAAAGAAATCTTAGGTGCCTTCAACTTCTGCTCAGGTGTCATCTTATCGAACCCAGGCAATAAGACTGCCGAGGCAGTAATTTCTTTATCGGCAGACACCTTGTCGCCAGGTTTCTCCCCCAAGTACAAGCTTGTCTGATTCAGTCCGAAATCCCTCAGTTTCTTGGAATCCAAGACAATGCTGATTTCACCTGCATGGTGAGGAGCTAACTTAGAAGGAGAAACCTGAGCCGACAAATAAGAAGGCAAATGCATAACTACTGGTTCCAATGTTTCATCCGTAGGGTTGAATATATGGATGCGCTGCACCGGACGATCCCCACGATTGACATCGTCAAACTCCACATCCTGCACATCTGCCTTGATATTGCCCAATTGATATTCATACGAACCCGAGAAATCTGTCACCTTATCCACGACTTTTCCTCTCATCGTCAACATATAAGGTTGCTCAGCCGAATTGCTATAAATCAGCAGCTGTTTATTAAACGTACCCATCTGCTTGGCATCAAATGTCATCTTGACGACAAAGCTTTCGCCTGCGCCAATCTTTGCCGTAGGATAATCAACAGAAGTACACCCACAACTTTTCAACACCTTATTTATAATAAGCGGCTTACTCCCATCATTTTTCATCTGAAACTCTGCGGTAACAGGGTTTCGGAAGATGATTTGTCCACAATCCACCACTTCATGCTGAGTGGTTATCTTCTGTGCGGATGCAGACAACGCCAATAGCGATGAGAGCATCAATATGTTCATTCGTTTCATTGTATTCTATTTTTTAATTATCAATCTTTTCTGTTACTGTTTTCAAGGAGAAAGGAAAGGACTTACTCTTTCACTCCCATCTGATAAGCCTCAGCTCTACCACCGAATTCTGGGCTGTAAGCGCACTGTACGGTGCAAGTACCGCTCTGATAATCGCCCTTTCTATCGACGTAGTATTCCATCTCGACCTGATGCTTACCTTTAGATAAACGATCGAAATAGAAATTTGTTGTATTGTCCTTTGGAGATACGTAGCATCCCAAGCCCCATTGGTAGCCACTCAACTGATTGACAGGCTCCAAGCAAGCAGCTCGGTTATCCACGATTTGCACGAAGTCGTAGTCACGGTCGGCGGTGATGATGAGGATGACCTTCACCTTGTCACCCACCTGGACATTCTTACCGATGCCCTTACCTGTCTTGCCATCCTGAGCTTTCTTTACATCAACAACCTTTCGAGTCACCTTGATGCCCGACTCAGCGGAAGCTATCTCCTCTATCGGTTGCTTGAACTCTGCATAGACAGCTCCCCAACTGGTATAGTCGCTCTTTTTGTTAATGGTCAACTTCGCTGCCTTGCCTGTCTTCTCCGTCTTGACATATCCCAATGTGGTAGAGTCCTTTGGCATTGGCAAAATCTTTCCATCAAGTTTAAGGACAGCATTCTCCGCCTTCTTGTTCCAGTTGCTCTCATTGCCTTGCATGAAGGCATAGACTGCATCCACCGTATTGACTGGCGTGTCCCAAGACTGCGTACGTTTCGACATCAAGAGCCAACGCTGCAATTCCTCGATGGTCTGCTTGTCGTTTGGCTTCAACAGTTGCATCGCCTCAATCACAGAAACCTGGGTCGGAATCTTGTAGTTTCTCCAACTGTACTGAGCCTTTCGGGTATCATAGTATCTACCCATTTCCTCCCGATAGACCGCATACTCATTGACGCTCTGCAAATATTCGTCAGCCTTCTCACGAAACAGTTGATTCTTGGCAGTATCTCCATGTAGATTCTTCGCCAGCACGACAGCGGCACGAGCCTTGCCATAGATGGTGAAAGCACCTGTCATCTTCGACATCTTGTCCAAGAGATAAGCCTTGTCAGCCTCGGCATCCGCCTTCAGTTTTCTGCCGTCGAGCGACAAGATATAGAGATAATGCAAAGCTTGCTCACTAGGAGAAACCTTCTGCTTCTTCGCCTCGTCCTTTTTCATCTGTCTAACCTCCTTGGCGGTTTGACGAGCCAAATACTGGAGGGCATCAGTCAGCATGCCCGAAGTGGATTTCTGTACTCCGACAATGGCATTCAGGCGCACCATCATCTCGGCTACGGCGGTGGTCATATAGCGACTACCCGCCATGCCTTTCCACCAAGAGAAAGAACCATCATTGTTCTGCAACTTTTTCAGTTTTCCCACCTGATTTTCCAAACGAGAGGTCTCCAACGAAAGGCTCTTCTGGATATGATTGGTGATGCTGTTGGCGTAGATGGCAGACATCAAGGAAATGGCATCGTCGTCCTTTGGATCGCTGATAGATGGCAGAGCCTTGATCATCAGCCAACTTGGATTGTTGGTATATTCTACGGTAACCTTTGCCTTGTCGGCATCCTTAACTTGCTTGCCGTTCTTATCCACAAAGAGCTTATCGAGGTCGAATGTCTTCTCGCCTTGCTGATGAAGCGTAATAGGCAAGGTGTTGGTGACGAGTTCACGGTTGCTCAACACAGGCAAGTAATGTTGCTCGCCATCGCTGTAGCCATTTCCCGTAGCCACCACCTTATTAATATAGACACCCTCTTTCAATCCTTCCACATCGAAAGAAACCGTGGCAGAACCATTGGCATCAATAGTGTACTTCTGCACCTTCTGCCATACCACCTTGTTGGTCTCTGGTTCGAGAATCTGCATGCGAACATTGCCGCCCACCTTCTTTTCGGAGGTATTGAAGAGTTTCGTCACGATAGTTGACTTATCGCCCTCACGGAGGAAACGAGGCATGTTAGGCTGAACCATCACGGTCTTCTGAGCCACCGTCTCATCCACCAAAGTTCCGTTGCGCATCTCCTTGTCATGCGCCAAGCCCATGAACTTCCAGGTGGTAACGCTCTCCGGAAGGGTGAACTTGATGGCAACATTTCCCTTGCTATCCGTCTCCAAGGCAGGATAGAAGAAGGCTGTCTCGTTCAAGTTCTCACGAACCTGTACATTATCCAGTTCCTTATTTGCCTTGTCACTTACTCCATTATCAGCACCGCTACCTTCGGTAACATCAGCTATAGTGGCATTCATCATTGGAGCAGGAGCAGCAACTGCAATATCGTTGCGAGCAGCCATCTTATACCTCTTAGACTCCTCTATCACCAAATCATCTTTCTTGATGACAGGTGCAGAAAAGCGAACTGCCTCAACGGTTCTATCAGCAACACTTCCCGTCGAATAAGCGAAATTACTATCCACGTATTGATGGCTGAAGAAAGATTCATCGAAATGATCCACCTCCAGTTCCTTCTCATCATAATACTTGGTAGGATAAGTACCACTCAATCCGAAAGGATAATAATTGAGATTATGCTTCCAATAGCAGTTTGGCATCATTTGATAGAGTCCGAGCGACAAATCCCAACGATGACTGGCAAGATTGTCGAGCGACTTATCATAAAGCACGCTCATCAACTGCGCCTTGGCTGGCTTGCCATCTGGAGTCGTGATGTTCAAGGTCCACTCTTCCTTCTGACCTGGAGTCAAACGGTTGCGGAAAGTTTTCCACTTAATATTCAACTTCTTCTCTGGCAACGGACGGGCGATGCGCAGGGTACGAGTATAGCACTTGCCCTCCTTCACGAAACTATAGTTGATGACGATGCCCGAAGCATATTCTGGCTTATAGGTAAGCGGAAGAGTGACGATGCTGTCACCCAACTCCCAGACACCTTTCTCCAAGAGTTTATTGCCTGCGATCATCGAATAGACGATATGCGCTCCATTCTCCGAAGAGCCCACCTGTACATAGACTGGTTTGCCATCACGAGGGAAGACATCGGCAGTCTGGTAGTACCATTCGGTAGTTGGCTCCATCGGATGCGTATCCTTGATGCTAAAGACAGTGAATTTCTGCTGCAAAGTATCTACTCCGCAGATAGCCTCCAGCTCATGCACGCCCGATGCCAACGAATCGATAGGCATCGGAACATTGGAATAACCATCCGCCCATTCACCCTTATCGACACGATACTTTAAACCGCTCGCTATCTCCATGCCACTGGCATTGCGATAAGAGAAAGTCACGGTCTTCAAGCTATCCGCCTCGATGCGCTTTGGTAAATCGACAGAAAAAGCAGTTGGTTTCGTGCCCAAAGGCAAACTCATCTCGCCCTCATGGCTCTCGCCGCTGAGGTCGGTCACGACGGCAGAAACATCGAAGTTGAAGAAACGAGCCTTGCGCATGAACGCCGCCATCGACTGGGCATCGTCGCTTGCGTTCTTTCCATCGGCAGTCAATGCTTCCAAAGGAATCTCCACATCAAAGGTTCCATCCTCACGAGTGGTACCCTCGGCTTTCTTCACCACCTCTTCGGCAGAGCGAGCGCCCCACCACCAAAGTTGGTTTCTGCGGGTCACCTTATATTCCACCTTGGCACCCTGCACAGGTACCCCGGCATAAGTCTTGGCGGTAGCCTTCACCACCACGGTATCTCCCCAAGTATATTTCTCGTTCACCTTCGGGAAGGTAATCTCAAAGGTTGGCCGCTTGTATTCCTCCACACGGAAATAGCGATTATGATTACCATTACCACCTTCCACAGATACGCTCACGGAATATTGCCCAGTCAAACCACCTTGTGGAAGTTCAAAATCTACGGAAGCCGTACCATACGCATCTGTCTTCATTTGCTTTTCAGCCACCACCTTCCAGTTGGCATTACGAAGTTCAAACTGTACCTGTTTTCCTTCAGGACAAGCCTTCGCATCCAAACCCTTCTCATTAATATAAGCGATAGCCGTGGCATGCACAGGCTGTCCAGGGCGATAGATGGCACGATCGGTATAAACATTAACACTCATCTTGATGTCCTTCTGCTCATAGTATCTTGTGCGAGAGAGATAGATGTTCTTGGCTGGAGTAAACTTATCTTCGTTGGTGGAAATCAACACCGTTCCATCCACATTCTTGAAGTAAGCCTCGCCATCGGCATTGGTGGTCAGACGGGCATGCACCACTCGCTTGTTTTTCTTCGCCTTCATGTCATAGTCCATGTCATAAAGTTCAATCTTCGCTCCGGCTACTGGCTGACCGCTCGTTGCATCCACCACCACATAGCGATGCTTATCGTCAGGCAGTTGCTGAATCATCACCGCCAAGTTGCTCACATAGAAGAGCTTTCTTTGTGGAGCGATGCTCGTATTGTCAGAAGACACCTCCATCAGATAAGCGCCCAAAGGCAAGTTACCACCTATCTCGAAGGAATCCTTCACCTCCTCGTAGTTCGGATGACCATAGAATTGCTTGTTAAAGTCCTTCTGATGTAAAGCCGAAGTCTTCTTCAAGAGCATCTTGTAGGTAGCCTCATCGCTCACATCATAGTCATTGTCGGCAGTGATATTGACACGAGAGATGCTGACCTTCACATTCTGGAGATTGCGCACATTGAGCTTCACCCACTTCTTCTCCGTAGGACGAAGCACCTGAGGCATGTCCGATAGCGAGAACATCGGTTCGGTCAATCGCTTCTGCGCATTTCTGAGCACATTCATTCTCGACCAACCGCCCCAATGGTTCAAGGCGTAGTTGATATAGTTCAGTTTGTCGAGAGGCTTGGCATCGGTAGCCCCCTCCATGAAGCGGAAGTGCTCCACGGCGAGCTCCCCCGCCTCCGGGATGTCTTGATATACATGGATGAGCGAGTCGATGGTGTTCAGGTACTTCGACTTCCTCACCTCCTTCACATCATCCAGACGGTCTTTCTGAGTAATTTGGAAGGCACAGAGACAAGCCGCACCCCGATTGCCCACCTTATTATAATAGGTGTGCATCAGTTGGTACGCTTCCTTGCAGTCTGCCTCGAAACCGATGAGATGGAGCATGTCATTGTGGAAAGTGGTGCCATCCACGCCCTTCAGGGTCAAAGGCACATACTCGGTGGAATAATGCTTGGCGAGCAGTTCGGGATGCGCCAAGGCTTTTAGGAAGTATTCCTTGCTTTTGTCCATATTGGCATCGTAGTTCTCTCGATAAGCGGATGCACTTTCCTCATCCACCTCTATCCCATAAGGATTCTCACGGTAGAACTTGCCGAGGGCAGCATATCTCACCGCCTTCAGCATCGGGTCGGAAGTGCGCTTCACCTCTGCCTCCATCCGTCTGACGGCAGGAGTCAGCGAATCCGAGGAGATGTCATTCCAGAGCACGGTCTGTCTCAGTTCCGCCGCCAGGAGTTGTCCATAGTCCTTGGAAGTCGTCGCCTTGGAGATGATTTTCTTCATCACGCCGATTTCACTTTTCGGTTGGTCCTTCCGCTGGTAGGTCTGGGCTTGCTTCCACAAGTTATCGTAAGTCTGTGCTCCCGCTTGCGTCATGGCAAACAAGGCAAAGATAAGTGTTATAATGTTTCTTTTCATAAGCCAAGTGTACGTTATGTTAATCACTAAATGATAACTATCAAACTTTTCAATGCAAAAATACAAAAAATATCTATTATCTAACCTTAGAAACAAAACTTTTTGCTATCTTTGCATCAAAATGATGTAAATAACCTAAATTAAACATTAAAACATTCAATACATGACAGAGAAAAAGTACGGTCATTTCGATGACACCAATCGCGAGTACGTGATTACTGACCCTAAGACCCCATGGCCTTGGATCAACTATTTGGGCAACGAGGATTTCTTCTCGCTCATCTCCAACACAGCTGGTGGCTACTCCTTCTACAAGGACGCCAAGTTCCGCCGCATCACCCGCTATCGTTACAACGGGGTGCCGATGGACAATGGCGGTCGCTACTTCTACATCAAGGACGGCGACACCATCTGGAACCCAGGTTGGAAACCTTGCAAGACTCCACTCGATAGCTATGAGTGCCGCCATGGCATGAACTATACCCGCATCACGGGCAGCAAGAACGGCGTGGAGGCTAGCGTACTCTTCTTCGTTCCGCTCCATACTTGGGCTGAGGTACAGAAGATGACTTTGAAGAATAATTCGAAGGAAGTGAAAACATTGAAGGTGTTCTCTTTTGCCGAGTGGTGCCTTTGGAATGCCGCTACCGACATGGAGAACTTCCAGCGCAACTTCTCCACTGGCGAGGTGGAGGTGGAAGGCAGCACCATCTACCACAAGACGGAGTATCGTGAGCGCCGCAACCACTATGCTTTCTATACTGTCAACACCGAGATACAAGGGTACGATACCGACCGCGAGAGTTTCATCGGTCTCTACAATGAGTTTGCCGAGCCTGAGGCTGTCATCGAAGGCAAGCCTCGCAATAGTTTCGCCCATGGGTGGAGCCCTATCGCCTCCCACTACATCGAGGTGACCTTGCAGCCAGGCGAGAGCCGTGACCTCATCTTCCTCTTGGGTTATGTGGAGAACGAACAGGACAAGAAGTTCGTGGCAAAGAAGGTCATCAACAAGGAAAAGGCGCACGAACTGATGGCGAAGTTCGATACCACCGAAAAAGTAGATGCAGCCTTCGCCGAGCTCAACAAGTACTGGGACAACCTCCTCAACATCTTCACTGTGAAGAGTGGCAACGACAAGCTCGACCGCATGGTGAACATCTGGAACCAGTATCAGTGCATGATTACCTTCTGTATGTCTCGTTCGGCTAGTTTCTTCGAGAGCGGTATTGGTCGTGGCATGGGATTCCGTGACTCCAACCAGGACTTGGTGGGCTTCGTTCATCAGATACCAGAGCGTGCCCGCCAGCGCATCATCGACATCGCCAGCACCCAGTTCCCTGACGGTGGTTGCTATCACCAGTATCAGCCATTAACCAAGCGAGGCAACAACGACATCGGTGGTGGCTTCAACGACGACCCTTGCTGGTTGATTTTCGGTACCATCGCCTACATCAAGGAGACGGGCGACTTCTCCATCCTCAACGAGCAGGTGCCTTTCGACAACCAGCCTGGTAGCGAGGTAAGCCTCTTCGAGCACTTGAAGATTTCGATGAACCACGTCATCAACAACCTCGGTCCTCACAAGTTGCCGCTCATCGGCAGAGCCGACTGGAACGACTGCCTCAACCTCAACTGCTTCTCTTGGGATCCTAACGAGAGTTTCCAGACCACCGAGAACAAGGGTGAGGGAAGCAAAGCTGAGAGTTTGATGATTGCAGGCTTGTTCGTCGTAACAGGAAAAGACTACGTGGCTCTCTGCAAGCAACTCGCCAAGGATTCAGTAGAGAACAACAGTGCCGTAGATGGTTTGGCTGAGGAAGATTACCTCGCCGAGGCAGAGCGTATGCAGCAGGCTGTGGACGACATGGACGAGGCAGTGAAGAAGCATGGTTGGGATGGCGAATGGTTCCTCCGTGCCTACGACTTCTTCGGCAATAAGATTGGTAGCGATGAGAACGAGGAAGGCAAGATATTCATCGAGAGTCAGGGTTGGTGCACGATGGCTGGCATCGGCCTCGAAGACGGTCTCTGCGACAAGGCATTGGATAGTGCCAAGGAGCGCTTGGAATGCGAGCACGGTATGGTGCTCAACAATCCTGCCTACACAACCTACCACGTAGAGATGGGTGAGATTTCCTCTTATCCAGAGGGTTACAAGGAGAACGCTGGTATCTTCTGCCACAACAATCCTTGGGTTATCATCGGCGAGACCGTAGCGGGACGTGGCAACGATGCGTGGAAGCACTACACCAAGATTCTGCCAAGTTACGTGGAGGAAAAGTACCAGACCTTGCATAAGGTGGAGCCATACGTAAACTGCCAGATGGTGGCTGGTAAGGATGCCGCCAAACCTGGTGAGGGCAAGAACTCCTGGTTGACCGGTACTGCCGCTTGGATGTGGTACACCGTATCAGAGTTCATCCTCGGCATCAAGCCAGACTATGAGGGATTGAACATCGACCCTTGTCTGCCAAGCACCGCCAAGGAGTACGAGGTAAACCGCAAGTTCCGTGGTGGCGAGTACCATATCGTGGTGAAGAATCCTGATGGCAAGGAGAAGGGTGTGAAGCAGATTACCATGGATGGCAAGGCCATCGAGGGTACCGTTATCCCTTGCGCTGCTGGCAAGCACGAAGTGATTGTTGAAATGTAATTTTCAAAAGATTACATTATTATATAAGAAGCCCGACAAGAGATGAGCGTCACGCTTACTCTTGTCGGGCATTTCTAACTAACCTTAAACCAAAACTACTGAAATACAAACATAAACTAAAAATCTAACCTGAAAAACAATCTTAATACCTTAATTACAAAGCTATACCTAAGTTTTTCCCAAAACCTATAATTACATATATAAACCTAAAACCAATTACTTCGTATATAAACCTAAAACCAATTACTTAGTTGGATACAGCCAAATGCCATAAGTGAAGGCATCGCTCCACTTCTGTGGCTTCGCCTCTCCGTTTCTCCACCACTGACCGATGTTGGCAAATGGAGTAAGGATGAGGTCAACAGGATTGCCCTTGTAGGTTCCCTTCGCCTTGAAGCATTCCGCCATCATCGTAGGATCTACCTTCTCGATAGCCACTGGCTTCTGGTTGACATCCACTCTCAAATCCCTCTCTATGTTACAATCGTCGTTATGCAACTGTGGGTTCCAAACCATATCTACGCAATATACCACAGGACCACGGAGGTAAGCATAAGGAATGCGGTTGGTAGCCTTCTCATTGTACATGATTTCACCATCCTTCAGATAATATTTCTGATAATCGGCATGATGCTCACGCTTCACCCATCCTTCTTCCATCGGGAAGGTGATGACCAACTTGTCGCCCTTCTTCCAATTACGATTCAACTTATAGTAGCTTCCAGGATTCACGCCCTCCAAAGTCTTTCCATTAAGACTGATGCTTGGATTCTTGCACCAAGATGGAATACGGAGATTCAATTCCTTGTTGGCACCCTTGTTGATAGTCAACTCCACCTGTTCGTTGGCAGGATAGTTGCCTGTGATGGAGAACTGGAAGTCCTTGCCGTCATAGTTGGCATCCACAAACTGGTTGACATAGAACTCTTTGCCTTCCTGTGCATAGAAGAAAGTAGGAAGCAACGAGATGATACGGTGACCACTCGCCGTACAACAGTCAGGACCATGGAAATAGCCAGTAGGCTTCTCACCATTAGGAGCTGTATGATAACGACAGGTTCCCTCGGCAGCATCCTGTGCAGCGAAGACATGGTTAATCATCAGTCGCTCCATGGCATCAGCATACTTAGGATTGCCAGTCAACTGGAGGAGCATCTGCGACAACTGCATCCACGACATAGTGGCGCAACTCTCCACGATGTTGCCGCTCAATGGTTTCACATAACCGTGTTCATAGTGCTCAGCCACACTCACGCCACCGGTGATATACATCTGACGTTTGGCGATGTCATTCCATGCACCCTCCACCTTGCGGAGCAAACTCTTGTCGCCCGTAATGCGGTAGAGACGAAGGAAGCCCATGAAGTTCATGTGGAAAGTATGAGAATGAACGTATGGTTGCAACTTATCCACGCCCAACTTGCCATCAGCCACCGAGTCGAGACGAGAGAAAGCATCCCAACCACCCCACTTGTCGATGTTGGCAACTACCCACTTGGACCAGTCGAGATACTTCTTCTTGCCCGTAATCTCATAGAGTCGAGCCACAGGGTCACAAAGCAATGTTCCTTCCCAAGCATAGTGGACGCTATGACCAGCGAAATCGCTCTGACCATTCAAAGTCTTGTGCTTGTTTTCAGGAGCACGAAGAGTCTTGGAAGGCCAGAACTCATTCTTCCCCGGACCAAAGTTCGCCAAGAAATAATCAGCGAGACGTTCTACTGACTTCAAGGCTTTCTTGTCGCCCGTCTCCTCATAAACGGTCTCGAAAGCATGGAACACGAAGTAAAGTTCGTATGGATCCATACCACGGATAGGACGCTTTGCCGAGCGATAGCTCTTGGCAGTGGCACCCAGATAACCACTTGGCTCCTGAGAGGCAATAATGCGATAGAGTTCCTTCTGTGCCTTCTCATAGAGAGCCTTGTCCTTACCTTGGATAGCCGAGAGATAAGCACTCTCTATCCACTTACCGTGCTGTTCAGCCTTGGTCCAATCCCAAGCCGTATGCTGACGATTTACAACGAAATCCACATATTTATCTATAGGGAAGTTCTTGAGATATACATCACGGTTCAGTTTCATGCGATCACCGATGAAGCCATCGATACCAGAAATCTCAGAGACCTTCACTGGAGTTTCCAAGAGTGTCACCTTGTCGTTTTTGTCTGCAAAGACTGGAAGTGCCAAAGCAGAAGCAACAAGTACCGTCATTGCCTTGGATGCAATTTTGTTTTTTATCATATTTATACTATTTAAGTTATTAGTTACAAATTATACTCTTTATTAATGTCAATACCTGAAAACAAATTGTGATTTGGAGCGATTTACTATCCTGCAACAATCTTTATTACCTTGCTACCACAACTAGATAGTAGCCTAGAAAACTTCCTATTGGTTTTCGACTGCAAAATTAGTGCATAAAAAAAGATAACAGCATACACAAATTAGTCAAAAAAAGGGAGCAATCGTTCAATAAATACTATGAACGATTGCCCCCATACAGGTGAATCATTTACCCTATTCTCTATTTTCTCGTTGATATTCACTCGGTGACATACCATAAGTGGCACGGAACACTTGCGAGAAACTCTTGTGGTCGTTATAACCCACAGTCCACATGACATCCTGAATTGTAGCCGTTTGTTGCTTCAACATCAGTGCCGCATGCTTCATCTTGATGCTACGGATAAACTCCAATGGAGTCATTTTAGCCACCGCCTTCAACTTCCTGGAGAAGGTAGAGCGAGACATTCCCAGTTCGGAAGCCAGGAAGACCACATCCAGTTTGTCACTTCCCAAATGCTCTTCCACTATCTTGGTCGCTTTCTCGATGAATCGCTCATCTATCTTAGTCGCCTCAAGTTGCGAATCCATCTCGTATTTCACCATGCCTTTCAAACGTTCCACGTTGTCTTGGATGATGCCTAGTTTCTGTTCCATGGTCTTGTCGCCAGCTTTCATGTTTTCCGCTATCGTTCCAATCGCCATCAAAGGAGTGACAAGTTCTTTCGATACATTGGTGAGGTACTCTTTCTTTCCCTCCACCACATTTTCCTCGATAATCTGGTCGTTGTTTTTCGCAACACGCTCCTTGTATCGCTTGACGACTTGCCAAAGGGCAGCTATCAAGAGTAAGAAATAGATGGTGTAAGCCCACCAAGTCTCCCACCAAGCAGGCAAACGATGAATCTCGAAGGTGGCAATATGCTTGCTCCAAAGTCCATTCTCGTCGGTGGCCTTCACCTCGAAGACATAATCACCTTTTCCCACCTTATTATATATAGCAGCATTTTTGCCAACAGGCAGATACACCCAATCTTTATCGACACCTTTCAGACGATAGGCATAGCAGATGCGATTATGGTTACGGAAGTCGAGCGAAGAGAACTCTATGGTGAGGTTTTGCTCATCCGGCTCTATTTCGATGCTTCCTTTGGTCTTCTTGCGCAAAGGATCCATCCAGATGCTCTTGCCCATCACTTTCACGTCGGTGATACGTGGTTGGACATCTTTCTGAACGCTCTCCAAATGCAATCCCGTCTTGAAGGACAACAGACCTGGGATGCCACCGAAATACATATCGCCACTCGATGGGTCCCTGAATACAGCACGAGGCAGAAAACGATACTGCACGATGTCATCGTCCTGGGTGGAATACACTCTCACCGCCCCATTCTTAGGGTTGAACTCTCGAATGGTCTGTGGAGTAACCAACCAGAGATGGTCATTTCGATCCACTTTCACATGATCCACCATGTCGCCATTGAATCCTGCCTGCAAAGTATAATCCTTATACGATCGCATATTGGCTGGATTGAAAGCCAATATCTGTCCCTCGCCCGTACTCGTCCAAATCGTTCCGTCAGATGCTATGTCAAGGGTCAAGAAATCCTTCTCATGAGGATACAACTTCCACTGATGCGACTGCGATATACGGCAGATGCCCTTGTTGCGCACCGTACACCATATATTGCCATCTGCACTCTGGCAGAAATCACTCACATCACCTATCTTCTCAGATATGCAATACAGCCGACGACGGGCATTGTCATACTTATACACTCCCTCCATCGTACCTATCCATAAGTTCTGGGCCCGATCCTCGAAGATCACCTCAGCATTGCTTGCAGTCTTGCTCACAGACGACAAATCGACCCGTCTGTCCAATACCATCTGACTGCCCTCACGCCTCAACTTGAAGAAAGTATGCGGCAAGGTAAGCACCCAAACGGCATTGCGCTGATGCGACTTCACCAGATAAGGTACGACATCAAGGGGCAAACCACTCACATTCGGACACTGTCGATAGCTGATGGGATTACTGAGAGAAGTCCCTCCATTCTCTAGATGACACATATAAAGTCCATTGGTCTCCTGGTAATACCACAGCCAACCCTCTTCATCCTTACACAATGTAACGATAGCAGGAATATACGACGTGGCATCGAGCAACGGTTGGTAGGAATAATTGATGACATCACTTCGGCGGAAACTCACGACGGAGCTGAAATAGTCGAAAGACGCTATCCATATATCCCCATCCTTAGCCTGATAGATGTTGGAAACGGTCTTCTTCTCGGGTGTAAACAGACCTTGGGTCGATACTTGCTCCAATCGACCGCCACCTACAGGACGGAAAGCATAAAGATAATCCCAACTTAACATCCAAAGATAATGGTATATCGGATCTTGAACCACCTGTCGGAACCTTGTAGAACCAAACGAGGCCGGCATCCGTTGCTTCACAAACCGTGAAGCGGCAGATGAAGACTTGGGGGTATAAGACCAAACATCAGGACTACCTGTCAACAGCCAATAGGTCCCTGTTTTTGAATCCTCGCACATTCCCGTCACCGATAAATGCCGATTCAACAGTTTAATTTTTCCCTTTCCATCTACACAATAGAACTCACCATTCAAAGTGGAATAAAACAACTGCCGACTTGTACTCTCATACAACACCATGCACTCCGAGGAGAGTGTATGACGCTTACGCAACTTTCCTTGCGCATTCAATTCATACACAAAGTTATTGCACGCCACCCAAATGTCACCGTTCTTTCTTACCAACATTCTCCTCACCGGATCATTCCGAAGTCCCGGAACGCCGACTTTCGATATGGCATAAGTCTGTTTGTCCAAGACATACAAGCCCTTATGGGTACCAAACCAAATACGATGGTCATTTCCCTCAGCGATGCAATACACGGAGTTGATGTCCAAAAGGCCAGGAGTGATATAATCAGAACGAAAGACATGTACATGATAACCATCGTCACGACAAAGCCCATCCACCGTTCCATACCACATATACCCCTCGGAATCCTGGAAGATACAAGTGATGGAACTAACAGGAAGTTGAGAGATAACTGACAACTTCGACACCCTCACATCAGTCAACTGAGCGTGAGCGAAGGCCACAGATTGCAGAAATACGAATAAAAAGAATATAATCCTCTTCATCATGAGTTCTTTATTAAATGTTTGCGATGCAAAATTACAGAAAAAAAAAAGAATTCCCAAAACTTTTGACATGAGTTTTGCTTTTTGTAACGAAAAAACCCATGGCGAACTTCATCAGCGGGCCATGGGATTTTCCAAATACTAATCTATGAGTCCACTTGAAAAAGTGGGTTCGATTTAAATTAAACAAATATCATTGTC
>ERZ808259.290-NODE-290-length-26117-cov-61.598227_pt1 | contig 26117 bp, 17 predicted proteins | sample MGYA00521279_ERZ808259 | MGnify/ENA primary metagenome ERZ808259 (study PRJEB31516, sample SAMN03275586) | gut metagenome | biome: mammalia-associated habitat; material: feces | host: Papio cynocephalus | place: Kenya | collected 2012-07-27 ... | reverse complement strand
CGGGTTCGGTGGCTTCGGTGAAAGCCGAGGACTTCAATGCCGGTGTGAAATCCAATCCCGTGGGCTTGCTGCAAGGCAAGGTGGCGGGATTGAACATTATCAACAACACTTCCGACCCGACACAAAGCGGATACGATATCCAGATACGCGGCTTCTCCACGTTGGATAAAGGCGCAGGTACCAGTCCCCTGTATATTGTGGATGGTGTGCCGGTATCCAGCATCGACAATATCGCCCCGAGTGAGATTGCCTCGATGGACGTGCTGAAAGACGGTTCGGCAGCGGCTATCTATGGTACGCGCGGTACCAATGGTGTTATCTTGATTACCACCAAACGCGGCGAGGGCTTTTCCGACCAGCCGCATACTCAAGTGGAGTATTCGGGCTACGTAAGTACCGCATGGGTGAACGCCAAGACGGGTATGGCTACGCCTGAGGAGTTTGTGAACCTGAGCGAAATCTCAGGCGGCAAGATAACTCCGACGATATACACCAATCCCGACGGTTCGACCAACTATACCGATTGGATGGGTGCTTTGACACGCAAAGCGGCTATTACCCACAACCATAATGTAGCGGTATCGGGAGCGCACAAGAATTTCAACTACCGTGCCTCGGCGGCATTCAAGAATGCCGAGGGTATTGCCAAGAACAACAACCGCCAGGAGGTAATGGCTAAGTTGGCGGCACAGCAGAAAGCCCTGAACGGCTGGTTGGAACTGCAATACGATGCATCGTATATGCACTATCGCAACGACTATTTCTGCGGCGATTTCAAGATGGCTGCCGTGCTGAATCCCACGTATCCTATCTATGACGAGACCACCGCAACAGGCTATTTCAAGCCGCAAGGTACGGGTTTGAGCAACCCCGTGGAGAATATGAACCAGAAGGAGAGTTACCAAGAGGGCAACTATTTCCGCGGTTCTATCAAAGCCACCGTGAACATCAAAGCCGTTGAGGGACTGAAAGTGAGCGGTTTTGCAGCCATAGAAGAAGGCGACAACTATGACTATTGGGCTAACAAACAGATTTCCACCGATGAAAGCGGTTCGGGAAAAGCAGGACGCAACACAAGCCGCAGTTTGTCGCAACTGTATGAGGCTACGATTGACTATGCACACTCGTGGGGCGACCATACTCTGGTAGGCGTGGCAGGTTTCTCCTACCAGCACTTTATGTACGACGGTTCGGAGATTTCCAATAACGGTTTCCCGACCGAGAATATGAAGTATTATCAGATAGGTAATGGCGATGCCACTAAGAAATATCTGAATGTATCTTCGTATAGGAACGCCAACACGTTGGCAGCAGGTTTCCTGCGTCTGAATTACAATTACAAGGAGAAATACCTGCTTTCGGCATCTATCCGTGCTGAGGGTTCGAGCCGCTTCGGAGCAAACCACAAATGGGGTTGGTTCCCTGCCGTCAGTGCCGGTTGGCGTATCAAGGGCGAGGAGTTTATGAGCGGAGCCGATTGGTGCAACGAGTTGAAACTGCGTGCCGGTTTCGGTGTAACGGGTAATAACTTGGGGTCGGATTTGCAGTCGATTGCTATGTTGAGCAATGGCGGTACATTCTGGTACAACGGTGCATACGTTTACACGTATGCCGTGAGCCGCAACGTAAACCCCGACCTGCGTTGGGAGCGCAAGTTCGAGTATAACTTCGGTGTGGATTACGGATTCCTGGACAACCGTCTATATGGTAGTTTGGATGTCTATTACCGCAATACCAAAGACCTGTTGTGGGATTACGAGGTGCCTACGCCTCCCTATCAGTATGCCACCCTGCTTGCCAATGCCGGCGAGATGAAGAGTTACGGTGTGGAACTGGCGATTTCGGGTGTACCCGTCAAGACAAAAGACTGGATGTGGATAACCACTCCGACCTTGGCATGGAATCGCTGCTACATATCCAAACTGTCCGATCCCGAGAAAGGTTTCAACTACACACAGACCACTTCGGGCGGTATCGGTGGCGACAATGGTTTGATGAACACCAACACACAGATTCTGATAGAAGATCAGTCGATAGGTGAGTTCTACGGATACAAGTACTATGGTCGCAAATCCGACGGTACGTGGGTGTACGAGACGCCTGCGGGAGGTTATACTTCTTCGCCGGTAGAGAGCCAGCGTATGACTCTGGGCAATGCACAGCCTTATTTGACGTATGGTTGGAACAACACCGTCAAGTGGCGTGATTTGGATATTACGCTGTTCTTCCGCGGTGTTATCGGCAACAAGATACTGAACGTAACCCGTTTGGCTTACGGACCGCAAGCCAGTATGTCGAGCAACGTGTTTATGTATGACGTGGTCAAGAACCCCGATGGTGTGATATATTCCAACAAAACGGATTTCTCTGACTATTATCTGGAGGACGGCTCGTACCTGAAATTAGACAACATAACCGTGGGTTATACGTTCCGCTTCAAGGAGAACAAGTACATCCAGTCGCTGCGCCTGTATGCAACGGGGCAGAACCTGTTTACTATCACCAAGTATTCGGGGCAAGACCCTGAGGTGAACACTACCAACGTATGGAGCGCGGGCATAGACCAGGTAAGTTTCTACCCGCATACCGCAAGTTGTATGATAGGTTTGAATATGACATTGTTCTAACAAATTAAACAAAGAAAGATATGAAGACAAAGATAAAAATAGGTTTGCTGCTTTGCCCCTTGGTGCTTGCAACAGCCATTTCCTCGTGCAAGGGTATGTTGGACGAAGAGAATTTCGGTAATCCGACTATCGCAGATATGATGTCCAACGAAGAGAATGTAGTACTCTTGGTAGGGCAGGCGTATGCGGAAGTCAAATGGGTGCATGACCATTGGGGCTATTGGGGTGTGTCCTCGCTGACGGCAGACGAATGTGTATGCCCCGTGCGTATGCCTGGTGAGCACTGGGCTGACGGCGGCTATTGGAAACGGCTGAACGACCACTCGTGGAACTCGTTTGCGGATGCATTCAAAAATATATGGAACTCCACAATTGCCGGTGCCGTGCTGTGCAACAAACTGATACAGACCATTGACAACAACTCGGCACAAATGGACCCACAAGTGTATGCGCAGTATGTGAGTGAACTGGAAGTAATGCGCTCGTATTACTACTATCTGCTGTTTGATTGCTTCGGACGTATCCCGTATTTGGAGAAATACGAAGATGTAACCGAACCATTGATGGAACCGCAGGATGTGTGGTCGCACTTAGTGGCTTGCTTAGAGAAGAATGCACCCAATCTGCCGGTGGTAACCGACGGCAACCGTGCCACCAATTACGGACGTGTAACACAGGGTATGGCTTATGCGCTGTTGGCACGTCTGTACTTGAACGCTGAATCGTATGGCTGCACACCGGAGAATGTCAAGTTCCCGGAGGGGTGCGATGTGAAGATTGGGAATACCAATGATTTCTACACCAACTGTGCGCGTTGCTGCGAAGCCGTTATCACTTCGGGTTCGTACAGTATAGAGCCGAATTTCTTTGACAATTTCCTGATTAACAACGAAAACAGTCGCGAGAACATCTTTGTTATTGTGGAGAACGGTAACGTGAATTTCGACTCGCGCTCCAGCGGCTCTATGTCCAACAAGTTGCGTATGATACACCTCTCATTGCACTACTGCCATCAAACATCATATAATATGATTGAAAAACCATGGAACGGTTTCTGCGCCCGTCCGTCGTTTATGGATTTGTACAACGACAAGGATGTGCGTGGCGATGGTAAAGGCTATGGCAGCGATACATTGGGTACGCTCAATCCGCACCAGTTCGGTTGGTTTGTAGGTCCGGTGAAAGATACCAAAGGCAATCTGCTGAAAGATGAGAACAAGAACTCTGCGATAGTAACTCGCGAGATGACGCCTTTGACTGATGTGGCAGAAAAGGGTAAAAACAAGACTTGGACGAACTGGGGTGAAGGTGCCCGTTTCTGGAAATACGAAGTGGATAAGGGCAAGAAATACGATTGGGCGGAAAACGACTTTGTGCTGTTACGTTATGCCGATGTGCTTTGGATGAACGAGGAGGCTATTCTCCGCGGTGGTACAGGTACTTCTCATTTTAATGATGCCGATTTCCAGACCCTGAAGAAACGCTCGTTTGCATACGAGCCAGACGGTTTGGCGGCTTACAACGCAGCATATCCCGATGCACTTACGCTGAATGGTATCTTTGAGGAACGCGGACGTGAATTTGCATGGGAGTGCATCCGTCGCCGCGACTTGATACGCTTTGGCGAGTTCGAGAAAGTGGAGTATGTAACAGCCAAAGACACATACCGCCGTTGGTTCCCGATACCGTTCTCCGTAATAGAGAAGGCTAAACGCGATGAAAACGGCAACCCGATTTGGACTCAGAATGAAGGATATTAAAAACAAACTAATTACAAACAATATATTAACCAATTAAATTATTCAATTATGAAAAAGTTTGGAGTATTTATGTGCAGTCTTGCACTGGCAGGCTTTGTATTTACGTCCTGCGATGATCCCAACAAAGGCAACAAACCCGACATCGACAACCTTGTAGAAGATGGTTTCTATGTTGTGGGTGAAGCATGCCCGATTAATTCTGTAAACGACGCAAACGCTGTCAAAGCACAGATGGCGCAAGGTATCAATGAAGCAGACAAACAACAACCTCGCGATGGTATGTACGAGAAATACATCTATTTAGAGGGTGGTAAAGAATTCCAATTGATTCTCAAAGAAGGGGTAAATTCCACCATTTATGGTGCCGATTTGGAGGCAAAAGAAGTAGATGGAGATGACTACCAAATTAAGGGTACGGTATATAAAGGCAGTCTGAAAGAAAACACAAAGATGAAAATGCAGGAGACCGGCTTGTATCACATTGTTTTGGATTTGAACAAAGACGGCAAATTGGATTTGACGGGTGGCGCACAAATTGTGGTACTCCCTGTTAAATGGCAAATCAATACCAAGGACTCCCCTGTTGGAGAAGTGAATGTTAAGTCTGCAACCGAAATCATCTATACATGGAAAGATATCGAGGTTAATGGCAAATTTAAGTTCTATTATATGGACGGTTGGAAGATTGTTCTAGATGACTCCAAAGTAGTAAAAGCCAATACCAACCTCGGTGTAGATTGCAAACAAGGTGGAGAAGATATTCCTGCCAATGGTACATATGACATCACACTCACTTACACTTTGGCTAACGGAGCAGTCGCAAATAGTTACAAGTATGTCCTAAATCAGACTAAAGCACCCACTCTGCCCACCACTATGTATATGATTGGTCAGGACTTTGGTGCTTGGAGTTGGGAAGATGCTGGTGTTGTTGAGATGACTCAAGTTAATGGACACCCCGGTATGTTCTGGTGCACTCGTTATATTGCTACCCCCGCTAATGGTTTCAAATTCTGCGCTGTTAAAGATTGGGCTGGTGCTTTTGGAAACTTAACTAACAACGAAGGTTTCAAGCAAGACGAAGATGGCAACTGCGTCGTATCAGAGACAGGTCTGTACACCATGCTGGTTGACCTCAATGAGAGCAAACTGACTATCTATAAGGCTAAAGTTTTCGGTATGGGAGACGCGTTTGGTAGTTGGGATGAGGCTACTTGTCCGTTTGTTGCAAACGAGGATAGTACAGTCACCATCACAACTACGGCAGCAGGAAACCTCCGTATGTATTCTGAAGTGAAAGACAATACAGGCAATTGGTGGCAATCTGAGTTCAATATCTATGATGGCAAGATTGTTTACCGTGGAAATGGTGGCGACCAAACGGCTGTACCTGTTGCTGCAGGTGCCAAGGTTACTCTTGACTTCAATGCCGGTACAGGTACTATCGAATAATCTTCTGTAAGCAACATATGTAGGATTGTTTCCCTTTGTGGGGTGCTACAATCCGACACTTTTTCGAGGCTGCCGTGTGGCAGCCTCGTTTTTTATAGGTTTATGCTTTCGTCGAAAAATGCACAGTTGATTACACTTTTATCCGGATAATTTGTATATCTTGTATATATCACTATTTTTGCATATCTTTGCAGCCGCTAAACAGAATCGCACACGATGGATCATCTCACCCTACTCTCCCCCGCACGGGATATTACGGTTGCCAAAGCCGCCATTCAGGCTGGAGCGGATGCCATATACATAGGTGCCCCCCGATTTGGCGCACGGCAAGCGGCAGGCAACTCGATACAGGATTTGCAGGCAATAGTGGATTACGCCCATATCTATGGAGTAAAAGTGTTAGTTACTCTCAACACACTCCTGCAACAGGACGAATACGCCGATGCCGTGGCACTGGCGCACGAACTATATAGGATTGGCGTGGACGCACTGATTATACAGGACATGCATTTGCTTGATTTCGACTTGCCGCCTATCCGCTTGCACGCCTCTACCCAGTGCGACAACCGCACAGCCGAACAGGTTATCCGCCTGCAGCAGTTGGGTTTCCGCCGTGTGGTATTGGCACGGGAACTCGGATTAGAGGAGATTCGCATCATACACGATGCCGTAATACATTATTCGGCGGAACACAATGAGACGCCCATCGAGTTGGAAGCGTTTGTACACGGGGCATTGTGCGTTTCCTATTCCGGACGGTGCTATATGAGCGAGGTGCTGACGGGGCGCAGTGCCAACCGCGGTTGTTGCTCGCAGATGTGCCGTATGCAGTATGACCTGCTGGACACCGATATGCAAGAAATACGGGACGACCACGGGCTGCCCGTTCACCAGCGGTATCTGCTTTCGCTGCAGGATATGGATCGCTCTGCATATCTCAAAGAACTGACAGACGCAGGCGTTACCACCTTTAAGATAGAGGGGCGGCTCAAAGATGCGGACTATGTAACCAACCTGACCGCCTATTACCGCCAAAAGATAGACAGCATCTACAAATTTACAAATTTACACACTTACAAATTCCCTTTCGTTCCATCTCCCACAAAGACTTTCCACAGGGGAGGGATTGATTATTTTCTGCACGGACGCACACCCCGTATGGCAAATTGGCAGACCCCAAAATCGACAGGCGAATATATAGGCGAGGCAGTATCAACAACGGGCAATGCACTGCGGGTACGGCCGGCAGAGGGTATCACGTTGCACAACGGGGACGGGCTCTGCTTCGGAGACCAAGGCTTTGCCGTAAACCGCATAGAGGGCGACCTTGTTTTCCCGAATACGAATGCCGTCTTGCTGTTGTTGAAAGGCAAAAGAACAGCCCTTTACCGCAATCTTGACACCGAGTTTGTCCGCTCTTTGCATACAGAACGGCATATACCGATAGACATTGTTTTTGCAGAAACAGACAATGGATTTGCTCTCCGTTTGGGTGGTACGGAATGTACATTCGATTATCCGCACGAGCCTGCCAGAAACGCAGAGCGGGCGTTGGAGACTATCCGCACCCAACTTGGCAAATTGGGTGATACGCCCTTTGTAGCACAGAGTATAGAGATACAATCCGCTCCCTATTTTATTCCGATAGGACAACTCAACGAATGGCGACGGGAGACGGTGGAATGTCTAGTAAAGCACCTGCAACACATACATCGTCCCGCACCGGACAACCGTCCGCAGCGGAACGCAGAAACGGCTGATATATTGCGCACTATGCAAGCCGTACAGCACGATACATCTCATCCGCTTATGACCTGCCGCTACTGTCTGCTGTATGAAATGGGGCATTGCCGCAAGCAGTCGCCTATGGCACACGAACCCCGTTACCTGCGCCTGCGCAACAACACAACGGTGGCACTCACATTCGATTGCCACAATTGCCAAATGCTGATTAACCAAACGGGGAATTAGTTTCCTTTATTGAGGATACGCCGGTATATCTCTATCAACCGGTCTGCAATATGCGCATTATCCAATCCGTTGGCGACTATGTATTGTCTGCCTTCGGTTTTACCTTTGTATTGCAGGGCTTTCGCCAGCAAGCCTGCAATCTCTTGCGGGTCGCGTGTATTGGCAACAAAGCAGCCGTCTATATCCTGTATCCGTTCCCTTACATCCCCCACGTCCACCGACACTATCGGGCAGCCGCACGCCATCGCCTCTTTGACCACCTGCGGGCTGCCTTCCCGCTTGCTGGTGAGCAACAGACAATCGGCAGCACACATCAGTCGATTGACTTCGGAGCGCGAATAGCCGCGCAACTCCATCAAAGATACATGACTTTCGCTTTTTCCCTCAGAGAGGGTGATTTCTGTATTGAGCACAGAGACTGCTTTTTTCGCCAAATCGGCATCTTTCACAGCATTATCGAACGCCCCTGCAAACAACACACATGGTGCATCCGGCATTGTGCATTGCCGGCGTGCTTCTTCGCGCGAGAGCAACTGGTTGTCCGTCAGGTTGACTCCGCATGGAATGAGTGAATAGTTCGCAACATGGAATGCCTTGTCAGCAATATCCACATTGCGTCGGGAGACAAAGATATTCCACGTGGAAAGGCGCATTGCCAAGCCCGAAAGCCGCAGCACTTTGGGTTCGTTGATGTCGCTACCATGGTAGGTAGTAACCACAGGCATTGTGCGAATTTGTAAATTTGTAAATTTGTAAATTTGCCTTGCCAGTCCTGCCAAGAGTCCGCTCAAGCCATAATGGGCGTGGATTAGATCCGGTTGTACCCTGCGTATTGTACGGTAGAGGCGCGGTATCTCACGGATGTAGCCGACAGCCCCTTTGCGCCGTACACCGAAACGCTCCACCACAATGCCTTTTTGCTGCAACGCCTCTATCTGTTCCTCAATAAAAGGCGTAAAACGGTTGCCTTTATCCGCCGCAACAATAAGTATCTTCAATGCATCATTCATAGTTCTTCATTCATAATTCGCTAAAAGGCTTCGGTGGCGGTAAGGTAGAAAGAGTAACTGCGCCATGTATTCCACTCCTTGTATATATTGTTGCGTGCGAGGTCGAAACGGATATTCACTTTGGCACGGTTGATACCGAGACGCAGACCGAGACCGTAGCCGATTTTGGGCATCGCCCATTGCCAACGGGCGGTGTTGTACACATCGCCTATACCCGCAAAAGCAGTGGCGTGAATGAAACGCCAAACAGGGATGCGCAGTTCGCCCTGGAGCGCAATCATAGCATTGTCGCGAAACATATTGCGCGGTATGCCGCGAAGCAGGTCTTGTCCGCCGAGTGTGGGAAGCATCTGGAAAGGGAGGTTCTCTGCACCACGGGGTGCCAATGCCCAGTCGGTGCGGAACTGCCATGCAAAAAGGAGATCTTTCCAGACAGGTACAAACTGACGAAAGTCGGCTTGCAGGAGGGTAAGGCGTGCGGTAGAAGCGAGCAGGCGGTCGTAGTGGGTGGCGGTGAACTTGAAAAAGATACCGCTATGGGGATAATAGGTGATGTCGCGTGTGTCGTATTGCAAGGCAAGTCCGAGTCCCCACATCAGCATATCGGGGGTGATGTCGGTATGCTCCTGCCGGTAGTCAAACAGCGGTCCGAGAGACCAATGATGAGGCAGAGCAACAAGGGGTTGCAGGTAGATATAAGCGCGGCGGGAGTTGTAGGCAGTGCCTTGCCGCGGGAGGTCGTTCCATACGGTGTTGCAGTTGCCGAGGGGGTAGTAGGTGTCGGGATAATCGCGATAGCCCCCGCGAAAAGAGAGTTGCCACGGTGTCTTGCCACCGAAATAGAGGGTTCCCTGCGCATTGACATACCACTGCCGGCGGAGCGAATAGGCACCGTCCAACTGTACGATAGAGGTGCGCTGTTGGTCAGGCAGGCGGAAATAGGCTTGTGCAGCCGCCCCGAACAGCCAGTTGGTCTCAGGGGAGTAATTGATAACAGGGACACCCATAGCGGGCAGATCTACGGCGTTGATGCCGTAGGTCTGCCCGCTATGAACAATGAACAATGGACAAAGAACAAAGAACTTTATACATTGTCGAATACGCCACAGATTCAATATCCTATGGAGAATCACCTATTAATCACCTATTAATCACCTATCAATCTCCTACTGCCGGAAGCACGAAATATAAGGCAAAAGTACGCTATCCTAACGGGAATCACCTACTAATCACCTACTAATCACCTACTAATCACCTACTCTTGCAAAGGAGTTGTAAGGGAGATGAGAGGACAGAGATCAGACAGTCATGATGTCTTTTTCCTTTTTGGCGTAGAGGTCATCGATCTGACGGATGTACTTGTCGTGCAATTTCTGCACTTTGTCCTCTGCGTCTTTCTCCGCGTCCTCAGGGAGACCTTCTTTTATCTGCTTTTTGAGTGTCTCGAAGGCATCACGGCGGGCATTGCGTACCGATACTTTGGCGTTCTCGGCTTCGCCTTTGCACTGTTTGGCGAGTTGCTGGCGTCGTTCCTCGGTGAGCGGCGGGAGAATGAGACGGATACATTCGCCGTTGTTGTTGGGTGCAAGACCGATATTGGAGTTGATGATAGCACGCTCAATCTCGCCGAGCATCTTTTTCTCCCATGGTTGAATCTGGATGGTACGCGCATCGGGCGTGGTGATGGTAGCCACGTTGGCGAGCGGCGACATCGAGCCGTAGTAGTCCACACGGACAGGGTCGAGGATACGCGCACTGGCTTTACCGGCACGGATATGTGCCAAAGCATCGTCTAAGAACAGAATGGCGGACTGCATCAGTTCCTCTGCGTCTGCCTGGATTTTTGAAGGTTCAATCATTGTTGTACTGTTTTTTTAGGGGGATAGAAAATCTAGAAAAACTAGAAGAACTAGAAGAACTAGGGTTCTATAATTTCTAGGGCTTTACTAATGTTCCGATGGGTTGACCGGCGATGACTTTGAGGAGATTGCCCTCGGTATCCATATCGAAGACGTAGATAGGCATTTGGTTTTCGCGGCACATAGTGATTGCCGTCAAGTCCATAATCTTCAGTCCTTTAGCCAGAATATCATCGTAGGTGATTTCGTCATACTTGGTGGCTGTCGGGTCTTTCTCGGGGTCGGCAGTGTAGATACCGTCCACGCGGGTACCCTTGAACATAATATCGGCTTCGAGTTCGATAGCACGCAATGCCGATGCAGTGTCAGTGGTAAAATAGGGGTTACCCGTACCGCCGGCAACGATAACGATGTTGCCCTTATCGAGGAGACGGATGGCTTTCGCCTTGCTGTAGTACTCGCCTATGGGTTCCATACGGACGGAGGTGAGGACACGCACTTTCTGCCCGATCGATTCGAGAGCGGACTGGAGTGCGAGCGAGTTGATGACCGTAGCGAGCATACCCATCTGGTCGCCTTTGACACGGTCGAAGCCTTTTTGGCTTCCGCTCAATCCGCGGAAGATATTTCCGCCTCCGATGACGATACCTATCTGTACGCCGAGGTCGGCAATCTGTTTGATCTGGCGGGCATAGGCGGCAAGACGTTGCTCATCAATGCCGTAGCCTTTCTGCCCCATCAGGCTCTCGCCCGAGAGTTTAAGGAGAATACGTTTGTACATAGTTTGTTTGGGGGTAATGTTCTCGGTCGGGTCTGCCAGCGGAGCGACTTCGGCAGGTGCGGGCTGTTGGTACCACGACGCATACATAGCATAGTTGTGGGCAATCTTACGGTTGATTTCGTTGGTCTGCGCGGTTTCGGCTTTCTTGATAAACTTAGCCGGCACACCGCCCCACACCTCGTATGCTCCGATCTTGGTGCCTTTGAGTACCAAAGCCCCCGCAGCCACGATAGCCCCTTCGCCGACCTCAACATCGTCGAGCAGCGTGGAGCCCATACCGATAAGGGCATAGTCGCGGATATGGGCACCGTGGATGGTTACATTGTGTCCGACAGAGACATAGTCGCCAATCTCGATAGTGGATTTCTGATATAGGGTATGGAGGACGGAGCCGTCCTGTATATTTACGTGGTTGCCCAGGCGAATGGAATTGACATCGCCGCGCAGGACTGCATTGAACCAAATGGAACAACCGTCGCCGATGACGGTGTCACCGACGATGGTTGCATTGGGGGCTATAAAGCAATCCTTACCAATCTGCGGTGTGAAACCACGAACGGGAAGAAGGAACATACTCCTAATTATGAATTAAGAATTAAGAATTATGAATTATTAGCGGGCGTTGATGATAGCGAGGAATTTCTCGGCTACGAGGGCAGCACCGCCAATCAGACCGCCGTCCACATCGGGGTTGGCGAACAGTTCGGCAGCATTCTTGTCGTTGCAACTGCCGCCATAGAGGATAGTGGTGTCGTCAGCCACAGCCTGACCATACTGCGCTGCCACGAGCGAACGGAGATAAGCGTGCATCTCCTGTGCCTGTGCGGGGGTAGCGGTGAGACCGGTACCGATAGCCCAAACGGGTTCGTAGGCAAGGGTGATGTTCTTCCACTCCTCGGTGGTGAGGTTGAATACAGAACCCTCGAGTTGTGCCTTAACCACCTCGTTCTGCTTACCTGCCTCGCGCTCCTCTTTCACCTCGCCGATGCAGAAGATGACCTTCAGACCGTTAGCGAGTGCGAGACGCACTTTCTCACGGAGGATAGCATAGTCCTCGTGATAGTAAGCACGACGCTCCGAGTGCCCAAGGATGCAGTATTCAGCACCAGTCGATTTGACCATCTCTGCACTTACCTCGCCGGTGTAAGCACCCTTCTCGTGGTCAGCGCAGTTCTCGGCAGCCACCTTGATAGGCGTGCCTTTGAGCAGTTCGGCAACGGTAGCCAAGTGGATAAACGGCGTGCCGATAACGACAGCGCACGAGGGGTTCTTTACTGCTTCTTTCAGTTCGGTAGCCAGGGCTACACCTTCTTGCAGGGTCTTGTTCATTTTCCAGTTGCCTGCAACCATTTTTGTTCTCATAATTATGATATAAAATTTGGAAGTTTGTAAATTTGTTGATAAAAAAACAAAACCGACAAAACCTTATCTTGCGGCACAACATGTGCCGCGCTTTTATCAAAACTACTCTATCCGGTTTCGGATATTGTATTTATCAATAATTGTGCCGTTTTGGATAACGATGACGCCCGGGTTAGCACGGACGATGGTCTTGAGTGTTACGGGGTCGCACGTACAGAAGACCTCCTCGGGATGATTGAACGGCGTAACCATATTGCTTATCTCATCGCCATTGATGCCGAAACAGAAGAGGTCGATGTCCTGTTCGCCTGAGCCGGTAAGGATATAGAACGGTTCGTTGCGGTTGAGACAGCGGTGGTAGAGAGCGGTTACGCGGTCAATCTGCTTCAAGTCGGTCTTGGCCAGGTCGTACATAATAACCAATGTAACAGGCACTTCCGAATCGAGGACATCGTAGGTGATGTCGTCGTAATTGAGCGTGATAATTTCAAAGTCGTGAATTTTCGGTTCGTATCCTTTCTTCACCAATACAGATTTCTGGTCAACAAACGTCCACGTACTGTCGCCCTTTGGATAGTTGTCGAGGGTGAATTCCTGCTGCACACCGTCTTTCTCATAGACAAAAGTAGTAGCATATTGGTCAGGCTCGGCATCGTCGGGTATCTCCATCAGTTCCGGGATGTTGTTGCCGATTTTGTACGGACGGAAATCCAATAACGGCAGATGGGTATGCGTGTAGAGCATCAACCCCGACACGATAGCCACACCTACAATTGCGATGCCTAACTCAACGCCCCAGACAAAGGTCTGCGGGATATAGCGTTTGGTACAAAGCAAAATGATGACGAGTGCCATCAAAACAACATTCTTCCAGAAGGTAGCCCAATTGCTGATAACGAGCGCATCACCGAAACAGCCACAGTCGCTCACAGGGTTCGCAATAGCGATATACAATGTAAGCGGCAGCATAACAACATAGAAAGCCAGCGAGAGCCAACTTGTCCACGAGGTGCGGACATTGAACAGCATACAGAAGCCCAGCGTGAACTCGATAGCGATGAGGCACACGGCAGCGGCTCCCGCAAGGGGCATCAGGTCGGTAAAGAAACCGCCGAAGGCTTTGAGGTAGTCTTCGATCTTGTAGGTGGTACCCAGCGGATCGACAGCCTTGACGAACCCCGAAAAGAGGAACGTGAGGGCTAACAGCGTACGGGCAATAGAGCCGACGATGTGGAGCAAATTACTTTTTTTCATTTTGGTCAGAAAGTTTGATCAGGTAAAACACAGCATAGTTGAGCATATCGAAATAGTTGCCGTCTGCGCCCTCGGAGATGAGGGTATGGTTATCGTTGGCGGCAATCGATTTATTGCGGTTGATCTTGGTAAGAATGATGTCGGTAAGACTGGAGGGAAACATATCGCGCCAGGCTTCGCCGTAGTCGTGGTTCTTGCGGAGCATAAGGGCTTTCGCCTCGGCGGTATAGTGATCATACAGTTCAGTAGCCTGCTCGGCAGACATATCCACCGAGTCGGCATAGCCCTCGCGCAACTGGATAAGCCCCATAACGGAGTAGTTGACGATAGCCATCATCTCGCACTCGATCGATTCGCCCACAAGGTTTATACCCGTGGTCTCTATCTCGCGCACTCGCTTGGCTTTGATAAAGAGTTGGTCGTTGACAGTCTGCGGGCGCATAATACGCCAACTCGGACCATAGTCTTTCATCTTCAGCACATAAATGCGCCGGCACCGTGCAATCACTTCGTCGTATTGTTCTGCTGTAGTCATCATTTATTATTTTATTGTACCAGTATTTTCATTGCTTCACCGCCACAACGGACTATATACACGCCTGCAGCGGGAACGTTAAATCGAGCATAGCGGGTGTTGCGTGCACGGGCTATGATACGTCCCGCAAGGTCGGTGAGATATATGGTGGTGTAGTCGGTTGTCTGTACTTCCACGGTATGCTCTATGATGCGTATCGTATTGCTATTGAGTGTATTATACATAGCCGCAGGCGGTGTGTAGAATGAGGCAGTGAGCGTGGTATCGGAGGAGATGACCACTGTACGTTTGCTATTGGTATCACCGTCGCTCCAACGCTCAAACAGGTAGCCTGCGTCGGGCGTTGCCTCTATGCTGACGGTTGTTCCCGCCAAGTATCTGTCCAACCACGGGCGTACCGAGACACTGCCGCCTTCGCCAGCAGAGAGGGACAAAGTGTAATAGAGTTGCGTGGCCTCTTTCTCCGAAAAGACGGGAGATATACGTACAGCCGACGTTACTTTGTGCAGGAGCGGGTTGCCTGTGGCTTGTACACCGTCTATCAGCCAGTGGCTGAACGTGTGGAACTCGTCGGGATGGGCGGAAACGGTCAACAAGTGCCCATTGTTATGGGAATAAATACCGGCAGCAGGCATAGTGGTTCCGCCATCGGTTTCCATTATCGTTATTTGGTGGGTTGTTACTTCCTCAAAAGAGGCAATGAGAGTGATATTCTCGGTAATAACAATAGTACGTACCGCATCGGTGTTATCATCGCTCCAGCGTCTGAAACGATAGCCTGGGTCCGGTGTGGCAACCAATTGAACGCTTGTGCCTGCTGGGTATTTGTCATTCACTTCCGCATTGACATTTCCTCCGGATAGTCCTGCTATAGTCAGTTGATATTCTTCGGGTTGTGCAGCAGTATTAACCGTAAATGAAACGGTCTGCCCATCGCCGAGCAGGTAGCGTTCCTGTCTGTCCACAGGAGAGACCTCCAGCGTGTATTCGCCGTCTGTGAGGTCATTGATACGATAGTAACGGGTGTCGATAATCGAATCTTTTCCGTTGCACGATACATAGAACTTGGGTGCACGACTCTCCCAACTTGCAACCGCCGTTGCACCATTGCAAGCCACTTTGAGGTTGCTGACAGTATAGTCGGGCGTACCTGCCACCTTGAACGAACCGCCGTTGGCAAAGCCCATTGTGTTGCCCTCGGCATCCAATACATACACCTGCCAACTATAATATCCGTTGATGTCGAAAGTAAGCGATACAGGGATAGTCTCCACATTGGTATAATAATATACATACCCGTCCAAGACGATACGGATCCGGTATTGCGGTGCTGCTACAGCAGCGTCCCACGAGAAATAGTAGGTGGTACTGTCGTGCGTTGTGGCAGACAGACTGGTCGGAAGATAGGGATTCTCCAAGGTAGTGAAATTCTCACCTTGTACAAAGTCGGAAATCGGTACCAGTTCATCGTTCACCGCCCGCACTTGCCAGCCGAAGGTATAAGCACCCGTAAAAATCAATCCCAGGTTCTTTTTTTCGCTATAGTAGGTAGTATAACGGTCGCTACCCACCTGTTGCAAACGCACCTCATAGTTGGTTTCCGAAGGCGAATCCCATGTAAAATCCGCTCCTGCTACAGAAACGGAGACGTGCAGATCAGAGGGGAGATAAGCCGATGTAAACGCATCACACTCACCGATATACAGATCCCAATAGTTTGCCGTTTCCTCTGTGGAGTTTGAGTTTTCGCCCATCAAAAGGCACGTGCTGCCATACGAGAACTTAGGGGAGAAACGGGTTTGCTGCGTAACATTGATAGTGGTTAATACACATTCTATGGAATCTGTAGCAAATGTTAGATTCACTGACCACCAATTGTTGTCTTCTTTTTGCGGCAAGATAGTATATAGTTTGCCGTCTACTCTAAAATACACCAGCAATCCGTTTGAGGTATCCAACCCGCTTGTTTCCGGTACGTGTATGCGAATGGCAAACTCGTGTTTCTCCGGTGCTTTGGCGTGATAATAGACATAGCCTTTTGACAACTCGGGCGTAACGGAAACATATTTCTGCAATGGGGTACAAAGTACTACGGTGTCGCCCACTGCCAACTCTTCGCCTGTTGTAAAACGGCGGTTGCCGAGCCACAACTGATTATAGCAGTACAACTGCCCCGCAGTGTTACCGTCATCGGAAATGTAAAAACGTGCTGAACCATATTGCGCAATCTCCGCAGAGGTGTTTACTATTTGTGATACCACACCGCGCACCAAATACGGTACAGCAGTAGCATCGGCACTCGGCAAAGCAGCAATCAAGTTCTTTGCTTCGGCTATGGTAAGCGATGTTATTGTCTTGTTTTCTAATGATGAGTAGTCCAATTTATTGTCTGACGCATTATATTTCCCTATCAGCAAATCATCTTCTGAGAGCGAACACGTGGTAGTATAGGTAGTCTTGTTGCCAACCAACTCAATATCAAAGACATAATTGCCTGCGGTATCAATCGTAACCGTAACCACTCCCGAATTGAGAATGTCGGAATAGGCAACACCATTGCGAGCATAGTTGATACTTGTCAGTCCGTTGCCGGAATAGAGTGTTCCCGCCCCAGTGCCATTGCCCAAAATATACGTGCCGACGATTGAACTGCGGTCGGCAGGGATAAGCCCCAACTGCAACGCTGTTCCCGCTGCCACTGCATTGTCTTGCGTCTTATAGTCGGCAGTATGCAGTTCCACCTGCAGGAAATTCACGCCATAGCCGTCTGTATAATCAAAAATGTAAGCATCGGCAAAGTTCAAGTCCGCCTTATCATCTTGATTTATATTTCCCTCTCCGAGAAACACCGAGTCGGTGGTTACGGTCAGCGGGAAACGGCGTTCCCCACGGGCTATCTTCGTTAGGATAGGGTAAGCGGTAGTGCTGTTGTCGGGCAGAACGCCCAACGCCAACTCGTACTCGCCTGCGGGCAAGCCCGACACACTGCGATAGACAGTGTACGGATTGGTATAAGAATATCCTGGAGACAGGTTGTAGGTCGCATTGATAGGCATTTTCGTATAGTACTGCCCGTCCTTATATATTATATAGGTAACTTTGCCTTTTGAGGTCGTTACCCCCGAATTCCGGAACGGATTGATGCTGAATGCCAGATTGTCATTGATGCCCACACGACGCTGCGAGATACAACGCACCATATCGGCAATAATGAGCGGAATGGAGTCGCCGCCTTGATTAGGTTGAATCCCCGTAAAAGCACATACACTCTCCGTAAAGCCCTTGCCGCTGGCGGCACCGCCGGTACCCTGTCCGTAGGGATTCATTGCCGAGATAGCAAAATACCCGTTGCAATAGCCATCCCACCCCCAATTGATATGCACGTAACCGTTGCTCTGCATGCCGTCCAATACAAATGCATGCCCTTCGTTCTGTGTGGTGCGTCCGCTCATAAAAATAGGATGCCCCGCTTGCAGGTCGCTTGCAATAGCACCGAGCATCTCCGTCTCGTCCATATAGTCCTTGGGCAGCACACGGATAGCCGCATCGTAGCCGAAATAATGTATCAGTGCCTGCAATGCCGAATTGCTGACCGCCCCGCTGCCGCCGTTGGCATTGGTGTCATACCCCATATTGCACGCAATACCCACGTGCGACATCAGCGTTGCCACTGCATTGGATTGCGTGGTACTATACGTTCCGCTATAAACAGGCAGCATATTCGTCCAGTCGTATGTGGTATTGCCGAAATTGGCAGACAATGTCTGATTATTCCACGTATAGGAATGTGCCCCTGTGCCTTTGGCAGGATAGCGGTGATAATACATTATCTGACTTGTCGCTGTAGCCACACAGCCCGTAACACACTGCACACCGTCTTTGGTGGGGCAAAGATTGTTATAGGGTTCGTCCTGTCCCCATGCTATCGTTCCCAGCAGCGGCGACACTGCAGGGTAAGCGGTATCGTCTCCGGTTTGCGCTGCAGAAACAGGCGCCTGTGCCGCACGTGCAATCTCATCGGCATACATCTGCAACCAGAAACGCATATTGGCAGGCATTTCTGCTTTCGTAAAATGCCCGCCGTCGGCATAGCCGAGGATAGTACGCGCATTGTCCTCTGCGGATACTACCACAAAACCGCCGTCTGCCGTCTCGCTGTTGAAGACATACAGCGCAGGGGCATTATCTGATTGCGCTTGCGTATAAACCAAGCGCATAGGTTGCACCGCAGAAGAAGACATTCGGGCGCGTTGCATACGCTGTGCAACGGGTTGGGTCTTACCAGTAGCGAATCTGCCGGCGATGACTGCCGCCTCCTCGGCAGTACGGGGTGTCGCCACAGACACGAGTGTCCACAGCAAACAGCCTGCCAGAGTAAGTAGATGTCTCTTCATAAGGCTTATAATGATTGGATGGTTAATATATCATAGTTGTCTTCTGCTCGTTTGTCTCCAGCCCGCTACGCTCATAAAAAATTAAAGAAATAGAAGAAAGATGTTTCCTTAATTTCTTTTATTTCTCTCGCACCTTAGAGGCTCCACAAAATTCATTTTGTGGAGAGAGGAGAAATGGCGGCGACCTAAACTCGTGCAACGAGTTTCAATGTCGCAAGCCCATTTCGACGAAGCGTGTGCATAGGAACTCACGCCAACGCTTGCAGACACTCTTCCACGCTGACCAACTGCTGTTCGCCGGTGGTCATATTCTTGAGCATCATCTTCTGTGCCGCCATCTCGTCGCCGCCTATAATGGCTACATACGGGATATGTTTTGCGTCGGCATATCCCATCTGTTTCTTCATTTTGGCGGGTTCAGGATATACCTCCACACGCAAGCCCGCAGCACGCAGGCGGCTTGCCAGCGAGAGGGCATAACGCAGTTCGTCCTGCCCGAATGTTGCAAAAAGCAGTTGGGTAGTACTTTGCAAATCTGCGGGATACAGATTGAGTTCGGTCAGCACGTCATAGATCCGATCCGCCCCGAAGGATATACCCACGCCGCTCACATCGGGCATACCGAATATACCCGTCAGGTTGTCGTAGCGTCCGCCGCCGGTGATACTGCCCATCTGTACATCAAGGGCTTTCACCTCGAAGATTGCCCCCGTGTAGTAGTTCAGTCCGCGCGCCAGGCAGAGATCAAGAGCAATATCAAGACCTCCCCTAACCCCTCCTTCAGAGGAGGGGGATGCTGCGTTGCTTTCAACTTGGGATTCGTATAAGTAGAAGATCGTTCTTAGTTCCTCAATACCCTTTTTGCCGACCTCGGACGCAGCGAGGATACTCTCCAACCGGTTGAGTTTGTCGGTATTGCTTCCGCTGAGGTTCAGTATCGGTTGCAGCGCCTCCACCGCCTCGGCGGGCAGTCCTTTCTCAATCAGTTCCTTGTTCACATTCTCGATACCGATCTTGTCCAGTTTGTCAATTGCCACCGTGATGTCGATAATCTTGTCGGGTTGTCCGATTACCTCGGCGATACCCGCCAGAATCTTGCGGTTGTTGATATGCAGGCATACACGGATACCCAAGCGGCGATACACCTCCTCCACTATCTGTATCAGTTCCACTTCGCTGACGAGCGAGTTGGTGCCGATCACGTCCACATCACACTGGTAGAACTCGCGGTAACGCCCTTTCTGCGGGCGGTCGGCACGCCAGACGGGCTGTATCTGGAAACGCTTGAAGGGGAACTGTATCTCGTCGCGGTGTTGCACCACAAAGCGCGCAAAAGGAACGGTCAAGTCATAGCGCAGCCCTTTTTCACTCACGATGCTTGTGGCTTTGCCGATACTCAGGTCGGTCTCGGCGAGTTGCCCACGGAGCGGGGTCATCCAGTCGCCCGAATTGAGTATCTTGAAGAGCAGTTTGTCGCCCTCCTCGCCGTATTTGCCCATCAGCGTGCAGAGATTCTCCATTGCGGGGGTCTCAATCTGCTGAAAGCCATACAAAGCAAATACCGATTTGATCGTATTGAAGATGTAGTTACGACGCGCCATCTCTATCGGCGAGAAGTCGCGCGTACCCTTTGGAATACTTGGTTTCTGTGCCATATTTTTGTTGCGGCTCCGCCGCTATATTTATTGTTTTATGTTAAATAATAATCTGCTTAAAGGTAGCCTATCCTATGCGCATCCTATGCGCATCCTATGCTGTTTGTATTGTAAATATCAGCACCAAGAATTTAATGTTAATTTACAGATTTACACACTTACAAATTTACAAATTCTCTGCAAACAGTTCGCTGTAGATTTTTTCCGTTGCGCCAAGTTCGCTTTCCACATACTCGCGTGCTTTGCGCCCGAGTGCCTTATGGTTGGCAAGGGCGTTATCCATCTGTGCCTCAAACTCGCGATAGTTCTTTACCGAGAAACCCGCCCCTGCCTGTATCAACCCTTTTGCTTCGCGGAAATGCCGGTAGTTCGGACCGAACAGCACCGGTATGCCATAGACGGCAGCCTCTATCGTGTTGTGAATTCCTACGCCGAACCCGCCGCCTATATACGCCACTTGCCCGTACTGATAGATCGACGACAGCATACCTATCGTATCAATCAGCAGCGTCCGGCAATGCGTGATATTGAGCGGTGTTGCCTCGGTAAAACGCACATACCTGCCGTGAAATATCTGGAATATCTCATGCAGGTGCTTGGCGTGTATCTCGTGTGGAACCAGCACCAGTTTGGTGTCGGGGTGCTCCTCTATGTAGCGTGCCAGCAGTTCCTCGTCCTGCGGCCACGTGCTGCCCGCGATAATCACCTTGGGTGCATCAAACGTAAAACGCTCCACCACAGGCAGTTGTTTGGCGTGTCCCGCTATCTCGTTCACACGGTCGAACCGCGTATCGCCCGCCACCGATGTATGCTCCACCCCGTGCGCCTGCAGCAGATCCATCGACGCCCGGTCTTGCACGTAGATATGCGTGAAACAACGCAGCAGTTTCAGGTAGGGCTTGCCCCACGGCAGGAAAAACAACTGCTTCGGGCGGAAAATAGCCGATATGCTGTAGGTTTTTATACCGCGTTTGCGCAACTCTTTCAGATAGGCCGGCCAGAACTCGTACTTCACGAATATAGCCATAGCGGGCTGCACTTCCTCTACAAACGCACAGGCGTTGCGCTTGGTGGCAAACGGCAGATAGGTTACCAAATCCACCTCGCTGTAGTTTTTGCGCAGTTCGTAGCCCGACGGCGAAAAGAACGTAAGCAGGATATGCGTTTTCGGTTGCTCTTTGCGCAGCCGCTCTATGATCGGGCGTGCCTGCTCAAACTCTCCAACCGATGCGGCGTGAAACCACACCACATTATCAAGCGACCGGCTCTGTTTATATGCTTTTATTTGTTGTAATGCTTCTTTTTGCCCGCGCACCAACAACTTTGCTTTCCGATGTCCGAACAAAGCCGCAATGCGCAACAGGAGAAAGTAAATACCCATAATATGCCAAAAGTATAAATCGCACAAAATTACTGCTTTTTTTTGAAATATCATAATTATTTGCCCTTATTTGTCTGTATTTGTGCCTTATTCAGTTTTTTTTTGTAACTTTGCAGTCTCAATGTTTCTCAAAACAATGAGAGGAATTAATGGTCTATTAACGGCAATTAACGGAGTCTTTTATACCCGATAACGTTTTAATGGCTCTTTAATGGGCTTTAATGGAGAAAATCCCCTTCAATGGGAAAAAAGGAATTTAACGGAGAACGGATTATGGAGGAAAGTACAGTCATTCTGGCAATAGAATCAAGTTGCGACGATACCTCGTCGGCAGTGATCAAAGACGGTATCCTGCTGAGCAACGTCATCGCCTCGCAGAAAGTACACGAGGAGTACGGCGGTGTGGTACCCGAGTTGGCAAGCCGTGCGCACCAACTCAATATAGTGCCCGTGGTGGATACGGCATTGAAACGTGCGGGGGTGGACAAGTCGGAGTTGTCGGCTCTCGCGTTTACGCGCGGTCCGGGGCTGCTCGGCAGCCTGCTGGTTGGCACCTCTTTTGCCAAAGGGCTGGCACTCTCGTTAGGTATTCCGCTCATTGATGTCAACCACCTGCAAGGGCATGTGCTGGCGCATTTCGTCGAACCGTCGGAGGCACTCAAAGCCGCCACCCCGAGTATGGCGGGCGTGGAGATCAAGCACCCCTCGTTCCCGTTCCTGTGTCTGCTCGTCAGCGGCGGCAACAGTCAGATCATACTCGTCAAAGCCTACAACGATATGCAGATCATCGGGCAGACTATCGACGACGCAGCGGGCGAAGCCTTCGACAAGTGCGCCAAGGTGCTGGGCTTGCCCTATCCAGGCGGTCCGTGGATAGACAAACTTGCCAAACAGGGCGATCCGTCGGTCTATCATTTTGCCAAGCCGAACATCTCCGGCTACGACTATTCATTCTCCGGACTGAAGACCTCTTTCCTCTATACGCTGCGCGATATGATGCGTGCCGGGCAGGTGGATTCGGTGGACGCACTGGCAGAACGTGTGCCGATGTTGCGGGAGAACCTGTGCGCCGCTTTGCAGCAGACGGTGATCGATATTCTGATGAAAAAACTCAAGAAAGCGGCTTTCGACCTCGGCATGCGCCAAGTGGCGGTTGCCGGCGGCGTAAGTGCCAACAGCGGTCTGCGCCAAGCCTTCGTGGACTATGGCAAGAAATACGGCTGGCAGGTGTTTATTCCGCCTTTCTCGTTTACGACCGACAATGCCGCTATGGTCTGCCAGGCAGGCTATTTCAAGTACCTTGACCACGATTTCTGCCCTCTCGACCTTGTCCCCTACGCCAAAACGCAAATTTAATGCGTAATGAAAAAGTCAGGTGGATGTCAGGTGGATAGCCCATAGAAAGAATGAGGAATTAATGGATAATTCATGGCTAATTATATGTTCCTGAAATAAAATAATTACACAACTATTAACGTTCTAAAAATATGCCCACCCGCCAGCAAATACGTTCCGCCCTCGCACCCTATCTTGACATTATCATTTTTGTCGTTACCCTACTGGTGGCGAACTATTTCTGGAAGTTCACCGTCCATGGCGACGAGGGCGATACGCTGGTTACGTGGTTCGGACTGAACATCACTGCGCCCTTTGATTTTCTCGCACGCCATATCACCCGCGAAGTCTATTGGCTCATCGGTCTTTTCCGCGACACCTGCACCCTGGCAAGCCCCACCTCCTACTATTTCGATTCGGGTGTCGGCACCAATATCGTTTGGAGTTGCACCCCGCTCAAGCAGTCGTTTATTTGGCTTTGTCTATTGCTCACCACCCGCGGCGGTTGGAAACACAAGATATGGTATATTCCCCTCGGCTGGGTGTGTATCTATATATTCAATCTCCTGCGTATCTTTGCCATTTCGCTGCTGACCGAGTTCCACCCCGAGTGGTTCGAGTTGCTCCATACCTACATCTTCAAGTGGCTGTTCTATGGTATGATGTTCCTCCTCTGGCTCCTATTCACCGACAAAGTCCGCTATATCGGCAAAGCCAAATAGTTCTTTGTCCTTTGTTCATTGTCCTAAAAAGTACTTTTTGTTAAGAATAATCGTCCGCTTGTTTTTATCAGGACGGCTTTTGTTGCATATCTCAAAATAAAACACTATCTTTGCCGCATAAAACCAATATGCTATATGAAACGTTTTACTCTGACCATACTCTGTGCCGTCCTGGCACTCGGTGCTATGGCACAAGACATCATCGTAACCACCGATGCCGAGCGTATCAATGCCAAGATCGTGGAGATCTCTTCCTATGACATCTTATACAAACAAGCCTCCGACCTCGACGGTCCTACCACACGCCTTCCGCTCTCCAACATCGTATCCATCCTCTTTGAGGACGGACGGGTCTCGGTCTTCAACAACGACCTCAAGAACCCTGCGCTGTACGACAAGGTAGTGCGCCAGCCGCTGTTGCCGGGTGTGATTACCAAGCAGAAGAAAACCTATTTCCTCACCGAGGACACACAGGTAACAAAGATGAGCGAGGAAGCCTATCTGAAATTTATTGAAAACAACTGTCCTGAGGCGTGGCAAAGTTACCGGCGCGGTGAGCGTTGCTGGTCGCTCGGTTGGCGTTTCTTCGGTGCCGGATGGTGCCTTGAAGCAGTGGGTATCCCCGTGTTTTTTGTCGGACTTAAATTGCAGAACAAAGGTCAGGGCGACGACCCGAACAGCAACTACGGAATGGGTATGTCGCTGGCGGGTGTTATTATGATGGCGGGCGGCGGCGTATGCGAGGTGGCGTCTATACCGCTTCTCTCCGTGGGCAGCAACAAACGCCGCAAATCGTATGAGGTGTACAACAACTGCTACTATCTGCAGCACCCCATCAGTGAGAAAAAGGAAACCGCAGCACCCGTCTCGCTCCATCTGCAAGCCAACACCGACGGCTTCGGTCTGGCTCTGAAATTCTAACACACACCTAATATGTACAAAAAACAGAACATAAAAAGAGACTGCCTTCATTTGTTAGACAGTCTCTTTCTGTATATCGTTTCTCTGTAAAAATACTATATAGTCGGGGACGCGGACGCCTTGTCCGCGGTCAAGTCGTCAGACTTGCTTGTTTTTCCTGTGGTCTTTATGACTTGGTTGTCAACCTCTTATATATTTGAATATATTTGGTTTCATTTTTCATATATTTGTTTTCCAAGCGCGGCACATATTGCGCCGCAAGACAGGTTTTGCAAGTTTTGTTTTTATAACTATTTGCCGTTTTGTTCCCGGTTGCGTATCTTGTAGGTCAGCCGGTCGAAATGCGTCAGCCCCATCGCCTGCAAGTCGGCAATGCTTTTCTCCACCTCGTCGGCGGTGTTATATTCTGGTATGAGCGGTACGCGCACAAAGATATCGTCCGCCCTGCCCTTTTCTATCAGCCACCGCAGATTTGCCAACACGCGCTCATTGCCACAACGGGTATAGCGTTGATAGATAGCAGGATTCATATCCTTTACGTCCACTATGAAATGCTGCGCAAACGGCTCCACACGAGCAAGATCCTCTTGCGGCACATTGAGCGAGGTCTCTATCTGTATCGTCCATTCGGGCGGGCATACTTCGTGAAAACGGGCAATAAAACGGCTTTGCAGCAGCGGTTCGCCGCCGCCGAAAGTGATCCCCCCGTGCGTGGCAAGGAAATCAAGATTGTCCTCCATTGTTTTTTCCACCAACTGCTCTGCCGTATAGCGTTTGCGCGGACGCTTGGTATCAATGGCAAAGAGATTGACGCAAAACTCGCAGCGCAACGGACAGCCCTGAAAGATGACCAACGTGCGTACGCCGTCGCCGCCCAACAGGATGCGGTGGCGTGATATAGCGGCTATCGGAGCCGTCAGTTCCTCTCTGATTTGTGTTTCGTCCATAGTACATTCATTTTGTGCGCAAAGATACGACAATTTGCGTATATCTGCAAGCAAAACGGAATTTTTGTTTTGTACAAAGTGTCCCCAAAATGATACTGTACTGTCCAATAACAAATGCAATTTTGTGCAAAGTTAGCGAAAATAATTGAAG
>ERZ808259.289-NODE-289-length-26119-cov-3.761625_pt1 | contig 26119 bp, 34 predicted proteins | sample MGYA00521279_ERZ808259 | MGnify/ENA primary metagenome ERZ808259 (study PRJEB31516, sample SAMN03275586) | gut metagenome | biome: mammalia-associated habitat; material: feces | host: Papio cynocephalus | place: Kenya | collected 2012-07-27 ... | reverse complement strand
GAGCGTCTGGCTACGGACCAGAAGGTCAGGGGTTCGAATCCCTTATGCTACGCCAGTTTGACAAAAACCCTACTAAACAGTAGGGTTTTTGCATTTTTATAGGCTTCAAAATTTGTTCAAAATTGCCCTATTTTGCCCTGTTTTGCACAATTTTATTACCACAAGTATTACCACAAAATGCAAAAAAAAGACCGCCCACGTTATATGGACGGTCTAATTCTACACGCCTTTTAAGGCTGTATTTTCCGATGCGAGACTTTCGTATTTCGTACGAATTTTTTCGACGGCGACATCGGTAGGAATATTTACGGTGAAACGTTCATCCCCGACTTTCCCATTCGGTTCGTCAATTCTTGCGCGAAACTGGGAAAAGATACGCAATTTTTTCTTAACCGTTGCCCTGCGGCGCTCCATCATTGAATAGCCGAAAGAAACACCGCTATACACTGCTATGAGCATCGACACGATTTTGAAAATTAACGGCATTATCATATCTTTGGTAAAACCGTTAAAGTGAAATGCAAAATCGAAAACCACCGCCGAACATGCAACTATTGTAAGAGCTTTTACGCCAAGTTTTTTGAGTGTATATTTTCCCTTATTCACTTGCAAATCGTATTCGTCATCCTTTACTGCAACGTCCGTTTCGCCTGCAACCATTTGGTTGAATGTCACTTTGTGATACTTTACGCCACGAACACCGTCCCACACTTCTTGTGGCGAAAGTAATAAACGCTTCTCTAGTGCCTTGATACGTTTTTCGTTGCTTCTCCTAGTATGGTTTAATTTGCGTTTGGTGGCTTCGACGAATGCCTTGTATTTATTCGCGCGGTTTATTTGCTCGATAAAGGTTTCAAGTTCAACTGTTTCATGTCGTTCCATCATCTTTTTATAATGTCCGTCAAGAGCGTTCACCCGGTCGATAAAATCTTTATCGTGTTTTTTTCGACTCTCTTCGGTTATGTTGGACATTGAGAGCATTATCAAGAACGTCGAAACGCCCATCAGTATTTTGCTCACCCAATAGGAAACATCGTCACGCGGCGTAGCGTTGATATTATCAACGACAAATATGCCGATAAGTAATACCACGCATGCCACAAACAGCGATATAAAAGAGTTCAGCGTTATTTTTACGCCTGAATACACCTTTCGCTTATCGTCACTCATTTGTCTTCACCGTCCTTTGCTCTCTTTATCATCTCGTTTTTCTCAATGTTGATAGTCACAAGATGCAAGCCGATTTTTCCAATAATAGAGCCTGCTACCGTTAAAAGCAATATCATAAGTTGGTCGATTGCTTGCTGGAACGCCGCTATGACACTCAACAGAATGAGTATCGGGAACAGCGCAACGACATAATCGACGTTCTCGATGATTTCTTTCTTTTTCGCTACACGTTTTATAAGCAATTCGTTGTCCGGGTTTGTCTCAAGGTCTGTCTTTTGCTGAACATAACCTTGCACATAACGGTCGTATCTCTTGCGGAAGATACCAAAGATAACTCCCGCAAGAATCGCAAGCGCAATTAGCGTCCAAAAACTGCCCTTACTCGTCGCAGACATCGTATATTGCAACGTGTCGTAGTAACAATAAATGGAATATCCCGCAGTCGGAGCGATGAGAACGAGATACTCCATTACCATTGTTACGATTGACTTCGGATTGTGTTTCATTTGCTATCACCGCCTTAATAAGAAACTGCGGTCGTTTCTTTCTCTTCCGTACTCTCCGCGACGGACACATTCAGTCTCGGTTGCTCGATTATCGGTATTTGCTTGATTTCTTGATGCGTATCTCCGATTGCACTCGCCAAATTCTCTCTCGCTGTGAGCGACGGCGTTTTCAAATCAACAAGAACCTTGCCTTGCGCAATGTTTACGGAAAGCAGTTTATTCATAACTTCACCGAACTCGTTGAACTTCTTATCCATAACGTCAAGACGCTTGTTTGTTGCGCGGTCAATCATTGCTTCCGCATTGATACTTACACCATCGCTGATTGCGCTCAAAACGCGCGTAGTGACTTCATCCGCAATTTGAGACTTGTCGGCGTCGGTGAGTCTGCTCACCTTTTTTGTTTTGTAATTGCAAACCGCACTGACGATTGCTTTTACAATGGCGGTGATCATCGTTGCACCAGCCGCTGAAGAGAGAAACGCTACGACATACGTCATAATGGTTTCGATTGTTGCATTTTCCATAATGTACTCCTTTGCCCGTGCCCGGTGCGCCAGACGAGAGCGATAAAGTGATTACGCGCGCACACGTTGTTTGTTATTGTTCGAGCGCAATTTGAATATTGTACACATCGGTTTTGAGTTCTTGAATCTTGTTTTCCTGAACCCGAATCGTTTCTTTGAGTTCCTTGAGTTCCGCTTTCAAAAGAGCATTTTCCGCTTTCAAATCGTCAAATTCGGGATGCCCGATAAGTGTCGGCGGCGCGCTATAAAAGACTATCGGCTCGACACGGAATGTTTTCACAACGCGACCGTGAGCGCAAAGGTTCACTTCGGCATTCAAAACACCCGCTTTTACAACTTTTGATGGAATCACAAAAGGATTCTTCTTGATGCGAACCTGTTCGGTCACACCACCGTTTTCAAAATTAACAACGGCATCGTTAAGCAGATAATCCGTGTCGAGTTTCATTGTTGCTTCTTCGTTTTCGCTCAACAAAAAAGGCTCTCGCGTTGAGAGCCTTCCGTTAAGTCTGTCAAGTTTTACTTCAATATCCATAAGTTACTCCTTTATTCTTTTTGCCGCCCACTCTCCGTAAGCGATTTCGCCTTTTTCGATTGTGTCGATGCCGTTAATGCGACAGTCATAGAGCGTGATGATTATATCGTCGCCACGCTCGCCTTTTGCCCACAAATTGTCGATGTATTCGTCAATATCAATTTGAATAGTTCGTATCATAAGACATCTCCTTATTTACTGAAAGCATTCCATATTGTTGCAAAATCCGCAGGTTTCAGTGATGCTCCACCTATCAATCCGCCGTCAATATTAGTTTGCGACAGCAATTCGCTTGCGTTTTTAGCGTTCATCGAACCGCCATATATGATTCGAACTTGATCGCCAGCAGAAGAGCCATACATTTCCGATATAACAGTTCTAACATGAGAACACATCTCTTCCGCTTCGGCGGGTGTCGCAGTTTTACCAGTACCGATTGCCCATATAGGTTCATATGCTATTATCATTTTTTCTACCTGGTCAGCGGTTATGCTCGCTAAAGACATTCTTAACTGATATTCAACCCATGTCTTATGTGCCCATTTTTCTCGAATCGTAAGATTTTCGCCACAGCACAAAATCGGTGTAATGTTATTTTGAAAACATTGTCCAAGTTGTCCCGCTATTATATTGAAATTGTTATAAAAACTCGCCTGCTCATTCCCCGTGACCGCTTCGGGTGTTAAACCGAAGTATGTTGTTTCCGAATGGTTGATGATAGCATATTTACAGCCGACATTTGCAAGCATTGCCGCTGAAACCTGCCCTGTGTACGCTCCGTTTGTTGCATTTGATACAAATTGTGAGCATACGCCCAAATTTGTACCGACTGTATCTGCAACTGCTTTCAAATTGCACGTCGCAGGTGCTAAAACTGTTTCGGGATTCGTTGTATTAACGCCTGTCGCAAGAATTTCCTGTGCGAGCGCAATGCTTTCATCCCAAGTTTTGTTCATTTTCCAGTTACCACATAAAAAACCTTTTCTTGACATAATTGCTTCTTTACTCCATACGATTACGCCGTCGAAAATTACCTTTTCGAGACTTACTCCGTTAAATTTTATAGTTCCAGTTGCTGGTATTTCTGTTCCGTTTACTATTAACGACATGGTTATCACCCCCTTATTTCGTCGTAATTGTAAGCGTCGTTCCCGACAATGTGAATGTCGGAATATCTGTTGCTTTTGCGCCGCCTGCTTCCGACAAGATTTCGGCAGGAGTACGGTAATATATCCAGCCTGCATCATCGAATACGCAAACTTTACCCGTGTTCGAGCCTTTATTTGACATCGTTGACGATTGCAACCAAGAGCCTTTCACATAACCACTCGCTTTTATCGAATATCCGTCGACTGCACCCGTGATAATTTGACCGCCCTTAAATGTGTTGTTCTCATCCAACTTCGCAAAGGAAGGCGGATTAGCGAGAACCGCCCACGGAAACTTGATTTCTTCCATTTCTCCGTTCTCGCCTTTTCGTTTCGGTATGTATGTTGACATACGCTCACCCCCTTTATGACTGGAGTTCAAAGAAAAGACCACCAACTACAAGGCTTGACGTTGGCGTCGTTTGTCCGCTTTTTCCCCACTCGATAACTTGAGAGCCTTCTGTTACGCGTCCTTTACTGTCAACGGTAACTGCGCTGTAAGTTCCTGTTTGTACGCCTGTATCCGTTAAACCGATGTAGGCACTATTTGAAAATGCTCCATCAGACTGATAAAGGTCATCTGAAAATCTGACGACCGTATCGCTTGCGCCGTTAAATTTCACATGGAATTCGGCGGAATCATTTCCGCCACGAAGAGTAAGCGAATGCCCGACTTTGTTTGCAGTCGTTGCAGTCGTTGCAGTTTCTGCAGTTGTCGCCGCATTTGCCGTGTCAGATTTTTTTGCATATGCGGCGTTTTGTGCATTTGGGACAGTCGTCGTACCATCGGTTATTTTCTTAATTGCTGAAGCATTTGTATTGGCTTTTGAAAGTGCATTATCCGCTGTTTCTTTTACTTCATTGATTGCGCCTGCAATGGTTTTTTCAGTAGTAGCAAGCGTATTGTCTTTTTTAGTTTGCAAATCTCCGATTTTTGCTTTACTATCAACAAGCGTTTGATTTGTGCCATCATATTGCACTAAATTTCCGTCTACAAGTCCTGAACGGGTTGCAAGTGGTTGTAAGTTGCTTTTTGTAGTGTCGATATTTCCCGAAGCATCAAGAGCCACGTCACCAACTGAAGCAATTCCGTCGCCGTCAAAAACCAATGCGCCCGAATTAGTCCCGTCATATTTCGGTGCAACAAGACCTGCAGGAGTAGTCAATTTTGTAGTGTTGCCGTGGGCAACTTCGATGAGTTTATCCTTCACTTGAAGCGTTGTACTGTCGACGGTTGTCGTAGTTCCGTTTACTGTGAGATTTCCACCAACGGTAAGCCCACCATTAACAGAGAGTGCTCCTGTTACAGTGCCGCCTGCTTTGTCGAGTTTTTTCCCATCTTGCTCATCGACATATGCCTTAAGTGCGTAGTCTTCATTACTTCCATGATAAACTCGACCTTTTGAATCAACAGATACTTTGTTATACGTTCCCGATGAAACAACATCAGGTAAACCAACAATGTACTCGTTTTCATCAATCGAGTTTTTGCGGAATGTAAAATAACTGGCATCATACCTAACTGACTTTTCAACGCTTCCGTCATACTGTATCTCGCCACTTGTAGCATCGTCATCATCGTCTTGTCCATACATTTTTAGATGATGTGTAACTTTACCCGCTTCTTTGACGACTGCGTCTTTTAGTTGCGCAATTTTGTCTTTTACTATTGACGTGCCGTCAGGATTCACAACATTGTCGACTTTGCCCGCATTTGCTACCCCAGTAGCCAACTCTTGCAATGCACCTTCAACGTTTGAAGATGTGAATTCGTTTTCAGTATCCGCAATAGTGACTTGTTCTGCACTTGTTTCAAAAAGCACTTGAACCTTTCCGCCTTTATCGTCGATAACACGTTCTACTCTTCTTTTTTCGGTTGCCATAATATTTATCGCTCCTTAAATTTTAATTTTTCGTGTAAATAAAATCGCCGACTGTCAACTGTGACATATCGGCGTCATTTGCGTCATTTACGCAAACTATTTTTGTATTGAGTTCCTTTACGCTCGTCAACGACATTCGGAATGAATTCTCGCCGTCGTCAACATATATCGAGCCACGCTGTCTGAAACCAGTTGTTTCGGGAAATTCGGACAAACGTTTTGGAACATACCTGAAATTCGGCGAACTGTCTTTAAGCTCTTGAATCTCTTTTGCGTTTTGGTTGTAGTAAAGCGTAAGCAAATCAAGGATACGCTCAATGTCTTTTTCGTCAACATCGCTCGGCGGTTCGGGCAACAGCGAATACTCGACACGGAAACTTGCCGTGTAAGTCGTTTGATTGTCCGATTCGACTTCATCTTCAACTCCGAGACCGTTGTATTTGACTATGTTGAATGATACACCGACAATACCTTCCAGTTCCGTTATATTATACGGAACGGCAAGAGACCATTTCCATATTTGAACTTGGTCATCGTCAAGATTGTATCTTCCGTTTTGCATCATAGGGAAATAGCCCTTTGCAAGTCCGTTTGGAAGCGTAAAGGCAACCTGTATGGCGGTTTGTGCAGGGGAAACGGCTGTAATCACATCTATTGTCGCGGCATTGTTCTGCCCTTGATAGATGTGTTCCGTATCGTTTCTCGTAACCGTGCCGTCCAAATTCAAGAAAAACAACATACAATCACCCCTTTGCTTCAAGAGCCGCAACTCGTGCTTCCAAATTGTTGATGTTCAGCGTGAGCAGATTGATTAGTTCGTTAATCTCGCTCTCTGTGACGGATGCAGGCGGCGTTGGCAACACGCTGTATTCCACTGTAAATTCGCTCGTGTAAGTCGTTTGATTGACTATGACGTTTTTGCCCGATGAGTTTGTGCCGCTGTATTTAATCACGTTGAATGACACACCGACCGAACCTTTTTCTTTCGTAACATTGAACGGAAGTTTGAACGACCATTTGTAAATTTGTCGCCCATCATCGCCGCGCAATGCGTACGCTCCGCTTTGGCTCATCGGAAAGAATTGCGTCGCAAGCCCGTTTGGAAGTGTGAATGCGACTTGTATTCCTGTTTGGTCGGGCGTTATCGCAGTTATCAAATCGACACTTGCTACGCCGTTTTGACCTTGAAAAACACGCTCTGAATCATCTCTTGCGACTGTTCCGTCTAAATTGAGAAAGAAAAGCATTGTTGTTATCTCCTATTTTTTCGTATTAAAAAGCACCCACCCAAAAGGGTGAGTGCCTTGTGTTAGTAAAAGTTACATAAACTCTAAATCGTCAGGCGATGCGTATGTATCTCTTGTTTCGATTTTTGTATCGGAAATGCATTTATAGGTCGCCCGAACGCCGAGCACCAACATGTCTTTGTCGGTTAGAGTTATTGTTTTTCCCGAAACGGTATAATCAACGTTTTCGGTCAGTTCTTCAAACTTGCCCCCAAGCACTTCTCTGTCTAATTTCAAAGTGCCTTCTTCGTAATCGTACTGTAATGTAAAATAATCGAGAATCACGGGAAGATTATGCTGGAAGAACTCTTGATTTACGTACCCGTTTTTGTTCAATGTCGCATTAGCGACTTTTGCATAATCGGCATGTATGTTATCCTGGCTTATCGATTTCGTTGACACATATTTTCCGAGCGGAATTGTCAATGCGCTATCTTTATACGCTATTGCACCGCTCTTAACGTGCCAACTTGCGCTCTCGACCGCGTAAGCCATATTTGCCGCTGGCGAGAAATATATCGGTGGAGCGAGTTCATTTGGCGCAAGTCCATTTTCAAAGTTCTCGCCGAATAGCAACTCTAACTTTGACGTTTCATCGACTGTACCGTCAAGTCCCGGAGCAAATCTGCACACGGCATAAGACTTTACCGTCGCCGATGTCGGATTCTTTCGCGCTTTCCAATACACAGTGCCGTTTTCATCTTTGCCAAGCGGTGAGACGTTTGCCGTGCCAGGCTTAAACGTTTCAGACCCAAGAACGGAATCTTTGGCATCAATGTATTTATTGAGTGCGTTTATATTTTTGCCGAGCCATAATACAACAGTACCTGCATTGAACGAATCATTATTCGACTTGTTTGCGAAAAGGTTGTATGTCGCCATTCCAGTACCGACTACGATGCTGTCTCGCGTGCCGATAAAATGAAGTTGATACATAAAGCGCAACTTTTCTCGACTGTCTTTCTGAACGATAACACGACGCCATTGTGTATCATGCGTTATCCAATAAGGCTCATTGATAGTTGCCTGCGGATATAGCATTGCCGCGCCACCGTCTTTTTGACTATCGAGCGACGGAGACCAACCTTCTTTGCCCATTATGATTTCCAACGAATGAATTTCGCCGTAAACGTCCGTATAAGGCACTAGACGTTGCACCGCCTTGTTGGCTTCGTTCTCAAACTCATTTGAACTCTGATAGCCTGCACCGTAATTGTCTTCGTATGAAATAGCAAAGCAAACGCTTGTCCCAAAAGGAAACGCAACAACGGGCAATACGACATTTCTATCGGCAATAATATTGCCTGCTTCATCGTACGGCTTCAACACTGCAATCTGTGTCGGTTTCCCCAAAGATGTTCTTACATCCATCGGTGAAATGGTTTCTTTAATCATCGTTTCAAGTTCTCGACACATAACATAGTCAGTCATATCGATGTCTGTCTTATCTCCGATAAGTATCTTCTCGCTATAGTTTATATAGCGTTCGACGCTTTGTTTCTCGGAAATATCGTATAAACGATAATTTGAATTTAGTCCAACATACTCCGCAAGTTGATTGAAGTTCTTGGTTAGAGTGAGCGTCACTCTTATTTTTACAAGATCATACTCTGCGTCAACACGCGCTATATATTTTCCGTCTAGCAATTGCCCACATTTCGGCATTTGCGAATAATGGAAAATATCGTAAGTGCGTTGCTCGACGTCTTGTCCGAGTCGCGCAATTGCGCCACGCATCTTCTCGCCATAGAAAGAAGTTTCCGCGACGTTTGCGCCTTGATTGTAAACAATTTCATTTTTTTCATCTGCGCCGCTCATGGTAGGCTTCATTGATTTCAAACGAGCCGAGACAATAGGAACGTATGTCAACTTAAATGCAAGTTGTCGCAACCATTGTCCTTTCGTTGTATCGCTCAATGAAAGTGAAATGCCAGTCTTGGCTTCTATTATATTAACTATTGCATACTTATTAAACGCTGTTCCTACAGAAGTTGCGTTTTGCATGACAAAGTTTAGTCCCGATATTTTATTGTCGCCTTGTTTATAATGCAATGCCCACGCTTTTGAATACGGATAAGCAGTTCCCCAATACGAAGAAAGTGTTGAGTATTCCGCATCTTCATATACGTACGCTGAAATATCCCCTATAGGAACTTGTCCATTGAAATATTCGGGAATATACCCGACTTCAAGTTTTACGACCTGTTGTATCGGTGCAGATGAGCGAATAATAACATTATCAGCATTGATTTCGATTTGTGCATCTTCCGTTCTACACGTAATATAATCGTTTCCCAGTTCCGTTATAGCACCAAGTTCAACGTTTTCAGTGTTGCACATGTTTTGCGACGGGCTGTCCAACGTACCACACCAATCGTCTATATTGATGGTATGGTCTTGATATATCATCGGCGGCATATTAGGTGCTTGTTCGTCGCCACCAAGTTCGTCAAACGTCACGTAATAATGCGTATCGTCGATAGTTTTCGTTTTATCGAGCGTTGGATTGTCACGCACATACTTCGGTATAAGTCTCGGTATTGCGTGAATTTTTCCACCGACTTGCATTAGCGCATCAAACAGCGTACAGTTTGAGAACGAAAATTCAGGCGATGGCTCATTTTGATATTTTGCCGCAAAAGTCGGATCAAGTTCATACTCTTGGTCTTCTATCAAGATTCTTCGAGTAATGCCAGCAGAAAGCAGACGCTCACAAACAGATGTAATTGATGGTTGTGTTTTTGATGCTGTCTGTTCATACACCCCTATTCTAAAAATAAACGAACCCGAACACTTGAGTACAAGCGCGTCTTGAGATAACTGTGATGATACGAAAGATTCTATCGTATACGTTCCTACTTCAGTTAACTCCAATTCTCCGATGATATTTTCGGAACTACTATTTCCATTAAAAACAGTCTTTTCCCCACTAGGAGATGTTACAATTCCGCTAAAAGTACCTGGCGTCATTATTGAGCCTTTATTGTACTTAATTTGAAATTTCGGGTTAAGTATTGATAAGTGTGTGCCTTTTGTTTGCGGTCTATAATATGGAGTTACTACATAAGCATTGTTCTTAAAACTATCGGTTATTGCATCGATTTCACCATAATCGGCAGAAGTTCCTGCGGCATAATCTGTCTGTAGATATTTTGTCACGGTCATCGTTCCTATGAAACGACGCTCCATTTCCTTTGTCACTTCAATCGTTTGAATTTGCCAGTCGTACAACGGCGTAAGAGACGGCGCAAATACTCGTCTAGTACGTTTAGATGTGGCTACAAGGCGATATATTCTTCCGCATTCCGTTCCGTCTTCACTGACGATGATGCGCAACCGTGTAAACGGCTTAATCGGTTCTTGTCTGCGAGAAAGCGAAAGCGTAATAGCACCTGCGTCAAGAGTGTCATCCAGTGTTGTGCCGTCCGTAAATGGTCTTGACCACGACTTAAGCAGTTGCCAACTTCTATTTTCATAAATCGAAAGATTGTAACTAAACATATTCACCCCATTCGCGAACGGTTATACGATGCGCCTGCGCGTTCGATACCGACATGATTGCTTATATTCTCCCATTTGCGCTCATAGCGATTCTCTTCGGCTTCTTTTGCGTATCCGAATATTGTTGCGCCAACCGTGAGTGCTGCACCGATATAGTTGCCTGTCGCAAGATTGAAAGCAAGTCCGCCAGCCTGCGCCGCTATCTTCATCGATGCGTTAGCAACATTCTGTGCCTGTTGACTGCCTGTATATCGTCCGACAAGGCTTATTTGCCAATCGAATGCCGATTTTACAAGATTTGCACCGGGTATTGCAGTCGCAAATGCCTTTGCGCCTTTGACGAATTGTCCAAAAGACTGCGGTGCTTCATCGTCAATTTTGTCAGGCTTTGCAAAACTCGATTTATAACCTTTTTCTTCGGCGTTAGCAACATCGTTAAAATTGATGTCTATCGTATATTTTGCCATTTTCAAATCTCCACTTGACTAAAAACAAGATTTGTGCATATAATAGTATTGAAAAAGGAAACCTTGTTTTTGGATCAAGAAACTCCCGAAGCCTTGACACATCTTAATCGATGGGCAAGGTTTCCTTTTTTGTTATGGCGTAGAAATGCCACTCATCATCTTTTGAATTCCTTGCTTTACCAACATTCAGCCATATTTCATCAACTTTATCTTTATATCGAGTTTTCGTGAGATAATATCTGAATGCTTCAAATTTGTTATGTTCTTCTTTCTGAAGTTGAATTTCATTCACAAAACTCGATGATTCAATCAAATCATTCAGCAAACTGATTTCGGCAGTGCGTTTTTTATCCGCTTTATGGGCAAGTTCTTTTGCGTCACTATTGTCAATTTTCGCGAAATATCCATCTGGAAACAGAATATCGTTTCCACCATAATTGCTAATTATGTACTTTGTGATGACTTTGTACTTGTTCTCGTCACTGCTTGCAATAAGACGTCCCAGGTCATTATCATCACTCAATTCGACAATTTTTGGTTGTAGTTTCGAATAGTTCCTATCCGTTGTTATCCACTGTGTCTTGTTAGTATCATCGCCTAAATACTGCCCGCCGTCTGACTCTCCTTTGGGGACATATTCTTGTTGTTCTCCTGCACTGTTTATCTTCGTTGGCATATCACATCTCCGTCTTTGCGATTTCAAAGGTTGCCGAAATCGTCATAACCTTGCCCGCGGTCAACGGAGCAGTTATTTCTCTCGCGCACACGTTGAACGTTGCGGATACGCCGTCATACACATCGTCTCCGTCATCGTATGAAAGCGTATATACACGCTTGAGAGTGCCGACAAGCATATCTTTGAACAGCATTTGCGACGCGTCGTTGCGCTTGTATGGCATAATCACTTTGATAGTCAAGCCTTGTTGTGTAACTTCCGTTTGCATTTCTTCAGAGTTCTCAACGTTGGTACTATCGCCCGTTCTCGTTCTCACGATGCCACCGTCCATAAGCACGACCGCATGTTGCACAGCCGAATCTTTAACGCCGAGTTTCATCTTCACTGCGTTCGCAAGAACGCCGTCGAGAATGAATTGCCAAGAGATTTGCAATGAAATCGGTATCGCCGCGCCAACATCGCCGAAATAGTTTTCCGTACCGACAAATGGCGTTGAGACGCTCAACACGTATGAATAATTCTTGTCTTCATCATCGGTCAACGAGCCGACATTGCCCGCTATGTCCGAGACAAAAGCGTTAAGCGCGGTCAAAGCGTATTCAGCACGCCCCGATACCCTTTGCATATCGCAAGGAACAAGTATCTGCAACGTTTGCATGAGAAGCACACACTCAAGACCTTCAAGGGGAATGGGAGTGCTTGATTGCTCGAACAAAACTCCGTTGATAAGAATGGTTGGAAGTTGTCGTTGCGTCTTTTCCGTTTTCGCTTGCAAATCACCTTCGTTGCAATGAATGAGAAATCGAAAGTCCTGTCCATTGACTTTGCCCGCATATTTATTAAGTTTGGCAGTAAGTACATCTGCCATTTTCTGTGTGGAAATCATATTTCTATCTCCTTTATCGCCGCAACGTTCCGTGAAGTTCCTGCGATAAGAGCAATGCAATAAGTCCTGCCGCATCGTCGAACCAGTGTTCATTCGGGTTTTTCTTCCCGTGAAATTTCGGCGACACCCACGGCTCGTTTGTGTAAGGCATATAAGGCGCAACGGATTCGTCAATGGTTATCTGCCACTTTCCGTCTCCTTTGTACTCACACTTGACAGCATTGTTTTTCAAATTTCCCGTTCTTATAGGAACGACAGATTTGAACACCGTCATAACGTTTTGCATAACTATGCATTGCTCTTCATAACTAATCATTTCAAACCACCTTAACGACCGACATACGCACGTATTTTGCCGCAAGGCTAACTCGATTGAGCGCGAGTGATTTTTCGCTATCGCGTTTGTCAAACTCACGCGAAACGTCGGTTATCAGCCAGTATTCGCCTGCAAAATACAACTTGTCGTTTTTCTTGAAATCGTAGTTATATCGCGTTTGAATCTGCGTTTCGTTCCGCACGCTCATCAGGTTTTGAACTGGCTGTTCCCTGTCGGTTCTCCATTCCGTATAGAATTTGAATTTGATAATTTTGCCCTGTTCCATAGTCTCGTCGGACGGATACCATTTTGCGACGACCAAATCGTCCGATTTAGGCATAAGTGCGTTTATCATCAATAGTCGCTCCTATAATCGATATTTCTTACGTTATATCTGCCCTGATAAAGCAAACATATCCCGTTTGGCAATTCTTCCTGCAGGCGCATGCGCGTCGTGGGAGATACCCATCTGTCGAATTGCTTGTCGACATCTGCGCAGTTGAAGAAATCGCCGTTGCGAAGTTGATAATACATTTCATCTACAAGGCAGTCCTTGATAATGTCTCTGCAAGGCGGATATTTCGCAAGAAGATATTCGATAAAGTCCTTGTTGCAACCGTGCGCATAAATGTATCTGTAGAAAAAGTCTGACACACGGCGCAATATGCGTTGTCCGAGTGTTGACGGGTTCTCGTCACCCGTTGTATCGAGTGTAAGCGAAAGATTTACGCCGAGAGTTTCTAGAACGTATCTCTCTGTCAACACATACTGATGTCTTTTTGCGTCGTAAATCATTGCGTCATCGTTATACGGATAGTTCATATTGTTTCTCCTTTTTTGCCCGCTTGCCGAGTTGCACGGCGATACTCTTTCGGGCATAAAAGAGCGGGTGTTACCCCACTCTTTCATTCGGTCACGCTCTCGAACCCGGAGCGATGACTTTAAATTCTTGCCCAATCGTGCCAATGGTTGCGTAGTCGTTAGCAACGATAGGTACGACGGAATATTCGTCCCAGCACTCTGCACCGAAACGGTATTTCGGCTGAATGCGAATGCCTTGACCATCAGGGCTATCGATGGTTTTGACGGAATCGTTGAATGCCAACGCACGACCAGTGCCGATACCGCAGACAGCGAGACCGAGAACTTTGTCGAGTGCGCCTTTGGTCAATCCGAGATACTGCTCAATCAACGTCCAAACAGGATTCGATGCGACATAGCACGGAGTGTTGTCGACTTCGCCGACGAAATTGATGACGTCTTCAAGTTTGGTTTCGTTGTCGAGCGCACCCGTGCGAACCATGATTTGACCGAAATTTGAACCGCCGATGATAACGCCTTGCTTCTTAAGGCTCGAGTTCAAAGAAGAGCGAAGCAAGAATGCACGTTTGTTTCTCGGATAGGTGTCGATGCCTTGATCTTCGTTTCCCGCATCAAGATAGCCGTTTGCGTCGATGAGATAACCGAGATACGCATTTGCGCCCGGAGTTGCATCAACCGTAACCTTGTTGCCGGTTGCTTTGTCGCCCACTGCTTTATCGCCTGCCGCCTGGCACGTGAGCCATTTTGCAAGTTGTGCCGCCATAGTAATAGCGTTGACATGACGGTCAACTTTGCCGATGAGATTGCTCATTTCCGCTTCTGCGACGTCAACATTCATCATACCTTGCTCGTTTGATGGAATGTCGATGTTGTAGTCGATGACGTTGATGATTTTGATGCCGTACGGTTCGGTGGTCGGCATATATGCTTTATTGTCATTGAACCATCCGCCGTTTTTTTCCGCACCAAGTTGACGAGACTGTCCGGCGTTGGGTTTTACACGGATGATTTGAATTTCAGCCGCGGCGGTGTCGGTTGAAAACTTTTCGGTACATGCTTCTTCGGGACGAGTGAAAATGCCTTGAAAGATGTTGTCCTTACCGCGCGATGCCATCACGCGCTTAAGAGTTGCTGAATTGATTTCGGGGGTATTGATTGCTGCAAAAAGTGCTCCCATAGTGATTCTCCTTTCATTGAAAAAGCACCCCGTTTGGAGTGCTTTTTAATTTTGTATTTTTATTTTTTTAGTTTGTTTATCTGCGATATGCAGGATTGTAAGACCGCATAATTTGGTCTTCGGTTGAAAGTGTCGGTGCGTCGGAATCGTCTGCTTGCGGGCGTGCGCCAAATGGCTGACTGTCGAGTGCATCCGTAAGGTGCGATAGTCTTTCGGAAAGTTCGGCGATCTTCTCGTCCTGCGCATCAAAGCGCGCTCCGAGTGCTTCGATTTGTTTATACAAATCTCCTTTGTCGTCCGATTCTTCTTTGTCTTTCGCGTCGTCAGGAATCTGTTCATCTGTCGGTGTCGCGTCGTCCGTGGCGGTTTCATCAACCACCTTGTCTTCGCTTTCAGATTCGTCCACACGGTCTTTCGCGTCTTGCGTGTCTTCGTCGCCGTCGAGTTTATCTTGTTCTCCTACGCTCTCATCCACGCGGTCTTGTTCGGATTGACTGTCTTCGCCTTTATCTGCAACGTCTTCCTTTGCTTCGGAAACGTCTTCACTCGTGCTTTGGGCAATAACTTTCTTTTTGTCGTCGTCGCTCAAAGCATTTAGCGCTTCGATAAGTTCTTCAACGGTCAATTTCTTTCTTCCAAAAATTGCCATAATCTTTGTTCTCCTTTTTGAATATTCTATCGATAGACGATTCAACTTACTTCCGACACATCCATGCGCCCCTACGCAATCTGCGACTGCCCCAAGCGCGTGCCACCATCGCAAGCCGAATCTATATGAATACGCTTTCACGCATCCTTTCAAATTTTTACTCGGTCGGGATAATATGCTCGACCATTTTCAAGCGAGAATTTCTTATAACGCGCATACGCATCTGCCGCTTTCCTTTGTGCTTCTGCTTGAGCAGTCTTATTTCCTGCCGCACGGTTTAAGTCTTCGCGCATCCGCCATTCGCGGATATTGCGCTCCATTTCTCGCTGTTTGGTATTGATTTTGTTTTCCTTTCTTTGTTCTGCTTTTGAAACTTTCGGAATTCCCATTCCTGGCACATACTCGTAAAGCCTGTGACGACAATTGAAGCCTAGCAAACCGTTCTTGTACGTCTTGCCTGCTTTTGTCGTGTAATAGATGTCAGTTGCCGTTTCAAGCGGGATATACTCTTGCCCGTCAGGCGTTTTTCCGCTTGTTCCATCAAGGCTGTACACACGTCCTTGCCATTTGAAACAACGGTCGGAACAATCGGCGTGTGCGCTACATACTACAAGACGTGCGCCTTTATCTTTAAGACCTTGTATTTCGCTCTGATGATAATCATTGCGTACTTCCATTTCGGCGCGGTTTCTCATTGAGTTTCGACCGCTGAAATCATCGGGATCTGTTGCATCTTCTTTCGCGAGACTTACATAGACATCGTTTACTTTTTGCATATACTCTTTCGCATATATGCCGTTCGGTATACCCTGCCTTTGCCCCAAAAGCGGCATTTCAACACCGTCTTGTATGACGGTAGCAATTCGCTTGCCTTGCACAAGTGCTTGAGCCGTCTGTATGCGCTCATACGCTTTTCGACCATCGACGCCAAACGAGTTTACCAAAGCAAGCATAGTCGCGCGATATAGCGTCCACATCGATTTAGGCATCAACTCCCGAAGTTGTTTATTCGAGAGTTGCACGCCGTATCTTTTTATGACCTTGCGCACTTCGCGTTCTATGTCGATTTGCGGTTTACCTTGCAAATACATCCGATTGACGAGTGCCTTTATTTCCGACTGACAATCCGTTATCGCTTTCGCCTGCGGATTCAGTTTCCGTGTCATCATTCAAATCACCACCATTGCCGAAATAGTCGCCGCTGTCGGTGTCATCATACTCTTGCGATGATTCCGCCTTGATGCGGTCATACTCTTCTTGAACCTGAACGTCGTCATCGTCACTGTTGAACGTCTGCACCGCTTTATACTGCGAAATGAAACCGCCTTGTCTTGCGAGATTGAGCGTTTCAGCCGTCGTATACTTATTCTGAAGCGAAGCATTAGACCAGCGCACCACAACCTTATCAGGCAAGCCCATTGCAAGCCTTATGCGGTCAATAATGCGGTTAATCGGTTGCTCGATGACTCCGCGCATGTCGTCAACAAAGCCTGCCGTCTCGTTTTCTTCGGTCGAGATCTCGCGCGCCGTCTTTGCCGAATTGTCGTTAAGAAACGATGCAATCGTCGTGCTTGAAAGCCCTGTGTTGATTGCGATGTTCTCGATTATCGTATTTCTGATTAACTGCCAATCTTGCGCGCGCAGGTCGAACTGTATCGGAGTTGGCTTCTGCTCTTCCGGGTTCATACTCGGAAGTTGCGTGAATGTCGTGCCGTCAAGACCGTTATACGCATTGTCTCCCATCGGAGATTGTGCGCTCGAAAGCCCTTTCGGAACGAGAACCTTGCCACGACCGAGATACATATCCGTACACATCGCGGAGTGATAGTAATCGTACTCTTGCAGGTGCGGAATGATATTCGCAAGCAAACTCTCACCAAACGGGAGATCGGGATAATTACCGACGCAGTCCGTGCTGGTTAAAAGTTCGCATCCCAAGTCCTGAAACGGGAGCAATATCGGCTTGTCGATCCAAAGTCCGTACTTTTCTCGAATGGCTTTTCTGACCTGCTTCGGCACGTCTTTCCACTGACATCTGCCGCCGTACGCATCAGAATACTCGCCAATGCCGTTCTGCACCGTGTTGCTGTACACGTGAACCTGATACTCACATATCGGCACATTGTGAAGCACTCTGCCATCGCTTTTAATGTAATCGCCATAATAACGATGTTCTTCGAGCGTATAAACGTTACGGTTCTGTACACTCTTATCGCCGATGTCAATATTCGCAAGCAGAAATACGGTGACTTCGTTCAACCGTCCTGTGTTATCCACTGACGGAATAAAGCGGTCAAAGCGGATACATTCAACGCCAAACTTACCGTCTGCGCCTTGATTTATTTTGATGAGCGCAGTTCCCGCCGCAAGTGCGAATCTCGTTCCCATTTTGATTGCGCGCGAGAAATTCGTCTTGTCTGCCCACTCTGCGATTGCTTTAAGCGAATCGTTGACTTCTGTGCCTTTCTTCGTACTCTTCTCGTCGAATGCGTTCTTGAACATGATGCGAGAACCTGACACTTTCTTCGCAGTGCGGTCAACGATAGCCTTTGCAAGCCCGGTCGACATAATTCCACGCTCGGCATTGTGGAAATACGGAACCCATCCGTCATACCACCATAGCCAGTTCTGAACGCAACGCACCATGAACGGTCTGAATGTGCCGCGCACTTTCGCGAAAAACAACGAGTTATTGACATACGAATACGTCCAGTTCGTTGCAAATGCCGCGCCAGTTTGCCACGGTGCAAATTCATTATTCTTAAATTCTACCTTATTGTCCATTTTTCACCTTTCAATATGGCAAATCGCACTCAGGCGTTTCCCATAGATTCAACGGGTTGTTGTAATACGTGTTGACTGCGTAACGGAATGCGTCTGCCGCATCGTTTGGTATCTTTCCGTCGTATGTCTTGCGTACGACATCGCTGTTGTCGTCGTTCCATATCATCGTTTCGAGTTCTACAACAAGCGGTTGAATTCCTGACATCTCTTTCTTTTGAACCCAGTTGTACCAACCGTTGGTATTGATGATAGTGATGCTTCCACGCGAGAAAGCGTTGTTCACAACGTCCGTAGTTCTCTTTATGTCTTTCTTTGTGAACGATATAGGATTGTATCTCGGGAAGTGATACCGCATCGTCTGCACAAGGTCAGCCGCCGCGCAGTCTATCGGCATGCAGTGTTGAACGCCCATTTCATACAGCCGATATTTTCTGTTCATAAATTCGAGATAATCTCGGATATACGGAACGAGTTGCTCGTTCGACATCTGACCGTTCACTTTAGGATCGTGATAAAAACTCTCAAGCACTGCAGCGCGCCCGTCTGCAAGAATCGCCAACGGAACGATAGCCGTCGCGTCGTTAGTCGTCGCGCCGTCGCCGCCCCATATAACATAGCGAATCTCTCTCGTAGAGCCACGGTTGCGCTCGGCGTACTCGTCAAGCGTGAGAAAGTTGCGCTCACGACGAAAAAGCGGAAAGACCAAGCCTTCCGTTCTCACCCATTTACCAAGTATCCATCGGTCGAAATAGATCGTCCCGCGATACTCGTCTTCAAGTCTCTCCACGTATTCTTTCGGCAAAAATTCGTTGTCATAGATCGTGAAGTGTATGCAGTTGCCGTTCTTCGTGAACGCGTCGCTGTCGAGAAACTGCTTCAAATAGTGAGATGGGCTGTCCGGGTTACATGTTCCGTCGCACTCACTGTCGGGCAATGATAGACGAGATTGCAACATTCTGAAGAAGTTCTCGGGATATAGCGTCATCTCGTCGCAATAAACGTAACCGTATTCTGCGCCGTGAATCTTCGATATGGCGCGCTCATCGTTTGCGCCAACACAATCGACTTCTTTGCCCCAAAGAACAACGTAACGTCCGCCGTCTGCTCTTCCCTTTATATCTCCAACGTCATATCCGCCGAATATCGTCCTTAACGGTCGTAGAACGTTTCTCTCGACCGTTGCAAGAGTTTTCCCGACAATCAAGCAAGGTTGCTTATAATGCACTCCTATGCGCTGTGGAATGAGAAACATCGTGCCGTATGACTTGCCCGAACGAACAGCACCCGTGTATATATTCCATGTCTTGTGCGGGAGATTGAGCATTTGTTTCTGCTTCGATGTAAATGCTACAGGGTTCATTGTTTACTCGCCCCTTTGATTGCATCAATTACTTCTGCAAGCCTGCTCTTGGCATCTTCTCCCGAACCTTTATCGTAATTCAGAAGTCCACGCTCAATCTCGTTAATTCGATACAACGCAGATGCTATTGCATTTACTTCCTTTGCAGACCTTGCCGCTCCTAGAAGTTTCAATGCCTTGTCTCGAACCAATGCAGTTGCTTTCAATGTCTCATTCTGCCGTGCTGTTGCATCACGCAATGCATCTTCAACACGTTTTGCTTCTACTTTTGCCACGATTGTGTCTTGGATGCGCTTGTTGTGTGCTTTCTTGTCTTCCCACCAATGTTCTTTGGCGACATCATTACGAAAATTGCCCGTGTATGCTATGCCTTTCTTTTCGGCAAACTCTTTTATTGTCCGGTAGTCGCCTGCGATGAACTCGGCTTTCAAGGCTTCCCTTTCGGCTTTGGTCATTTGCGACCACCCCCTTTTGTGTTTTTGTGTATAAAAAAAGCACACCGTTACGATGTGCTTATTTCTTTTTCTATAAAAAATTGGCGGATGATGCAAGAGTCGAACTTGCACGAGATTGCTCTCGGACGGTTTAGCAAACCGCTACGCTACCGTTACGTCAATCATCCGTGGAGCGAGTAGAGAGAATCGAACTCTCGTATTCGGTTTGGAAGACCGAAATTCTAACCATTGAATTACACTCGCACTCCTGTTGTTTTCTTCAAAAATCACATGTTCCGTTCAAGCTTATTTGCCAATTGGAAAAATCCTAATGCCTTTGACACTTCATCCGTTCCAAATTCTCCCATAAGGTCATTGTTGATAACATCGATTGCCATATACATACCTTGTAACACATCGCGATAATACGGATCTTCCATTCGCTTCGCAATATACTCATTGACGTGTTGTTCTTCCAACCTTTTCAACGAGCAGCTTATAACTTCCAAAACTTCATCACTTTTTTCCATCTTTTCTCTCCTTTATTAACTCCTGCGCTTTTTTGATTAATTTTGTATGGTTTTTAATTTCTTTTTCCCAATACTCAATGCGTCCATCTCTTTTCCTTTGATCAATACTTTCCCAATCACTACAATGCTTTTCAGGGTTTTTGATCTTATCTTTATGAATCTCCATAATCTTTTCATGAGACTTAATAGTTTTCTCCAACTCTTGCGTTGATTGCTCTTCAAGTCGTGGTGCAAACAGTTGAATGTTAATAAAACCTTTGTTTTGTTTTATTTTACCATTCTCCGAATCATATTGCAAGTCCTTTTCGTCAGCCTGCACGTTGGAATAGTCTCTCTTCGATGTTATCCACTGCGTTTTGCCGCCACCACCGGTTCCGTCCTTAAACTTTCCGTCATCGTCTCTTGGATGTTCGCTTTCGTTCCATTTCATTGTATGCTCCTATAAGCGAAAACCCCGCCAAATAGCAGGGTTTCGCAGGCTTTTTTAGGGAGAGAATGGTTGGAAAGCGTGTGCCAAAACGGTCATCCACACTTCCAACCATACAGAACATACCATATCTTACCGCTACTTTCCGCTACACTTTTAGTTTTTGAAAAGTTTTTTAGTTAGGGATAATCCCGTGGTTCATAAGAATTGCCACTATAGAAAGCCCAAGACCGATGACCGAAAGAATTATTGCTATGATTCTAAACAAATTATCCATTATGTCTCACAAAGTAATGATTTTACGAATGCCCCAACTTGTGACCGCGAGATACAACGCTATAAATGATACTATGGCTGGTGCTTCATCTTCTACAGTATAGTAAATAGCAAATGCGCCGAGAACAGCAAGCGCAATTCCTTGTATAACTATCAAAACTAAATTAACTGCGATATTCCTATGCATGTTGCACCCCCTTGCTAAAAGCACTCAAATCGATTTCTTTGCATTTCATAATGCTCTTGTCGTAGAATATTCCAATCCATTTACTATCGAGTAATTTTTTCTCTTGCCTTACCGTTGTGTTGTACTCCACTATGTCGTTGTAAAGTTCGGTGTCTTCGAGAATATGGTCTGTTTGATTTTCGAGACGATGCACCAAAACTTCATATTGAGAGTTCATTTCGATATACGCCTTGTCATACTTCGCTCCTACCTTTGCACTTATTGCAAATCCACCTGCAACTATAAGTGCGACGATGAGTACCACCATAGCAAATGCGGCGATTTCCCAAATGCAATTATTGTTATCTTTGACGAAAAAAACCGCAAAAGTAATAATTGCTATTGCCAACAAAACTCCTAAAACTATCAGTATAATCATTTTTCTATCTCCTTGATTAGTTCATCGATGTAAAGTTGAAGAAAGAATAGACTGACACCATGAAACACCTGTTCTTTCACCTTGTTCAGTACATCGATTTGCGATTGCTTGATTTTGTTCTCATATTCTTCAACAAGCGTGTCGTTAAGTTTAGTTGCATCATCTTTTCGTTGTGTTGTTTCACAAAGTACTTCTTTATAGTTTTTAACGACTTCTTTCAGCCTTTTAATTTCAGCATCTTTTTCTTTGATGCTATCCTGCAACAAATTTATTTTATCCGACGCTTGCTTGAGTTCTGCTTGTGTTTTTCTATAAGTATCACGCACTATTTGATTACATGTTTTAATTGTTACAATTTCGTTATTTTTAAGCGATTGAATTTTTTCCTTATATTCTGACACATCTCCATAGCCCGCTTTGATAAGAGCATAGGCTTGTTTACTGGCTCTTTCTCGCAATCGACAATCATAGTTGTCTGAATGATGGCGGCATACAAAGCAGCGTTGTTTGCTACAATCGAATTGAGATTTCACAATAATTTCAATCATTTGTCGTATTTGGTCTTGTTTCTTTTTCATTATTCCAACTCCTGTACATATTGCCACGATTGCGGTGGTCTTTTAAGATATGCGTCGCAGCTCGAAACGCTTTTGCGCGGTTCGTAGTATTCGAACGGGCAAGTTATGCAGTCGGAGCGTTTTATGCTGGTCTTCGGACATTCTCTCTTGAACTCGTGTAGTTCTTTTGGCTTATCGTAAATTTTCAAGTCGGATATGTGCCAAGCGTAGAATATGCGATCGCCGGTTCCGACGTAATTTTTGAGTTCGTACCAAGTCAAGCAAGCCGCTGTGCAAAGGTAGTTCGGCTCGCTGTCTTCTGCAAACAGTTCCGCATCTCGTTCGCCGTCGTCTTCGTCATACCAAACTCGGCGCAGTTCTTCTGTTGAGTTGTCATCGTGAAATTCGCTTTCAAACTCGACAACGTTATCAACGATAAATTCGCCTATAACTTTGCCGTTTAGCCATCCACCTGCAACAAGGCTGTATTTATTGTGCTGCACACATCCGAGTCTTATTTTGCCAGTGTCGCCGTTGACGTGCCTTAAATCGTATAAATGATGAAGTTGTGGCGTGTTTGTGCAGTAGATGTAGGCTTTGAATGGCACTTGTTTCGGTGCGGTCTTGCGCACTTCGATTGTCTTTTCTCCGTTTGCTATTTTCTCAACCCATTTCGGTTGTATTGATATTAAAACTGCGTTCATTTCCGCCCCATCTCAAACTTTGCGCACCGGCAATATAATTTGCTCGTTTATGATTCCGTCTTGTTCTGCTCGAATGACGAATGCCTTAATCTTGTCGTCAGACGTTTCAATGGTTGCATAGTTATAATCATTCGTTCCGTTCAACGCTCGGAATGCGTTTATTGCAGCAGACACGCGGAAACTAACTTCTCTGTCGTGTACTTTTGCCGTCCTATACACGTTTTCTGCATCTATGTAGTTGTCTTTTGGTGGCGCAAAACGGTATCTACAAGAACCAAAGGCGGTCGGAACTTCGACAAAGGTTTCTTTCTCTGTTTTTTCTATTACAACTACGCCTGTTAATGTCTTGCTTACTTTTATCGGGATAGGCTTGATGTAACACACAAACTCTTCTTCAATCGGATATGTATGTTTGATTTCGACTCTCGCCGCCCTGTATCCATCTGTAGAAAAAGCGACTACTTTATCTGCGCTGACTTTGAGTTGTATGTATTCGAGCGATTCCTTGTATCCGCCAGTGGATACGCTTCTTTTTACGCCGTTCATAAGTTTTGAAAATGTAAGTTCGTCTATTTCTATTCTTTTCATTCGTCTTTCCCTGCCTTTATCGTGCAATTTTCGTATTCGATCTCAGTGCCTTCTTCGTCGTCGTTCATATCTTTCAGCAAATCGTCCAAATCGCCTTTTAGTCCTGCGAATAGAAATGCTACTGCTACGCCCGGTTTTTCGATTACTCTCTTTTTTGCGGCTTCGGCGGCACACAATGCACTAACACATTCTGCGGGCGTGCCTGCGATTGCATTCACTATAACGCCGTTACCATTTTCGTCACATCCCCCTGCTATAAAGCATTTTATTTTCTTGTCAGTTTTGATTTCGCCTGTGTCTAGGTCTTTAATGATTATTTGAAACATTTTTCTCTCCTTTTTCAATTTCGCTTGCCTTGTACAATGCCCACTGAAGAGCAAAGTGCGCTGCAAGGTGTTCTTTGTTTTCAATTTTTGCTTGGGCACGTTCTTGCTCGGTCTTTGCCGATGCATATCTATCAGCAGCAATGCTTGCCGCGTTGATATGCATGGCACACGCTTCGTATAATTCTTTTTTGTAGTCATCCCACGTCATATTGTTTTTCTCCTATGCAACTTGTTCAAGTTGCTCTGTGGCATAAGGTTGCCACTTGTTGTATACGAAGTCGATTACTTCTTGCGAAGGTCGAGAATCATGCGCGCCATAACATTGCACAACTTTCTTTTGCGACAACGAATATTCAAGAGTGACGTATGGCATATTAAGGTTTTCCGTATTTCTTACAAAAAAGATCAAACTCTTTTCTTCCGCCATTCTTACGTCGTAATTCATCCGCCCGACGCAGTGTTGTAAAACTTTACCTTCTCTTTCAAGGTCGAACTTTGACTTTGCAATGATCACGCAATACATCCCGGAATATTGCATTCCCTTGTACTTACAAGAAACATCCGCCATTCTCCCCGGCATTTTGCAATCGGTTTGTGCGTAGTATTGGTCAAGTCGCATATTGTGCCAATAATCGAAGTCCAACGGGTATTTGTTCTTTGTGTCGTTCATGTCGATTCCGAGAAACACACAAGCATGCACATAGTCCGCATAACTTTCTTTGTTGATGTTGTTCTTCTCTAAATACGCAACGAGATGGTTGATCTCATTCTCACGTACGACCACTTTAATGTCCTGTATATATTCCGAATTGCTTGTGTAGAACTCTTCAATAAACATCGCATTGTTTATCGGTATATTCGAGCGGAACGCTCGTATAATTGTCGAGATGCTCGGTCTATTCATTCTCAAAAACTCGACGTTGCGCCGTATAAAAGTAATAAACAACTTGTCCATCTCGCATCGATTGATTATTCGCTTGCTTTTGCAGAGCCACCCTATTCCGGCTTTCATAAGCAATTCAGCCTTTGGGTGTTCTATCCACGTCTTCAAATAATCAAACACATCTATGCCTTGTTCGCAACATTGTTTGTATCCGGAATATTTGTACGGTGTATTTTCGAGTCTTTCAAGACAAACTTGGTCGGACATCGGATCGAAATACTTTTCTTCAACCCCAACCCACGGCGAAGGCTTTTCTTTAATGCCTTTAATCTCACTATTGCCCCAATACGTCTGATAGCCAGCGATATAAGTGTAGTCCATATCTCTTGCAAACGCCCAACCACTGATACCGTGTACAGCGACTTGCTTAATCATTGGTTTCTTCGTTTTTGGATGGTTTTTTACGGCGACCGTTACTTTGGCAAGGTCGCAGCCGACCGTGTCGAAGTATGAGTAGTATCTCGTATTGTTCCGCAAGGATAAGTTAAGTCGGATTGCATCAAGCCTTTTAATTTCCGCTTTAACTTCTCTCGGTATTGCCTTAATCAGTGATGCTTTCATATCTCACCCCAACAATGCGAACAGTGACAACTGCTCTTCGTTCTTTTCAACGGTCTTGGCTTGTTTCTTTTCGGTCTTCTTGATTAATTCTTTCGGTTCGGGAATAGGCTTTGTCTCGCCAGTATCTTTTACTTTGATTTCGTCTTCTTCAAAGTAGTGAATTGCCCACCCGAATACAACTGCATCCGAAATCATCGCGCATCCGCCTTGCGCCTGCTTTTTTGCTTCGCCCCGGATGTAATCAAAACATGATCGAAGTGTTTTTTTGCCGGAATTGATTTTTTCAACGAGAACATCAGATGCGTTCTCTTCAAGGTATTTCAACACGGCATTTTCATAATCATTCTTTGCTTCAAGGTTGATTCTTGCCATATCTTCTCTCCCACGCCGTTAGGCTTTATTCTCAAACGCTTTGCGTTTCTTGTACAAATCGGCAACGACTTCGTGATTCAAGATGTCGTCGCGAGCCTTGTCC